>OJTM01000008.1_pt1 | contig 83533 bp, 90 predicted proteins | sample 1599711 | NCBI WGS metagenome assembly OJTM01 (sample SAMN04436762, study PRJEB24849) | human gut metagenome | biome: human gut; feature: NICU; material: stool | host: Homo sapiens | place: USA: Saint Louis, MO | collected 2011-03-07
AACCTGCTTTCCAATGCAATCAAGTATTCTCCCGATAACACCTGTACAGCGATACACATTGAGCGTGACAGTGACTGTGTGAACGTGATGATTACGAATACGATGTCCGGCCAGGTTCCCGCTAATCTGGAACGTTTGTTTGACCGGTTCTATCGCGCAGACTCATCAAGGTTCTACAACACGGAAGGCGCGGGGCTGGGATTATCAATTACAAGGTCGATCATTCATGCTCACGGCGGCGAGCTGTCAGCAGAACAGCAGGGGCGGGAAATTGTGTTCAGTGTGCGTCTGTTAATGGATTAATACCGTTATTCAGGAGAAACCCGGAAGGTGACAAAAATGTCATCGTTCAGTCACGCGATAAACAGAGGCGGTTTTTTATAATCAGCCATAAATCAGGACAGCGTGATAATTCAATCGCCCGGTTCCTGGCGTGATGATCAACCAGCCCTGAGATCAAATGCTTTCTCTGTTATAAGCATTGATTGTTCGGGTATGAAAACACCGGAGACCCAACCATGAAAAAGATCCTTGTATCCTTTATTGCCATGATGGCTGTCGCTTCATCTGCCTGGGCTGCAGAGACAATGAACATGCATGACCAGGTAAATAATGCCCAGGCGCCTGCCCATCAGATGCAATCATCCGCTGAAAAAAGTGCAGTTCAGGGGGAGAGCATGAAAATGATGGATATGAGCGGTCACGATCAGGCCGCAATGTCCCATGAAATGATGCAAAACGGCAATTCTGCCGCCCATCAGGACATGGCTGAAATGCATAAAAAAATGATGAAAGCCAAACCTGAGAACACCCAAGAAACTGCTAAGCCATTTTCCGAAATGAGCGAGCATGAGAAAGCCGCTGTTGTGCATGAGAAGGCGAATAATGGCCAGTCTTCCGTTATTCATCAGCAGCAGGCTGAAAAGCATCGCAGCCAGATCACCCAGAATTAACCCGCTGCTCCACTTGTCAGACCCTCATTTGACGCCGAAGTCACTGGCTTACGCTCCCGTCCGGGAGCGTTTTTTTTATAAGCGAAATGAATAATAATGAAAGAGTCCATACACAATGTTTTTTTTGGTCATGTCGACCTCACAATTAACTTATATTGTTTGAGAATCCTGTTCCCCGGTCATCTCCAGGGTGCATGTCGCGCCGTATCCTGAGACTGGCTGAGAATACGAATGACCGTAACCATAGAATGTGATGATACAAAATAGATCGTATGCCGGTTCTACCGGCAGTGTGCAGATATCGTCTCCCAGCTCTGCACAATGCGTGCCGATATCATGCATGGCCAGCACATCAAATACTGCAGCTATACGACCGATCTATGCATCCGCCTGAACAACCCCGATCTGTCTGAAGCTGAAGTCCCAGATGGCCTCCAGATCCTCTTCTGCTTTGGGTGTCAGCTCAATCTCTTTCATTTGCCACCCTGGCCCTGACATTCCTCAGGAATGCATTCTTGTTCCATGGTTTCGCCTCGCCGCTGCTGATCCCTTCGGCCAGCAGATCGCGCAGTTCCTGAAGTCTGGATTCAGCCTGCTTTTCATGCAGCTCATCACCCACGTCCACCGTCATCGTACGAGCCATAACCCCTCCATATCTTAATGTAAGATTTATTCTTACATCATTAAATCAGCTTACTACGCTGCTTCCATCTCCGGCATTTTTTCAAAACAGCCCTGCTGCAGTCTGGAGATCCGACTTAGCATCTTTTCGGATCTGCACGGCGGGAAACCTGCCATTGATATGATAATCGTCCTAAACACATAAAATCATTCTTGATGTGATATTTATCATAAATCACAATATAATATCTGATATGATGTTTGCTCAATGCGATATAAATAATTCGAGGTATGATTTATTTCCTAACCGGACATTATCAGATGGAGCGTGCAGGATGGATGAGAAAGAAGTGAATTTTTCACTCAGCGATGAGCAGCTGACCCGGATAGCGGAAGAGCGTATCCGTGAGTGCAATCTGGACAGCCAGGGCGCGATTTACATCAGCGAGTCAGCCAAGGCCGGTGCCGTGCTGAGCTATTGGTATGAACTGGCCATAAATGGCTATGCCTCAGTGAATGCCATAAAGAGGCAAGAGCTCATAGACGCCGATCACCTGCGCCTCAGAAAACTCATCTGGCCGGAGGCGGACAAGCAATGACTCAGGCGCGCCGACCATCGCCGCTGCAGCGGCGGGTGCTGATTGTGCTGGCCGCCCTCGATGCGAAACGGCCGGGCCCGGTGGCGACGCGGGATATCGAGCGGGTGCTGGAGCAGGGCGGGGACGCCCCGGTGTACGGGCCGAACCTGCGCGCCTCCTGCCGGCGCATGGAAGCCGCGGGCTGGCTGCGCACCCTGCGCGCCCCGAACCTGCAGCTGGCCGTCGAGCTGACGCAGGACGGTCGCTGCATTGCAGAACCGCTCTTCCAGGCAGAACGCGAGGCTGAAACGGCACGAAAACGACTGACAGACGTCCGGCGTCTGCCGTTACGCCAGACGGCTGCCGGTGACGCGGTGGAGCTGCAGCTGGATGACGGCCATTACACCATCAGGGAAGCGGCCTACGTGATCCGTCTGGACGGTACCACCTGCCTGCAGCTGACGGATGCCGGCGGCATACGCCGGATAAAAGAGGGCGATCCCCTGCAGGTGGCCAGCTGGTATCAGGCCTGTTTTGATGCAGGCCTGCCGGTCACCGTCCAGGTGAATGAGAGCCGGGACTGATCGCCACCACACAAGGAACATGAGCATAAAATGAAAGTCACTGAACCCGGGCTGAATAAGCTGATCGATAACCTGAACACCCTGATTTGCGAGGACAGCCTGCTCACGCGCCAGGAGCGTGAAACGCTGGTACTGGCCGTCGCCGCTATCGGCGCCATGAAAGCGCGCGTCGGCTTGAAAAAAGGCGATGCGCCGACCGTTGCCAGACGGGAAAAAAGGGAGAAAAAAGACCGCCAGCCTGATCCGCGTTTTCCGCGAGCCGGTCATCCCTGGCAGGAAGACGAAAAAACCTTACTGAGTGATGCGCTCGATTCGGTACCGGACGAAGAGATTGGCAAGCATCTGTTCTGGCTTTCCGAGAAACTGGGCAGAACGCCTTTCAGTGTTGCTTTCCAGATCGCGGCAATCAGGGAGCTGCAGGACGGGTGGGAGGAGCAGTTCAGGGAGATTTCGGATAACATACGCTTGTCCGGTCTGAGCATCAGTGATTATCTGAAGCAGAACGGCACGGACCTGAACGCCTGAATGCCATTTTCGTTACAGACAAATTATATAACTGAGGGCAGTGATGAAAACAGCGGTATGGGTGGTGGTGTATTTCGCGATGTGTTTTCTGCTTTTCACAGGATGGATGTTCGCCTTTGCGCAGTATACGCCCTATAACGGGCAGGAACACGCGTTTTCTCTGACGTATCTGCTTAATTTATTTTTTCTTCATGTTGTGATGGTACCTTACTACGAGTTTATTCAGACTGAAACATACAGCAATACATTAATGAGTATGGCAGATGAATCCGGTCAGATGATACGTTTTCATCACGTAGTGCCTGTTCTCTGGATATATAGTCTGTCCGCACTCTTAACTTTTGTGGTTTACATTACATATGCAAAATGGTTCACTCATAACCAACTGAAAGAAAAGCATCTTCCAGAATGATATTACCGGGACACCTCAGGATATAAATTAATGACGAAACAGGAATGGATTTTACGACTACGCCGCTGTACATCACAGGAAACTCTGGAAAGGATAATAGAAAAAAATAAATATTCCCTGACGGATGACGAACTTGAGCACTTTAATGCTGCAGTGGATCACCGGCTGGCGGAAATGGCAATGGGGAAGTTTTATGATAAAATACCTGCAGGCGTCTGGAAATATGTTAAATAATACAGCCAGCATCAGTCTGTTCGCAGTTATCTCACCTGGAGCGCAATCATGAATATGATATTTGAACTGATTGGATTGTTACTGGTAGTCGGATGCGCATTCTTCACCACTTTTTTCTTAGCCGCAGTAGCAGGCACTATGGTAGTTATTCTTGGATGGGGAATTTCTATTGTCACCCCGAAGGTGGTTACCTGTACTAATGATTGCATCACTACTGTTTTTGATGCCAAACCCTTTGGCTGGCTTCTGATTGTGTTTTCATTAACCATGATGTTCTTTATTATCAGGGGTATGATTAAACGTTAGATTGCCTTTAGTGTGTAGTTAAATCATCATCACAACAGCGTTAATCTGAAACTGATATTGCCGGAGGGGATCATCATGACGGGAAGAGGCATTAACACAGTACGTATCGGTGATGAAGTGAAGCACATCGCCGAGCTCGATGCACTAACACTCATGCATGAATGGTCAAAGCTTAAAAAAGAAAATGCAGACCTGTATGACTATAACCGTCAGGTTAACCGGGGGTGGCGCGGTTTTATTCTTCGCCTGATGGGTATCCATTTGCCTGAAAAAAAACGTGTTTGTCTTTATGGCATTAATGCCAGAAAAGAATCCATCTATCCCGACTGAAGCCGTGCTGGCAGTGATAGTGAGCAGGCCATTGCAGAAGAATAGCTGTAATTTGACGATAAGTTGCTGATATTTAACATAAAACGCATTAAGCGTAGTTGGGCTGTAGTAGCTAAATTGAGATGTCCGTCTCGGGCCTGCGGATGTTTTCCTGGACTGTTATGTTGTGATCCCAAGATGCTGTCGGTACTTCACCGGACTCCTTGCACCTAATGATAATTTGATACGCTTCTCATTATACCAGCGTATGTAACTGTCCAGTAAGCAGATACATTTTTCCAGCGTGATGCCCGTGCAATTTCTGCCATAGAACATTTCGTTTTTGATACGCCCGAAGAAGCCTTCACACGCCGCATTATCCGACGAGCATCCTTTGCGCGACATGGACCTTATAAGTCCGGATGTGTTGATACGATCGAGCCAGCCCGGCTATCGATAATGGCCACCACGATCGCTGTGTATTACCGGTTTTTCATGTGCATTGAGCGTATCGAGTGCGTCATCGAGCATTGTATTCACCAACGTCGCGTCCGGGCGTGTACCTATCGACCAGCTCACAACCAGGCCATCAAAGCAGTCGATAACCGGCGACAGATAGACTTTTCCAGCCGGAAGCTGGAACTCCGTAATATCGGTCAGCCATTTCTCATTTGGCCTGCAGGAACTAAAATCCCGGGCGAGCAGATTTTCCGGCGCCGGGCCGATTTCTCCACAGTAGCCCGGACAGGCTGGCGATGTCTTATGACGCACTGGGAACCGTTAATGGCGTGGCCAGATTTATTTCCAGTGCCGTGGTGGGGATCCTGTGGACTACATTCTCTCCGGTTCCGGGATTCAGTCTGGCTGCAGTCGCGATGGCATCCGGGACCCTGATATTATTCGTGAACAGAAAGAAATAATCCCCCTGCGGTTAATAAATCATATTATCACTATTTATCCGGGGGGATTCTCCCCGGATATTTTAACATGCTGACTTTCCGATATTCAGGCAAACTCAGGTGCATGAAGGGAAACATGATGAGCATGAGGCTCTTCACATTTTAACAGCACGGCATAGACTTTTTTTAACTCTTCCGTATTTTCATGAAGAAAAGCTCTCAGATTTTCTTCCGAGTCCAGTAGTTCGAGACACTGGGGATGTGTCATATTGGTTAACTCAGGATGATGGTGAGATAATCGATTTCCGGGAAGATAACCGGAGGTGACATGATGTAATGTCGCCACTTTAATGTCTGATTTCTTCGCCACGGAAAGAAGATGCTGCGCCAGCTGGGGAGCAAGTAATCTGTGCCAGAAACGTCTGGCATGGGCTTTGGATGCGACTGGGAAATATAATCTTAATGCGGCTAACGTCTGGGCTGCATCTGCACTCATTTAGAACTCTCCATTGTGACTTCTTTGTCGTTTTTTGGTTGTTTTTTTATTTCATTCTCTTCACGAGATAACGCGAAAGATTTCTTCCGGCGAACAGCAGAAATTTCGGAAATGCGTAGATCTGACGGAACAAGCGTACGGTATCGGCGGCTTTTGGCATGACCGACCCGCTGTGCATGATAAATCCCGGTATGTCCTGAAAAAAGATATGCTGTAAAGCAGCCGACGGCAGAAAATACCGCCATTTCGGTACCGAACAGTTCCATTGCCATAAAGGTTGTTGCAAGCGGGGTATTCGCTGCACCGGCAAACACAGCCACAAAGCCTATCCCGGCCATAAAAGCAAATGGCATGTGCAGAAGAGGAGCGAGAGCATTCCCCAGCGTGGCGCCTATGTAAAACAGAGGTGTGACCTCACCACCTTTAAATCCTGTCGCTAGAGAAACGATGGTAAAGCTCATTTTTCCCATAAAATCAATAGGATATAGCGGCTCTTTAAAGGCGCGGACAATTTCCGGAATACCCAGACCAATATAACGATCAGTACCGATAAACCAGACGGCTGCAGCAATCAGTATCCCTCCCAAAAAAGGACGCAAAGGAGCATACTTAATATAACGTTTAACGATCCCACTGGCTTTTCCGGTCGCGACAGAGAATACCATTCCAGCCAGCCCGAATACGGCGCCGGCAATCACAACGGAGAGGAAACTCCACATAGTAAATGCCGGGATGATATCGATATGGTAATGGGTGTGATGTACCCCCCATGCCAGACAGACTTGATCGGCAAGCACTGCGGAAACCAGACAAGGGAATAGCGCGTCATAACGAATTCTCCCTATTGCCAGTACTTCCATCCCGAAGATAGCCCCGGCCATCGGGGTGCCGAATACGGACGCGAATCCCGCACTCATCCCTGCCATCAGCAGGATCCGACGGGCGTCTTTCTTCACTTTAAATATGTGTGTCAGCTGATCGGCCAGGGCTCCCCCCATCTGAACCGCCGTCCCTTCGCGCCCTACCGAAGCGCCAAACAGATGCGATATGAGGGTACCGCCCAGAACCAGTGGCACCATCCTTATCGGCACTACCTTTCTTGGATCGTGTATCTCATCGATAATCAGGTTATTGCCAGCGTTGACGGTCTCGCCATACCAGCTGTAAACCAGTCCGACCAGGAGACCTGCCAGTGGAAGCAACCATATCATCCAGGAATGGGATTCCCGCCATGCCGTGGCATTATCGAGTGAGAGAAGAAATAACGCGGATGCAGTACCTGCCAGTAATGCGATAAGACTCGCAGTAATTAACCATGTCCCTATGTAGGAAAATAACTCAATTTGATCGTGGTGTTTTAGTCGTTTCATTGGTCCTAGCTCGTGAGTTTCAGGGCTGACCAATGAGGAATGCAGAGAATAGCCTACAGTACCGACAAAGGTCAGTGTGCTGTAGGCGTCATTAACTGTCAGAAAAAACAGTGGTTATAGGGAGGAACGCCATCTCCGCCGGTCACTATACCTGTTCTGCCTGCATTTGACTATGATTTTTCCAGCGTCTCCTTAGGAAACCGGCCTTCCTTCATCCACATGCCAGCAGTTGACCACAGGAATAAGGCATATTAGTCATATTTTCAGCCGGTGAAATATTATTCAGGATAGAGAGTTCAGGATTCCAGAAAATAAAGAGGATGACAGTATTGAAATAACGCTACTGCCTTATCCCGACCACCATTAAGTTATTGAATAATTTTAAGTTGATTGTTTAAAAAAAGAGAGTATATTTTCAACTTTATATTTCCATAACCGACAGAAAAGAGCATTAGATACAATCCCCGTTATGAGAGCACCTGCCATATCGAGAGGAAAATGTACACCAAGATAAATCCGGGACCAGGCGACCAGAATACTGATACCCATCACCACCAGACCTGTACGTACTGCCTTTGCGCTGATCAGCGCGAGCGCAAAACACACAAAAATAGTCATATGGTCACTCGGGAATGAGTAATCTGCCGTATGCGAAAACCAGACATAGCCCAACGGAACCATAAATGGTCTTGGATGCGGCCAGAGGGTCCCAATAATCAGGCTTAACACCAAACCAATGACCATTGTCAACGTTGAGCGTAACGCCAGCATCTTTCCTTGTTCTTTACCGGCAAACCATAAAAGAAGAATAATAAATGGTATGGCATAAATAAGGGTATTCGCAAAAAAATTCGCAATAACCAGTGCTGAATCAGGCGTCCCTGGTGTAGCGTTCATGGCAAGGAATATTTTTCTGTTCAGCGTTTCAATTTCATTCAGCATAAATGTTAATCAACCAGAAAAAAGAAGCATGATATTGCCTGAGTCTTAAGATTAACTTAAGAAAAATCCACGATAACTGGCAGATTTCACCAGCCTCTCACCATTCAGCATTGCAAAAACCCCGGTGGGACAGGATGAGACCGCATGTAAGGAGTGACCTTCGCAACAGAGCACAACAATTAATATTGATTTAATGCAAAGGCCCATATAAGATTGATATACAAGGTGATGGTGCTCCACCTTTCCCAACCGCCGGTTTTTTAACACCGGATGATGACGCCTGATATACAGTTGAAGTAGTCCGCTTAAAGGCATGTATGTCAGGTATCGTTATGCAAAATAAAACCACATTACCGCTTACCGAAAAATCTCTCTCTTTTCAAAGAGATAATCCTATTTATGTCTTTGGCCATCGAAACCCTGACAGCGATGCTATCTGCAGCGCGCTGGTTGTGGCTGCCTGGCTCAATTACACCGGTCGTCCTGCAACGCCCTGGCGCCTGGGAGATATCACCCCGGAAACCCGTTATATCCTCAACGCGGCGGGTGTTTCACAACCCGATTTACTCACCGTCGACCTGACCGATAAAACCGTATGGCTGGTTGATTTTACGGATGCGGAGCAGGGGCCGTCCTCGCTGATGGATAGCAACGTCATCGGCGTTATTGACCATCATCGTATTGGCACCCTCATTACCCGCAATCCACCGGATGTCTGGGTCCGGGCGGTAGGATGCTGCGGAACCGTGATTCTCTCGATCCTGATGCATGACATTCCGATGCCGCTGACGGCCAGTCAAGCTGTGCTGCTGATGGGGGCGATCCTCAGTGATACCGTTGGGCTGACCGGCCCCACAACCACCACTCAGGATCAGAAAGCCGTGGCTGTTTTGCGGGAAATCGCCGGCATCAATTATGACCTGTTTGTGGCCGGACTGCTGCGGGCCAAAACAGATATAACAGGGCAATCCGCGTCGATTTTACTCAATCGTGACGCCAAAAACTACCGGATCCATGATGTGCCGCTGTTGTTGTCACAAATTGAGGTACACGACATGGCTGATATTACTCCCCTGTTGCCTGAGCTACTGCAGGAAATGGATAAAACCTGCAAGGACAGTGCGCTGGAAATGGTGATCCTGATGGTGACAGACATTACCAGCCGGAACTCCGTTTTGCTTTTTTCAGACAGCAGACTGACAGGTTCCAGCCAGGTATCGCTTCCCGGTATGACAAGCCGGAAAAAAGAAATCCTCCCCTGGCTGACCGAACGCTTCGCTTCTTATAAGAGGTGATTTATGCAAATTTACCGGCATGCCTTGTTACTTGTACAGAATGAAACCGACGGCCTGCTGTTGCTTGAGCAGGCAGAACGTCTGGCAAAAGAGATGGGTACCCGTATTACTGTCGGCCATCTCAGCGCTGACTACCGGGAGCTGGATTACACCAGTGATTCATTAACCAAAGATCGTCAGTCACGGGAAGTTATTGATGCAAAGGCAATGCTGAGCCGTCTGGTGGAGTCCAGCAGTATTGATATCAACGTCAAGTCCATCGTCAGCATTCATCGTTTCCGGGACGTCGAAGCCGTTGTTCAGCAGGAAGGTATTGATCTGGTCATGCTGGGGCATAAAAACCGCCTGTTCGGGGTTTTTTCCTCTTTCTCTTTCGAATTCATCAATCACCTTTCTGTAGATGTTCTGATTAAACACATTCCAGTCCCTTAAAAGAAGGTCAAATTTATGAGCTTTGAAATTGAACGTATCGTTGCAAGAGAAATTCTGGATTCCCGTGGTAACCCGACCGTAGAGGTTGAAGTGACTTCTGTGGGGGGCTGTATGGCAAGGGCTTCCGTTCCTTCCGGTGCCAGCACCGGCTCCCGTGAAGCCATTGAGCATCGTGATGACGACAAGACCCGTTTTGGCGGTAAAGGCGTACAGGATGCGGTCCGCAGCATCAATACCGAAATTAACGATGCCCTGCAGGGTTTCGACGTTCGTCGTCAGAAAGAAATCGACAACTGCCTGATTACCCTTGATGGCACAGAAAACAAAGGCCGGCTGGGCGCCAATGCGATCCTTGGCGTGTCACTGGCAGTATCCCGCCTGGCGGCACAACTCTCCTCTACCCCGCTCTACCGCTATCTGGGCGGCGTCGGCGCGAACCTGCTGCCGGTTCCCTGTATGAATATCATTAACGGCGGGGTTCATGCCCGCTGGCAGGGCGCTGATTTTCAGGAGTTTATGATTGCGCCATGGGGAGCCTCTTCCGTACGTGAAGCTATTCGCTGGGGCAGCGAGGTCTACCAGGCCCTGCGTCAGGTCCTGCTGGAAAAAGGTTTATCCACCGGCGTGGGTGATGAAGGCGGTTTTGCGCCAGCCGTTTCCTCAAACCGCCAGCCGCTGGAGCTTATCGTCGAGGCAATTAGCAAGGCGGGATACCGCCCGGGTGAAGACATTGTTATTTGTATGGATCCGGCCTCCAGCGAATTCTACGCCGATGGTAAATATACCCTGCGTACTGAAAACGCTCAGCTCAGTGCTGAAGAAATGACTCGCTACTATGAGCGACTGGTGAAGGATTTCCCGATAGTCCTGATTGAAGATGGCCTGGCGGAGGACGACTGGGCCGGCTGGCAGATCCTGCATCGCGCGCTCGGCGATAAAGTTGAGCTTGTTGGCGATGATATCTTTGTGACCAATGTGAAATATATCCAGCGAGGTATCGATGAGAATCTGGCCAATGCCGCATTGATCAAACTAAACCAGATTGGCACCCTGAGCGAAACCATTGAAGCCGTTCAGTTGTGTCAGGATAACAACTGGGGAACCTTTATTTCGCACCGGAGCGGGGAAACCGTGGACAGCTTCATTGCAGATATGACCGTCGGCCTGCGGGCTGGTCACCTGAAAACCGGCGCCCCCAGCCGTGGGGAGCGCATTGAGAAATACAATCAGCTGATGCGTATTGAAGATGAATTAGGTGATGCCGCCATCTTTGCCGGTAAAGCCGCCTTCAAAAAACGCTGATTCCGTCACCCTTCTCGTATGCTCAGATACGGGAAGGGGTAAGGTGGTCCTGTGAACGGAAAAATACTCATACTGTCAACAGCAACAGGCATCCTGACAACCTGCCTGGTTTTCCTGATCGCTGATGTTTTTTTTAACGTACTGCCGGATGATACCAGCGCCGTTGTAATCGCGCTGTTCATCGGGAGTAGCGCCCATCTTCTGATGCGTCACTTCCTTGACCGGAGTCCAGATAAATCCGGGTAACTTAACGGGTTCAGGTCCTTCCGGTTCAGTGGTGGGTGACAGACAGGTAGTTGTTTATGGGAAAAATCATTTTACTCCGCCATGGCGAGAGCCAGTGGAATCAGCAAAATCGTTTTACCGGATGGGAAGATGTCCCGCTGACGCCGAGAGGGGTGGAAGAAGCCCGGCGCGCAGCAAACCTGATAAAACGGTCCGGTATCATCATTGATGGTGCCTGCACATCCGTTCTGAACCGGGCAATTCATTCGCTCTGGTTGATAATGGAAACGCTGGATCAATTGTGGTTACCGGTGGACAAATCATGGCGGTTAAATGAACGTCATTACGGTGCGCTTCAGGGAATGAACAAAGATGAAGCCGCTCAACAGATTGGCCAGAAAATCGTTTATTACTGGCGGAGGAGCTATCGTGGTATCCCCCCTCCGTTGCCGGATGCGCCTGCTTCACTTCACCGTGAGGAACGCTATCGCCATGTATCCCTGACGGATCTGCCGGTGGGAGAAAGTCTGGAAATGACGCAACGAAGGCTATTACCTTACTGGTATCACGTCATTGTCCCGCGCGTCGCCAGTGGCGAAACCATGTTGCTGGTCAGTCATGCTAATTCACTGCGTGCGCTGACCATGTTTATTGAGCAGATTGATGAAAACAAGGTTCCCGATCTGCATGTCCTGACGGGAATCCCCGTACTGTATGAAATGAATGAAAAACGGGCCATCACCGCACATTATTCCCTTGAATGACGGTCTGGTGGTGCCCTGATTTTTACGAGGTGGTATGTATAAATCATTATTCGCGGTGGTGACAGGTGGATCGATCGGCTGTGTGATCCGCTGGATACTGTCCATGCGTCTCAATGCACTTTTCCCCAATCTTCCACCTGGCACCCTGGTGGTTAATCTGGTTGGCGGATTTATCATCGGTATGGCACTGGCCTTCTTTGTCCGGCAGCCTCACCTTGATCCCGCCTGGAAGCTTTTTATTACCACCGGCTTATGTGGCGGTATGACCTCCTTTTCCACCTTTTCTGCTGAGGTGGTGGTGTTACTGCAGAATGGCAATTATGCATGGGCTGTCATTTCCGTGCTGACGCACGTAACTGGCTCGCTTCTGATGACTGCCGCCGGTTTTTTTGTGATGACACTGTTGTAAAGGCATATGCGCCATACACTTAACCGGCGCCATGTCTCCGTCAGACTTTCATTTTATCGGCATAACAACACGCCTGACCTGCCGGGGCAGGTTTTTCCGGAGAAGGATGTATGGAGATGACCCCTGAGAATAACGTGAAGGGACTTTCCGAAGCCGAGGTGCGGGCCAGGCTGGCGCAATATGGCTACAACGAAGTGCGTGAACAGCCTCCTGGCCAGTTGCGTGCGATCCTCAAACGTCTGTGGGGCCCCATACCCTGGATGCTCGAAATTGCGCTGGTACTCGAAGTTGCTCTGGGGAAGACGATCGAACCCGCCATCATTGCAGGGTGGCTCGCTTTCAGTGCGATCCTTGGCGGCATTCAGGAACGGCGGGCACAGTCAGCACTTGACCTGCTGCGCACCCGGCTGAAAGTCAATGCCAGTGTATGTCGTGATGGCACCTGGCGACTGATACCGGCACGGGAGCTTGTCCCCGGTGATGGTATCGCCTTAACAGCGGGGGACCTGGTCCCTGCCGATTGTATGATTGATGAGGGAACTGTGGATGTTGACCAGGCGGTCCTGACTGGGGAGTCAACCCCGGAGTCACGCAACGAGGGGGATACTCTCTATTCAGGATCGACTATTACGCGCGGAAAGGCGACAGGAACCGTTACCGCCACCGGTACCCGAAGCTACTTTGGGCGTACGGCAGAGCTGGTACGAACGGCCAGCTCAGCCAGCCATCTTGAACAGCTTCTGTTCGCTGTTGTGCGCTATCTTGTGACCATTGATGCCATGTTTGCGGTCATTCTGGCCGTTGTTGCACTCTGGCGCGGTGAAGATTTGTTGCCCCTTGTCCCCTTCTTCCTTGTTCTCATTATTGCGACCGTCCCGGTGACAATGCCGGCAGCCTTTACGGTCGCCAATGCAGTGGAAGCCCGGAGGCTGGCGAATCAGGGGATACTTGTCACCTGTCTGTCGGCGGTACAGGAAGCGGCAACCATGGATGTGCTGTGTATCGACAAGACCGGTACACTGACCAGAAACCAGCAGTCAGTTGCCGGCATAACAGCGCTTCCGGGAGAGAATGAGGACGAGGTTCTGGCCTGGGCTGCCGCGGCCTGTGACGAAACGACACATGGGCAACTTGAGATGGCGATTCTGGATGCGTTACGACGCCGGGGGGTAATGCCGCATATCCGGGAGCAATTCATCCCGTTCGATCCTGCCACGAAACTTTCCGAAGCCCGTGTGCGTTCAGACAATGACGGATCATCCGTTCACATCATACTGGGTTCACCAGTGGTCGTTGCCTCACTCGCCGAATCTCCTCCTGAGTTCACCACGATCCAGCAGGCCATGGCCGGGTCCGGCGCCAGGATCCTGGCAGTCGCAACCGGCACCGATGGCCATCTCCGTATTCGCGGGTTGCTGGCACTAGCCGATGCACTACGCGATGATGCCCCAACCCTGGTCAGGGATATCCGGGCACTGGGTATCAGGATAATCATGGTCACCGGTGATACGGTTGATACCGCCAGAGTTATCAGCCGCCAGACAGGGCTCGGTGACCGCTTCGGCGATGCGGTCAGGGATCTGCAGACACCTCTCCGCTTTGATGGTTTTGCTAACTTCTATCCGGAAGAAAAATTTCGTCTGGTGCGGTCCCTGCAACAGACGGGCTGTATAGTCGGCATGACGGGGGACGGTGTGAATGATGCGCCGGCACTGAAACAAGCTGAAGTGGGCATTGCCGTACAGACAGCGTCTGACGTGGCAAAAGCGGCTGCTCAGGTGGTGTTGACCCACCCCGGGTTAGACGGTGTTGCCGCCGTCGTAGAGGGGGGGCGCCGTGTGTTTCGCCGTATGCTGACCTGGACAATAACAAAAATAGCCCGGACCGTTGAGCTGGCGGCCGTGCTGACCATCGGCTATATCGCGACAGGATTTTTCGTCACACCACTGGTTCTGATTGCCGTGATTGTGGTTCTCAATGATGTGGTGACCATCACGCTGGCGACAGACCGGTCATGGGTTTCTTCATCACCGGAAAGATGGAACGTTGGTGAAATTGCCTGGCTGGGAGGTGTCCTGGCCGCAGGCTGGCTGGTTCTGGCATTCATGATCCTGTGGTTCGTCCTTACCCGGTTGCAGCTTCCCGTCCCGCAAATCCAGGCATTGATGTTCGCCTATCTTATGTATACGGCCCAGATGACAATTTATCTTTCACGAACGCCGGCCCGCTGCTGGTCACTCCGGCCGGGCCGGTTTGTTGTGTTGGCCACAGTGGGCAATATCATCATTGCCACCGTACTGGCGGCCGGTGGTTTCCTTATGACGCCGGTTTCACTGACACTGCTGGCCATCATGTTTGCTCTGGTTTTGCTGGCCACCCTGCTGCTCGATCAGATCAAAATATGGCTCTTCGCCAGAAGAGCTGTTGAGGACTCACTGAAAAGCTGAACACAGATTATATCCTTTGTCCATAAACCGAACGGTTATCGCCTGTCGGGCTATGAGGGGGTATTCAGCCGCTTTCAGCGGGTGGTGCCGGAGGCGTAAAGACCTCCCGGTAGAGGTCTTCACCATAGCTGGTATCCACTGGCGCCCCTTCGGTCATGCGGAACGTTCTTTCGCCATCTTCACGCCTTTCCGCGCACAGATAAACCGTATCCTGGTGATACTCCTGATAAAATGCGCAGGCAAATTCCGACGTGTGTGTGACGAAAAACAGCTTCACATGACGTTCTGCCAGCGCGGTCACTATTCCCCTGATAATACCGGCCCCTTCCCGGCTGTTGGTAGCGGCAAACGATTCATTAAACAGCACCAGATCATCCGGCTTCAGTTCGCTGACGATATCCCGCATTCGTCTGAGCTCTTCATCAAGCTTTCCGCTGATCATATGGCTGTCTTCTTCACATTTATAATGAGTGAAAATCTGCCGGCAGATATCGGTACTGAAACATTCTGCAGACACAAACATCCCCGTCTGCATCATGATCTGAGCCAAGCCGATGCTGCGTAAGAACGTCGATTTTCCTCCCTGGTTAGCCCCGGTAATAATAAAGGTGTTTTTATTATCCGCTTTCAGGGTATTGCTGATGATGGTATCCGGAGAGGTCAGTGCCAGACAGGTATCAAATAATGAATCAAAGACCAGATAGCGTTCCCTCCTGTAGATCGGAACCGGGAAACATTGTGGCACATTCCGGTGATTCAGCACCTCAGCAAGATTCAGGCAGGCGATATAGAAACCCAGCTCAGCACGCAGAGCGTGAAAGAAATTGAGCAGATGTGCTGTAGACTGGGCCATTGCGCTGGCAACCAGTACCAGTCCCTCATCCTGCAGGTCGCTGAGCGCTCTGAACCCATTTTCATCCCGCGGAGCAATCTGGACCGTATAATGTTCTGGTTTGCGGGAAAACAGACGTTGGAACCAGTTTCTGCTCTCCGTGGCAGGCTGGCGAAGCACGTAGCCCTCCCCCCGGTTTCCCGCCCCCAGCCTGGCGCTCAGCAATACCCCTTTTTTAAACGTCATCTGCCTGAGATGCTCTTCGATCACCTCAAGATATTCATCATTCAGCTCCTGCATAATCATGACAAACAGGCGTTCCATACCGGGTGAGGCGACATGAAGAAGGTTTTTTTCCGCAATCCCCCTGACCTTACGTAAATTGTCCAGCAGAAAATGGGTGAACGAAATGGACTGATGAAGAATGGCGGAAGGGTACCGCCCGAAAATACCGTAATGGAGTTTTTCTTTTTCCATTAACAGGCAATCCACCACAATTTTATAAAACGCCCTGAAAATTTCAGGATTGTAGAGACAATCGCGCAGGATAGCCTGCCGGTATTCAATATCCTGTACCTCGGTCAATGGTTGTGAACACGCTTTTCTTACCACCGAATACAGAAAATCATCCCCGCCGGAAAGCGCCTGAAAGAGGACATCCAGTTCCAGATCTTTAGTCAGAAGGGTAAAGTGGGCAGGAAATGATTCATCCACGATAAAATCATCATGTTTATACATCAGGTATGCTTTCATCCGTTTAACCCCGCTTTTATTTTTTCATAGGTCAGCCCATATTTCTGCACCAGGGTGGACGACCATGCCACACCATCAGCAGGTTTCCTGATAATTTTATAGGTGCGGGAGGCCTCATTATCCTCTGCCACCGTACTCATCATGCTGACGACTGACGTATCCAGTGCCGTCAGTTCATCTATAAACGTCACGCAGATACAAAAGGCATCCAGAGCGATGACCTTTTCAATGACCCGGGTACCCAGATAAATCGCATCATGTGAGGTTGTGGAGGTGAATATCTCATTCATAATGATGAGACTGCGGGCAGTGGATTTATCCAGTATGGCTTTAATTCTCACCAGATCGTCGTACAGTTTTCCACGTAAATTATGAATATTTTCACTTTTTTCAAAGTGGGTAAAAATATTATCAACCAGATACAGCGTTGCCTGTTGCGCGGGAACGTATAACCCCAGCAGGGCAAAATAGTGTAACTGCCCGACCATTCTGGCAAACGTGGTTTTCCCGCCCTGGTTAGGCCCGGAAACTACTAAAATACGTTCTCTCCTGTGGAGATAAAAATCATTACTGATAACCATGCCCTGCTTGCTAATCAGACTGTCCGCAAGCGCCAGGTCAAAAGCCGACGTGACCGTAATCTCTTTTTTTTCGCGATTAATCTCTGGAATACAAAATGTTAATCCTGCCGCCTGAAACTGGCGGACATAATGGATGCTGGCAAGATAAAACTGAATCTCTCGCTCAAAGACCTTCAGCGTATGTTCCTGATAATCAGAGTGAGCTTCAATGAAGGCATCAAGCCCTGTGAAAACAACAGGGAAAAGTTTCGCCACACAGTCCAGAACTCTGGCTTCAAGGTTATTCATGATGTCACCATGACTCCTGAAGTCGACGTCAACCTGGACATCATGCTGCTTAAACCGGGAGAAAACGCGCAGGACTTCATGACTGTAATTTATCTCATCCGCATAATGTTCCACGCTGATGGTGTCGCCTTTGATCCTCAGGCTGTAGCGGATATCGTCGAGTTGCTTTCTGATGGTCTGAGCAACGGTAGATAAATCAGTAAATCCCTCACTGTTGATATATTCAGACAGATAATTTCTGAAATTCGTCATCCCGCAGGACGTAAATGACAGGTTTTCCATCCGTTCATGTAAGGCGGTCACGGCGCGACAGTACAGCAAGATACACTCCAGCTCCCATCGCCGTTGCTGGTAGTGGTAGTAGCGATTTTCCTTCCGCGCACTAATCTCCCTTATTTTCTGCATTGCTGCTGAATATTCAACCAGGGCATTGTAGATATTGTCCTTAGCCATATCCTGAATAACCCCCTGTCGGTAATAGATATCCTCAGGGTATTCAAGAGGAGTATAAAAAAAAGGCGAGATATCATACTCTTCCCGTCCTTTGACAACCGCCGTCACAACTTTATCAAGATTCAAATCAACAAAGTGCTCAGGCTGCCGGGTGTTTATTTTATGCTTTCTGTTTTCATCAAGTGTTGCGAACAATATGCTGATAAATTTCATAATCCCTCCGGAATGACCTTCCTGAGAATTCAGTTTAAAAACAGAGCCTCGCGTATATATCACGGGTCGTTCTGCTATACTCATTTTATGCAATGAATGGAGGTCATCATGGATTATGTCTTAATCGTATTCGTGCTCATGATTCTGGCCCTTATATGTGTATTCGCTTTCGCATTATGGTCACAACAGCGTGTGGCGCGAAAAAAACATAAAAAGTAATTGATTTCTTCAGGACATTATTTTCTGACCACAGTGACTGGACACAGAGCATGGTCAACAACCTGGCGGGCAACGGATCCCAACAGCCAGCGAGAAAACAACGTTTTGCCACGGTGCCCGACCACAATATGATCGATACTGCGAGTATCAGCATAACGAAGTATTTGTTCGGCAGGATGGCCCATTGCCACATGGAATTTGGTCTCTTTTTTCAGCTCAGGATACTGTTTTTTCAGATCCCGCATCATCTGGTTAAAGTAGGATTGTGTCCGGCTGACAAAATCCTGCATCTCCACATCGCCTCCAAACTCCGGCAGCTGGCATACGGCAATAACATACAATTCACTGTTATAATGACGGGCAAGTTCAGACGCAAAACTCATCGCCTCTTTTGCGGGATCGGAGCCATCATAGGCAACCAGTATTCGGTTCATCATGATTATTTCCTCATCAACGTAACGGACACTGAACATCGACAGTTGCGAACATTATTTTCCTTTATTCACCCCTTCATTCGTTACACGCCGGGTACTATCGTTTTCCGGCAGTAAGTGGCGTGGTAAGAAAAATGCATTTGCTATCAGCGTCGGAAGCACGGCACTGCCGATCACCGCAGCGACCAGCGATGAGTACTGTGCCTCATTTATCAGGTGATGCGACAAGCCAAACAGTGCCGAAATCGTGCCGAAGGTCAGCCCGGTGGACATCAACAATGTGGTGTACATACTTTCCTGATGGGAAGATCCATACCAGCGGCACACCGGATAAACCCCGGCAAGTTTGGTGAGCATTTTGACCAGCAGCAGGATCAAAAAAGCACCAGGTGCGCCGGCCAGTGCCGGAAGAGAAACCAGAGAGCCTGCCCGGATAAAATAGAACGGCGTCAGCAGACCGAACGTCATCGTCCTGAGGCGACGTATCAGCACATGGTCCTTACCAACGGTTCCCGCCAGCACCATCCCGATAAGATACGCCGGCAGTACCGCCTCACTGTCAGCCCAGGAGGCCAGTCCTCCGAGGGCAAACAGACATAGCATTAAAAACTTCGCTTCCAGTTCGGAAGGCCGATCACCAAAGCGCTTGAAGAAATAGGGGGTAAGCCAGGGAAGGAGAAAAGCTGCAACCACCATGACGCCGGTAAACACGGCGGTTCTGAGCGTAAAGGGGGAGAAAATTAGTCCCAGAGCAATAACTGTCGCCAGATCGGTGACAAAGCAGGCGGCAAGGACCGTTTTTCCGTATCCGGAAGTATTGATCTCAAGTTCCAGCATCACGGCATACACTACTGCGACCGATGTCGTAGACATGGCGATCCCGGCCAACCAGCTGGCTTCGGGCATCCAGCCCAGACACCATCTGGCCAGCGCTGCGCAGAGGAAAAACGGCAGGAAAAAGCTGATCAGACCGATAATCAGCGACTGTTTCCATTGTTTTCTGAAAACACCCGGATCGAGTTCCGCTCCGGCAAGAAAAGTCAGCAGTATTGCACCCGCACCGGATAAAAACTGCACCCAGCTGGCATCTCCGGCCAGTATGCTGGCACCTAACAGGGCACCAATAATGAGCTGCGCAATGGTCCCCACTACAATTTCGGAGAGAGCTGTCGCGATACGCAGATATATGGACAGGATGGTGGCAATTAATGCGAGACCCAGCCATAGTGCAGCCTGGAACCAGATTTCAGTCATATAAACTCCCGATAATCACCGGTGTTTTTCTGACGAGGCAGGTAATGAGAAGAGCTTAAATAAGAAAATAACATACTGGTTCCTACACAATGTCACCCATCATCCGCAGTGGAATGAGCAGTCAGCGCGTGTAGGCATCATCAGCCATTAGGCGGTTAGAAGGAGGAATGCCATCTCCTCTGAAAAAGGTAGCAACAAAGACGATGACTTTCCAGCACCAGAATGAAATTATTGGTGTACCAGGAGTAAAATTGTTTATCGGTATGCTTTGCTCGTCCACCTTATTTTTAGACGTGATCGGAGTAACGGAACGGCCCCCTACTCTTATGAGGGATAAGCCATCCGCAGCGCAGCATGGAACATAAACAGCCCTATTCGACCATAATCCCATGCGAATGTGACCTTTGATCATGATGTTTTTTCCTTTATAGTGGACATACTCTCTGAAGAGTATGCGGCCAGTATAAAAGCTCATAACGCTGGCCTATTCTGTTCACTAAGGGCTGAGTACCTGATTTCGAGGATTTACCTGCTGACCATGCGCATTACGCCACCCTGAGTTTTTCCTTCCTCCGCCGTACTGAGCGAGCCTCAGCACGCACGTAATAACATCCCGTCTGCGGATGTGCTTTATCGTATTTAAAACTTATGTCCTCCGGGACTAACTACATCTGAAAACTGAGAAATTACTATGTTGCTGTCCTCGACGCGTAAGGACTGGCTGGGTAACGTCCGTGGTGACGTGCTGGCTGGTATTGTTGTCGCGCTCGCACTCATTCCAGAAGCGATCGCCTTTTCCATTATTGCCGGTGTTGACCCTCAGGTAGGGCTTTACTCCGCCTTCTGTATCCCGCTGGTTATGGCCTTCTTTGGTGGTCGCCCGGCGATGATATCTTCCTCAACGGGGGCAATGGCGCTCCTGATGGTGACCCTGGTGAAGGATCATGGACTGCAGTACTTACTGGCTGCCTCCGTACTAACCGGCATATTCCAGCTGATAGCTGGCTATCTTAAGCTCGGCGCCCTAATGCGCTTCGTCTCACGCTCTGTGGTCACCGGATTCGTTAATGCACTCGCGATCCTGATTTTCATGGCGCAGTTACCTGAGCTCACCAATGTGACCTGGCATGTTTATGCCATGACGGCAGGGGGGCTCGCCATTATTTACCTCTTCCCGTATCTGAATAAAACAATCCCTTCTCCCCTTGTCTGTATTGTGGTACTGACGGCTATTGCCATGTGGCTGCATCTGGATGTGCGTACTGTTGGGGATATGGGGAAACTGCCTGACAGCCTCCCCGTCTTCCTGGTGCCGGACATCCCGCTGAATTTTGATACGCTCCTGATCATTCTCCCGTACTCCGCAGGGCTCGCTGTTGTAGGACTACTGGAATCAATGATGACGGCCACGATTGTGGACGATATGACAGATACCCCCAGTGATAAAAACAGGGAATGCAAGGCACAGGGCATCGCCAATATCTGCACCTCCTTTATCGGGGGGATGGCGGGCTGTGCAATGATTGGTCAGTCCGTTATCAACGTCAAATCCGGCGGCCGGGGCCGTCTGTCCACCCTCACTGCCGGTGTGGTCCTGCTGTGTATGGTGGTCTTCCTCAAGGACCTGGTTTCGCAAATCCCTATGGCCGCGCTGGTCGCCGTGATGATCATGGTTTCAATTGGTACCTTCTCATGGCGTTCAGTTGCGGATCTTAAAAGCCATCCTGTTTCAACCAGCGTGGTGATGTTGGCAACGGTTGTGGTGGTGGTGGCCACTCATAATCTGGCATTCGGGGTACTCACCGGGGTGCTGATCGCTTCCCTGAATTTTGCCACCAAAGTGGCGCGTTTTCTGGCTGTCTCTTCAGAACTCAGGGAAGAAACCCGGTTCTATAACGTCACCGGGCAGGTGTTCTTTGCCTCTGCCGACCGCTTTATGGCGTATTTTGATTTTCGCGAGGCCGTAGAGAAAGTGGTCATTGATGTGACGCATGCTCATTTCTGGGACATCACGTCAGTCAGCGCTCTGGATAAGGTGGTTATTAAATTCCGCAGAGAAGGAACAGACGTTGAGATCCGAGGGATGAACGAAGCAACTCGTACAATTGTTGATCGCTTTGGTGTTCACGATAAACCCGAAGAAGTCGAAAAACTGATGGGAGGTCATTAATGTCAGAAATTAATGATATGGAAAACACCGTTATTGCCTGCGTGGATGGTTCGTCATCAACACGCTCCGTGTGTGAGTATGCTGCCTGGGTTGCAGGGAAGCTTGACGCTCCTCTTGCCCTGCTGCATGTGCTTGAAAAAAATGAACAACCGGCAGTTTCTGACCTGACGGGGGCTATCGGTATTGACAGCCGGGAGCAACTGACACAGGAACTTGTCCGGATAGAGGGGGAGCGTAACCGTCTGCTGATGACGCAGGGACGCGCCATTCTTGCCGGATGCGCAGAACTGCTTAGTCAGACTGGTATCCCGGATGTTCAGCAGCTTCAGAAGCATGGCGCACTGGATATCATCCTGGCTGACCTGAAGGGTATTCGTCTGATGGTTCTCGGCCGCCGGGGGGCACAGCACCCGGTTGGCAGCAATCTGGAGAGCATTATCCGTCTGCAGAAGAAACCGGTAATGATTGTACCTGAAGTTTTTTCTGTCCCTTCCAGAGTCATGTTTGCGTTTGATGGCAGTGAGGAAAGCCGGAGAAACCTGCGTCGACTGACGCTCAGCCCTCTGCTGCAGGGAATGGAGTGCCATATCGTGATGGTTAACGGAGATGCTCATATCCTGGAAGAGGCGAAGCGTAGTCTGCAGAACGCTGGCATCAGTGCGATATCCCGGTTAACGGAAGGACGTTCGGTCACGGAGGCTCTCTGCGAGTATGCCTCGGACAACGATATGGAGCTGATTGTGATGGGGGCATATGGCCACTCTTCCCTGCGACGTTTTTTCATCGGCAGTAACACCACTGAGATGCTCGAACAGACGCGTGTTCCACTGTTAATGCTCAGATAACTCAGTTCCCGGAGAAAACTCCGGGAACGCCTGGTACCAGACTGGCCTCCCCTGAATCTGCAAGAGAAGGCGGAAATATGCAGAAACATCTTATGATTGATGAAATTCTTGCACTTGCCCGGCTAGCCACCCTGGCATTTGAGAAGCCCTTAAAATATATGGATGACACAGATGCTGAAATCATTGCCCGTTTTAAAAAAACGATGACCCCTGAGCTTATTGAGCAGATGTGCATCCGGATCCTTGAGCTTGAAGCGAAACGTCAGAGCGCGAACGAATAAATTTTTCAGCCGTCTCATAAGGAGTGAACAAAGGCGGCATAAAGCCTGTCCGTAGCCGGAGAGTAAAACACAGTCCTTAACCGGCCATGAAAAGTGAAGAATCAGCGTCTGTATGTTACCTGCGCGGGAGAGCGCCCGGAGGTGAAGTCATCATCTCCGGGCCAGACCTTTACATCTCTCACTGATGCCCTCTGCAGGGTAGATCAGAGCCAGCTTTCGATCAGATCTCTTGACGGTATTCCTCCTGCGTGTACAACGATGTTGTCAATGACCACTGCCGGTGTCGACATCACTTTGTATTTCATTATTTCAGGTAGTGACTCCACTTTTTCAAGCTGAACAGCGACGCCTCGCTCATCAGCTACTTGCTGGATAAGCCGGATGGTTGTTTTACAACTGGAACACCCTGTACCCAGTACTTTTACATGCTTCATCTTATAATCCTCCTCAGGAAACCAGCGGGAATACCACGTTAAAAACCCAGCCAACCAGTGTGAACGCGGTCAACAACAGCAACAGCAGGATGCAGAGTAATTGCCACTTCATCACTTGTTTGAGCAGAACGAACTCAGGAAAGCTGACGGCCACAGTGCTCATGCAAAAAGCCAGCGCTGTACCCACTGGCAGGCCGTTAGTAATCAGGCTTTCCATCACGGGGATGACACCGGTCGCATTGGAATAGAGTGGTATGCCAACCAGAACGGCGACAGGAACTGTCCACCACTGACCGGTGCCGAGATGCGATGCGATCCATCCGTCCGGCACAAATCCATGGAGCGCCGCGCCAAGCCCGACCCCGAGAATGACCCAGAACCAGACTCGTTTAAAAATGGTGAGCGTTTCATCTTTAGCAAAGGCATGTCGCCTTGAGAGAGACATGTGCTGTGTCCCGGTGGGGGGGCGGATCCCATCAGTCTGATGTTGCTGCCCTTCCCTGAGCGCGTCAGCAGCAAAGTCAGCTAACCATCGTTCGCCCTTAATATGATCAAGAAAAGCCCCGCCAGCTATACCAACAGCCATTCCGACAACAATATAAACAAGTGTGAACTTCCATCCGAGGAGGCTGACCAGAAGCAGGACGGCGACTTCATTGATCAGCGGGGAAGTGATAAGAAAGGCCATGGTAATCCCGAGCGGTATACCCGCTGATGTAAATCCCAGAAATACAGGGATACTTGAGCAGGAGCAGAACGGAGTAATGGCACCAAAGCAGGAGCCCAGAAAATATCCTGTCCCCCGGTGCTTACCGGCGAGATAATCTCTGACCCTACCGACGTCCAGCGAGGCCCGTAATATAGCCACGAAGTAGATTAAGACCAGCAACAGAATGAAAATCTTGCTCACGTCTTCGACAAAAAAATGGAGAGCGTCCCCGAGTTTGGTTGACGGAATGAGATTAAGCCTTTCATAGACCAGCCAGGTGGCAAAATCACTGAAAATCTGGAACATAACGGACAGGCCTCACGATGGTTGTTTCCACGGAAGACGCTGTTTAACAGAAAAGGATGCTGATTTTTACGATTTGCCGGGAAAGATTTACCTGAGCAGCGGCTCGCCTCATTCTCTGTTCTGATAACGTCATCACCACAGCAATCAACGGATGAAATGCCGCAGAAACAGGTTCCCTGCATGTCCTGAGGTCTTCACCGGGGAGTAAAACAACATACCCGACCGGACTCGTCCAGTCTGACCTGGCATTCAGTGGAGAGTTTCTGATGCAATCTTGCTCTGGCCCGTAATAATCGCGATTTGGTTGCAGCAAGCGTGAGACCCTTTCGGTCGGCAAAATCAGCCTGTTTCATCCCTTCCAGATCGCAGAGTCTAAGGATAGTCCGATCCGACTCTGTCATTTTATCCAGTATTCGGGACAGACATTCGGCGAGTGAGTCGACTGTTTCTGTGACGTTATCCGGTATACATATACCCTCATGGAGCGGCTGGTATGCGCGCCGCCGGCGGTTTTTATCAATGACAAGATGGCGGGCAACTTCAAACAACCAGGCTCTGGTATTCACGATGGCGCAGAATTTCCGCTGTTGCTGTACTGCCCTGAGGAAGATCTCCTGTATCAGATCATCGGTATCAGCCTGATTACGCGTTTGTCTGAGTAACCAGCAATAAAGTTCGTGTTCGTGCAGCTTCCATGCCTTCATCAGGCAAGGCAGTGAGCCTGTCGGTTGCACCATCAAAGCGTTCTCCTGATATGTCCGTAATTGCTGTCGGGTCGCCGACGCGGCCTCACGGCAGAGTGAGGTGAATTCCGGGGCCCTGACGATGTGACGGGCTGACAGCATCCGGCCAGTAATTTCATTTTCGCCGCTCCTGTCCTGTTGCAGGGCGTGTGGCCTTCCGCTCTGTCTCTTCCGGCAGACGGTCTTGCGCAATACCATCTATTTCCGCGCATACGCTCCCGGATAACGCGTCAAAAACGCGTTCCGGGATCAGCATGAATAACCAGCCTGTGACGTTTTCGATACGCATAGTGACCTCCACTGCTCTGTCTCATGATTATAGCCTTTCATATTCATAAGATCGAATATGTTGTTGACATCAATGCAGTGAAGACTAAGATGAAACCGAACGACACCACGGAGTATTTATGACCCCGATTACCGCGCTTCAGCTTTTCAAGAATCTCTCGGATGAAACCCGCCTGAAAATTGTTCTGTTACTCAGGGCGTCAGGAGAACTCTGTGTTTGTGAGCTTTGCGGAACGCTTGAGGAATCTCAGCCCAAAATATCCCGCCATCTCTCCATGCTGCGGGAAAGTGGACTGCTTATTGACCGTCGCGAAGGCAAATGGATCCACTACCGGCTTTCAGCGCATATGCCCGCCTGGGCGGCAGCCGTCATTGAGCAGGCTTATTTAAGCCAGAAGGAGGAAATCTCGCTTCTGGCCGGGCGGATAGCCCGTAACAGCGCGACAACCGGTGGCAGAGCGGTTTGTCTTTAACACATTCTAAAAATTTACCCATACATATATGTTTTTTCGAATTTATATGGTGATATTATGAACATTCTTTTTCTGTGTACCGGTAATTCCTGCCGATCCATCCTGGCCGAAGCGACATTTAACGCGCTTTCACCAGCAGCACATCATGCCTACAGCGCTGGCAGCCAGCCAAAAGGAGAAATCCATCCCCGCTCTCTTGCCCTGCTCAGGAAGAAAGGGATACCTGCGGAGGGGTATTACAGCAAATCGTGGGACAACGTCCCGGTAACCCCGGATGTGGTGATCACGGTGTGCGGGAATGCGGCGGGTGAAGCCTGTCCTGCGTATCTCGCTCCGGCGGTCAGGGCACACTGGGGAGTCGAGGACCCCGATAAGGCGACCGGAAGTGAAGAAGAGATAGATGCTGCGTTCGAACAGGCCTGGCATATTCTTCGTCGCCGGATTGAAGCCTTTCTGTTGCTTGCGCCATCGGTCCTGTCCGGTCCTGAAGAGCGTCTTCAGGCTGAGCTGAACCGGATCGGTGAAACCATTTTTTAACTGAAACCTGAGGGAATAGAGAATGAAAACACTGTCAGTGTACGACCCGGCACTTTGCTGCAGTTCTGGCGTGTGTGGGACGGAAGTGGACCAGGCTTTAGTGTCATTTTCCGCAGACGTCACATGGCTGAAACAGCAGGGTGTGCCGGTGGAACGCTTTAACCTGTCGCAGCAGCCTCTGGCATTTGCCGAGAATCCGTCAGTCAAAGCCTTTCTTGAGCGCTCCGGGGCTGAAAGCCTGCCGTTAATTCTGCTGGATGGTGAATTTGTCCTGTCCGGTCGCTACCCGACACGGCAGGATCTGGCTCGCTGGTTTGAGATTAATCAGGAGAAAACAGGCGTGGCACCAGAGAAAAGCTGCTGTGGTGGCAAAACGTCATGTTGCTGAACCAGCCGGACAGGAGATTATGATGAATTATCTCAACGCGATCCCGAAATTTCTCTTTTTTACAGGGAAAGGGGGGGTCGGGAAAACCTCGCTTTCCTGCGCAACGGCTATTCACCTTGCTGATGACGGTAAACGCATTCTGCTGGTCAGTACCGACCCCGCGTCCAATGTAGGCCAGGTTTTCGGGCAGCAGATTGGTAATACCCTGACGTCCATCACGGCTGTCCCCGGACTCACCGCAATGGAAATCGATCCGCAGGCGGCAGCGCAACAGTATCGTGCCCGTATTGTTGATCCGGTCAAGGGAGTCTTGCCTGACGAGGTGGTCCGCAGCATTGAAGAACAGTTATCCGGTGCCTGCACAACAGAAATTGCCGCTTTTGATGAGTTTACCGGTCTGCTGACCGATGACGTGTTACTGAATGATTTTGACCATGTGATTTTTGATACTGCCCCTACAGGACACACCATTCGCCTGCTACAGCTGCCGGGTGCCTGGAGCAGTTTTATCGAGACAAATCCTGATGGTGCATCCTGCCTTGGTCCGCTGGCCGGGCTGGAAAAACAACGGGAGCGCTACGCGCATGCCCTGTCGGTACTGGCAGACGGGGAAAAGACGCGGTTAATCCTGGTGGCCCGCGCGCAACAGTCAACGCTGGCTGAGGTTGCCCGCACGCATGATGAACTGTTGCATGTCGGTCTGAAGCACCAGTACCTGGTCATAAACGGGATCATGCCTGCCGGAGAAGCCTCACAGGACAGTCTGGCCAGCGCACTGTATCAGCGTGAACAACGTATTCTTTCCCGCATGCCGCAGGTGCTGGCATCGCTTCCGACGGACAGGTTAAGTCTTCAGCAGGAAAATCTGGTTGGCGTGACGGCGCTTCGCCGCCTGCTGACGGGAAAAAATAAGCCATGCTCACTGCCAGCAGTGAAATCCGTGTCAGAGCCTCTCTCTGTACCGTCCCTGGAAATGCTGATTGAGGATATTGCCCGTGACGGACATGGTCTGGTGATGTTGATGGGAAAGGGGGGCGTGGGTAAAACAACGCTAGCCGCCGCGGTAGCCGTAGCCCTCGCAGACAAAGGATTTGATGTCCATCTCACCACATCGGATCCCGCTGCGCACCTTGAAAGCACGCTTAACGGACAATTGCCTCATCTCCAGGTCAGCCGTATCGATCCGCATACCGAGACAGCCCGCTACCGGGAACATGTTCTTGCCACCAAAGGAAAGGATCTGGACCCACAGGGACGGGCGCTGCTGGAGGAAGATTTACGCTCCCCCTGCACGGAGGAAATCGCCGTATTCCAGGCATTTTCCCGGGTGATCCGGGAAGCCGGGAAGCGTTTTGTGGTCATGGATACCGCCCCTACCGGCCACACCCTGTTACTGCTGGATGCCACGGGAGCCTACCATCGGGAAGTGGTTAAACGAATGGGTGAAAAAGGGCATTATCTGACGCCAATGATGCAGTTACAGGATCCTGAGCGAACAAAAATATTGCTCGTAACGCTGCCTGAAACCACCCCTGTTCTCGAGGCTGCCGGCTTACAGGAGGATTTACGCAGGGCCGGTATTGAACCCTGGGCATGGCTCATCAATAACAGCCTGGTTGCGACAGAAACAACATCCCCCCTGTTGCTCACGAGAGCCGCACACGAAGCTGCTCAGATCGATAAGGTCAGGACGGAGCTGGCATCACGCATGGCGCTGATCCCTCTCCAGCAGGAAGAGCCAACAGGTACTGAACAGCTCAAACGTCTTACCCGTCAGGCTGGAAAATAATAAATACGGGCAGGAAGGGTCCTGCCCGACAGGAGGCTTTATGTGGCTGGCTGCAGCTATTTTTATTCTGACCATTGTACTGGTCATCTGGCAACCCCGGGGACTGGGAATAGGCTGGAGCGCGATGCTCGGGGCCTTACTTGCACTGATTACTGGTGTGGTTCACCCCGGTGATATTCCGACCGTCTGGCATATCGTCTGGAATGCGACAGCTGCATTCATTGCGGTCATCATTATCAGTCTGTTACTCGACGAATCAGGGTTCTTTGAATGGGCAGCCCTGCACGTCGCACGCTGGGGAAATGGCCGTGGACGATGGCTGTTTACCTGGATTATTTTACTGGGTGCTGCGGTCGCGGCGCTGTTTGCCAACGACGGTGCAGCGCTCATCCTGACGCCTATCGTTATCGCCATGTTGCTCGCACTGGGGTTCAGTAAAGGCACCACGCTGGCGTTCGTCATGGCGGCAGGATTTATCGCGGACTCCGCCAGCCTGCCGCTCATCGTTTCGAACCTGGTGAACATTGTCTCTGCAGATTTCTTTAAGCTCGGGTTCAATGAATATGCATCTGTTATGGTGCCGGTTGATATCGCAGCCATTATTGCCACCCTGGTGATGCTGCATCTGTATTTCCGGAAAGATATTCCCGCAACCTATGAAATTTCGCGCCTCAAAACGCCGGAAGAGGCTATCCGTGATCGGAGTACCTTCCGGACAGGCTGGGGGGTTCTGGCTCTTTTGCTGCTTGGATTCTTTGGCCTGGAACCCCTGGGGATCCCCGTCAGTGCGGTTGCCGCCGTCGGTGCTCTCGTCCTGTTTCTGGTCGCCAAAAAAGGACATGCGATTAATACCGGAAAGGTGCTTCGCGGAGCCCCCTGGCAGATTGTGATTTTCTCCCTGGGTATGTATCTGGTGGTCTACGGGCTGCGTAATGCCGGACTGACTGACTACCTGTCAGCTGTGCTTAATCAGTTTGCCAGCCAGGGGTTGTGGGTGGCCACGCTGGGCACGGGCTTCCTGACCGCCTTCCTCTCCTCGATCATGAATAACATGCCAACCGTCCTGGTGGGGGCACTGTCTATTGATGGCAGTACCGCGACCGGGGTGATTAAAGAGGCCATGATTTACGCCAATGTTATTGGCAGCGACCTGGGGCCCAAAATCACCCCGATAGGCAGTCTGGCCACCCTGCTGTGGCTACATGTGCTGGCGCAGAAAGATATCCGGATCTCCTGGGGATATTACTTCCGGGTCGGCATTGTAATGACCCTGCCCGTGCTGTTTGTAACGCTGGTAGCCCTGGTATTACGTTTATCCATTTCGTTGTGATTAACCAGGCACCGGTCGTCACGGACCTGTGCCTGTCAAACCTGAAGAGAGTGATTTATGAGCGCAATTACGATTTATCATAACCCGGCCTGCGGTACGTCCCGTAATACCCTCGAGTTGATCCGCAACAGTGGTGTGGAGCCCACGGTCATTTTATACCTGGAGACGCCGCCAGCGCGTGCTGAGCTGGTCAGGCTCATTGCTGATATGGGGATCAGCGTGCGTGCCCTGCTGCGAAAAAATGTGGAGCCTTATGAGCAACTGGGTCTGGCAGAGGACAAATGGAGCGACGATGAGCTGATTGATTTTATGCTGCAGCATCCCATCCTGATCAATCGTCCTGTTGTGGTCACCCCTCTGGGTACCCGGCTGTGCCGTCCGTCTGAGGTGGTGCTGGATATTCTGCCGGACGCACAAAAGGGAGCGTTCAGCAAAGAGGACGGCGAACAGGTGATTGATGCCCAGGGACAGCGTGTCGTGAAGTAACCCAGCGGTCGGGCTGTCAGCACCTGAGCGGCCCGATCATACCTTTCCGGCCTGACAGAAGGTAAGCCACGATGATAAGTAAAACATACAATGTCCTGTTCCTGTGCTCCGGGAATTCGGCACGAAGCCTGTTTGCAGAAGTGCTGATGAACCAGCTCGGCGGGGGAAAATTCCGGGCATTCAGCGCCGGTACTCAACCAGCCAGTTCACCTCACCCGCTGACGCTCAGGGTGCTTAATGATCAGGGATTCAGTACTGAATCCCTGAAAAGCAAACACCTGCAAAACTTTCAGCATCCGGATGCACCGCAAATGGATTTCATTTTTACGCTCTGTGACCAGATGGCGGGAGAAGGATGTCCGGTGTTCCCGGGCGGCCCCATAACGGCTCACTGGGGGTTCAGGGATCCGGCTTCCGCAGAGGGTACCGATAAGGAGAAGTACCACGCCTTTGTGGAGGTTGAAAAACAGATAGCCACGCGCATCCGGCTTTTTCTGAGCCTTCCCCTGGATAAAATCGACCGGCTTTCATTACAGCATCAGCTGCAGGCAATGGGTAATACCGGATCTGACGAACATTAATCCGGTACCGCCCGGCCCCCTTTCTTACAAATCCTGACTGTGCCCTGAAAACGTTATCCCGGCTGATACAGGCAGCACGGATAAGGTAACGGCATAACGTTGAAGATTAATAAACTAATAGCACAGAGTCTGTATTGATGTTTCACCCGTTTGATATTCTCACCCTGGACAATGGCGCCAGGCTGATATTTACTCCCTGCCCGGGAACCAGAGGGGTGTCCCTTGCTGATTCATTAAAATCCTTAAAAGAAGCCGGCGCACAGGCTGTAATCACCATGATGACGCTGGCTGAACTCAGTGAAAATGAGGCTGATGCCCTCCCTTCACTGTGCGCTAACCTTTATATGGACTGGTTTCACCTCCCCGTAGAAGACAGCTGTGCACCTGAAGCCCCATTTGAACAGGCATTTGCCCAGGAAAAAACGAATCTGCTGGCGATCGTCAGGTCCGGCGGAACGATGGTTATCCATTGTCATGGTGGTTCTGGCCGGACAGGGATGATGGCCGCTATCCTGATGCTCGAGTCAGGGTATCTGCCTGCTCAGGTGAAAAAACAGGTTCAGCAAATCAGGCCAAAATCACTGACTTCGACGGTGCAGGTCAGTTATCTTAACAGGCGATACGGCTACCAGTAACAACGCTGTAATGGTCAGACTGTTCTGCCAGTCGAAACGTATCCGTCAGGGGCAAACCTGTCCCCTGATGGTCCGGTGGTGTGATATGTGTCTTTCAGATGCCCGGGAAGCCGGACACTGCGCTTTGTTCCGGCGTCAAGATCCCTGGCGGTACGCCAGTGCCCCCTCTCTTTTCCTGATTAATATTTCCATAATTCCAGAAGCATAGTTTACAGTCATGATTGTTTGTATTACTCTTTCTGAATATTCGATATATCCGGAAGTACGGGAGGGTTATATGTCCGCAGAACTGCAGGATGTCGCCAGCATGTTTGCCTTGCTCGCCGTCGAACTGTCGGCTTTATTTTTACTTATCAGTTTGCTGGTTGGTGTACTGCAAAGGCATGTTCCGCCGGCTCGTATCGAGGCATTGCTCAGTGCCGGCCGCTTCAGAAGTTATTTTCTGGCGGCGGGCCTGGGGGCCATCACGCCGTTTTGCAGTTGCTCAACCATTCCGGTGCTGAAGGGACTCATCCGCGCCCGCGCCGGATTTGGCCCGATGATGGTGTTTCTCTTTGCATCTCCTCTACTGAACCCGGTCATTATTGCCCTGATGGCTGCGACATTTGGGTTAAGCCTGACGCTGATTTATGCCGGCGCCGCGCTTCTGGTATCACTTATCGCGGGATGGTTACTGCAGATTCTGGGGTTTGATAAATACATACGCAGCGGGGTGTATGAGGGGGAGGCTCCCTGCCAGACGGTTGAACGCGGCAGTCATGTGGGCAGTGAACTCCCCTGCTGTGGCGAACGCCTGTCCGTAATCCGTTCCCGTCAGGCTGACATGACGGCAGCTGTACCGGAGAATTGTTGTAAACCGCAGTCTGACGTTAATGCCTTCCCCCGCCGTTACGGCGGCTTATGGCGTGATACCTGGGCTGACTTCAGAGGTGTTTTACCCTACCTGATCGCCGGGATAGCTATCGGAAGTATAATTTATGGTTACCTGCCCACGACGTTACTTGAACGGTATGCCGGACCGGCAAATCCTTTTGCCATTCCTGTTGCGGCAATTATTGGTGTGCCCCTTTATATCCGGGCTGAAGCGGTTATTCCTCTGGCGGCTGCATTACTGGCCAAAGGGGTGGGGGCCGGTACGGTTCTGGCCCTTATCATCGGCAGTGCAGGTGCCAGCCTGACAGAACTGATCCTGTTGCGCGCCCTTTTCAGGTTCAGGCTAGTGGCAGCATTCGTGCTGGTCATTATTTCGATGGCGATAATGGCAGGCTACACAGCTTATCTCTTTTTCTGAACAGCCGATAAATATGTCCCCTGGACATTACTGCTGTCAGATTCGCAGGTTTGCTATATCTGAAAATTCTATTATTCTGGAAATACAGATTTCAGGAGGTGTTATGGATATTGTTAAGGCGGCAGATGCGCTGAAGGAACTGGGTCATCCCACCCGGCTCGGCATCTTCAAGGAGCTGGTTAAATTTGGATATACAGGCTTGCCTGTCGGGGAGTTACAGAAGCGTCTCGATATCCCGGGGTCGACGCTAAGCCATCACCTGTCGGCGCTGTTGTCTGTGGGGCTTATACGCCAGGAAAGGCAGGGGCGCACCCTGTACTGCCAGCCACAGTATGAACAACTGAGTCAGATCGTCGAATTTTTACTGGATGAGTGTTGCATGGGCAGCGCAGCCAGTGTTTCAACAGTTACATCAACCCGTGAGTAAAGCCTGCAATGAACAAATTGAATGACAGCCTGCCAAATATTATCCCTGACATTTTCAGCGTGCCGGACTTCACAGATTACCCCGTATCCGGGATGCCAGGGCATGCACCGCGTATTTTGATGCTGTATGGATCTGTACGTGAACGTTCTTACAGCCGCCTGGCTACGGAGGAAGGCGCACGCCTGCTCACCGCCATGGGGGCTGAAGTCCGTATTTTTAATCCGTCAGGGCTTCCCCTGCCAGATGATGCTCCGGATACCCACCCGAAAGTTGCCGAGCTCCGTGAACTGGTGCGATGGTCGGAAGGAATGGTGTGGTGTTCCCCTGAACGTCATGGGGCAATGACCGGGATTATGAAAGCACAGATAGACTGGATCCCACTGAGCGAAGGTGCTGTTCGCCCTTCTCAGGGGAAAACGCTGGCGGTGATGCAGGTCAGTGGTGGTTCCCAGTCCTTTAATGCGGTAAACCAGATGCGTATTCTTGGCCGCTGGATGCGGATGATCACCATCCCGAATCAGTCATCAGTCGCCAAAGCCTGGCAGGAATTTGATGAAGAAGGCAGAATGAAGCCCTCAGCCTATTACGACAGGATCGTAGATGTGATGGAAGAGCTGATGAAGTTTACATTGCTTACCCGGGGAAGAACAGCCAGCCTGGTTGACCGTTACAGTGAACGTAAGGAAAGTGCAGAAGCGCTATCCAGGAGGGTAAACCAGCGCAGCATATAGTACCTGAGGTTTACGGGAAGTATCTCCTAACCTGTGTGAAAGGTTTTCAGGCACTCTCCGTGGTCACCCGTCCGGATGTGTAGAAGGGCCTCAGCCAGATGATATGTGCGGAAGCGTTGCATCACCGAAACCAAGTGTGCGTTGCAGTATAACTGTATCAAGCCAGCGACCGTGCTTAAACCCCACGGATTTAAGTGTTCCCGTATGGCTGAAGCCTGCGGACTTGTGCAATGCAAGTGAGGCTGTATTTTTACTGTCACCGACTACCGCGACAAGCTGGCGAAAACCATGTTCCTCTGCCCAGGACACTGCTCGTGACAATAACACCGTTCCGATCCCTCGCCCCTGTAACGCAGGGGCTATGTATACAGAATCTTCGAGAGTGAACCGGTATGCGCATCTTTCACGGTAAAGTGAAAGGTAACAATAACCCAGAACCTCTCCATTCTCTGTCGCGACAAACCACGGGAGTCCGGCAGCATGTATCTTATTTTGCCGGGCGGTCATTTCTGCCACATCGGGTGGCTCTGTTTCAAAAGTGGCAGTGCCATGCGATACATGCCAGGCGTATATGTGCTGAATCGCGGAGACATGTCTTTCATCTGCTTCAGTTATTTCCATCGATATAACTCCCTGCTGGATAAGAGCATAAGCCTACTTCATTGGAAACACGTCAGACAGAGCGAAATGCTTATCACCGCTATAAGTAAATATTGTATCCGGATAGTCGTGACATCCTTCATTAAGCTGAGTTTACAAAAATGGCGATCCCGTAGGGGCCTAACTGGTTTTATACAGTGTCTGCATTCTGCGTATCTGCGACAGTCTGTAACCAGTATCTTTTGCAGTTATTCGGGGACTCTGTTTTTAACTGGCGAGATTGGAAAAATTCAGAAGATGCTCCTGGCCAGCCTGCTTCCTGTCCAGCATGGATCCGGCAACTTACAGCAGAATTTATTTACACAACCACCTTCGATGGAAGATGGACTGTTGATGGTGCTCTCCTGAGCGAAGACTTACTGGTCTATCTCAAGCAGAGCGACGTGATGTTCAGGAAACCGGCATGCTATTACAGCTCCATTTGTGGCCTGTTTTAAATGAAGCTGAGCCTTAGCCCAGTTCTCCTTGACCTGGCCGTTATAAAATCGCCATACAGGCAAAATTAATATGGTTTATTCCATTTCTGGCAATAATCTCTATATCGCAACAATCAGCCTGATTTAGTGTGCAATCGTCATTAACACACCTTTTGTCTCCCTGATCTCCGGATAATGCCAAGTCCGGTACTTATGGAATTGCGCAGAGTTTGACTGATATCCAATACTCCACATTACCAATGTGCTATCTATTCAATCTGATACATCTCATGTAGTTCGGGGGTTATAATGAGCGTCAAAATTAGAGGTATAGGCAAATTGCAGCAGCAGTTAAAAGAGGTTGAGAAAGCTACGGAAGCCTTAAACGGCAGTTACGACGTTCGTTTTGATGCTCACGATCCTGTCAGCATTGAGAATGCGATTCAGGAAGCCTACAACATGGTGGACGAGCGCGTTTCTGACTATGCTACTAATTCTTTGGTCAGACCGTTAATCGAACACATGAAAGAAAACCTGCGCCAGCAAATTCTGGACAGTGCAGAACAACAAAGACAGGAGAGCGGGCAGGATGGCGATTGATATCTTCCAGTCTCTGAAAAATTGCGTTTTTGACCTCCAGCGTGCTGACGTTCAGAACTACCAGCAGCCTCTCAAACAACTGGCTCGGCTATTAAAATCTGATAGTCTGCAAGCAGTGAATTCACGCCTGACCCGTAATATTGAGCTCGATGCCTTTCTGGCTGGGAATGAAGACACAAAATCCGGTATGGCGGGCTCTGCAGTGCTGCACTGGCCTGAAGAGCCCGCCGAGGTACTGGGTCTGAAGTTGCTGCTAATCGAGAAAATGGCAGCCGATAGCCAGTTTTCCTTTAATTTCTGTCATACATTTTTCTATGATCGCAGGACTATTGAATCTGTTCGCAAATTTACTTCATCGTTACTTATTCCCTTCGTTCGTGATTACCAGCAGTATGTTGAGAATGAACTCGACCCGGAGCCTGTAGTGCTTCGTCCGGTTTCCAGAAAAATTTTTATTGTTCATGGTCATGATAATGAGGCCCTTCAGTCAGTTGCACGCTTCATTTCTCGCATAGGGCTTGAGGAAATTATTCTTTCTGAACGCCCTGATGGCTCAAGAACTGTGATCGAAAAATTTGAAGCTGAGTCAGGAGATGTCAGCTTTGCCATCGTGCTGATGACACCAGATGACAGTGGGACTGCCCTGGCATCTGAAAGCACACGACTTCGTGCTCGCCAGAATGTCCTGTATGAACTGGGATATTTCGCGGGGAAGCTTGGACGAGGGAAAGTACTGGTACTCATGAAGGGTGATATAGAAATCCCTTCCGATCTTGCTGGCGTGCTGTATACCGCACTTGATGAGCATGGAGGATGGAAACGTAAGCTGCTGAGCGAGCTTGCGTACGCCAAAGTTCCTTTTGATAAGGAAAAAGCGCTTACAGCCTGATTCAGTATATTTAAAAAAAGGCCGGTTGGCCGGCCTTTTTTCTCATCATTCGTCATATTTCTGCGCTCATTCGAGTTCCTGCGACAACTCGTTGCTGCAAAAAAACCTCTCATTTTATGCAACTGTAGGCCAGTCATCAGGACATGAACTGGTCATGTACAATCTGGCGATATCCCCAATGAGAGCAGAAGAGCCTGGTCTGAACTATATTCCCTATAAGCTACATGCGCTTAAAATTTAGTAAACACGCTCTCACCGGGTATCCTGAAGTGAATTTTTTCTTGAGCTTACGTATCGTTTACTACTATTTATTTGTAATGTGAACGGCAATTAATGTTGTTTCATTTCCTCCCGACAAGTACCTCCCGGATATTTTTATGCATTTCAATTTTCTAATACGTCAACTCGGTTAATAAAAGTTTGCGTCACGGTTATCAAAGCCGAAATAATAATTACGCATTCTACATTCATCGCCCTGAATTACTTTATTTCTTAGTATGGCAAAGATTTATGATTATGCTTTAAAATGAAGTTATACCTACACTGTAGGGTTGCATACTATTTGGATAGGGTTAAATCCAGATTCACAAAACAGGCATCGTCAAATACTAAATAATCGGCATGAATGGTGAAATGTCGAGAGCACACACTCTATTTGCAGCACTAATTGTTATCCATATAACCATCCAGCCAAACCAATGATGATGCCTGCAATAAAGCAGAAAATGGCAGTTTTACGCATCAATACACCATAAAAGGCCAATGAAACTCCAATAAGCAACACCATAAAAACTGGCCACATGCTAAATAAAAGCAGTAAATAACTCATTATATTTCTGATAAATGTCATACCTACTCCAAAATCACTACGGAACTTTTCATTGGTCACTTGCTTTGTTGCAGGGTATCATATAGTTGCCCTAAAATATGAGGAATAACATTATCACATATACAAGGGGGATGTCAGCGATAAAATAATCACACGATATTTATGGGATTAGAATGCTTAAGTATATCAGCTGGTTACCATAAATCATTGAGTACCTTTATGGCACCCTCCGGTGTCAAACGAATCAGATTAGTTCTATTAAACAACATTATTCTCAAACATACTTTTCGTTATAAGCGATAGCTGCTTGAGTTATTTATCCGTTACGCTTGTTAAATACAAAAATGGGATCTATACTAATTTGTGACTTTGCTCTGCCATGACAAAGTCCGCTGTTCTACCCGTGAGCTCATGGATGAGCCACTTCCTGAAATATCTTGTCTTCTATTTAATCTCAAACCAGCCCCTCCAGAAAAACTGATTAAGCTCCTGAATTGCCTGACCATATAGATTCCTGTCAATTTATCGGATACACACCACGGAGGTAGTATCGCCGAAACCCCGCCGAAAAAAAGACTCTAATAAGATAGCCATCCTGCTGAAGACATTATAGATATCCAGAAGTATGGTGCCAGTAGTTTATATCCCCCCTTCAGCATATGAAAGTATGCTATGGTAAAACTATTCGAACGTAAGTGCATCAAGCCTTAGTGGTTTTCTTATAAAGGTCATTTTACATTCAATAATTAGTATTTGCCCCTCACACAGTGCGCAAAATACAGGAGAGTATATATTGGCAACTCCCTTTTCACGGGTATCAAATTTAACACTGTAAAGAATACGCTCAACCGTGTGATCTCTAACAAGATTGATATGTCCGCCCCTTTTTGCACTTTGTAAACCATATTTAATAGACTTACCTGTAATGCCTTCTGAAAACGTCGCAATATCTCCATCAAACGTACCAATGAATATTTTTCCTCCCCCCTCAGATACAGGGGCTTCCAATGTAAGCCTGTCGCCAGATGCTGGTTCAGACATTTTTGCATAACACATTTTAATCACAATGTAGCTACTCGATTATAGATTAAATATCAACATAGTAAATTCTATGATAAACAAGTAAAATAATTTTTCCTAATGTCATCATTACAATAATACTGCAAGTGGTATTTATACAGCCGCAACAGCAGCAAGTGCTAAGTTGTTTCAAGATCAGCCAGCATGTCTTCGTTGCTGCTTTCCCCGGTAATACTTTCCTTGCATGGTGAGTTCATCAAATTCCTGGGTGACGTTGGCAGCATCATTTTCAAGCTTGCACGTAGAGCGATTCAGTCAGGGTGATTTTCGAAACGGCGGACCTGGGGTACCGACATTATTAATCAGAAACGAGAAGTAATGACGTCAGCCTGGTAACTCAACAGATGAGGATGGCGGAAATGATTTAAGGATACCCTCCGCGAACACCTTAATGGCCGATTAGTCTGACAGTTCACAGTTTCTGAAAATCCAGATAAGTCATTGCTGCCATAGACAAAGCAGTCTTTTTCGTTCTGGAAGAAAGACATTTTACTCTACACATACGAGCGCTATTCCAGTGTTAACGTGCGCCCGAGAAATGTTATAGCGGCTGGTGAGAAGTATCCGAATGCCGCGTCAGCGGCATGGAGGCGCCAGCTGAAGCTGAATGAAGTACCGCAGGCAAATGGCGCCGTCGCCCGGCGCAGCCGGCTGCTGTTTTGACAGGTTCTGCCTCAGCCCCCCCTTCCCTGCAAAGCTATACCCGCTAAAAACGTCTCAGATGCTTCTGTACGCGGTCGGAGTGGACCCGGCAAGGCGACAGCCGCAGTCGGGGCGTATCTCCGCGTTAGCGGGCCGGAGGGCCGCTTACGAGCGTGTACCAGACAACTGACCGCAGCTCCACCTACAGCGACGAGGAAGAGTAGTTACAACACCCATCATTAAAAGCGATGGTGTTCCCCGGCCTTCGGCCGGGGGCGGCGGCGCTTTTCAGTGGTGGGGAGGGGCACCTGGCCGGCAAACCGGCGCCGGTTTTATGATTAACTTCCTTATGAATGCTGTAACTAATGTGGTTCTCCGGTCGGGGCCCGTCGCGAAGCGATGGGAGCTCTTTCTGATGTTGCCGAACCGGCGCGACCGTCAGGTCGCTGCAAGGGCGGGCATTCTCCGCAGCCTGTCCACAGGGCAGGCGATGAACAGGTTATGTGTTTACAGGATTTATTAAAGGATCTTTAAAAGAGATACAGAGCTGATGTTTAAAAGGAACCACGCGCCCTGAAAGGACGACGAGCAGCGCTTTGAGAAAACATCGGTTAGCGCTATATGAAATACTCCCTTGCAGTTATATGTGGATAACAGAAATCGGCCGTCAGAAGTGACGCCGGCGATAACATTTAAGGCCACGTTGACGCCAGGAAGACCGGAATTATGGTGAGGAAAGCAGACCTGAAGATAAGATAATACGTAGTAGCCGGCCAACAGGCGTGCGAAAGCCTCCGGCGCCGGCCGGATTTTTTAAGGAAGGTAATGTTATATGGGGACAGTGGCCAGTCGCGTGTAGTTGTTCCCGCGCGACAGCAGCATGCGCTCCTGCACACGACGCTCAACCTCACGCTTGAGCGCTTCATGATCGCCCCTGAAGCGGCCGGTGGCGTACTCCCGGGTCAGTTGCTGACGCACGCGCGTCTCGATATCCTTACGCTGCCGTGAAGCATCCCGCCTGGCGGTTGCCCGCTTCCGGCCGTGACTTTTGCGTTCAGACTGGTAGCTGCGAAAACGCTCACGCACGAACCGCCACGCTTTTGCGATCAGCTCGTCCATCTCCAGGGGTTTCATTTTCTGCTTTTTGCGCTGCAGGTTTTCCCACTCCACACGGCTGCGGCGCGCGGCCACCACAGCCACCTCAGAAACGTCAAGCGCGGAAAACAGAGCCGGGGTGAAGGTGATATCGGTCGGGATGTTACAGCCGATCTGCGGGTCATATTCCGTCTGATAGGTGATGAGCCCCAGCTCCGCCAGAAACTTCAGCGCCCGGGTGGCACGGCTGACTGACAGGTTACCGCTCCTGGACTCGGTGGCCAGTCCACACTCGATGGCCATATTGGTAATCGAGCGCTGCACGCGATTGGCCAGCGGATCATAGTGAAAACACATTGCCTGCAGTAGCGCGTCAATTGCACGCCGGCGCAACAGTGGTGGCATCCTGTGCCGCTTACCCAGCGAACGCAAAAACGCCACATGAATGGAAAAATCAAAACGGGACGTGAAGCCTTCGGCTTTCGCCATCAGCTTACGGCAGAACGGCAGGGTCTTTTTCCCTTCACGCGGCGTGAATACCGGATTCGGGTTTTGAACCTGTGAATAGTGGTTTTGAAGGATATCAGTCACCGCTTCCTGCGCTTATGTTGCACGGAAGGAGCGAATGACACAGAAACTGATCTTGAAGTTTTCTGAGCATGTACATATACTCCTCGCATAGAGCAACACGTTCTATGCAGTTTATGAAGGCCCCGTTAATCTTTTCCTTCCGCCAAGATTGAAGAAGATTATCGGGGTTTTTGCTTTTCTGGTCCCGGGTAGATACCTCATCAGAACCAGTTCCCTGCCACCTTAGGGCGTGGCACACCCAAAATTATTCAGACCATCAACAATCTAGCACTCAATAAAAACATGATCAAGAATGTGAAGTCTTTACATCTATAAGACCACGTTCTGTAAGCTCTCGCTCGAGGAGTTTCTCGATAAACTGGGCTTGTGTCAGACCTTCTTCCTCACAAACCGCTATCATCACGTCCTTTAGTGGGTTTTTAACAAAAACCTTAACTTCTTTATGAGTTTCGCGTTTCCGCGCAATTGCGGCAAGCTGCCTCTCACTGGCAGACATTGGCTTACCTTTCCGGTATGCACGTTTTGCATTCGTAGAGGAAGTGGTTTTATCTGCTGAACGTGACATTTATCGCTCTCCTGACACCTCAGAAATGTCTTCGGAACGGAGGATACTACAGAACTCTCAGATCCTGCAAATCAATAACTTACTTTCAATTTGCAAGAGATCCTTTCTAAAATTGTAATTTGTATTGGCGTACAAATTTCAACTGAATGAGATGCCTATGTCCTCTTTTAGAGAGTGGGAGAGTAGCCCCATCCTGAACTAAAAGTGAGTACCTTCAGGGGCAAGGCTTAAGAGATAAGATACGAGCGACGGGCGGACCAGGCGCTTTAGCATGGACGTAAGTAAACCGTATTGATGCTCGTTTTATGTCTGAGGAGCATTAATAAGCCCGTTTCCAGTCCGTACCCTGCGACCAGCGAGTCAACCAGTGCTGCAGATAGCGTTGAGCAACGACTGGATCATCCCATACGACAAGCACGTTCTCTGAATTGACCCGATCAGCGGGCGGGTGTAGTTAAAAGACCCGACTTCAATATTGCGGCCGTCGGCAATGATGACTTTGTCGTGCATGATTTTGTACTGCGACACTGTGCGAACCGGGATGCCGGCATTGACCAGAAGATTCATGGCCGCCAGGCTCGCCTGGTTTTGCTTGCCGGTATTGGCTTTCCAGTCCAGAACCACTTTCACATCGACACCACGCCGCTTTGCCCTGACAAGCGCACCGGCGACTTCAGGCGAGGTAAAGGAATACCCCATCAGTCGGATTTCCTGCTGCGCAGAATCAATAGTCTTCAGGACCAACTGCAGAGCCGTTCCTTCCGGAGAATATCCCGTCTCGATGCTGGCGGCATACACGGCCGGAACAGGTGCACACAAAGCCAGGCTGATAAGCCCCGACAGACAACATTTGTGGAGTGTACGGTTCATTTTTTTCACAGTATTTCCTTAACGGGTGTTTAAGAAACGCCGGGAGCGGGGGAAACTGGCTTTTCCCCGTTCCCGGGGTTGGACAACGACGCCATGCGGAGGCGTCAGGATTTTGTGGTATGCCGAAACCAGTAGCAGACGGGTCCGTCGCCGGTATCGTGGACAGAGCCCAGAAACCATCCATCATGGGGTCAGTTTGGCGACAGGAAAAAATAATGGATATCTAGTAATTATTCTTCAAATCCAGAGTTAAAAATGTGCGGATTCATCACCTGAACCCGCACATCCAATCACGATTTTTTAAAACCTGGCTTACCGTTAGCAGCTCGCCATTCCTTTACGGTTTTAACAATTCCTTTCGCCGAAGAATCTTCGCCTACCTTAGGCTTGAAGATGAGGTTCCAACCAGCAGGATGCTCTGTTAGTTGGGCGAACGAATAAATAGCATCATCGTTCTCTTTGTCAGTTGGAAAATCAGCAGCGATTATTTTACTAACAAAAGCAGTAAATTCTTCTTCCGTAAAATCTGAAATTTTATTACCAGCCATTTTATTTTCCTTTATGTGTCTCAATATGATTTTTAGGTGTTAGCGCCTTAATGTTATCGACATCCATAACAGCCCCTCCTTGAGATATTTCTTTTTCGTGGTGTAATTCAATTTTAACACGTTTCCCTACTGATTCTAAAAAGTCCGCAGTAGGTGCCCTTCCAGCTTTCATCTGATTAATATCAGCTTCACTAAATTGCTTGCTTAGTGCAGAATCGTCAGCAACCGCTTTCCAGAACGCCCGACGGGTAGAATCAAAACTACCGAAAGTCTTCCCGCGTAATTTATCCGCAATCTGGGAAGGAACAGGAGCACCATCCCCGGTACTGGCCCCCCCCATCCAGTTATTGCCAACGTTCTGCCCTTTGCCGCTTACTGTACCGGGCATGTTACGAGGGCTACGGTACATCACATACAGCGGTTTTAGGCCGGACTCCGGTGGAAACACCAGAATAATATCGTCAAAATCGAGGTCATCCGCTACCGGCGTCACGGTTTTATCTGTAGCCTGTGGCGCCGAAATCTGATCACCGGTATGCAGAATACGCTCCGGTAGTGGTACCGGCCCGCTTAGCGTCAGTGGTCCATTTGCACCAAGTGCGTCAGCCGGGCTGACAAAAATAGTTTGCGCCGGTACATCTGCGACAGCGGGAAGAGTATAGCCCCAGTAGCCGGTTTCCTTATCCAGTACAGCACGAGCGACCTTCACGGCACCGGCAGTATTGGTTTTGACCAGCTGAACATCCAGAATGCCGCTATCATTCATAACCAGACGGCCACGAACCGGCATACTGACAGATGTTTTCTGATCTGCTGCTTTATTCAATGCCGCGGTATCAGGCAGACCAAACGCATCGCCAGGCATCATCGAACTGATATCCCGACCGGGCACCATATCACTACCGACGCCAACTGATTTCGATAACACAAGACCGACAATGGTTAATGCTACTGGGTTAGCCACCACAGCGATACTTAACGTCGCCAGAGCCTCGCTGATGAAAGCTCCCAGGCTGGCCGCAGCATCAGCCGACAGAGTAAAACCTCCACGTGACGCAGTTGACCAGGTCAGAGGAATAGCAAAAGGTGCCGCTGTAGCCGGGATACCCCTGACAGCCTGAATCTCTGAAGATTTCAGTTTATCTGCGGCTGTACAACGGGCCTGCAGCGCTTTTGCTTTTTCAGCAATGGCTCTGGCCTCCTCAGCGGCTTTCGCTGCTGCATCAGCCTGTCGTTTTTTTTCTGCCGCAGCGGCGGCTGCTGCTTCCGCCTCCTGGCGTTTACGTTCAGCAGCGGCGGCTTGTTCTGCGGACGCTAATGCAGCCTGGGCAGCCTGACGGCGCGTTTCTGCAGCATTATAGGCAGCTGATGCCTGCAGACTGGCCTGCTCAGCGGCCGTTGCCTGACTGGCAAGACTGGTAGCAGCATTTCGTTTGTTCACCGCATCATTCTGCGCTGCATCAACCTGAGCTTTTGTGATCCCAGATGGATAGAACCGGTATCCCCAGTGGTCATGTTCTTTATTCGAACTGATAACCTCCCATTTTTGGGTACCGTATTGGCCGTTATTATTTAGAGTGAGGCCTTTAATGCTTTGCTGCAGATCCTGATATTTTTTCTCAGCCTGAGTTGCTACTGGTACGGCATCGATAGCTTCCTTTCGCTTATTCTTCGCTGTATTAAGGGCATTATCTGCCACTGTTTTCAGGCGTGATGCTTCAGCAGTCGCCTGATTCAGATTATTACGCGCATCAGGAACAGTTTGATGTTGACCTGCAGCAGCCGCAGCAGAAATCGCATTCTGACGTTCTTTTTCAGCAGCGGCGGATGCCGCTGCTGTTTTCGCTGCGAATGCTTTTGCAGCCTCTTCTGCTTGCTGTTTTTCCTTAGCTACCTTCTCCGCTCGTGCAGCTTTTTCTGCTTCTGATGGGCCTACAGCCACAAAAGCGCGGGTAGTATGTTCGTTATTACCAGCCCCGGATGATCGGTTTTCCCAGTATCCCATCTGCCCGTTATGCATAACAAGAGACTGTCCCTGTGGCCCCTGCCCACCCTGACTTCCGCCATTACCGGTAGAAGAACTGCGGACACCATCGAAGCCACTGACAGTTGTTGAGCCTTCCTCAGAGGACACAGTGTGAATCTGCCCCCGAATATCCGCCATATACCCACCATTACCATCACTGCGAATATTCGAGACATCTGATGCCCGGATTTGCGTCCCACCAAAACTATTAAACTGATTAGCCACATCACTGGCAGAAGGAGAGCTAAGGCCTGAGCTCGTAGCACCCTCACCGTTATAGTTAAATCCACCAATCACACATTTCCTTCTTTTGTTTTTTTTGTTTTCCAATTTTCTGAAATACGGCGTGCGGTTTATTGCTTCAGGACAGCTATCCGGAGGCTGTTATTAGTTCTCTGCCACGCCAGTTACTGCATATAAAAGCATGTATTTATATACAATATTTTGATGCTGCTCTTGATATACCAGCTCTGTCAATATGTCGTGGTTAACAATATTTTTATTTATTTTCATTCACTTAAAAATAACAGCAGAGGTGGACCCGAGGCAGAATGCGGATCATCAGAAAGAAAAAAACGATTTGAGCTCTGATTCATAGCCCGATAGATTACTTAGTTCCCCCGAGTGCACGATAAAAAAGAGAGTATTTCTGATGCCATTACCTGAGCGAATGAAACCCGCACGGGTCACCCGTAAACAGATGAAAGAACTGGTCAGTCAGCTGAATGACATTCTCGATCACATCGATAACGGGATGGACGAAAACAATGAAGAACTAAAACAGATGATGGCAGACTGGAATGCACAGGTCGTCATGCCCTGCGGGTTCTCTGATTTTCGTGATTTTTCATCCTGGACAAGTGCACTAGATTTCACCAGGATGGCGCTTAATCAGGAAAAATACCTTGATGACTTTACATGGACAGAACTGAACGACGTTATCAACTTCATACGCAAAGCAGAAGGTAGTGCATCTGACCACAGCTATGCACTCCAGTTACTGGAGATTAATTTCAGGGCAAACCCACTGGATCTCATCTATCACCCTGACTGCTGGTTCAATGATGAAGCATTGTTTCATGCTCGGCTGACTACCGAAGAAATTGGTGGCTACCTGATGAAAAAATCAGGTCGATGGCTCAACGATGCACCGGATATCCAGCTGGTGTATGCCATCCCCCAGGATGTTTATGATTAACCAAGTCACCATTTACCATAATCCCTTAATTGTAAGCACCGCCAGAACGGCCTCAGGGCGTTTCTGACGGGAAACTGGCAAAACACCGAAAACCCGCCAGAAACGCGCAGGGGCTGTTTTTACGGCATGCATGAGTATGCACGCAAGTGCATAGCGCGGAAATTCATGCCATTCAGCCAGGGTAAGTCCTGTTTCCGGCGTTCTTCTGATTCCGTTATAAATCTTTCCAGTCAGGTAATTTATTCATCTTTCGGCGCCACAGATGAAACAGTGCCATCGTCAGGCCAAATAACACGCCCGCAATAAGACTGATTTTGCAAGCGAACAGGGGTGGCATCCCCTGGGCCCGCCACACCATCCAGTACATCCACAGTCCGTATCCGACGGAGAAAGAGCCTGCCATCACGCCAAAAACCTGCCAGAACGGAGCAAACGGCAGCGGGGGAATGTTTATCCCCAGCCGCCACAACAGTCGTATCAGAAGCGGTGCATAATTGCTTTTCCACATCTTACGGCTGGCCATTATCGCCAGCGCCTTTTGTTTCCGCGCTTCAAAATCCATTTCCTCTCCTCGATTGTATTCAGCCAGCTGACTGGCTCCGCATACGCTCAGTTCGCAGGAGTTCTTTCATCATGCGCTCGCTGGCGTACTGCGCTTCCCCTGCAGTGACGGTCGCGACGGCGTTCCCCTGCAGATCATAGCGGGCGGCTCCCTCCTTCATCCGGGACAGATAGCCCGCAGACCGGGTCAGACTCTTCAGGCACTTAATCACCTGTTTATGCGACAGCGGCAGGTCACGGTTCACAATGTCGGCAAACAGCTGTTCGCGCATGCCCGTTGCCAGCAGACGGGGTGAGTTTCCGTCGAACAGCTGTGGCCAGAATGCCTTCAGCGTCATAATGGCCTGTTCCGGCGGCAGCAGGCGAAGATAACGCACCGGAGGTGGCGTCTTTACCGCGTTAACCGGCACCGGCGCAGCGTTGCGCGCGGCGGCTTCGGCCGCTTGTTTAACCTTCTCAAGTTTCTCTTTTTTTGCCTTCCAGGCCGGCGGGGACGAGACCACCACGACCTTCTTTCGGCGCACCACACCAGGAGCAGGGGTTGCCTCTGCGGGGGCCGTACTGTTCTCCGCCGGTTTTCGTTTCAGGCTCAGTACAGGGCGTTTTTCTTCACTCATAAGGGGCCATATCAATAAAAGCTACAGGTCTGTGCTATACGATACGCTAACGGTATCATCGTTTCACCTCGCAATGCAGTGGACACAACGATGATGTCCCCTTTGTCACGTTTACGGGCAATGTGCCCGCCCCCCGGACCTGTGTCCGGTTTTTTTTTTACATCGAGACGACAATACCGAGTACCGCCAGGTGCACCGCATAGAACATCACGAAGAACTGCCGCGGCCAGAAGCGTTTCACACGTTCTCCGGCAGATGAGCACACCATCAGCGTCAGCAGCGCAATCGCCAGCCCGGCCACTGATTCACTCACGTCATGCATATTCATCAGCAACACCATGAGGGCCCACAGCACCCCGTATCCCAGCCGTTCCTGTGCATGCTGTGCGCGACAAAGCAGCCAGCTGGCGGTGAGCATGCCCACTCCGGCCATGCCGTAGCTGGCGGTTGACAGGGGTATCCAGGCGACCAGCAGTCCAGCCGCCGGGAGGGTGTAATACCAGGACGGCTGGCTGACCCACCGCAGGACCTGGCCCGTGACGGCAAAGGCAAACAGAATATTCCCGGAATACCACGGGTACCCGATGAGCATAAACGACACCTGGGCGACCAGCGCCCAGACCCACAGGCTGTTGAGCTGCGACTGGCGTATTTCCGCGTGCCGGGCCAGATTCATTCCCCATGCCAGACCGAACAGCGGAAAACAGCCCCGTCCCAGCAGGCGCATCACTTCATTGTTTCCGGCCAGCAGTAAGCCGGTGTGGTCAGTCACCATCAGTACCAGTGCGACCGTTTTAATCATATCCGTTTGTCCCGGTGCCCAGGTCAGCAGGCGATGAAGCCAGCGGTCTGTCGCACCTGGAAATGTGTGTTGTGCTCTCATGTTTTTTTCCTTTTAGCGCTCCGGCAGACTGCCCGATTTTAATCGGGGAGGCTGCCGGAGCAGACAAGCCGCAGGCGCGTCAGTCGCCCCCGAGGGTTTTCTCGCGGTTCAGGTCGCGCACCATGTCCCGCTCCACAGCCTGCAGACGTTCACGCTGCAGACTTTCTGAGGCCACCTGCTGAATCGCCGCCTCCTGGCGCCGGAACTGAGGATCATCCGGTAGCGTCGTTTTCTCCGTACCCGGCCGGTCACGCTCCAGTCCGCGAATGACGTCCCCGATAACCTCTTTCACCCGGTCCGCCGGCTCGCCGGCTTTACGCGCCTCCCCGGCCACTTCTCGGGCAGTCTGTTCCGCCTGTTTTTCCATTTCCCGGCGCTGCTGTTCTTCTGCCGCCCGCTGCGCCAGAACCTCTGGCGGGAGGATAATGTCAGCCCCGGCCTGCGGTACCGGGGCCACCGGCGCCGGATCAGCCCATATCCGCCCGCCGGTCATGGCCCCGGGGTTCCAGGGGCGGTCATCACCGGCCAGCCGCACCACCACCCCGGTATCGGGATTGTCGCGGGCCATTCTGACGCCCTCCCCCATATTCCCGGCCAGCAGGCTTTCACCGTTGCGGCTGTTCTGCAGCGCCACGAACCGGGCGGCGTCATTGCCCATAATCCGTCCCTCTCCGCCGATGGCCTCCAGCCGTCCGTCCCGATCGGTCAGCGGGCTGAGCCAGATACCGGCGGCTTTCCCGTTTTTATCAAATGCCGGCAGCGCCACATGTGGTTGAGGGTACTTTTTCCCCGGAGAAATGAATTTTCCCGGTGAATTTCCCTGTGCCAGACCGGACTGCTGCAGGGCTGCCCGGCCAGCGGCGGTTTCATCCAGTGGCCTTGCCCGCCCGAACAGCAGATCGGCGGTTTTCACCGCCCGGTCGTTACGGGGTTCCAGAATATCGTGCGCCGTCGCTTTCTCAGGTGAATGCTGGATGGCCTTTATCCAGCCCTCACGGCTGTCGGTGTAGACCTGAACATGCTGTTTCATGCGGGATAACGCCACATAGGCAGACTCAAAGCTGGCCATCTGTTCCCGACCACCGGCCACCCCTTCCAGCGCGATGGCATACCGTTCGCTGGCCCCCTGGGCGCCGTGAGCCGTGATGGCGTAGGCGAGGTCGATATGCTGCTGCGCCTGATCCGCCTTCGGGGTCAGCGTGCGGGTGAGTTTGCCATCAGACAGCGTGACACTGTCACCCGAAACAGACTGCACCTCCCAGATACTGTTGGCCACATAGCCGCGCTCCGGGTCACTTTTGCTGAAGCGCATTCGGTCCCCCTGAGACACGGTGATCTTTTCCTGACGATAGAGCGTGACGCCTTCTGCCGATGCCTCCCGGGGTGAAATATATCGCTCCTTTCCGTCACTGTCTGTCAGGGTGATCAGCTGATTAGCCTTATCCACTTTGCTGATACGGTGGTATACGTTATCAACCAGCGCCACCGCCTCCTTATGAGCCGTCCAGGTCGACAGTTTGCGCAGTTCACCGTCACGGATGTTGCTCGTGACCAGCACCGGCAGGGTGATTTCCTCTTTGCCGGTTTCCCCGTTCTCCCGCCGTGCGTCATGGATCATACCGTTCAGCGTCCGCCGGTCCTTATTCAGATGGGTGATCACCAGCGTCTGTGACTGTGCCTCCGGGGTCCGTCCGGTATAGTCCTTCACCAGCGCCTCGTAGAGCGTCGCGGGCTGACCTGCCGGCAGGGTTTTCCCCTCGCTCAGCGCCTTTTCTATCGCCTTTTCCTGCTTTGGCGTGAATTCCACCACAGAACTGCCCGGCGCCCAGACGCCTTCTTTTCTCGGCACCTGTTCCGGCGTGACCTGCTCAATGGTGATCAGGGCGCGGTGCACATCCCGCTCAATCAGGCTGTAGACCGCCGGTCGCAGCTCAGGCACCTGGCGCACAATCTCTTTCATGATGGCAACGTCGGCGGCGCTGCGCTGCTGCATCAGCCTGAACGGCTGGCCCGGCGCGATGGGCTGCAGCTGGTCGTTATCCCCACTGGACACCGCCCGTCCACCGCCGGCTACGATGAGGGAGTGGGCTTTTGCCATATCGGCCAGCCCCACCATCGAGCTCTCGTCGAGCAGAAACAGGGTGTTGCTGAAATCGGGTGTCTGGCCATTGCGCTGCAGCAGCTGCGTGTCGTGGAGGAACGACGCCGTCGTGCGCGCCTCCACGCCGGCACTCTGCATTTCCCCGACCGCGCGATGCGTCGGCGCCAGACCGATGACGCGCGGACGGGTCTCTTCCGGCAGCAGACTGATGGCACTCATGACTGCCCGGAACTGGGTGGTTTTCCCCACCCCGGCATACCCCTGAACCACCGTGAACCGATCCGTGCTTTCCAGAATCATCCGGGTCGCCGCCCGCTGTCCGGCGGTCAGGTCCGTCATCAGACTGGCCGGCACGCGGTCCATCAGGGGGGCCACCGCGCCTTTACCTTCCAGCACGTGGGTCAGGATGCTTTTTTCGGCGTCCCAGGTCTGACGGGAAATCAGCAGGTCATTGCCGTAGCCGTGCGCCACCGGTACATTCAGCAACTGCCCCGACCTGATTTGTGTCTGAATGGTCGTGTCGATGTCCGCCATCGGAACCTTCCCGCCCCCGGTTTCCAGCGCCGTCGCCAGCAGCTGGGGCCGGGAGAAGGTCAGTTTCTCACTTTCAAGCAGCGGGATGGCCAGGTGAATGGCCTGTTCTGCCGGGGTACGCAGTCCGGCCTTCTGCTGCGCAATGGCCGCATCCAGGTCCGTCTCGCCGGATCGGGTCTTCAGCTGCTCTGAGACCACGCTGAAGGCGGTATGCCGCGACAGCTTCTCCGTCGTGCGCGCCGCATCCTGCGCCGAGTACAGCCGGAGATGACTTCCGCTCTGCGCCAGCTGGTTGAGGGTGGCGTTATCCAGCTCACGCTGCGTCACCGACGCAAAGACCGTTGCCGTCTCGCTAACCGACCTGCCGGGACTTTCCACCCAGCCGTGGCCGATTTTAATACCGTCAAACACACCCGCGCCCACGGCCAGGGTCTGCGTGGTTTTCTGCCCCGGCCGCTGTACCGTCAGCTGCCCTTCCTCCACTTTCATCACCGTGATGCTTTCCCCGCCTTTCAGGCGTGTGTCCGGTATCTTCCCGAGCACCGCCAGACGTTCCCCCTCTGCCACCGGCAGTGTTTCTGCCCGGAACAGCGTCCACTGGCTGTCGACCGCGGAAACCTTCAGATCCAGACGGCCCCCTTCCCGGTCTTTCAGGGTCAGCATATTGCTGCTCGCGGTCACCCGGTCAATGACAAAGCGATCGTGCGTCCGGGTCTCCGGATCCCAGCGTTCCATCACCATCCCCTCCCGGTAATAATCCCGCACGCCCCGGCTTTTGCTGTCCAGCCACACCGGCGTCAGGGCTGTAATGGTCGTGTCTTTCTCACCCAGCACCCCCTCCTGTCTGAGGGAGTCACGGATGAGGCCGTTGAGTACGCTCTGTTCACGCGTCCCGCTGATTTGGGCCACGCTTTCCTGCCCTTCACGCACGCTGACGGCAAACTCCTGTGCCAGCCGGCTGTAGCGTGCTCCTTTATCCGGTTCACTGATGATGTCGGCTGTGGTCTGATGGCCACCCTGCCAGCGATACGTATTCACGCCGCTGTCCTTCAGCACCGTCAGCGCGCTGCCGGTCCCGCTGCGCTTCCCGCTGTCGGAGAGCAGGACCTGCACGTTATGGCGCATCGCGCCATCGAGCAGGGAAATCGTTTCCTTCAGGCTCAGCTTCTCCGCCTGATCCACGATGAGTGTTCCGCCTGGAATAAACGCCGTCCCGTCCTGCAGGGCGGATTTACCGGTCACCGTTTCCCCGGCCAGACGCACATCACCGGCGAGAAAATCACGTGAGCGGTTATCGGCCGCCAGGATATGGACGTCACGCCCCTGCTCCCGGGCCATCAGGGTTAACTCGGCCACCCGCTCCCGCTGGCCGGTTGCACCGCCCTGACCGGAAACGATACCCATTACCGGGCGATCCTGCGCCAGCACGCTGACGGCATCGCTGAAAGGGACCTGGCGCACCACAGACGCATCAGGCGTGACTGAGACATGATTATGGCGCTGCACCTCCTGACTCAGGGCTTTGACGGCGAGTTCATCGAGAACGTGGATGTTTGAGGTGAACAGGCCTTTCTCGCGATCGAGAGGGATAAGCTGCTCCCGTTCAATGGCGGCATCGATGCCCTTTCTCGCCAGCTCAAACACACCGTCCTTCGCCTCCAGCTGGCCGACCGTGCGTGCCAGCAGGTCGGCATACGTGAACTGCACCTTGCGGTCGCTGAGACCGGCAATCGCTTTCGTCACCACATCCGTGATATCCGGACCGTCAGTGTTCACCGGCGCGGCAGGTGCACAGGCCAGCTCTGCGGCTCGCGCATCGGCGGCCTCACGGTACCCCCGGATGTCAAATCCGGTCTCCTTCAGCGTGTTCATCCACTCCACCATCTTCTCTGCCGGATCGATGGCTTCTTTCGACTTGCGGGTATCGAGCGCGGCCACATCCCGGGACTTCAGGGATGCATCGGGCCCTGCGGCCTCCCTGACCTCCTGAGACCGGGTGGAGAACGGTTCCACAGGGACCCCTTTCATCTCCCACATCCCGTGTTTGCCCACAACTTCCGTCTCATAGCCAAGCTTCTCAACCAGGGGTTTGAACGCCTCCCGGTACAGCTTCCCGAACGCTATCTGGTTCGCGTACACGTTTTCGATAAAACCTGTTTTACCGATCTTATCTGTGCCGAGAGACTGCCATTTGTCCCCGTTCTGCGTGGCGTTAATGACGACGGCATGGGTGTGTATCTGAGGTTCCTGGTTACGGTTCGTGTCGTGGTTGAATTTCGCCACAATCAGATTTCCGGTCAGCACCGTTTCGCTTTTACCGTCCGTCATGGCCCGGGTCGCGGCCAGCGTCTCCAGTTGCCGCACCGCTTCGGTTACCGCCTGGTTGTGGGCATCGATAAGGCGTTTATCGCCGCCCAGCATCGCCATGACCGACACGCTTTTGGGGGCCGAGAAGGTCAGGTCATAACCGGGCCGGTGCTTGTTGGCGCCGTCCTGTATCCGGGTCAGGTCGCTGCCATCCGGCAGCTTCCCTTTCAGCAGTTCCGTAAACAGCGCCTTATCCACGGCTTTCCCGTCGATCCCCAGCGCCTCAGCCCCCTTACCCTGCCAGCGTTCGTCCATGCTCCCTATGACGTAGTAATTATCCTTATCCGTATAGTAATTACCGGCACTGCCCGCCGATTTAACGGAGCCAATCGACATCATCAGAAGTTCCCCCCAATCTCGACATCATCCTGTTCATCGTGGCGGTGGCTGTGGTTGATATTGACCTCTTCACGCCGCTGCATATCCCGCTGTGTCTGCTCATCTGCCCAGGCGTCATACGCCTGCATATCTTCAATCACACCGTCCTCGTTCATGCCGGCCGGAAGCATGTCCTGCCCCTGCTCTGCGGACTGCTGCGCCAGTTCCTGTTCTGTCCCGCCTGCAGCTGCTGCAGGGGCACCGGCAGAGGATGCTGTTGAGGCAGCAGTGGCCGCTGCGGCTGCTTTTGGTTTGATCAACGGTACGGTCGTGACCCGCAGGACGGGAGGCTCCGTTGCTCTGACGGAAGGTTCCGCTGCCGGACTCTTTGTTGTCGGCGGCGCTTTTACCGGTGCCGGAGATACTGTCATGTCTGCTGGCGCAGGCTGACTGATCGGCTCAGGTTGTTCACCGGCGTGACTGTTTGTATCCGCGGGCCCGGATGCCGGCGCATCCGGCATAAAAAGCGTCCTGGCAAGACTGCCTTCAGCTTCACGCGCTTCAAGCAGCGCACTGAGGCGGGCGTCAACACGCGTATCGAGTCGGCGCTGAATAAATCCCTCGGCAATTTTCGGACGCGGCTTGTATTTGAGGGCCAGCTTCACGGCCGGATACGGTCCGGGCAGCGTGACGTAACAGGACAGGTCCGGCAGCGTCTGAATATCGGAGTAACTGACCAGCGTTTCCCGCTCTTTTTCTTTCCCGGTCGATACACCATCACGCACCGGGTCAGCACCGTAAGAGTACTGCTCGCTGGCTTTGAGGATTTCCTTCTCGCCAATTTCACCGGCAGCAAACTCCGCGATCTCCTTACTCGGGGAGCGGAAGAAGGCCCGGGTATTCATTACGTCAAAGAGCGTGGCGGCAGGCTTAACGCCATAGATATCTTCCAGCTGGGCATAGGACTGAATACCGAACACATAACAACCACCAAATTTACGCGCCTCAGGGAGGATTTCGACCAGGTCAGGCAGCTTGTGCAGCGTGGGGAGCTCGTCGGCGAATATCCACACGCGCCGGTTACGGTTCTCCCCCATCGCCAGCAGGCCGCGGATGGCAATTGACAGCCACATCGAGATAACCGGCTTCAGGGAAGCATGGGTGTCAGCGTTGGAGGAGATAAACAGCCAGCCATTGGGTCTGTCCTCACGGACACCGCGCATCCAGTCCCGAATAGTGAACGGTTCCCCGTTCTTCTCGATGCCCTGCAGGTAGCGAATAGCCTTGACGTAGTTGGTCAGCACGGCACGAATGGAGATGGCGGTTTTCTCAATTTTCTCTTCAACCAGATTCGCTGCCGGCGTGTTCTGCAGATAGGCGCGCAGCTTGTCGATTTTAATGGACAGCATGGTATCGACCAGCTTCTCGTAGCTGCGATCGTCGTCTTCGCGCATCAGATACGCGCCTTCGGCAAAGATAGTGCGACCGGAGCCCTGCCAGAACGGGTCTTCTTTGGTACCCATCGGGATAAGGGTGTTGGAGATGTTGTCGAAGTCCGGCAGCGTCAGGCACTCTTTCCACAAATCCCAGGCCGCGCAGCGCGAATCCAGCGGGTTGAGGATTTTATCCAGTGACGGGTCGTAATAGCTTTTGACGAACTCACAGGAGCGATCGTAAATGATGGCCATATCGCCCCGGGCACGGACATAATTCAGTAGCCGGCGGATCACTTCTGATTTACCGGAACCTACGGTACCGTGGAGGCAAAAGTTCTGGATTTCGGAGTTTTTAAGAATAGGCAGGTCGCCAATTTTAATATCGGAGGCCATACCATCACGCTTCATCTGACGGGCCACTTCTTTGGGCTTATCGGAAAGCTGGCGCCCGCCGGTATTCTCATCCTCACTCTGCTGTTTCCCCTGGCGGCCCAGCACCCAGCTGGCGATGAAGAACGTCACGATACAGATAACAAGAGAAACCACGGCAGCAAAGACTATACTGGTCCACAGCTGCTCACCGCACCAGACAGTATATTTATCGGCCAGGATTTGTTCTGAGGTATATTCCAGCGACTGGCCGTAATACTGAATGGTGTATACCGGCTGGGAACGAATAATATCGCGCATCGGACCCAGCGTCGTACACCACCAGTATACGCAGCCGTTCGCAAAGGTCTGCCAGCTGAGCCGGTACATCAGCATCAGCCCGCACAGCACCCAGAATAAAATAAACAGCACGTAGAAAATAATATTGGCAATCTGACCAAACATGCGAAAGCGCATATTGGCGATCTGACCGCCCTGCGTCATATCTTTGGCATTAAAACTCATGGCACTAATCCGTCAGTAAAGTATTAGGGTCGAAAGGACAAATCAATCAGCGAAAACAGACCTAACGGGGTTGCAGGGAATAAGCCTCCCCCACAGCAGGATGTGAATAAATATCGCCAGGCATCAGTTTATATGTTTCAAGAGACCTGACAGGTTCAGATATTGCCATAAATAACCTCTGATCAAATAAAGACGAAAAGACTCCGCCGAAGGCGGCAACGCCTCACAGATGCACAAATAAATTGCGCAACTGTTCACCGTTTAGATGTGGAATTAACTGATTATTTGACGGATTAACTCTGACACACCAGAAAGGTGATGCCAGTCTGGCCCGGAGTGCCCGGGCCGTGGAGTAGAAAACTTACAGAATATTTGCGATCGATTTTACCAGCTGGTCTTCAAGAACAGGCTGGGCTTCAGGGAACTTGAGGTTAACTTTATTAGCGTTAGAGACGACGCGAGTCTGGTATTTGTGCTGATTACCCGTTTCCGTACTTGTCTGCACTTTTGCGCCGGATGTTCCCTGACGCAATACGGCCACGTTATCAGTCTGAACCTGAGTTTTGGTTCTTTCCGCGATCTGAACATCGGTGATCATGGTGTAGTTCACATCTTCCACCATCGCGTCAGCCGCCATTCCGACCAGACCGGCTGCAAGCCCTACTCCCAGGGTTGCTCCCGCGGAACTGGAATTGTAAGCGGTAATCCCCGCCCCAAGAGCGGCGCCAGTCACAGCGCCCTCATAACCCCGGCTTAACCAGCCCTGAGACTCACGAAGGTCCATTTTATCGGCCTTGAGCACGTTCGCCTGGATCCAGTAGCCCGCCGTATCCGGGTTACTGACGACCTGATATCCCTTTGAAGTGACGGCGCTGGCAATTTTTGCCTGCAGGCCACTCATATCCTTATCGGAGGTATTTTTGATTTGCAGATAAACCGTCTTATTATTTGAAGGTTCCAGCCAGATTGTTTCGCTCATCTGGGTTTTTACTTACAGATTTCTCTTTTTAATGGCGGTTCCCATTGCACTACATCCAGATAACACCAGCGCAGAGCTGACGACCATCACAGCCATGACTTTATTAAGCTTCATCCTGAATCCTTGTGACATAATCAATACGAGTAAATACACATTCTCTTATGATTTCGGAATGCGCATTCACTATATACGAATTTTAAGCGAGATGTAAAAACCAATAACAACCTAGACAGATAATAATAACCAAAAGAAATTTATAGTCTGTTAATAAACCACCATAATTGATAGGCCGCTTCTGGATGATTACCCCCCCAACTTTTCCGCTCGGAAAGAGTTTATTGCAGAGGTGAGCAATGATAGCTGATAGCGTCCAAAATCTAGATTCATGACAAAACCAAAAAAAACAGACGTTAAAATAACCATAAATGCAAAAGAAAACGGCGTGTCATAAACCACTCTATTACAAATAGCTAATAACATAATCACTGCCATGTACACAACAGCATAAATCAAAACCTTCTTAGAAAAAAAGCGATATATATTCGATTTTTCTCTAAAGTTTTTAGGAACTGACAAAAAGAGAGAGCGTGAACTGGCAATACCCAGGAGCATAATGATACTGACCCCGACAGGAAAAACCAAAACATGAAATATATACTTTCCGGACAAATAAACAGCATCCACACTAATTACAGCGCAAAGCATATTCCACACAACTAACACTACGCCTGGCCAAAGGCACTCCCAAAAAGATGGAATTTCAGCCTTCCCTTGTGAAAGTAGATTTTTCAGCTCCTCCACTTCCTCAATAAGTAGTTTGTTCGTAATCATCATTTTTACCTTTTACCATCAAGATAATCCTTTTGAATTTTCGCCGCTTTTGCCTCTAACTCAGTAGGCGAGTCAGCTCCTGGTAAAGATTTCACCTTACTCTTTCTTTCATTATAATCACCTTTAAACTCATTTGCTTTTGTTTTATGGTCCTTTTCCATTTCAGTATTCTCATTTTTCACCTCTGCGCCTTGCCGTTGTATGTTTTCGCGGGTTTCCTGCTGCTGTTGTTTATTCTCTGTAATCATCCCACCAACTTTCTGATCCACATTATCCTTAATACCCGCATCTTGCGTCATAGCATCGATACGACCAGAATTTTGTCGGTAGTCGGCCATTACCGATCCATTGTCACCACCACCTGACACCCCAGCCATATTCTGTCCAATGCTTTCACGACCCTGTTGATACGCAGCATCAACCCTGGGTTCTACCTGCTCTTTGACGAATTCACGCGCCAGGGCTTCACGCTGCGCCGCAATTTCAGGAGAACTGGTATTGGTCAGAATGGCCTCGGCATCCTGTGGAGCACGATGCTGAACAAAGTTCGCAAACTGCTGAGTCAGGTTTTCGTTCATCTGGCCAGTCATGCTCTCTGTGCGTGACGCCATCTCACTGTACTCATGGCTGCGTGTCCGGCTGCTTGTATACTGGTCATAGCTGTTTTTGGCACTGGAGAGTGACGCGGCAAACTGGTCAACACGCGAGCTGGCATTATTATCGGTAATGTTGCCCGATGTGGTGGTTTTGCGGCTGGTAAAGTAATCGGATGCTTCCTTAAAGTCTTTGGCCGCCTGACTACTGGTATCATGTCGGCTGTCATTCGATTCACGACCGGAAGTGCCAACATTATCTGTGTTACCCGAGCTGTGGGTCCAACCCGCACTGCCTTTAACTCCGGCCTCAGCAGATAACCCAGTTCCCCATTTACCTAGCTTACCAAACAGCTGATCCCCTGAACTCCACTTACCAGATCCGTATAAATCAACGCCCTGCGTACTTTTAGCTGAATCATCCATCAACTGCTGGAAAGACTCCTCATTACTGATGTTGTTGGCTTTCGCATTAGCAACAACCGCATTCCACATCTTGCTTCTGGCCATCGAGTCCTGCGAAGACTCGGTAGTATCAGCTCCGGTCGTTGTTGAGGCGCTGTTCCCTTTATTGGTACCAAATTGCTGCAGACTATTCCATGCACTTGTCACGCTGCTGTTATAGCCATGCAGCGCGCTTTCGGCCTGGACATCAGCCTCACGGGCCATCTGTTGCTGCGCACTGGCTATCTGACGACCGACGTTGATATCCACCGGCAGTTTTGACATTGCACCACTACTGTCCCAGACCATCGATCCATCCCTCGTCTGCGTGCTAATGCCCCCATTCGCCAGCTGCCGTGACATCTGTCCGAAACTGGTTGTACTGTTGGTACCCCAGCTGTAGCCGCTGACGTTCTCCATCTGCATGTTGGCGAAAGAGTAATTGCCGTCCACCACGCCGGAGGCAGCCTGCGATGTTGCACTGAGCCCCGATGAAGAAAAATGGCTGTAGGCACTGGAGAAGGCTGCTCCCATGCTCTTCACGATCCCCCACGACAAAGGCGGTATCATCACGGCAATATAGCCCGCGGTGGTCGCAATATCCGAGTTTTTGAGCTGAACCTGCGACAACTCAGAGAGAACGACTGGGACGCCATTTTGCTTCGCATAGTAGGCCATTGCGCTGTTCAGGATGGCGAACAGTAATGGCCACGTCTGCAGCCAGATAAGCGCAAACACATACCCCTTTAGCACCTGCAGAGTCATCATATTAAACATGGCGGCCATCACCATGATCGGGAACATCCCAATCATTATCCCCATGATAACGGTCTGCATCAGCGGAAGTGTGCGAAGCGCCTGGTGCCCCATTGTGGCCTGTGCCAGCCGCTGCTTTTCAAGGGATGATGTGTTAGCCATATTGACCAGACTGGCGGTGTCCCCGCTGCGGGCCGCATAACTCTGGATCCCACTGCGCAGGGCGTTCATCGTGACGTTCTGGCGGATAATCTGCCCGGCGCTCTGTCCCGAGCTGTAGAAGTAATTGTAGCTGTCGCCAATCATCTGGCTGAAAAGCAGATCGGGATTAGGTTTGCCGCCAAACAGCTGACGAACATAGTAGTTCCAGGTTTTACCGCCTGTCTGAGTATCCAGCGCGAGAGCCGATTTCAGATCCCGTGAGGCCTCCTCGCATGTCTGGAACTGGTTGTTTTTGTCAAACACGCCACGCAGTGGACTCGGGTTTGCAAAAATCAGGGTATACGGATCAGGTGAATTCAGTAATTCCTCAAAAGAGTACTTATGATTGAGGAAAATATCGCCCATCACACAGTTTTGTACGTAATCGGAAAACAGCGTCGTAATCTGAGGATTTTGTGACAAAAAATCCGTACTTTTCGCGACCAGATTACTGCCAAATAACATCCCCGTTTTACTGTACGTGACACTGTCCGGCAGAGCGAAGACCATCTCATAACTCTGGATAAGCGCGTTTCCTACCCGTGTTGTCAGCGACGCCGGAATCGCCAGACCAATAGGCACATTATCGACTTCATAGACCTGCGCAACGTTACTGTAATCGATGATCTGCACAGGGGTACGAATGACAACCAGCATAGAGACCAGGGTGAGGGAAAAGACCCAGCCAATAAGGTCCATTACGTTGTGTTTTTTTACCCAGTTCCCCGCCACAATGAGTACCGAGATGGCGATACACATCTTTTCTATAGTCGACCATGTGCTGGTCCCCATAAACGCCGCAATCGCGTTCAGGTTGCCCCGTAACCAGTCGCCGCCAGCAATGGCATATATCTCAAGCATTACAGATTCCCCCCAAAATGATAGTTATTCTGGTAGCGGGTCATCATGCGGGCAGAGACCTGCTGGCGCATGTAACTCATTTGTCTGTCAACCACAAGCAAGGCGTCCTGCTGAACCTGAACACGGGACTGAAAAGCGGCAATCTGGACACTCGCCTGATTGAGGTTTTCCATGATCATATCCATTGTCGACTGGGGATAATTACCGGTTGAAATCATCGCCCGGGCCTGCTGGATAAGTTCCTGAATGTACTGCAGCAGGATGTCGTAGCCGATATAGTCCGTCAGCTGGTAAATAAGTGAGTTAGACACCCCGAGCATCTGCGGATCGACCAGGTATTTGAATACCGGAATGGTGGTGCTGGAGATAAACCCTTTCTCCTGATCCGTCAGTTTTTCATCAGCCACTGCTTTATTCTGGATACTGCTTAACAAAGCGGAAATCTGGCTTTTTAGCGCTTTATTGGAAGTGATGGTCACGGTCGCATCAGCAACGACCTTAAGACACTTATCCGAATCATTGCAGTGGTAGATTTTAGCCGTGCCGCCCTCCATCATGGCTCTAATCAGATCCTGGTCAGTGGTGCGTGCCGGCAGCGGCGTGATTTCACTGTTCTCCCCGAAAATCAGCGTACCGGTGAGCGTCATGATGAATTCCTTCAGCTCCTTATTGCCGTCGAAGAGCCGGTTCTTCGATAAGGCATTCCACATGATGTTGATGTTTTTCATCACACGTTCTTTGTCTTTATCGCTGGCCTTATCCTGGACGCTGTCCATCTTGCCGCCCACCGTACAACCCTGGCGCGAGGCGGCCCAGTCCGAAAAGATATTGCTTTCACCGGCAATGTCCTGGCAGACCTTTTGTTGAGCGACCTGGGTACGAGGAAACAGGCCACCCACAATTCCCTGAGCAGCCTGGCAGGAACTGAGGTTCATGCTGTTCATGTCAGTGGCCATCTTTTGAAGGAAGTCCTTTGCGGTTTTAATCTCCGGTACCGTGGTTTGCAAAGCGAGATCAAAAAAGTACCCCGCGGCGTTGCTCATGATTTGTTTTGCGAACCTCTGCAGCTGCTCGCTGTTGATATAGCTGAATGACCCCAGATAGGCATCAATCCCTCCGCAGCCGGCATTAATATCAGGGAGCGTCATGCTGACCAGCTGGATCGTTTTCACCTGCGTTCTGGCATACAGCGAACCGCCGGAGGCATAACCCGCAGCCTGTCCCTGCCAGACCTGCGGCTGGCTGGTATTGGACGCAAAGCCCAGCTTATTGAAGAAGTTGTTCATATCGCCATTCACGTCGGCGGCGGCGCTAAATGACAGGCCAAGCACGGCACCGCAGAAGAGTGACAGAAGTTTAATTCGCATCCAGTCCTCCATTACGCACAGCATTCTTTTTAACTCTGTCATTTCTCAGAATAAAAAGGGTCTTCAGGTGATAACTGAAAAAATTGCGGATCGCTAATGTCACTCCGGCAACAAAGAACCCCACCCCAACAGCAATCAGCGCATAAGGGATGGCGTACATCATAATATTCCACAGGTCTTTTACTCGCAGGTCGCCGCTGGCTATCCAGTCATCCACGCAGATATTAAATAAAAATCTCATTATCCATAACAGCAGAGCACCTGCAGTGAGAAACACAATGAATAATTCCAGATAGATTTCCAGACGCCTTTCCCGGTGGATAAATTCCGGCTTCAGTTGTTCTATTTTTTCGGCTGCTGTCTGCCCGGAGTCCTTTAAACTTGCTGGAAATAAAAACGCGTACAGTCCCGTCGAACGTATATATTTGTTCATGGCTATTTTCCTTAATCACTTGCTAAGACCGGATATAACAGAGGCTAATGCATCATCTGAAATACCGTATCCACTCTGGCCATAAAGCCCTGTGCATCCGTGGCGCCCTGCAGGATCGGGTACGCTGCCAGCGTGTTTACGTTCACCAGAAACGTAGTCGGGGTCGCCACCGGGATATTGGGGAAAAAGGTCTGCATCACGTCAGGAGGCGCCGGCAGCGCTTCCGGAAACGCGTCATCACCCTGTCCGTCAATGGTGTAAGAGAACACGGAGAAGCCATACTGTCCGGCCAGCTGCTTCAGCACCGGGTCAAATTTATGACAGTAGGGACAGTGTCCCTGCATGAACAGCACCACTTTCCAGTCGCGCAGGTCCACCTGCTTTCCGTTGCTGAGTCGTAACCAGCGTGGCTGAGATGCCCCGCTCACCGCCTGGGGAGTGTCGCTCTGCGGGGAGGCCGTTTCAGTACCGGAGATACCCCGCGGATCCCAGAGCGACTTCACCTCATCGAGCGTTCCCGCATGTGCCATCCCGGCCAGTGCAAGGGAAAGAGCCAGTGCCGCCAGCGGCGTCTTAGCGAGGTTCATCAGGCTGTTTTTCACAGGCTTTCTCCTCTTTTTCGGCTTCAGCAATCAGGGCGTTTAGAATGCGGTATCCCCCGAACACCACCATACCCAGCCCGAAGATTTCCCCGGCCTGGACGGCCAGCTCAGGCTGTTTTCTGACAAGCCTGGCTATCAGGTGGAAAAACACGCCCACGGCCAGCACCCACATCCCGGTGATATCTAAATCCGGAAAACGAATATTTCGCATGACACACTCCTTAGAAATTCGGTTTAAAGTCGCTGGAGACATAGAGGAACTGTTTCGCCAGGTCGTCCTGACTGATAAAGCCGTAACTGAGAGGCTTCACCTGGCCACTTTTCGGGTTAACCAGCATCATCGCGGGGAAGAACTTCACGCCAAGCTGCTCTGCCTGGCCCTGGTCCGTCCGGCTATCGGGCAGCATGGGGTTAATCACTCCGTCAACCGACACCGGTATCACGCTCAGGCCATAGGTTTCGCGAAAATTTTTAATCACCTGGACCAGCTGGCCATCGATCGCTTCCCGGCCCCGGTAGAAGAACATCACGCCGTAGTGCTGTGCGAGGGTGGAGATAGCCTGTCGCTGTTCGGCATAGTCGGCAGCGAGCTGGTTTTTTACCGTGCCGTTGTAGTAGCTGTGCTGCAGGTTGTAATCGAGTTCGGGGTTTTCCAGCATCGCTTTCTTCGCACTCATCGAGAACAAACCTGCCTGCTGCGTCCAGTAGTTCTGCAGCCGGAAATACTTAACGAAGTTTTCAGACGATGGATACAGAATGGCTTCGTACAACGACCGTTTGGTGGCCGCCTGGAGTGTGGCGAGTTTCTCCAGAATATCCATTTGCGGCGGTGGTGCCGCTGGTGCGGCTTTCCTTTCCTCATCATGGGGCTTAAGTTTCTCGTTGTACCACTGCCAGCCCGCGTCTTTGGCGAAAGCCGGCATCAGGGCGCAGCAAAGGCATCCCGCCAGCATGGCGGCATGTATTGTTCGCATGGCAAATACCCTTTTATGAATTATTGCGACTGGCGTGACAGATGCTGATAGACACTGTATTTATCGAGCTGGCGCTGTATCTTTCCTGCATCATCACGGGCTTCAAAGCGGTAACCGCTGCAGTACAGAGGCAGATGATTTATCTGAAGGTCCACCCGCTCCCCGTCCCTGACCACCCACGCGGCCTGAGAAACAGTGTCGCACTGGATCCCCCAGGCCCGGTTGGTGGTCATAAATGCGTTAACCTGCCTGTCCCGCCACAGGCTGTACGACATTATGCTGACCAGGATAAGGACAAACACCCCGACAAACACCATGACCAGCCCGTATGCTTTTTTCTCTTCCATGAACACTCCTGTCTGTTTTGCTGATTAAAGCGGTGACGTCCGTCTTTATGGCATTAATCGTCTGGCTATAATATTGAGAACAAAAATAAACAATAAAGATCTAACAATTACGAACCCATCATCGCTCGTTAATAACTTTGCCATGTTAATTATCAACAGAACAGGAATAAGGATTACCCCTGCTAACCTGAACCAATCTTTAAACTTATTAAACCTGCGCACCGTCTTCATTCTTCCTCCGTCTTTTTCCGTAACAACGCGGCAAGCGAACTAAAAAAGAGATAGCTCACGAACCAGAAAAAACCAACCGCAACAATAAAAACCACACTCTCGACATAATCACTACCCGACGTCCCTTTGACGGCATCCCAGGAGAAATAAATCACCGGTGAAATAATGATTACTGTCAGCGTTAATCTCAGGGCAAAATCAATGGCAGGCTGTTTGTGAAAATTAATTTTCATGATTATCGGTCTCTTTATTAGTCAGCATGGTTTATTGCGCGGATTGCTGACTCATGATTTCCTTAATTCGTTCCTTGGTCTTATTGGTGAGAACATCGTTTTCCGGTATTTTTTGATTTTTCATCAGGTCGTCCATAAAGTTGGTGAAATCAAGCTTGTTAAAATCAATCCCCTGGAGTTCCGCGGTGGTAATGCCCCGACAGTCAGGACTGCTGGCGCCGCCAAAACCGATATGCAGCTGACCGTTTCTTCCCTGCTGCTGAACGATCTGCGCCAGTTTTGAGTCGAACTGGCAATAGCTCCTTTTTTTCTCCAGGCAAATACCCAGAACTTTTTTAGAGCAGAATTCCCCGATACTGACCGTCAGCTTGTCTTTTTTCGCTTTGGCCAGCGCCTTTTCCTCGCTGCTGCAGCGTGCCAGCCCCACATCCTGGCCCCAGCCGCTGTCTTTGCAGCAGTTACTGAAGCCGGCAGCAAATTTCTTACAGAACTTCGCTTTTCCGGTGAAGGCCCGGACATCCACCCCGTTCAGTGCCGCGACGTCCTTCCCCGCGGCTGCCAGTGCCGCCAGCTCAGATACCGCCTGCCCAAAGTCATTGCTCTTCCCGGACGTGGCTTTGTCACATTCACCATCAAGGCAGAAGACATCACCGCCGCAGATCATTTGCTTGCCACTCGTCCTGGTTTCGCAGGAATACGTTGCATATTCATGCAGGCACGTGCCTTCCTCGCTGGAGAAGGCGCACTGGCGGGATGACAGAGTACAGGCCGTATTTTTCATCAGGCTTTCACAGGAGCCGCTGTCCGCCGGCTGCGTGAGCCAGGTATCCTTATATTTCCAGCAGGCTTCCGTGAACGAGTAATCCCTGCCTCCGAGGGTGATGGTTCGCGTTCCTCCCGGACTGATACATTCCTCCCCCGTTTTTTTTCCTTCATCCTTACTGAACGGACAGCTTTCAACCCAGACGACTTCAGGTGCGTAGACGGTTTCGGTTTCTTCCATCACCAGGGTGACCGTGACCTGTACGGGTTTCTGGCTACCCGATGATACGGTCCGTGATGTTTTGCTTACTGAAAAGTTCTGCCCTGCAGTAACCGCTTTGTCCACACCAAACGACTGATGAATCTTCCCCTTCCCGTCATAGGTATATTTCGTACAATGCGTGTTCTGACCGCCTGAACACATCGATTCTGAACGTGGCCAGCTGATCACATCTATGGGGAACGTTCGTTCAAAGAGGGTCAGGCTTTCACTGACTGCACTCTTGCAGCTATCCCGCACCTTCCCTTCGGAATCGCATTCTTCAATCCAGGGGATCACCAGAGGCTCACCATCCACCGAGGCATTCAGCAGACGACCGTTGGTCGGGATCGTCAGGTTGCCACTCCATTGCCGGGTACTCCGGGCATAATTCAGCGTCACCACCTGCTGATAGGTTCGGTTAACTTTCTGCGTGGTGGCGTTATCCTTCAGGGTCGCTTCCCGTGTGCAAAAATTTTCCACCTGCAGATCACGTTCGCAGGTATGGTTTGTGAACTCGCTGCGGTTCACAACCTGGGCGGTACAGGACTATCCGGTATCACCGACAATGCTGTCGGCACGGGATTCTGTATCCTTTGCGGCCTGAATAAACGGCGCATCCTGAGATATCTGATCCGGTGGCCGGTTCGTGAACGACTCCGTAATCGTTTTGCCGGTATCTCCCTGGCTGAACTCCAGGGCTGAATCGCTTTTCAGAGAGCTGTCTCCGCTGGCAGTGACGCCGCCGTAGTATTTTGTCTGATCCGGGTTGTCGGTATACCCCGGCAGGTTTTGCTCACCACTGAAATTTTTTAGTGAGTTCAGACCATTGCCCTGCACCTGTTTCGCAAAATCCGAACCGGCTTTATAGTCACTTCCACTGTCAGCGCAGGCGGGGGATGCCAGCCAGATGAAGGCGCTCAGGACAAAAAAAAGCGCGGTCAGCACGGAAATAACCGTCTTCATTTACACCCTCCCTCATCCCTCACCATTTCCGGTAACGCCATGAAGTACGGTTTATCTTTCATGGCTGGCTCCCGGCGGCATTCGAGGGCGCATCAAGCATCTGCCGGGCCACCTGTGCGCAGTCACCGGTTTGTGCCACTTTCTCCAGCGCCTGTTTGACGTGAATGTTACCGCGTACCACGTCATACCCGGCCTGACACCGTACCACCAGAGACGGCACACTCCGGATGCTGTACTGCGTATATAGTGTCGGGTCGATCTGCACTCCGTCGGTCACGCCATCCTTCACCAGCTGCAGCACCGCGTCAGTGGTGGTCTTCATGTCGTTATTGACGAGCCCACGCAGTGTCGCCGGAATGCCGTACTGCCGGGTTTCGTGCAGCATCCGCTTCAGCCCCTCTTCAGGTATCGAGAAGGAGACAAAGTACAGCGCCCCTTCTGCTGGCTTTTCCTGATTCGCCGCTTTCTGCTGGCTGACCAGATTATCGATAAACTGGCGGTCTGATTTGGGCAGAGGATTACGGTTGATTTGCGCCTCAAGCTCCTGCTGCAGCTGTTTATCCGGATGCTGGCGCAGCTGTTCGCTGAGGTTCTCCTGCTGCTTCAGCCATTCTCTGTCTGTAACAGAGGAGGTTTCAGCCAACACTGCTCGTCCGGTCAGCAAAAGCATGACCATAAACAGATTCATTAATTTCATGAGAGACTCCTGTCAGAGAAAGACACAATTGCGTTTACGCCACATCAGATAGCCATAGTTCTTACGGGTGTTGGGTGGATTTTTACCGGCCTCCCAGCGCATCACGCTGCGCCCCACGGGATGGCATTGGCCGCTGTCCGGGTACATGTTCACCATCTGATAGCGCCAGCGCTCTTTGGGGATGATCGGGGACGGATACTCATAGCAGACCGCCTTGTCCTTCCCGATGCTCTCCATAATTTGTCCCTGCCGGTGAAGCTTGTACGCCATGCGCTCGCTGACAAGTAACGAGGACTGCAGCGGACTGGACTCGTTGCTTACCCAGCCGCTAAACGGGTACATCGAACCCTGAGAGCCGGCACACCAGAACAGAATATCGAGTGGCATATGAAACGCGCTGGCCATAGCGTCAGCCGCGCACGCCCCCTGTGCGATGGGGTTGGCAAACAGGATGGCTTCCGGATTCAGAATGGTGGTGAGGCTGCTGTCCACCCAGGTCGGGTCAATCTCGGACAGATAGGCTATATCCATGTCTCCGCCTTCCAGACAGCCTGCGGAGGTGATGATGTTCAGCCAGTAGGTCAGCGGGTACTTGTACCAGTGAACGTGATAAAAAGCGCCGTTCACCTGCTTGTCGTCCTTTCTCGCGGTCCCCATACCGGTCTTGCCGAGATTGATACTGAAGCCCCCCAGATTGACCATACAGCCAGGCGAACGGCTGACGTCCGTCATGGCCATCGGCTCCCAGTACCCGATGGCCAGGCCGGGGCGAACAAAAATCGGTGGCGGCGCCGGACACAGCTGCAGGGGACTACCCGGATTGCTGGTATCAGGCAGATCGCCTTTACCAACCTGCACGCTGCCGAGCGACAGGGGGAAGATGCAGCGCCAGCACACATCGGTGATCGGGTTAACAAACCGGCCCTCACAGGAGGGATCAGCAGCCGCACTGAGGCTGTACCCCCACAACATCAGGGCACTCAGGAAAAGCGTCAGGGTTTTCACAGAAACATCCTTATTTTACAGGGAAGGTCTCAATATTCAGGCGTTCACCGGATGGCGCCGGCGTGATCCGCGCCGGGACTGCCGTCAGGCCAAATCGCTTGCTCAGTACGCCGTTCTGGTCGAAATAGATCCGGCTGTCCAGCGCTGCGGAGGTGTCCGGGATACTGCCACGCACCAGGATAATTTTGCTCATCAGGGTTTCCGGCACCTGACGCTTCATCCAGGCCAGCTGGTCGGCATCGTCACCATTGATGAAGTACAGAGTCTGGACAAACGGTACGGTTTTAAGCGGGTTCACCACATCGCCCTTGCGGGCAAACACCCGCCCCTCATTGTCCTTCAGGTCTTCGGTCAGGCGGATGCTGGGATCAAACCAGCGCTGCTCGTATTTCTCCGCACGCTTAATGCCCTCCACCGGTGCCGGACGCTGACTGTTCTCGATAACCCGCTGCTTAAACGCATCCATCGTCTGGTCCCACTGGCCAGAAGATTGCAGCGACTGCAGACGCTGCGTGATGAGCTGCAGCATGTCCTGCTCCCGGATGGGCCATAAATCCCCCCAGGTACCGAGATCAGCCGCCTGAGTCAGCGGCGATAGCAGACAGGCGGCGAGCAGACAGCCTTTCAGTCGTAACATTACTGTTCTCCTTTCATGCGGCGGGCAATGTCGTGCTGGATGTTGCGGGTCACATCGGGCGCGCCCTGAACCACGGCAGGTGAAACCAGAATGACCACATGATGCTGCTGCTGATACTCCGCCAGACTCTTCTCCAGCGCGTCGTTAAACCGATCAGAGAGCGCTTTTGACTGTGCCTCTGTCAGCTGCTTCTGACTCACACTGTCCATAAAACTGTCGAGCGTCTTCTTCATATCAAAAGCCACCACCCGCGGCGTGGAGTACTCCAGAACCACGCGCGAGAGAAACGCGCTGGTTGCCAGGGCGAAAAACACGAGAGCAACGATGACGGGTATCCGGCGAAAGGGATGAGAGGTCGTACTGACCGGTTGTTCGGTGTTGTTTTTCATCACTGTTTATCCTCCATGTCATTCACCGGTATTCGGGATTCAAGCTCAGCCATTTCGTCTTTAAAGTTGCGGCACGCCAGTCCGTACACCGCATCGTGGATATCGACCCCCTCCTGCCGGCGCGCTTGCATGTACTCAAAATCCGGGCCTTTGGAGGAGTACATCGCCCGGCTGAGCGGGTCGACGAACAGGCGGTGCCAGGAGCAGTTCGCTTCCACCTGCAGCATAAAGGAGGAGAACCACTGCTCTTTTGCCGAGCCGAAGCCGTTAATCATGTCTTTCTCCAGCTTGCTGAACTGATCCGGGTACAGCTGGTTATACTTGGCAAACTCTTTGGCTGACTGCTTCAGAATGGCCTTGTACGATGAGTTCCCCCACGCTGCACGTGCGGCGCTGGAGGCGGTCGGGGAGTCGAAGTCGACGATGTTCTGCGTGATGGTGATGTATGCGCCGGTATGTCGACGCGCGGTACGGTAGCCTTTCTCGATGAACTGACCCACTTTTTCATTCTTGAAATCAAGAAGCTTCCAGCCCTCATCGATGACGTTCAGTTTTTTCAGGCCACGCGGTGACTGATACATCCTGTTCTCGATGTAAATAATCAATGAAAACATCACAGCGATAAGCAGAGAGGGCCTCGACTCCAGGCCACCGAGTTCCAGTACCACCATCCGGGCATCATCGTGGAGTGTTGGTTTATCTGAGTTGAAATAGTCCCCGTAGATCCCATTCACCGTGTACTGATCGAGCAGGATTATCATCTCGTCCAGACGGCCCCGGATTGTCGGGGAATCAGCATATTCATCGCTGTCCTTCGCGTCCTGTAAAAACTGCACTACGTCATCAACGCGTGCCTGATTACGTTTGCTTAACCAGGCCGCCTGAACTGCCTGCAGAAGCAAGCCTTCATGGACTTCATCGAGGTTGCCGTTCGGACTGGCCATCACCGACATCTGATCGCGTATACGTTCTGCTGACATGTCGAAGTGAGCATCATCCAGCACGTTGGCGAACGGGTTAAACTTGAGGGTATCGCCATCGAGATATACGCCCCCCATGTTTTCACACAGGGACTTATAGCCATCGCCCATATCGAACACCCAGGCAAACCCGCCGGAGTCGAGCACACTGCGAATGAGGGGCTGAATCAGACCGGTTTTACCCGCCCCGGACGTCCCGCAGACCGCCATGTTGAAATTGGTATTGTTCATTCCCTCGTAGAACAGGTCGATGAACGCCAGCTGGTTTCGGTAGGTGGGCGCCAGGAGTCCCGCCGGCGCCAGCGGGCTGTCAGCGACGATCGGCAGGAGGTTAGCCACCTGGAACGTCTCCGCCCGCTTAACCACGCCTGCCGCCTGCAGCTCTTTAAACAGACCCTCACCACACTTGAACGGCATCATGGCCAGAAAGTTACGCAGGTGATGGTAGCGGGCCGGGATAAGCTGGAAACCGCCTTTACGGTAGCTGTTGAGCACCTGCTGTTCAGCGGCGAGAGAGGCCTCTGTGCTGTCTGCGGTGTACGTGGTGATATTAAAGAAATAGGACACCAGGGAGGTCTGGTTGGTCGACAGTCGCTGGCGGATATCGCCCCACTCCTGCATTTCCTTTATCACGTTCGGAAAGTACTTCGCGTAGGAGGTTTTGCTTTTCTTCTCCACGTCCATGAACTTCAGGTTGGCTTCGTTCTGGGTCTTCACCTGGTCCTCCACCATCAGCGTCAGCGTGATGACAAAGGGGCAGGAAATGGAGAGCTCCGGGTTAAGCAGGTTGGCGTAGTTGTCCGCAGCGGTCCAGAGGAAGGCCATTTCCGGATCACTCTCCAGATGGTAGCTCGTCACCCGGGTCACGCACTCTTTCCCGTCGCGCCCCAGGCGGCCAATTTTCAGATGACCGGCGGTGACCTGCATATCAAAGCTGTCATCGACACACTGATAGTTCAGATCCTGATAGGGGTCCAGCTTATACGGTACGCGGTACATTTCGTGCGGGTCCGGGTTTATCAGCTCACGCATCAGTTCGACCAGCCCGGCAGCATCAAGGATACGCGTCGGAATATAGGCACCGCCCAGTGACGCCCGCAGGATTTTTATCTGGTTCTCCATCTCAACAATTTGCGTGGTGGAGTTCTTCTTCCTGGGTACGCAGCAGGAGATGTACACGCGGTAGTTACGCAGCGTCAGGGGCAAATCCAGATCAGGAGGCAGGGGGAACTTCGTCTCCGCTGCCCGGAGGTAGTAGGCCTGGGTAATGGCGTTAAACTTCTTAGCCTGTTTACCACTCCAGCGGAATTCACGCAGACCGTAGTCGATATCATTGCCGACCAGTTTGCTGGAGACCAGATGAAAACTGACCGGGACGCCCCGGGGAAGTTTGCTGCGCAGTAAATGCTCCAGTGTGGCGACGATACTTTTATCTGCACCGGGTAAAGGACGCGCCTCAAACATAAAACCGACGGTTTTGTTATTAATAAACAGACCGGTCGCGGAATCATAATCCTTATAGGGCAGAATACGGCTGAACTGTGGGAAATTCATGCTGCCCAGCGTGTCATTGGCTTTCGCGGATTCGTCTGGCAGCTTCAGTGCTGACACCAGTGAATTCACAGCCTGGGTGACGGTATCAATGATGTTATTACTCATGCGGTCGTTCCTTTAAAAGTATTTCAAAACAACAAGGGTAATAAATGGCAAGAAGAATATTCATAGCCGCACTAGAAACTCCTTCTTATAATGGAAAGCACAGGAATGAAAAACAATAAACACATGGAGGCAATAATCTGGCCCATAAAGATCGCATCCAACAACATCGCCCCTTGCCACAAACAAATAAGCAGAGTGATAAATAATAAAACCACATGAAAGAAAACAATCAGGAACAGAAGGTTCGCTGAGAACTCCCCATCACTAATTTCCACCTCCAGGCAGAAAAAATAAAACACACACAAACTACAGATAATATAGAGGCCTTCATGTCGAATACCCTGAAAGAAATCAGGAGAAAACTCTCCTGCCAGTCCATTGTACGTCAGCCTGACTCCCAGATAGATGAGCCAGTAGACTGGAGGGATAAACAAAAAACCATACTTTCTAAAAAACAGCATCATATCCATCCCCTATTTATTTTAACCAGCATTTCATTTTTTGTTAGCTTTATATAATTCCCACTGATGGATATACGAATAATACTGCCTACCAGGCACATTAATGATGATGCCATCACAGTCCAGTTTATTTACAGGGCTGGTAAAAGCGCCTGTCGGTATGTTTACTTCAAGTGTATTGCAGTCGTTTTTCCAGTGTCTACCTGCTTCAAGTTCATCCATCGAAAATGAGTGAATGGAGATAACGAACATCCCGCAAAACCCAACCACCGCCATAAGCGCACAGTATATGAATGTATCGCCTCTGTTAACTCGAAGATTGAATTTTTCAGGGATGGCAACCATTGCCAGCGCACCGACCACACCAATAACAAAAAGAATCAGGCATATACCGTTAAGCCATGCAACGTTATGTCCAAGTATATAGTACGCTTTCACTTTCTTATTCCTTATGCTGCATACTTTCAAATAACGTGAGATTGTTAATACTGACCATCGGTCTTACTATTCACCTGCCCCCATCCGATCAAAGGAATAAATCAAGACATAAAACATATAAAAGATCACTGTGGCTGTAAAAAATCCCGTCATTACTGACAGAGTCAAATCAGGAGAACCGGCCCACATGTTTTTATCCATGAATACCATGAAAGAAAATAAAGCACTGAGACCTGTAAGCCCAAACAACATTAAAATATAGGAAAGCGCATCTCTTATAAAAACACCCATAATTACATAGCCGTAACCACAGATAATGATTGCCATTGCAAAAAACAGTCGTACATAACCATCACTATCAAAACTTAACAGAGATTCAGCCATTTACCCACCCTCACTCAATGTTTCCATCACGCTGTTCAAAGGCTCGCGTGTTTTAATTTCAATGCACTCTCCTGTATTACTTCCGTAACCTCTGCCTCCACGTGCTTCGAGTACCCGTAGCATTTTTATGCAGACATCTGTATTAGGCATGGGAGTAATATCCCAAATTCCACCACCACTACTCGGCGTCATCAGCACCAGAAAAATAAAGGCATGCATACTTTATTGCCTCTGTTTATATATTAACGAATGAATATTTCTTTCATTGCCTCTGCGAGAGTTGTTTGCTTATCGCCACTTATCGCTCTGTCATAATCAGCCTTGCTGACATTTTCAATAACATCACCACACTGAAGTCGATTTTGCGCAGGAGAGAAAAACCCTTTATCAATATTAGTCTCAAGCAACCGGCAGTCATTTTTCCAGTGATGAGAAAGCGCTTCGGGTACTGTATTACTGTCAGTAGAAAATAGCAGGACATAACCTGCCAATAAAAACACCAGCCACATCGCCCATCCGAATAACTCTCTCATAACAAGCTTTTCCTTTCAGTAAATAACATCATTGCACTTTATTTTCAGATAAACTTCCTTCTGGCCTGTACTTAACGGGAAGGTAGCGGGTTGTTCCGTCAGGACAGGACCAGGCATCTTTGCGCCCATTAAATCCTTGTTGAGCATTAAAAGCTGATATCTTGCAGTTTGTTAATGTATTCATTGTATTCTTTTTTCTTAAAATCATTTCCTTATAAGCATCCTCTGGTGACAAAATAACAAGGGCAGTTATAACATGAAGAATTAAAACCCCAGAGAACATGCATACGCGCCACACCCTTCTCTCAAACGCCCTTGATGCAAAAAATCCAACTATCACTCCCATACCAATAGCGAGAAAAAAATAAAATATATAAAATGAGTCAGCCCGAACAAGCTTATAAGAGAATGTTAAGAGATTAATCATAATCAACCCACCTATTTAAATAACGCCTTACACAAAGATACATGAGCGTAATATCTGCGTCTGAGCACGCTACCGCCCATCCCTTTCAACGCAGAGGGCACTCGTTATAATTCAGAAATGAAAACTTACTGCAGCGCCAGTAATGGCGCTGTGAATCAATTAAGGCGAGGTTGTCCCCACGCCGATGGTGTCACGACAAAAAGAACCGTTGCTGGCTGGTGATATACATCATCTGCATCCACGTACGGCGCTATCCACAATGACGTTGTCTCCTCCCCTTTTCTTAATGGCCGGGGATAATTACCAGGAACCGTCACCGGCGATGTAAAAGTTGATACACTCACTGGTCGAACAGCTGGCGCTACAGCCACGGGCCGATACACCGGCGTACTGACTTTCCTGTTATTCGTCAGCAATCCTGACGTTACTGTATTAGTCGGTGCAGTTGTCGTTGCTCCGGGACGCATTAAATTTGGCTGTGGCGGCAACGGGTACGAATTAACTGATGTGGTTCTGAAATTACCCTCAGCCAGTTGTGGCAACCCGGCCGCAGCCGGCTTTGCATCACTGCGTTCCTCTTTCAGCTTCGCTTTTTCATTTGCCTGCTCCATCGTCATACAGGTATCCGACGTCGTGGCATTACATTGAAATTCGGTCTCTGTGCCCGCACACCCGGTTAAGAGCAAAGCGCTGCCCAGAGGAATTAACAGCATTAATTCCTTCATATATTCACCCGTAATCTGTTTATTTTTTAAAAATCGATTTCCAGTCAGTCTTCCTGAATACTGCTTCTGCAAGATTATTAGCAGCCCTTACAAGCTCCTCATAAAGTTTGGGGTCTAAATAATTTGCAGATTGAGGTACAGGCTTAGGCTCCTTTTTCTCCTGCTTCCTGTTCATTACGCAGGCCCCCCCTGACATCCTTCACCCGAGAAATCCCCTGCGGAAAGGAGTCCTACGGAAAACCACAGCCATCCCGGTAAACACCACCGCCATCAGCAGCCAGAGCCAGAGAATATTATGCGTATAGCTCTGGTCGATATATGCTGCATACCCTGCCGCATCCGTACTGACGGTGGTGCAGTCTTCCTGTAAAACCGGAGGCAGTGGTGTGTTCACCGCATCACCATTGAGTTCTTTCGGCCACGTGCAGTCCTGAATGACATATCCCTCCTGCTGCACAGACTCTACGGTTTTCACCAGCGTCTGGCCGAACGTGTACGGTCCCGTCCGGAACACCAGAACAACCAGTAACATCATCATGGCCAGCGGATACACCACCGCACACTTAACCAGCCAGTGAGCCCAGCGCAGTGCAGACAGAACAGCAGTAATGAGAGACTTAGCCATTATTTTCCCCCTGCGGCGCTGCGCCCGGAGAGAACTCACGCGGATCAAGTTTGCCCAGCTTCTTCAGCATCTCGTCAGTATTGAATCCGTTCATACCGCCGCCTGACTGATGATGTGCATCAGCCTGCTGTGCCGGCTCCGCCTCCTGATTCTGAGCCTGCTGTTGCCCGTTCTTTTCCGCTTCCAGTTCTTCAATCGTTTTCAGCTGGAATCCATCCTGGAACACGACGGTCACTTCGTTGCCGGCACCAATCGGAATGACCGGGTGATACTGCTCGGCCCTTTTGATGTAGTACTCGCTCAGCGTCTGCGCAGCTTTAGATGCACCACCGCCGACGCCCATTTTCAGAACATCACCGGCGCCAACAGATGCGGTTGCCCCCAGGCCAACTGCCGGCTGTGAAGCCCGTTCCATGCCCTGACCAATCCCGTCAACAAAACCGGCCCCCCATGCCCAGCCGAGGATTTTTCCGTTACGCATCACCACCTCTCCCTTAACCCCGTTTTTCCCCATAAAGGACACGTGGCCGTTAATGGGCTGATCGATGGTTTTATCACCTTTGATACAGCTGATATTGCGGGTCCGGACAATGGCGCGCTCACTCGATACGTCGCCCCAGGCTTCAAGCCCCACAAAACACCCTGTCAGGTCGTAGGTTTTGCTGTTTGGCATTTCCACGCGCCCGGTGATACGCAGCTGCATCGGCACCGTAGATTCATTGCCGGTAACAGACGCGTTGGCATCAGCCCCCTCGATAAGCGTGCTTTTTGCAAAGCTCCCCGACGGAATGTACGGCAATGACTTCGCTTTCTTTCCTTTGTCATAACTGAACGTTTTACGCTGTATCTGGTTTGGTACCGGCACAGACTGGTAGCTGACCTGCGGCGGCGGTGTCATACCATTCCCCGGATAGAATGCTGTCGGAGGCGGTACCGCGGCGCCGGTCTGCGGCGGATAACTGGCTGGCTGCGGCTCACCTTCCGGCCCGGGTGGCGGTGACGGAGGAGTCGGCGCGGGCTCGCCACCAGAGACAGCCGGTTTCACGCCCAGCGCCTTCAGCTGATTCTGCATGGCTTCATTGTCACTGCTGAGCTTGTCGATACGTATCTGGTCAGCGGTTCGCGCCTTACTCAGTAGCTCCACTTCCCCCTGCAGGGAGTCAAAACGCTTGTTGAGATCTGCGGCAGTCGCCTGCATTTCGGTGGTCGCGTGCTGCTCCACCTTACTGTTGAAGCTGCTGTCGACCACCCCGGTCATATCCGGCGCGGGTTCGCCCTGAGCCGGAGCTTCCTCATCAGAGCTCATGTTCAGATCTGACAGATACAGCCCGCCTCCGACTGCTGCTGCGCCGCCCGCCAGAATGAGTCCCAGCCAGATATATTGCTTACGTTTGATCAGCGTGTTGAAGTTGGCCATCAGCGCTTCACTCCTTCATCTGACGTCGTGACCCAGATCTGCATACGACCACCGGCGGTCAGCAGGCCCGCCGGGGTACTGAACATGACGGCACGTGTTCCGGGCTGCCAGAAATCGCTTTCACGCACCATACGGGGCGACAGGGAGACGTTATCCAGACTGTAACGGACGACTTTCAGGTGGTGGCCGACCCAGACCCTGTCGGCAGTGGCGCGCAGACCAGCTGGCACCTGCAGCACTTCAGAGGTGACGGGGACAGACTGATACTCATCGGGTATGCTGCCCTGGCGCACGGCGCGATTCAGCGAAACCAGTAACGATTCATAGGGGTTCGACTCTTCCCAGGCTTTTGCCGGACCGGGTGTCCCCGCCAGCTCGCTGACCAGCTGAATTGTCCGGCCTGAGCCCGCACGGGGCACGGCACGAATGGAGAAGTTCAGCCCGCGTTCGGTTTCAACAATGAAGGTGAATGGTTTTTTACTGACGGTCGCCAGAATGGCGCCGCCGCTGTCGGTCTGCTCCTGGTTTGTCAGGCCACCGTCCAGGCTGTTTATCGCCGTGATGCGATCGCCAGGTACTGTGAACAGATTCGGATCGGTGTTACTCACGGCAATATTTGCCTGACCGCCATTGGTCAGGGGAACCACTGTCGGCGCCAGCGTACCGCTAAGGGTCGCTGACATCGCAGGGGCGACCAACAGCAGACAACCTGAAATAAATAACGGGTTAATTTTTTTCATTATTTATTTCTCCAAAACGCGCCAGCCAGCTGACACCATCGACACGACTGAACTGAATGACATAACTTTTAATTTCACTGTAGGGTTTGGAATCCCCAATCCACGTTTTCAGCTCACCCCGGATATCCACGCGGTTCTCTGCCGGCCACGCACGGATCGAGGTCATATAAAAGGTGGCATTAACGTTATTGTCTTTAATGCGTTTCGCATCTTCAGCCAGCTGGACCTTTAGGCTGTTCTGCGCAGCGGGTAATACATACCGGAGAAGCTGCTGATGTTGGGCATCAACCGTTTCCGGCGTGACATTCAGGCGCAGGGCAACAAAGGACAGGCCCAGCTGCTCAATATAAGAAGCGTCAGCCTGGTTCTGAGACACCGCAAAGGGGGCACGGAATAACATCGGTGTCACCGCCACTTTCTGTTCCGTCTGCAGACGGTAATTATTTATGCCCTGGATAATATTGGTCGCAAGACTGAGGGTCAGGAGTGTCCCCAGACTGATAAATCCCACAGCGATAACGCGGGTGGTATTTTGTCTGGCACCATGTTCCATATGTTATTTCCCCGTTGATTTATTTAATCCACTGCCGGAAACAGGAGTCCGGAACATCATGAAAGAAACCTTTAAGAAGGGAGGTTGGCAGATACCAGTAAATCAGGTCGCGTAGCCAGGAACTGCCCCGCCCTTTTTTCAGTTTCTTGATACCCCAGAAAACCAGTGCCGCTGCAGCCATACCAAAAATGAACTTGCTGGTCCAGAAACCCCAGCCGAGACAAATCACGGCCGGGATAAGTTCATCGAGATATAAGCCAAACCAGCGGGACTGGTTAGTCAGTGTTTCCGGGAAACGGTATCGCTTTAATTCGTCTCCCGTCATCACGTGCTTCCTGTCAGTAACCGGCGACCGACATACCGATGGTGATAAAGGTGGAAATAATCGCGAAGCCAAACAGGAACTTCACGTTTTTGGTCATCATGTACATGATGCCGCCGGCGACAACTTCTGCCAGAACCACCCATTTGACGACGCTGGATTGCTTACCAAACGTGCCTTTAACGGTCGCATCCCCGGACTTCATCAGGTCGGTTGCCGTGGTGGTGGCCATCGCAGCATCCGGGAAGAACGCCGCCACAGCAGCAACCGGCAGCGCAACTTTAGCGGCTTTCAGGGCTTTCTTTTTATTGAAAACGCGGGACATAAAAGACGGTTTGGTTTTTTCAGGGACAGCAGAGCCCTGAACACTTAATACAGCATTCATATTTATTTCCTTTTAAATAGATAATGTTTAAATGGTAATACCTTCGGGACTACTTATGTTTCAGATACTGACCTCCTTATCACTTCGACTTCAGAACTATAAAAATCAGGAAATTCGAACAGATGTGCTTTGAGACGAAGATAAACTTCATGCGACTTGCTTCTGTTACTTTTATTTTTAGCTGCAATCAGTTTTTTGTTTGTATCCTCATCAAAGCGGGCCATAACAACAGGACCAAAACTCACACTCTTATATGTTACAGTTGGATAAAAATCTGGATAGCGTAAAAGGTGATCCTTAACCCTAAGCACAACCTCCCCAGCCTTACTACGTCCGCTTCTCTCTTTGGCATTTACCAATTTCAGATGCGTATATTCATCAAGTTTAAAACTTACGCATGGACCTAATGCCGGACGAGTAGTCATTCGCCTCACTTGCACCTCCACTCTACTTTTCAATAGGAGTAGTCTCACAAATAAAACCCCTTAACACAATAGACAAAAGGTCACTATTTATTTAACAATTTATTAACACGACTTCCAATTAATTCTGTAACAACCTTACAGAATGAAAAGGCCATTCCACTGGCGAATAAAAAATAAAATACCTCTTCTCTCGTGCGGATTGGTAAAGCAGCAAGAATACGATTCACCCTGTTTTTCGATGTTCCAATTGCTATATTTAAAACCTCTGAGATCTGATTGTGGGAGGCACCAAAAGAATATAGAGCCAGAGTCTCAATCTGAACATCAGTTAAAAAACCGACTGCATTTTTAAATTCGTTGAGTTTGTTTATAAAACCTGAACGAACAGGAGACAGTAAAAAACCGCCTCGTTGAAGATGACAGAACTTCCAAAGAGTGAACTCCGTTCCATCAAATGACATCCGTTCTATTATAAAATCCCATCGGTTCCCATTAATGGGCAAATTTTCCTCAACGAGCATTTTTCGATCGCCTGAGTAAACTTCTGCGTCAAGAGCTGACAGACGTAAAGAAGAGGAGATTTCCAAACGGTTAAACCATATGTTAACGTTAATATTGTGCAGAAAAGTTGTAGCGAAAGAATGATTGAAATGGGAAAAGGATCCATCACGGAGCCTTATACAAGCAGGATGGCTAGAAAGGTTGACAGTTAATTGCATTTCACGAAAGAAATCCAATTGACTACTGTTGGTGTTTTCAATACGATCCATCGAACACATAGGAGCCTCCTAAACAGGATTCTATGGGCAGCTGATGTGAAGGGGGGCAACCCTTCACATCAGCGATTCTCAAATTTTGTGAGACCTGAGCCTCTCAAACTATGATAAATGTAACCCACTTCCCTGTCACTAAAAATACGCAGATCATTCCGCTTTTATTATTTATATTTTAGTTTAATAATCTAGATAACTTAATGTTGTGTAGTTTACTCTTCGTCACCATCTTCTGATTCTGGAAAGAATGTATCGACCACTTCTTTAGTGTCTTCCAGAATGTTATCAATCATAAATCGCCACTCAAATTTTTGGTTACCTGAGATATGTGGACTCAAACAAGAAATTCCCAAAATTTTGTTGGTTGCAAATTGTGTCTTCAAAACTGTTTCAAGCAAAACCTTATTGAAAGCCATCTGATTAAAGCCGCTTTCTTTCCTTTCCATTTGCGCTTCATAAACCCTCAAGCCTAACTCGACAAGCATCGTAGACACACTGGAAAAACTAACATCTTTCTCCCTGGCGCCCTCAGCTTTCCGTTTCTCCACAATGGCATTAATTTTTTCAGCAACTTCATCGCTAACATATGCCTGTATCTTTGCCATATCCATCCCTTAATATAAAAAGAAATCTTGATACTATTTACAGCCAACCAATTCAGACGATTCACCAACGATTCAATTCGCGATTCGAATCTAGATTCACCGCCTTGAAACTCGATTCATAAGGCGAATCACACCACGAATTGAATCTAGAGTCAATTCGCCAATAAAGCTAGATTTCATAAGGGTTGATTCGTTACTGATTCACCCACGATTTATAAGTGAATCGTTAGCGATTCATCTGCGATTCATATTTATATTACATAATGAAAGATAGTGTAATTTAGTTGACCATAACTCTATGGTTTAAATAATAAATCTGCAAAATTTTAATTTTGCGTGGGGTGTGGTTATTTTGTGGTGAGGAGTGCATATATGTTGAGTCTCGGTCTTGGATGGGTTAAGGTTATTCCGGGATTTGGCACGGAGGGGAATTCATGAAGGGAGCAGCGTTTGGTATCATCCTGTCTTTAATACCATTGTCATCAATGGCAGCAGACTGCTTTGATATGGCTGGCAGGGATTACAAAATTGATCCGGATCTCCTGCGTGCTATATCATGGCAAGAATCACGATTTAAAATTGATGCGATTGGGCGTAATCCCGTTACGGGTTATGGATCAGGCTTGATGCAAATTGACTCGCAGCATTTCAACGAACTGTCGCGATATGGAATAAAACCGGATCATCTTCTTAGCGATGCTTGTCTTAACATCTACACCGGAGCCTATTATCTGGCTCAGGCGTTTAAAAAGTGGGGCGTTTCGTGGGATGCAGTCGGGGCATACAATGCAGGCTTCAAAAAGACCCCGCGCCAGGCAGCAAGACGTTACGAGTATGCGAAGAAGATCCATTACTACTACACGGCTATCAAAGCAAGCAAACGAACTTCTTCTAAAGATCAGAAAATCGCCATGAACTAAAAAGCCTTCTGATATAAGAAGGCTTGAATTTCTTAAAAATCTACGGCATCTATACCTGGATAATAATCGGCATCACTATCAAAATGAAAAAGCAGATACCCGCCCTCCCGGTGCATTAGTATGAGATTTTTGCGTAAAAATTTTGACACCCCTCCTCTTTTTAGCGCCAGTAGATGGCGTTTGAAATCATACATCCTTATAACACAACCATAAGGTGTATCATGTATCCACTCTAAGTAACTATCGCAAGTTAGATAATTGGTTGTTGATGAAAGCACCTGAAGAACTCTGATATCACCTTCTTCCATATGTGAAATACTGATACAGACAGCTTTAAATTCAAACACAAGTATTCCCACCATCAAAACGCCGGACAGCTGCCCGGCGCTTATAATTAGCCTTTAAGAGTGCGGAATTTCTCCGCAATTAACCACAATGCCTTATTGAGTTTGACATCACCATCAATTGCTTTTACTGGCCGGGTTGTTGTTCTTTTTCCTTTTTCAGTTCGGCCAGGCAAACCGCCTTTAATCAGATTTTCCTGGACCCTTTGATATGTAGTCCAGATGTCATCTTTTTTATCTTCATAACGGCGCGGATGAATTATCTGTTCAATACTGACCGGAGATTTATTTTCATCTTCATATCGGTAGGTTAATGCAGCTTGTCCAAACAGACGCTGTTCTTCCTTGGTTAATGTAATAGACTTCATGACATCAACGCCTTCAGTTATTTTATCGAAAATTCCCAAAACTTCGTAAGCACCTTCGATAACCCTTCCCACAATATCACCTTTATGAGGTACACGAATCTCACCAAACGACGTACCGCACACAAGGCCATTTGTGCATACAAAACGGAACATACCCGGGATCATTTGATAACTGGACGATCCATCATGCGAGTTAAGAAGAATGATTTCGGGTACTTCTGTTCCTTTATTGGCCCCTTCACGGCGAAGTCTTACCATATGCTTAGTATGCCCCCGTTTATCCTCATCCCTTACTCGTGACTGACAGGCAAAAAATGGCTGGAAACCTTCTTCACGTAATTTATCCAGCAGTGTAATGGTTGGAATATAGGTATAGCGATCACTACGTGAATTATGCTTTTCTTCTGAAAACACAGAAGGTACAACCTTGACCAATTCATCGTTAGTCAGTGGGCGCTCCTGACGAATGGAATGAGTAAGTCCAAATCGGGATGCTAAACGCATATTATTCTCCTTCACCTGTTTAATTTTTTAACCATCACCCGTTGAGTTGCCGGGGCCGCGGTTTTGACTTTGTGCGGGGACCTG
>OJTM01000054.1_pt1 | contig 38887 bp, 52 predicted proteins | sample 1599711 | NCBI WGS metagenome assembly OJTM01 (sample SAMN04436762, study PRJEB24849) | human gut metagenome | biome: human gut; feature: NICU; material: stool | host: Homo sapiens | place: USA: Saint Louis, MO | collected 2011-03-07
CAGTCCGCCGTTCTACCGACTGAACTACAGAGGAATCGTGTGAACGAGGCGCATACTACTGGCCTCGCATTTTTGTGTCAACACTAAAATTAACCTGCTGATTCAAATGGCTAAATTTAGCTCAACACGTTGTTTTAGTGAACAATGCGCCGATCGCCTTCGTCCTGCAGGCCATTCTCACGTCTACGCGCCAGCGGATCCTGGCGGTAAAAGTGGCAAAAACGCTGCCACAGGGCCGGGAAGCGAGGCGCGAACAGTTCAGGCGCACTGAAAAAATATTCCGAGAGGACAGCAAAGCATTCTGCGGGATCGGTGGCGGCATAGGCGTCAATACTGGCGGCGCTTTCGCCGACCAGATCTATCTCATCCTGAATGTTGTTCATCGCGGCGTGGAGATCGTGCTCCCAGCCGGCAACTTCACGCAACGGGATAAGCGGCACGCCGCTGGCCCGGTCGCCGTTCCGCGTATCTAGCTTATGCGCCACTTCATGCACCACAAGGTTAAAGCCTGACGCATCAAAAGAGTCTTGAATATCCAGCCAGTTCAGCACTACAGGACCCTGTTGCCAGCTTTGTCCCGACTGTACCACCCGCTGGTTGTGGACCAGACCAATATCATCCTCCCATTCATCATCGACGATGAAAGGGGCAGGGTAGATCAGCACTTCATGGAAGCCATCCAGCCACTCAATGCCCAGCTCAAGCACCGGCAGACAAAAGAGCATAGCAATGCGCGCCTGATGCAGCGGGGTCAGCTCCAGCCCCTGCAATGCCACCAGCCGCTTTTGCTGTAAAAAACGGGCAGCCATCTGCGTGAGCTTGTGCTGCTCAGTGGACGAAAGATGGGCTAAAACCGGAATGGCAAGCGCTTGCTCCCAGGGCATCTCTGCGTTGCCGGACTCATCATCTGCTTTCCAGGGCCATTTAAACATCATATTGCTCGCAAAGTCGTCACTTGAACACAATTACCGAAACGGGAGCTATTAAAATGCCAAAGATCCTGGCATTATAGCAACCATCACAGCGGAGAGATGCCGGAGCGGCTGAACGGACCGGTCTCGAAAACCGGAGTAGGGGCAACTCTACCGGGGGTTCAAATCCCCCTCTCTCCGCCACTATTCAAACACTTACAGCATTCCCTTTCAGTGACCTGCATCCCGATGAGAAAAATTGAGAAAATCCACTGAGAAAAATTCTAGCGCCGAAGCATGCTCCGACGCCAAAGAATCATCTCATTTTCTTGTTCAAAGTCGGGCTGATTTTAACTTTCCTGTCGTAAACAAGTACCTGTGACTCTGTCTTATGACCACTGAATTTTTGCTTATCTCTGCCAGAACCTTCATAGTCTGAGATCCCTTTAGCCTTTAGATCATGGAAGGTGCAATCAAGTGGCCTACCAAGTTCTTCAGAAGCCGCGTTTCTCGCTTTTCTCCATGCTTCATTAAATCCCTTGTATGAATAACGCTCACCATACATTGTCCTGATAACAGGGCCATCCTGTCCCCATTCCCTGCAAATATCCACAGCCGCACTAAGACGCTCAGTCCAGGCTTTGATCTGTTTAATACCAGTTTTACCTTGCTGTATGAAAATTCCTTTATCAAGAATCTGATTCCAGTTCATTTTCAGAACATCAGATACCCTTGCAGCGCAAAGATACGCAATTTCCATCGCGGCTTTAACTGCAGGCGTCGCATGAGTGAAGATAGCTATGTACTCTTCATCAGTTATGTAGCGGTCGCGCTGGGGTTTAGGAAACTTATCGACACCAACACACGGATTACCTGGTACATAACCACGCTGATAACCCCAGCGGTATACACGAGACATTGAACTATGCTCGTGATTAGCCTGAACACGGCTTTTTTTACCACGTGCGTCCATGTAGCGCCGGACGTGTTCAGGTTTAATGGCCTTTGCTTCTGCATCGCCGAAAACCGCTAACAAGTATTTTTCATGTGCCAGGTAATCTTTTTGTGTCCTGGGGGAAAGGTCTGCATAGTCAGCACTATTTAAAAATTTTTTCCACAATTGTTGAAAGGTGAGTAGTTTTTTTCGACCTTCAACGACTTTCTCGTAAGCTAACCAAACCTCCGCTTTAGAAGCGTTTGCTGGGGCTAGATTCTCGGTAGTACCTCCTGGCTTCCAGTAGTAACCGGAAGGGCGGAAAAACACACCCTTCGGCATCCACTCATTACCAGGCGCTCTTTTGCGGCCCATATTATCTCTCTACAGCGTCAAAGTTCATGCCTGGAGTAGGCATATGGCCTGCTGGTGGAAGTATGCGCTGTACGGGATGGTTAATATGAAACCAGGTCGTTTTGATTGCTCCGTCCCGGCGTTCAATAAAAAAGATCCCGTTCTGCGTTAATACCTCTTTCTGCAGTGACTTTTGGGGCGAACCCGTGGCCTCTGTCAGTTCTTCATCAGTCAGGAAGCGATCGCTCATGAGTTGTTCTCCACTAAACCGGCTGCAACCGGTTATCTGCCACTATATGAACAAGACGAACAGCCACCACGCAGTCCGTCATTACACCTTTTACACAGCTGGTGGTCCTCCCTTACCCCGTTAAACTGGTTATAAATTTCCGCTGGTACAATTACCGGCATAGGGACCAATAATCGTTGACTACGTAGTGATGCGATTTCTGCAGTGCGTTCGAGGTACAACGATTTCCAGTCACTTGCTTCAGTCTTATATGCGGCCAAAGCATCCCGCATGCGCCGCCAGCGGCGACGCTTCAGCTTGTTCGCTTTCACTTCACCTCCTTCTCGACACTGATAATTACTTCGTTAACGGCATTTTTAACTTCCTTCATTGACTGATTAAACCAGTTGAAATTGTTGGTGTAACCGTCGAATCGCGCGCCCTTAGCGTTGATTTTTGCCACGGTGATATCTCTGGCGGCATTAATCATTGCCACGGCTACAGCCTCCGGGATGCAGTCATTTTTCATCATGTACCTCCTGCGTTGCTGGCTGCGATTTGATATGCAACCGCGGTTCCCCGTCTTTCGGCTCCGGCCATTCGCGCTGCTTGTTTACCGCCAGCTTATCGATCATCGCCTGGGTAATCTGCGCATCAGTAATACCGGCACGGCGTTGCGCATCCCACATCAGGAATTGCATGTCAGCCCACTCGCTGAGGTCGCCGGGTTCGGCAGCTGCTTCAAGAGCCTCTTTCGAAAGATGCTTCAGCGGGCCAACCGGGCCGACATTGCCGAATGTTGCCTGTGACCACTCTGCGTGCTCGCGGCGTACCTGCTCGCGGTCCTTTGCGGCCAGCGCGATGCGGGCCAATTCATTCACTTCCTTTAAGCCAAGAAGCCACGCTCCGGGGTTGGACTTGCAATATTCAGCGTTAGCTAAAGCCTCAAGGCGTTCTCTGGTTATGGTTGTTTTGGTCATGGTTGACTCCAGTTATCCTCGATAGCCACACCTAAACGGTGCAGCCAGTCGGCAAGTTTGAGCATCGACTCGCGGTCGCCAAGTCCTTCCGGAAAGTCTTTCAGTTCGATAGTCGGTTTGAAACGACCGAAACTATCGCGCTCTATTGTCAAATGCTGCTCCAGAACAGTCTGATGAATGCGGCTGTTATGCCGCACCAGGTAAACGGATTTGGAGTCTTTAGCTTTATGGTCGTAGCGATACTCGGTCAGTATCATCTGGCTTCTGGTGCGATCGGTTCCTCTCCACATCACTCAGCCTCCACCTTGATGCCAGCGAGCCAATTTCTAACCAGCTGATATTCGTTATTCCGGAAAGAGCCGCAGGCGTAGATATACGGCAGGCGAAGGTTATGGCCGTTCTGGCGCAAGTATTCTTTGCATCCATGCTCGGTAAAGCAGGCAGTAACAAACTCATCAACTTCCTGCATGGCATGTCGGTCATAGTTGCTAGTGTCACGACCATCTTGATAGAGAATTTCAAGTCGTAGCGCGCGTAATGGGTTAACTTCTTCGCCATCGCGAACCCAGCAAATTCGGCTAGGCGAGTGCTCGTCGCTTCCGATAATTTCACGCTTCTGGAAAACAACGAACATGGGCTGATCGGTAATGCGGTTGTCCTGCGTCCTGATAAGATCACCGATTGTGTAAAGCTCAGGGGGCAGCTTCACGGTACGAGATTCCAACTCGGCGATGCGCTGCTGCGCCTTCTCCAGCGCCTCTACCAGCGCGATGACATTGTTTGGGTTAGCCAGGGCGATGAATTCGGCATTACTCTGCGCCGTCTCATCCCATGCCACATGCCCCTCGCCGTCGTATTCCTCACAGATGCAGGCGGCGTCACTGTTGAGCGAATCAAAGAGGGTTTGCCCGTCAGAGCCATAAATTGCGTATGAGGTGAATCCCTCCACGCAGTCATCGCCAGACCCGTAGCATCCTTGGTTTTTAACTTCGTCGGCCCACCATTCGCCCGGAGTCGCTTTCTCTGCAGCGGCCTTCATACGTTGCGCCAGTTCGGTGATATCAGTCATGCTGCACTCTCCTTAATCCCACTGCAGAACAGATGCGAAATACGCACCGCGACAAGGCGTATCACGTGGATGATGCCAGCCTGAATATCCTTCCTGCCCACCAATTGGACTGACTTTGTACCAGCACTGGTAATAGCGAGCGCTGGAAGCAAAATCCTCGGCGCCTTCAGCATCAATCACATCTTGGGATACAGACGCTTGGATAATATCTGCTTCGCTATAGTCGCCCCGCATAACCAGAAAACGAGCCTCATCGGAGCAGAGGTAATCAACTGCCCCATCAAATTTCCCCTTGCTGGTTGGTTTGGTTACGTTGCTCATGCTGTCCACCATTCAATAAACATGCAGATACCAACGGTTACTACGGCAATCAGCACCCAGCAGATCACATCGAACAAGGCGGCGAACCGACGCAGGGTGTATTTGCTGTAATTCTCAGGTTCAAAATTCATTGCGCCTCCCCAAGCACCCACCGCAGAGCCTCGGCATATTCGCCGCTGGCATCTTCGAGGGCTTTTGCAATTTCCTTGCGTGATTTGATTCGTGGCTTTGTTTCACCGAGTATCTGACGTTGCCGACGGGCTTTTTCGTGGCCTTTGGTGCCAGCTGTCGCTATCTCGATTTCTGCCACTTTTGTCCGCTGTTCTTCAGGTGGGAGCGCACCAAGCTGACGTGCTTGGGTAACGGTAACTGTGCCAGCCTCCACCGCTTCCCGGACGGCCTGGGTAGCCTCGAGGAGGGAGAGCGTTGCTCGAACGGTCTGAACGCTGCAGCCAAACAACACTGCAATGTCGTCCTCATCGAGCCCGCGGTCGAGTGCGTCTGACATTTTTTTAGCCCGGCCAAGCGGTGTATCAGGTCGGCGAATTTCGTTTTCGCTGACCATGTATTTAGCCATCTGATTTGCTGACCCGCGCTTAACAACCCCAGGAACAAGCAGTGGGTCTTTGCCCTCTTTCAAAAGAAGCTTATTTGCCTCCAAGGTATGTTTTACGCGCTGACGGCCTACAACTACGCAGGTGAGCCCAAGTTCAGGGTCTTTCCAGACGATGATAGGTTCCAGTACACCCAGCTCCTTGATGTTCAGAACCATCCCTTCGTCGATAGGAAGGTGGACCCGTTCATCGTAAAGCGGGTGTGTTTTGTCGGTAACCAGGTGCAGGCTTTCAGGTTCGAACGTTAAAACGTTCGTTTTGCCGCTGGCGCCGTATACAACCTTTGAGTCTTTAGCCATCAGACAGCCTCCGCATTGCTGGTGGATGTCGTTGAGATACTCTTCAGATCGCGCATAGCTTCCAGGACGTGCATATTGCTGCGGGTTTTTGTGTGACGCTCAACAATTCGATCGCATTCTTTCGCCCAGGAAATAACTTCTTCCTTCATAGCGCCACGTTCTTTACATGCCTGCCGAAGGGTAATATTCGAAACATCGAGCATTGTTGCCAGCTCTTTAATAAGTTCTGAATTTGCAGGAGGCATTGTTTTAGCTGCCTCAAAGGCATCTTTAATTAACTGCTGTACTGTTTTTCCCATTTTTTATTTCTCCAACTGACGCGCTGCAACGCGTTTTAGGGTGCAGCAACCCAACCCATGAGAATGGGTTAGATGCTTGGTTAATTTATCGTTTAGCTTCGCCGCCGAGGGCGTTGGTCAAATCAGAAATCAGAGTACTCATTTCACCTGTCATGAGAATGAAATCAGCATCGAACCGCTGTGCTACATCCTCACGGTCGATATCATCATTTTGAGATACGAGCTCATCAGCGAATTTAATACGCTTAATGGATACGTCGTCACAAAGGGTAAAGCGAATACGATCCTGCCAATCGAGGTATAATTTAGTGACAACCTTTCCAGCTTCAATGTGGGTATGAATTTCGTCACTTACGAGGTCTTGTTTCTTGAAGCGTCCAATACCTCCGGCCTCCAAAACAGCTTTAATTTCTGCTTCATCACCCAGATTAAAACCATTAGGCGCGCTGCCTGAACGAACCCATTCAGTCATCGTTAGCTCGACAGGCTCTTCCATTGTCAAAGGAACGACGGGAAGAGATCCCAGGGTCTTGCGCAGGAGTGCCAGGGCATCTTCAGCACTGCGCGCACTGGAGGCATCGACTATGACCAGGTGATCGGTGGTATTCACCCAGATTCGCGTGATGATGTTCCGTGAGAAAGCCCTGGGGAGAAGGCTATGTAAAACCTCATCGCGTAGAGCATCCTTTTCAGTCTTTTTCAGACGTCGCGCCTGTTCTGATTCAAGCTTAGAAATTTTCTTGTTGAGCTCATCGGTAATGGTTGGGCGTGGGATAATTTTCTCTTCCCGGCGGATCACGAGCAGAAGCTGACTGCTAACAAAATGAAATAGCTGGTCAGAATACTGTCCAAGGGGAGATACCCAACCGGATTTAGCCATATCCTGACTCCCGCAAGGAGAGAAACGGAATGGTTCAAGCTTGTCTGCCAGATCCGCGATGGTGTGTTCTTCCACGATGGTAATATCGCGAGAGAGCCGGTAAATAAGAGCATTTTTGAAGAAGTTCATTTCGTTTCCTCGATCCGCCACTGCAATGGCATCAGGTTAGTTATCTCCACACAACACAGGAGAACACCAGTTGCTACATCAGCCCGAGCGGATTGGGTTATGGGCCCGTCACTCGGTGGTGCTCTCGTGTCTTGTGTAAAAAGGGCGGTTACCCATCAGAACATTATCCTCTTCCTCCTGTTTGGCTGGTGGAAGACTGGATAGCCGCCAAAAGAAGCTGTTATGCGATGTATTCGATAATTTCAGCGCCGTCTAAGTCCCAGTTACCGCAATAGTCAAGACCACGATTGAACCCGAATGCGCAGAGGTGGAAATCCAGGTTGGCGCAGGCTCGCGGGTTGATGTCTACGTCATCAAGGTCACACTCCACCACGGCTCCGGATGGAAGCTGAAAAACGACCTTTGGGCGAACTACGCGCAAGTGGAAGCGAGAAGACTCTTCCGCTCCAATAGCGTCGATCGCCTTGTAGCGCCACTCATCCGCCATAGCTTCAGCATCGTCAGCGCTACGTGAGTCGTGGAACGGGAAGTATTTAATTTCGGTATTACCGTTTAAAACTACTGCGTAACATGAAGACATGTGTTTACCCTCAAGAAACCGTTATCGGGTGGATTAAAAATTGCGTCGACCGGCGCTGCGGTACGCTTGTACACGTCACAACTGGAAGCGCACTCCTTCAGTTACAAACCGATCCCCACCGGAAAGAAGGGGAATGCGCTTCCATGTTGTGTTCTGTTCATCCTTGTCCGTAAGTTTCGTCATGTGCCGACGAGTAGAAGATAATCATAAAATGCGAGTAACGCAATAGCTATGTGCGTAAAACGCAAATTTAGGGCGAAAAAAAAGGCCTCGAATGAGGCCTAGTTTATGATGATGAATGCTATCCATGCCGTTTAAAGGACTGAGACTGGCTTATTAAAACCTTTCCATAGATATAGAATCTGTGTTCATTCTCTTTAGTTATATTCCATTCTCTATAACGAGGGTTATCAGAGATGACTAGCAGTTGGTCTGGTATCATCTGCAGGCGTTTAACATAAACTTTTCCATCAAAACCAAAGACGTAAATCCCATCCCCATCGAACTCATTGATAGTTACGTCCACAAAGATTAGGTCGCCAGGCTCAATCGTTGAGGCCATGCTATCACCGCGAACGTTGATGACCTTTACTCCAGATGGAGTCCTGCCACCAAACATTGCCAATGCCTGATCATTGCTGAACTCGATAGCATGAATGACATCTATGACGTCACTACCGTGTATATGTCCTGCCCCGGCGCTTGCGCTCACATCAAGTACCTCGACTCTGTATACATCCACATCCTTTACGGGAGATGCATATTTTTCACTGTTTATATGTACAGTAGTATCATTTTCGTCAGAGGTAAATAGGTCAGGTACACTTACGCTTAAAGCTTGAGCAAGTCGGTTAAGTGTCTGTTCTGAAAACTGCTTTTGTTTACCAGTTTCAAGCCTGGAAATATTGGCAGCATCAACGCCCACAGCTTCTGCAAGCTCTGCGATTTTAATGTTCTTCGCTAAGCGAAGTTGTCGTATGCGAGATCCTATTTTCATTCACTCATTACATGTTGTTTTTGCGTTTCGTGCAAAGCAACTTGCGCAATTCGCTAGCGTGGAATAACATGCGTAATACGCAAAAATAGGAGGCGTTATGCAATCACCATTAAGAAAATTGCGAAAATCGCATGGCATGACCTTATTGCACGTTGCAACCGGGGTACAGGTAGATCCTGCAACGTTGAGCCGCATTGAAAGATGCGAGCAAGTCCCATCTGTCGAACTGGCGGAGAGATTAGCCAAGTTCTTTAGAGGAGAAATAAGCGAATTACACATTTTGTACCCAAGTCGCTATCAAACAGATGACGTACCAAGTGCAAATAATCGTACTGCTTAAGCGGTTATTCGATAACTACAAAAGGTAAATCAAGATGGTAGAGCCAAACCTCAAAGAAGCCGTCAAAGCGATGTGCAAAGCATATCCAGGTGGGCGCGAAGCAATGGCTGGCGCACTGGGAATGACGGTGACGCAGTTTAACAACAACCTTTACGAGAAAAACGGCTGTCGTTTCTTCGAAGTCAGCGAGCTGGAAGCGATGGAAGACATTTCCAACACGTCGTTACTGGCTGATTACTTCGCTCGCCGCCGTGGTGCTCTGCTGGTGGATGTTCCGCACCTGGAAGAGCTGGATCGCGTGGACTTGTTCAGCCGGGCAATGCGTACCTCTGCCGCCAGAGGACAGGTTGATCAGATTATCGAACAGGCACTTGAGGATGGGGTAATCGAAAGACATGAAGCTGAAGAAATCATGGTGCATCACCGCCGCCACTTGGCTGCGCGTGAAGAAGAGATTGCGGCAATTATCACGTTATTTGCACGCAAAAAGAAGTGACGCCAGCGAGTTGCAGCTCCTGGCGTCGTGGCGTGTCGTTATCAGTGGAGATTACTAACGCATGAACAGTTTATCAACACAATACCGCAGGTCGCAACTTGTGGCGCGTCCGGTTCCTGGTGGAGCAGGGCCGGTGCAGTTCGTGTATGGGGTAAGAGTACCAGGCGGATTCGAACCTGTCTGCTACCAGTTTGCTCAGTGGGTGGTAGGGGACTTTAACGGACAGGCGGGGAGCGTATGCGAGAACTCAACCGATGGTTCAGAGATCACTACGGTGTCCCGGTCCGGGTCATTCGCTGGGAGCCCCAAACACAGCGCGTTATATACCTGCGTGAAGGGTACGAGCATGAATGCTTTAGCCCCCTTGAGCAGTTCAGACGAAAATTCAGGGAAATAGAGGGGTCTTATGAGCCTGTTAATGCCATCAAGGCCGATAGTCATCAATCCTGACCTTGCGTACAGCATAGGCCTGAATGAAGCCATTGCGCTGCAGCAGCTTAACTACTGGCTGCAGGAGACTAACTCAGGGCTGGAGCGTGACGGCGTACGCTGGATCTACAACACGACAGAGCAATGGCTGGAGCAATTCCCGTTCTGGTCTGAATCCACTCTGAAGCGCACATTCACCCGGCTGAAGAGCCTGGGCGTGCTTAAAGTTGAGCAGCTGAACAAGTCTCAGCGCGATATGACGAACTACTACACGATCAACTACGAGAGCGAGCTTTTAGATGAGGTCAAAGTGACCAAATCGAAGAAGTCAAAATGCACCGTTCCATCAGGTCAAAATGACACGATGGAAGAGGTCATTGTGAAACGCTCCACCGGGTCAAAACGAACCGCTGTCATCAGGTCAAATTGGCACGATGATCTTACAGAGAATACAACAGAGAGTACTACAGAGATTACAGGTAAAGACTCTTGTCCGGTTGCGCTGCAACCAGACCAGACCGATCCGGCAGATCTCGTTCTGGATCATTTCAATCGGGTAACCAACTCGACCTATGGCAAGGGGGGGCGAACCAAAACGACGCTGGGTTATATCCGGGGACGCCTGGCTGAAGATTACAGCCCTGAAGACCTGATGCTGGTGGTTGACTACCTGAACGCGAAATGGGCTCAGGATCCGAAGATGAGCGACTACCTGCGGCCCAAAACGCTGTTTGCTCCCGAGAACTGCGTCGAGTATTTCGACAAGGCCAAAAAATGGGAGGCCGCCGGACGCCCAGCCTGGACTGGCGGCAAGTGGGTTAAACAAGACACGGCGTTCAAGTCCAGTTATTCCGACGTTGATTATTCAGTGCCAGCGGGGTTCCGTTCATGAGCAAGTCATTTCTGAAATGGGCTGGTGGAAAGTATACCCAGCTGGCTGACCTGTTCGAGCACATCCCGGCAGGGAAACGCCTGATAGAGCCATTCGTTGGTGGTGGCTCGGTATTCCTGAACAGCGATAAGCACGCAGATTACCTGCTGGCGGACGTTAACCCGGACCTGATTAATCTGTATCAGATGTTAGCGGTGGTGCCGGATGAAGTGGAATTAAAGGCCCGCTGGATGTTTGAGCACATGCGGTCACCAGATGGCTATGAACTGATCCGTTCCGAGTTCAACGCTCAGTCGCTGGATGCTACTGAACGCGCAGCTGCATTCCTGTATCTCAACCGGCATTGCTTCAATGGTCTGATGCGCTACAACCAGGCGAACAAGTTCAATGTGGGCTGGGGAGGTTATAAGGCTCCGTATTACCCGATGGATGAGATGAAAGCCTTCGCGGCTATGGCGCATAACTGCGTATTCATGACGGCTGATTACCGCCGAACAATCAGCCTGGCCGGGAAAGGGGATGTGGTTTACTGCGATCCGCCTTACGAACCGATGCCGGGAACAACCGGATTCACCGCCTACGCCGCTGGTGGTTTTAACTGGGAGAACCAGGTAGACCTGGCGAAGCAATGCGTATCAGCCTTTCACCGTGGCGCTCGGGTAGTGATTTCTAACTCATCTGCACCGAAGATTCTCGACCTGTACCGGGAGCATGGTTTTAACCTGCAATTCATCAAAGCGCGCCGTTCGATCTCCTGCAAAAGCAGTACGCGGGAAGTCGCAAAAGACGTTGTAGCGATCCTTTAAGGGGGCTAAATGAAACTGACTTTACCATTTCCACCGAGCGTAAATAGTTACTGGCGCGCCCCGAGCAAGGGACCGCTGAAAGGCAGGCATCTGGTAAGCGAGACTGGGCGCAAGTTCCAGCAGGCAGCGAGAGCGGCGATTATTGAGCAACTGCGGGCCGTTCCCCGGCCATCCTCTGATCTGGCTGAGGTTCACATAGTGTTGTATCCGCCTGATCAGCGCCGTCGGGATATTGATAACTACAACAAAGCGTTGTTCGATGCCCTGACTCTAACAGGCGTCTGGGAAGACGACAGTCAGGTTAAGCGCATGCTGGTGGAGTGGGGAAACATCGTGAAGAAAGGGAAAGTAGAAATCACCATCCGACGTTTTCGTGCAGCTGCCTGACGTGGAGATGATATGAGAGCACTACTAACCCCTGAGATTGCCCCACGCATGGGCGTTGTTCTTCTTCGCCCAGGTGCTGATCTCATGCCGATGTTCAGGAGAGGGCGGGTACTGATTGAGCCTGCACCGGAAAAATACAGCGACTACGCAACCGGTGCCATCCCTCCCGCCACGCAGCCACTGGCAGAAGACCCGGTTTTGAAGCCAGTCTTCGAAAACAAAGACGTCATTCTGCGCGCGGGTGGTATCAGCTCGCTGGAGGCCGAGCTGGAGCGTCGTTTTGAATGCCAGTATCCGCACGGCTCGTGGCACAGCGAAAATTTTACGCTGTTCCGGCATGAGCCTGGCAGCATCCGCCTTTGCTGGGCCTGCGATAACCTGCTGCGTGATCAGTACACAGAGACGCTGGCAGGCATTGCGCGTGGGAACCTGGTATCCTGGCTGATAACGGTCATCCGCTCACAGCTGGGGTTCAACGAAGACCATCAACTGACGATCCCGGAGTTGTGCTGGTGGCTGGTGATAAACAATCTGGCGCACGTCATCCCTGAATCGCTGGCCCGGAAAGCCCTGCGATTGCCGGAAAAAAAGCATCAACCAGTGATGAAGGAGAGCGATATTGTGCCGGAGCCAGCGGCGAGCGAAGTGGTGCAGAAAAAGATTCTCGGTCTTCGCGTAGATCCTGAAACGCCGGAATCATTCATGCTGCGACCAAAGCGCCGCCGCTGGGTAAACGAGAGCTGGACGCGCTGGGTTAAGTCTCAGACGTGTGTCTGCTGTAACAAACAAGCAGATGATCCCCATCACCTGATAGGCCACGGACAAGGTGGAATGGGAACGAAAGCGCATGACCTGTTTGTGTTGCCGCTTTGCAGAGCGCATCACGACGAGTTGCACGCTGACACCGTGGCATTTGAGGAGAAGCACGGCTCACAGCTGGAGCTGCTGTTTCGATTTCTGGATCGTTCGCTGGCAATTGGCGTGCTGGCATAGTGGAGAACGCATAATGATTAACCCGTCCGAGGTTGGAAAAGCTGGTGAAATGGTCAGGCTGAAAACGCTGGAGGCCATCTGGATTCAGGGGAAGCTGCGTATGTGGGGCCGCTGGTCCTACATCGGCGGCGGTAGTGGCGGCAATATGTTTAACCAGTTACTGGCCTCCGGGAAAGTCACCAAAACAGCCATCAATGAGGCATTACGCCGGATGAAGAAGTCTGGCATCTCGAAGCCTGAGCTTGAGGCGTTCTTTCGTGAAATACTCGCGGGGAAAAACAAAAGCGGTCTGGCTTTCTGCACAGACGATGAAGGACTGTTGATTGATAAGGTACTGGGGGCAGTCCTCATTACGGGTGGTCACAAAGAGCTATACCACCTGCTGGTGGAGCATTACCGGTTACGGAAGAGCAAACGCCGCATAGCGGAAGAGCTTTATGAAAAGCATCCAGAGTGGTGTTTTATGACCTGCAGGCGAAGAGTTGATGCATGGATAAGTTTAGCAGAATCGATGCTATACGCACCAATGTGTGACGCATTCGGCACAAATGGCGACAGATTTTACTTGCAAAGTGAGCCAGAAACTGCTTGAATTGTGATAGGCTCGGGACGTTAAAGCGAACTGAGCAACAGAACAAAAAACCCGTCTTAGTGCGGGTTTTTTATTTGTGATCACTTTATTTTTTGTATTGCTAAGTTATTGTATAAGCGAGAACTAAAAATCTAAGTGGTGACGATGTGCTTTCAAACAATGAACGCTGGGTTTCTTTTTTTGACTTTGCTTTGACGCCTACACACGCAGCTGCGCCAAGTATTTCTATTACGGATATACTTACAAGGCTTAATCTGCTGGTGAATTCCGGAAATGCCGTGAAGCTGTACAATAATGGCAATAGGGCGCTTAGGATTTCAGAAATGAAGTATGTTGCTGGAGCAGCCCAAGGTACCATGCTAATTCAACTCTGTGACAAGAATGGTTCTGATCCTGTTTTTGGTGAGTTGACAACAGGTAACCTAAGGGTGGAACCCAAGCTTGCAGGGGAAGGCATCGCAGTGTCTTGCCATATTGTGATTTCCACTGCTGTTGAGCCTCATTCAGCTGACCATTACAAAACGCTTGTAGAATCCGTTCCGGGTATAAGTAAATCTGTTCTTGAACCATTTTTAAACGCAATGCTCAAAGAGGCGTTTACTGGTTGTGAGTTCAGAAACCCCGCAACGAAGGCCATGTGCCAACATAGGCCAAAGCTAGATATATATTCTCACGGCTCACAGACATTGATGGATGCCTTAAAAGGGGCGAAACTTCATAATGTTAAGCTTGTGAGCACAAGAAGGAAAGGTGGGTTGGATCAAACAGCGTACACTGAACTCTCAGAAAGGTCAGTCCGGTATAAAATCATTAAGCAACCGCCGTTAAAAGACAAAGAAAGATTATTAGAGATTTTGCGAAGGAAAGGTCAGCAATCAGGATACTCTAAAGTATCAATCAGTTACTCTAAAGACGGTAAACAAGCCAGCCTGGATCTGGACCGTAACGAGGACGCAGCAACTAAACTATTCACTAAAAGTGAGAAAATCATATTAGGCAATTTAATCAACCAATGTGAGAGCAGAGTGCATCTTCAGCTGGAAACAAAGATGATTGGGTTGCTTTAAAGGGAGTTTCAGATGAAACTTTTTTCGCCGCTAAGCTATCTCCTTATCAAGCATGAGGAAAAGAAATGGTATGATTTCAGGGTACCATGTGCGGTGTCATTTGTTGTAACGGTTGTATATCATTACCATGCTAACAAAATTGCTCTAATAGCAACCAATGGCCTTCTTCTTCAAGTTAATGGTTTGCTTCAGGTTCTGATAGGTTTTTACATAGCTGCGTTGGCAGCTGTGGCAACCTTTTCAAGTCCATCTATTGATGAAGTAATGGCTGGTGATCCCCCGACCTTAGTGGAAAAATTTCGCGGTCAAAAAATCACAGTGGAGTTAACTCGCAGGCGCTTTGTGTGTTACCTATTTGGATACCTTGCTCTTGTAAGCTTCATGCTTTTCTGTCTAGGAATGGTTTCAATATTGGTTGGTAAGCCGTTCCATTTATGGTTACTAACATTTTTGTCTGCAGAAGTAATCATATGGCTGAAAACTATCTTCGTAGGAGCGTATTTGTTCATATTAATGAATATCATAACTACGACTCTGCTTGGTCTCTACTTTCTTGCTGTGAGATTTCATCAGTCATAAGTTAAGTTACCAATCATTATGAGGCTGCCTAAGGGCGGCCTTTTTCGTTTCAGGCTCACGGGAATCATCTTCGATACGGCTCGTTGTTAAATCAGCCCGATGGGCCTGTTTCTATTTCCCCTCATTTCTGAGAGGACTCACAGCAATAAGAGGGGGCTAAATGTCCGATCCTGTTTCTGGCACAACGGTAGCTGCTGGCGGGCTGATGGGGGCCAGTATGTTCGGCCTTGCAACTGGCATTGATTATGGTGTGGTATTTGGTGCGTTCGCTGGGGCGGTGTTCTATGTCGCTACGGCGGTAAATATCAGCCGCCTAAAGCTGGTGGGCTACTTCATAACTTCATTCATCTTCGGTGTGATTGGTGCTCCTCTGCTGGGGTCTTACTTCTCAAAGTGGACGGGGTACAGTGACAGGCCGCTTGATGCACTCGGTGCTGTAATCGTTGCAGCCATCGCCATTAAATTGCTGACGTTCGTTAACAGTCAGGATCTGGGTAGCCTGTTTGGGATTCTCTCTCGCTTACGTGGAGGAGGGACAAGCAATGGTAACAAGTGATCCGAGCGCAATCGTCAATGCGGTGATATGCGCTGTAATTGTTGGTGCGTTGATGTTCTACCGGCGCGACGGGTCAAGACACCGCCCCATGATATCGCTGATGGCTTACTTCACTGTGCTGGTTTATGCCAGCATCCCTTTCCGTTTCCTGTTTGGCTTGTACGAGTCATCCCACTGGCTGGTGGTACTGGCAAACATTCTTATCTGCGGCGCGGTTCTCTGGTTCAGGGGGAATATAGCGCGTCTGGTTGATGCACTGAGGCACTAATGAATCAATCACAATTCCAAAAGGCGGCTGGCATCAGCGCCGGGTTAGCTGTGCGCTGGTTTCCGCATATTACAGCCGCGATGAAAGAGTTTGGCATCACTGCTCCACTCGATCAGGCAATGTTCATTGCCCAGATGGGACATGAGTCCGGAGGCTTTACCCGGCTGGTGGAAAATCTGAACTATGCAGCAGATAGCCTTGTGCCTACGTTCGGTAAACACCGTATCACCGCCCAGCAGGCCGCCGCACTCGGCAGAACGGCAACGCAGCCAGCTAATCAGCGAGCAATCGCGAATCTAGTGTATGGGGGCGAGTGGGGAAAAAAGAATCTCGGTAATCAGGTTGCCGGTGATGGCTGGAAATATCGCGGTCGCGGTCTGAAACAAGTCACGGGCCTGAGCAACTATCGCAGCTGCGGACTGGCGCTGAAGCTTGAACTTGTCACCCAGCCTGAGCTGCTGGAGCGAGATGATTACGCAGCGCGTTCAGCCGCATGGTTTTATGTTTCCCACGGTTGCCTGCTTCATTCCGGCGACGTGGAGCGTGTAACGCTGCTTATTAACGGTGGTCGAAACGGTCTGGATAAACGCCGAGCGCTGTTTAACCTCGCTAAATCTGTACTGGTATGAGGTCACTATGGGCATTGAAATGATTATTGGTCTGGCAACTGCTTTGCTGGCGGTTATCGCTGGCGCGTTTGGCATTGGTCATGCTCGCGGGACCAGTAAGGCAGAAGCCAAAGCCGCTCAGCAGCGTACCGAAGGGAATGCCGCCGCTGCCGTCGCCGCAGCAGAACGTAAGGCAGAAGTCACGAAAGAGGCAAGCGATGTACAGCAAAACGTTAGCCATATGCCTGATGACGATGTTGATCGGGAGCTGCGCGAAAAGTTTACCCGCCCCGGTAGTCGTTGATACGGCCTGCAGCTGGGTGCGGATCATCTACCTGACCGACCACGATATCGACGTGCTGGATAAGCAGACAAAGCGCTACATTCTGGCACACAACAAAGCAGTGCAGGCCAATTGCCAAAAAATTAACCCCACCAAGGGATAAATCACCAACTATCCCCACCCGAGGATAAAGCAATGAAGCAATAAGCGGATAGACCGCAGCAGCCGAATGGCGGCAATCGCAGGGGCATAACCTGCGCCCGAGTCTCTCGTCGTGAGCCAGCTTCGCATCTGGTTAGGGTTAATGAATATAAGTAGCGCCGGGGAAGCATCAGGAAAGCCAATCCTGAACTGGTTATGGGCGGCCATAGGGCGGCATACGACTCAAGGGCATGAGCGCGGCCACTGCGAGAGTGTGGCAATGCATTACAGAAGCCATTTCGGATAGTGACTTCGATAATGCTCCCCCATCGCATAGAGGTAAAACATGTCAGAAATTACACCTGCAGAACAAATCCGCCTGACTATCATCAAGAAAGTTAACTACGACACCGCAGCGGCCAAGCTGGCCATTGACTGGGTTGGTGATAGCAATCTGAAAGCTGAGCTATTCGCTGACTCTTTTGATCGTGTCTTCACTGAAAGTGAGATTGTCTCGAAGACCCGCAAGGCCATCCAGGAAGCGACTGAGGCGCTGGCGTTGTTTGATACCGTGACTGAGTAGTCCAGCTAAGGCATTACAACAGGCATTCAATGAGTGCCTGTGATAATGTCCTTGTTAATTTTAACGCGAGGATTGAGCTAATGCTTTGGACTTCAGTGAAATTTAAAATGCCTGAAACTACGAAAATGACGTCGTGGTTTATCGTTAATACAGCGAAGGGGATTGGTGTCACAACTTACTCACCACTGAATGGTTTCTCAAAAACAGTCTTCATAGATAACGAAACACATCACGATTTAGAGGTTACTCATTGGATGCCGCTGCCTCATCCGCCTGAGAGTTAATAATTCGAACTCAAAATGGATTAGTTTTCCCACCTCACTCAAGCCACTGGCATTTGCCGGTGGCTTTTTCATTGGAGGCTGTATGCGCCTGACAGTTCTCGACGACGATCCGGGTGAACGCATCGAACCCGGTCGCGAGCGTATCACGGTGTACCTCGATAGTGTTGAGGTGAAGCATGTCTTCTCGGCTGATAGCGATAAAGGCGAAGTGATTGCCGCCGTGCTTGATAGCCGGGGTTACCTCACTGCTGAGAACGGAGAGGTTAAGCGCGAGACTCTGTTCGGTCACGTGAGGATAGAGCGATGCCCGCGCTGATACCCCGCGCTTGCCGCAAGCGTGGATGCCCTGGCACCACCACTGACCGTTCGGGATATTGCGAGAAGCATCGCAATGAGGGATGGCAGCAGCACCAGCAGGGCAAGAGCAGGCATGAGCGCGGCTATGGTAGCCAATGGGATATCAGACGTGCGCGCATCCTAAAGCGTGACAATCATCTGTGTCAGAACTGTTTGCGCAACGGTCGTGCGGTAGCAGCTAAGACCGTGGACCATATCAAGGCTAAGGCTCATGGGGGTACCGATGATGATTCGAATCTTGAAAGCCTGTGCTGGCCCTGTCACAGAACGAAAACCGGCCGTGAGCGCTTCAAATGATATCAATTCCCATTTGGATGGCGACAGGGAGGGGGCGGGTCAAATCCCTGACGGCAAAGGCCCAAAGGACCGCCGCCTAACCTTTTTTCACACCGCCGCAGGTTAGAAAACTTTTTTTTGGGGTCCCCCATCCAATGATTAATAGGAGTTTTCGATTATGCCAGGACCACCGAAAACCCCGACACATCTGGCTTTAGTGAAGGGGAACCCATCCAAGCGCCCGATCAATAAGAACGAGCCAAAACCCCCGTCAGGGGTCCCCCCAATACCGAAACATTTCGATAAACAGGGTAAGTACTGGTTCAAGCGTATTGGTGAGGAACTTGATGCCGTCGGCGTGTTGACCACGCTGGATGCTAAAGCGCTGGAGTTGTTGATCGAAGCCTATGTTGAATACCGGCATCACTGCGACACGCTTGATCGTGAAGGTTACACCTATGCCGTCTACAGCGAAGATGATTCAGATGAAGGAGGGGAGCGGGAAATCAGAATGATAAAACCGCACCCTGCAGCAGTCATGAAGGCTGATGCGTGGAAACGGATCAGAGCGATGCTGAGCGAATTCGGCATGACACCTGCCAGCCGATCAAAGGTTGGTGCAAAAGGCCCGGCAGAAGCCGACCCACTGGAAGAATTTCTTAAAAAGCGCAAATGATGAATGGCAACCGTTGCAGATGGATTCCGCTACGCCGAGCGCGTGGTATCTGGCGATATCGTTGCTGGCGAACTGGTGCGTCTTGCGTGCCAGCGGTTCTTTCATGATTTAGAGCACGGCCCGGAGCGCGGTGTTTATTTTGATGAAGGCCGCGCCCAGCACGTTCTCGATTTTTATAACTTCGTCCCCCATGTGAAGGGGCACTTGACCGGCAAGCCGATCGAGCTGATGGACTGGCACACCTTCATCCTGATTAACCTTTTCGGGTTTGTCGTCCCGCTGATAGATGAAATAACGTTTGAGAGCATTCTTGACGACGATGGCGACCCCATGTTTGTGCGTCGCTTTCGTACCGCCTATGACGAAGTAGCGCGTAAAAATGCAAAATCAACGCTTTCGTCTGGCATCGGGCTTTATATGACTGGTGCCGACGGTGAGGGTGGTTCTGAGGTTTATTCCGCAGCAACAACCAGGGACCAGGCCCGCATCGTGTTTGATGATGCGAAGCGCATGATTAAGCTGGCTCCTAAAACACTGGGCCGGTTGTTTGGTAGTAACAAGCTGAATATTCACCAGGAGCGGACGGGCTCAAAATTCGAACCTGTAGCCAGTGATGCAAATAACCTCGACGGCCTTAATATTCACTGCGGGATCGTTGATGAGCTGCACGCACATAAAACCCGTGACGTCTGGGAAGTTCTGGAAACAGCGACCGGGGCGCGCCTGCAGTCCCTTATTTTTGCAATCACTACTGCGGGTTTTAATAAAGAAGGTATCTGCTACGAGCAACGTGATTATGCAATCAAGGTTCTGAAGAACTTTGATAACCCTGACCCACTTTCAATTAAGGATGACAGCTATTTTGCGCTGATTTATACCCTGGATGAGGGGGACGATCCTTTCGACGAGGCAAACTGGCCGAAAGCAAATCCCGGCCTGGGGATATGTAAGCGTTGGGACGATATGCGCCGCCTGGCAAAAAAGGCGAAAGAGCAGGTAGCGGCGCGAGTCGGTTTTTTTACCAAGCACCTCAATATCTGGGTGCAGGGTGAAAAAGCATGGATGGATATGGCGCGCTGGGAAAAATGCCGTGACGACTGGGACGGCTCCACTTCGGCCAACTGGTCAATGTGGCTCGGCGTGGACCTTTCCAACAAAATTGATATTTCAGCTGCAGTTAAAGTCTGGCTTGCTCCAAATGGCGATGTCTATGTCCGCTCCAGATTCTGGATACCTGAAGGTCGGCTGGAAGCCTGTTCTAAACAGCAGGCGGACCTATACAGAAAATGGAATCTCGCTGGATTCCTTGAGTTTACCGATGGTGATGTTGTCGACCATGCAGTAATTAAAGAGGAAACGATCGAATGGGCGCGAGGCGACTCGCTGAACGAGTTCGCATACGATCCGTGGAGTGCCACTCAGTTTGCTTTGTCGGTAGCAGCTGAAGGCGTACCGATTGTTGAAGTCCCTCAGACGGTTAAAAACCTGTCTGAAGCAATGAAGGAAGTCGAGGCGAAAATTTACGCCGGGCGTTTTCATCACGATGGCAATCCGGTGATGACATGGATGATGTCAAACGTCACCGTCAAACCAGACAAAAACGAGAATATTTTCCCCAACAAGGCCACGCCTGAAAACAAAATTGACGGTCCTGTCGCGATGTTTATTGCGATGAGTCGCCTGCTTGTTAACGGTGGTGGTGAAGTTGACTTCCTGTCCACTATCGATCCTGACGAAGACCTTTTACTTCTATGAAAACTCTAATCACTGATGTTATCGGGCTTACCGGGTTCGGTTCGCTTGCTGCAGGCGTGTATCTCCAGTTCGGTCTGGCAATGTCTCTGATGATGTCGGGAACCCTGCTACTCATTTATGCGCTGTTAGCGGCAATGAGGGGGAATAATGCTGCTTGATGCTCTTTTTCGCAGTGAACCACTGGAAAATCCGGCCACGCCGATCACGAGTGAATCGGCCGAAACCGATAACGTGTTTGCCCGAGACGTATTTGTCAGCCCGGAAACGGCGATGAAGCTGGCTGCGGTGTATGCCTGTATTTACGTTATCTCTTCGAATATCGCTCAGATGCCGCTGCATGTTATGCGGAAAACCAATAACAAGGTTGAAGCTGCCCGCGATCACCCCGTGTTTTACCTGGTTCACGATGAGCCGAATATGTGGCAGACCAGCTATAAGTGGCGTGAGTTAAAACAGCGTCATATTTTGGGCTGGGGGAATGGTTACACCTGGGTGAAGCGTTCCCGTCGTGGTGAAGTTTCCGGGCTGGAATGCTGCATGCCCTGGGAAACGACACTGCTTAACACGGGTGGTCGGTATACCTATGGCGTTTACAACGAAGAGGGGGCGTTTGCCGTCAATCCCGACGATATGGTGCATATCCGGGCGCTGGGTAACAACCAGAAAATGGGGCTTAGCCCAATTATGCAGCATGCCGAGACGATAGGCATGGGGATGAGCGGGCAGGCTTATACCAGTTCATTCTTCAACGGTAATGCGCGACCCGCTGGCATTATTTCGGTGAAAAACCAGCTTAATGAAGATAGCTGGGGGCGTTTAAAAAGCATGTGGCAAAAAGCTACAGCTGCTTTGCGCAGCCAGGAGAATAAAACAATGCTTCTCCCGGCAGAGCTGGATTACAAAGCGCTCACCGTTTCCCCGGTTGATGCCCAGATCATTGATATGTCGAAGCTGAACCGGTCGATGATTGCCGGGATATTTAATGTACCGGCGCACATGATTAACGATCTCGAAAAAGCCACTTTCTCAAATATTACGCAGCAGGCCATTCAGTTTGTCCGATACACGATCATGCCGTGGGTAACGAACTGGGAACAGGAACTCAATCGCCGCCTGTTCACCCGTGCTGAACTGGCTGCCGGATATTACGTCAGGTTTAACCTGACAGGCCTGCTACGCGGGACCCCGCAGGAACGTGCCCAGTTCTACCACTTTGCGATCACTGATGGCTGGATGAGCCGCAATGAAGCGCGAGCCTTCGAAGACATGAATCCGGTAGATGGCCTGGATGAAATGCTGGTGAGCGTTAACGCCGCGAACCCCGCAGACGATTTTAAGGCACCTAAAACCGACGAGGAAAAGCCCAATGAATGACCGTGAAACGCGCTGTTACAGCGGGGAGGTCAGAGCCGAGCAACGCACCGATGAACCTACCCGCATTCTGGGCTATGGCTCGGTGTTCAACAGCCGTTCTGAACCCCTATGGGGATTCCGTGAAATCATCAAGCCCGGAGCATTTGACGATGTGCTGAATGATGATGTCCGCGGGCTGTTTAACCATGACCCCAACTTTATTCTCGGACGGAGCGCTGCCGGGACGCTGTCCCTGTCTGTCGATGAGCGCGGCCTGCGTTACGACATTACAGCGCCGGATACGCAAACTATCCGCGATCTGGTGCTGGCGCCGATGATGCGCGGTGACATTAACCAGTCATCTTTTGCCTTCCGGGTATCCCATGACGGTGAAAATTGGTACCAGGACGATGAAGGGATCGTTATTCGTGAAATATCAAAGTTTTCCCGGCTGTTTGATGTCAGTCCGGTGACTTATCCCGCATATCAGGAGGCCGACTCCGGCGTCCGATCGATGAAAGCCTGGCAGGAGGCGCGCGACAGCGGTGCGCTAAAGAACGCCATTAATCAACGAATGGCGCGTGAGCGCCTGCTGACCCTTCTTAACGCGTAAGGAAAAATCATGAAACTGCATGAAATGAAGCAAAAACGTAACATCATCGCCAAAGATATGCGAGCCCTGCATGACAAAATTGGTGATACACCCTGGACCGATGAGCAGCGTACTCAGTGGAACGCTGCAAAATCGGAGCTTGACGCCCTTGATGAGCGTATTGCACGCGAAGAGGAACTGCGCCGCCAGGATCAGGACTATATCCACGAAAACGAGCCGGAACAGCGCCAGCAGCAGAATCGTGATCCAGCAAACCCGGAAGCACAGGCTAACGAACGTCGTGCTGCGGCGTTTAATGCGTTTTTGCGCCGTGGTCTTGGCGAGATGAGCGCTGAAGAACGCCAGGCTTTAAAGGAGCTGCGTGCTCAGGGCACGACGCCGGATGAAAAAGGGGGGTACACCGTACCAACCCAGTTCCGCAATAAGATCGTCGAAGCACTGAAAGATTACGGTGGAATTGCCAGTGTGGCGCAAATTCTGAATACCGCCAACGGCCAGGACATTGACTGGGCAACCTCTGACGGTACCACTGAAGAAGGTGAACTGCTGGGCGAAAACACTGAAACCAGTGAAGAAGACGTGTCTTTCGGCGGTGCAACGCTGGGGGCTAAAAAACTGTCCTCTAAAATCATTCGCGTATCCAATGAACTGCTCCAGGACAGCGGCGTAGATATCGAGGCGTTCCTGGCCGCGCGTATCGCCACTCGCATCGGACGTGGTGAAGCGAAGTATCTGGTATTAGGGACCGGCACCGGCACCCCGCTGCAGCCTAAAGGGCTGGCTGCGTCGGTAACTGGCACCAAAAATACCGCAGCAGCGACCACCTTTACCTGGAAAGAGCTGAACGCACTGAAGCACTCTGTCGACCCGGCATACCGTAACGGTCCAAAGGTGCGCTGGGCCTTTAACGATGCAACGTTGCAGCTGGTGGAGGAAATGGAGGACGGACAGGGCCGCCCGCTCTGGTTACCGAACATTATCGGTGGCGCACCTGCTACAGTTCTGCAGGTGCCGTATGTCGTTGACCAGGCTATTCCTGATATCGCGGCTGGTGCCAAATTTGCCTACTTCGGCGATTTTAACCGCTTTATCGTTCGTCGCGTCACTTACATGACGCTGAAACGGCTGGTTGAGCGTTACGCAGAGTACGATCAGACTGGCTTCCTGGCCTTCCACCGCTTCGACTGCGTACTGGAAGATACCGGCGCGATTAAGGCGCTGGTGGGTAAACCGGCATCTGGCGGCTAAGGCAATAATCAGCTTCAACCTCCACCGCTCCGGCGGTTTTTTTATGCCCGCAGTTCGCTGCGGGCCAGGGAAAATACATGAGCACAACGATTGAGATGTTGCGGGCGCAGTGTCGGATCGATATCGACGACACCACGGAAGATGAGGTGCTTACGCTCTATTATGGTGCCGCGCGCCGAAAGGCGGAGAACTTCATCAACCGCCATCTTTATGAAGAAGAAGTGCCGGAAACTGATCCTGACGGGCTGGTGATTGCTGACGACATCCTCCTGGCTCTGATGCTGCTTGTCGGGCACTGGTATGAAAACAGAGAAGAGTCGTCAGACGCAGCAAAAACCAGCATCCCATTTGGCTTTACATCGCTGATAGAGCCGTACCGCTATATTCCGCTCTAGGAGGAATTATGCAGGCAGGACGATTACGGCATCGCGTCACTATTCAGAACTTCACAATATCAAAAACACCTTCCGGCCAGCCGGTAGAAAGCTGGGCTGATGGAAAAACTATCTGGGCTGAGGTTAAAGGGATCAGCGGTAGGGAGCTGTTAGCCGCTGGCGTTGAGCGTGCTGATGCCACCATTCGCGTCTGGGTGCGTTTTCGTACAGACATCTCAGCTTCTTCCCGTTTGAAAGTACTGAATGGCCCATACAAAGATGCTGTCCTGAGTGTCACTGGGCCTCCGGTTCCGGATATAAAAGGTACCCGGCTGGAAATTCTCTGCAAACAGGGGACCGAAAAATGATTGATGTGAATCTGGATTTTTCCGGGTTGCAGGATATTGCCCGCGATCTGCAAACACTCAGCAAGGCCGAAAATAATAAAGTTCTCCGGGAGTCGACCCGTGCTGGTGCCGAATTGCTCCGCGAGGAGGTGATTGATCGCGCTCCTGAGAAATCCGGAAAACTGAAGAAAAACGTGGTTGTCGTCACCCAGAAAAGTCGCCGTCGCGGTGAAATTTCATCTGGTGTGCATATTCGTGGCGTTAACCCGCGAACGGGGAACAGCGACAATACAATGAAGGCCAGCAACAAGCGGAATGCGTTTTACTGGCGCTTCGTGGAGTTGGGAACATCTACAGCGCCTGCACATCCGTTTGTTCGCCCAGCTTTTGATACCCGCATGGAAGAAGCTACGCAGGTGGCGATGCAGCGGATGAATCAGGCTATCGATGAGGTGTTATCAAAATGACAGAGGATGATCTCTATGACCTGCTGTCGACGCTGGCAGACGGGCGGGTTTATCCGTATGTGGTGCCGCTAGGCAGCGACGGACTTCCTGCAGTTTCCACTCCCTATGTCATTTTCTCGATACCGACTGATGTTGCCGGGGATGTTTTCTGCGGCCAGGCAGAGTCGACACTGCGCATTCAGGTTGATGTATGGGCTGAAACGAATGACGAAGCCAGAGCGTTACGCCTGGACGCCCTGGCTCGCCTGCAGATACTTTCACCTGTCGAGGTGACAAAAATCCCTGGCTACGACACGACAACCCATCTTCATCGGGCAACCCTCGAAATAACGGTCATTGCCTGACAAAAACCAATCCAATCCGACCGCCGCTGGCGGTTTTTCATTTATGGAGGCTGCGATGTCAGCACTATTTGAACGTGCCCAAAAAACGGTAGTAATGATTTCCTCTGTGCCGGTCACCGCGGCAGAGCTGGATACCGCAACCTGGTTAAACCTGAGTTGCACTATCAAACAGGCAAGCTTTACCGCTGGTCAGAAAAACGATATTGACGTGACAACGCTCTGTTCGGATGAAACGGAAAATATCAACGGCCTTCCTGCTCCGTCTGAAATGTCACTTTCCGGTAACTTCTACCGCAACCCGGCGCAGGATGCACTTCGTGAAGCATATGATAACGACGGGGTTTATGGGTTTAAGGTTATTTTCCCGTCTGGTAATGGATTCCTGATGCGCGCTGAGGTGCGTCAGCACACCTGGGATTCTCAAACCAATGGCGTGGTTGCTGCAACGTTCTCGCTGCGTCTGAAAGGTAAACCCACCAATATTAACGCCCCAGGAGTTCTGTCGTTTGCTACTGACCTTCCGGCGTCCCAAACGGTCGCGGCAGGAAGCGCCCTGACCATGGGCGTGGTCGTCCAGGGCGGTACGGCACCTTATACCTACGCCTGGAAAAAGGGCACCTCGACGGTCAGCGGCCAGACCAGCGCAACGTTTACGAAAGCCAGCGCTGTATCCGGTGATGCCGGGGTTTATTCCTGCGTGGTTACTGATGCCGATGGTACTGTGATCACTTCTTCTGATTGCACCGTCACCATCAATTAACGGAGCGCCGGGAGACCGGCGATAAAATTAATGTCAAAACCGAGTCTTAAAGCACTGGCACTGGCACCGATGGCGGGCTTTCGTAAAAAAGAAGTCTCCGTTCCGGAGTGGGATAACGCCAAAGTCATCATTCGTGAGCCATCAGCAGAAGCCTGGATTCGCTGGCAGGGCATTGCCAGCCCAGAACCACCCAAACCACCGGAAGGGCAGGATCCCCAGGAGGCACCAGAACTGACCCCTTCAGAACGAGCCTTCCGCACGATGCGGGCCGACGTCACGCTTTTCATCGATATTTTGCTTGATACCGACCTGCAGCCCGTCTTTACTGTCGATGACACCGAACAGGTTGAAGCGATCTATGGCCCTGTGCATTCCCGGCTTTTGAAGCAGGCACTTGATCTCATTCGTGACGCGGATGATGCTAAAGCAAAGTAAAAATGCCTGGCATGCAGTTCCTGATGGCGCTGGCGCTCCGGATGGGCCGCACGCTGGGCGAACTGCGACAAACCATGACAGTCGGCGAATTCAGGATGTGGGCTGAATACGATCGTATCAGCCCAATCGGCGATATTCGCGGCGATATTCTCAATGCTCAGCTGGTATCAGCGGTTTACGGGGCACAGGGCGTTAAAGTCACCATTGAAGATGCTCAGCTTCAGTGGGGCACAGAAGAGGATGAGGTAAGCGACAGCGGCGATCCCTTTGCAGGGCTGGAAGCAGCGCTGCTGGCTGCGTCAGCATAGCCAGTAATAATTCGTGTGGATGCCACTCATAACAGGTGTTATGTTGTTTTTTTTGACACACGGAGTGCTTTAAATGACTACTACTGGCTGGATATTATTATTTGTTTTTGCTCGCCTTATTGATCTTGTTATATGGTATTTCCTGAACAGAGGAAGCGTAAGAGCTAATGATCAGATCGCTATGCTTAAAGAAATCTCTGAAAAGCAAAGTGCTCAAATTGATCTTCTGATTGCACTTGCTCATAAAAAAGAGGAACCAGAAAAAGATTATCTGGAAGAAGCAAGGAAAAAAGCTGGTTTAATTTAATAATATTGAAATCATAAAAAAGCCCCACAATGTGGGGCTTTTTGTTTCTGAGGAAATGAAATGGCAACCCTGCGTGAACTTATCATTAAAGTTTCTGCTAACTCTCAGTCATTCCAGACCGAGATAGCCCGCGCGTCACGTATGGGGGCTGATTATTATAAGACAATGCAGAATGGCGGCAGGCAGGCTGCGGCTTCAGTTCGGGAAACTCGCCGTTCTGTTGCTGAGCTAACTGACCAGATGGAGTCAGCAAAGGCTACCGCACTGGGGTTAACCGGGGCATTTGCTGGTGCTTTTGCTACGGGGCATTTAATAGCCCTGGCTGATGAATGGAATTCAGTAAACGCCCGCCTAAAACAGGCATCTCAATCAACTGATGATTTTACCAGCTCTCAAAAACAGCTGATGGATATCAGTCAGAAAACGGGTACATCTTTTTCTGACAACGCTAATTTATTTTCCCGTTCAGCAGCCTCAATGCGGGAATATGGTTACAGCTCCAGCCAGGTGCTGGATATTACTGAGGCTATTTCTACTGGTTTAAAACTTTCTGGCGCGAATGCTCAGGAGTCCAGTTCGGTCATCACTCAGTTTAGCCAGGCTCTGGCGCAGGGCGTGCTGAGAGGTGAAGAATTCAATGCCGTCAACGAGAGCGGCGACAGGGTTATACGGGCGCTTGCGGCAGGGATGGGGGTTGCGCGTAAAGACCTTAAATCTATGGCGGATCAGGGGCAGTTAACCATTGATAAAGTAGTGCCAGCCCTCATCAGCCAGCTTGGTAAGCTACGGAATGAATATGGTGAATTGCCGCAGACTGTTTCATCGTCGGCAACAAAAGTTGAAAACGCTTTTATGCAATGGGTCGGTGGAGCTAATGAAGCTAGTGGCGCGACAAATACTCTAACCGGATTACTTGATGGCGTAGCCAACAATATTGATCAGGTCGCCACTGCTACCGGAGCGCTTGTTGCCGTTGGTGCAGCCCGATATTTGGGAAATATGGCTCTTGGTGCCAGCTCTGCAACGGCTGGGATTATTAACGCTGCAAAAAGTGAAGTAGCTTTAGCTGAAGCCCAGGTCAGAGGGACGCAGGTTTCGACAGCTCGCGCGCGTGCTGCAGTTTATCGTGCTCAGCAGGCACTGGCAGCGGCGCGGGGTACAGACGCGCAGGCCGCCGCAGAAAAACGGCTCTCACTGGCGCAGGAGTCACTTAACCGTAATATTCAGGCCAGAGTATCCGCTCAGATTGCGCTGAACTCGGTTACTGCTGTAGGTTCCCGGCTCATGGGTGGAGCATTAAGCCTCGTTGGCGGTATTCCAGGGCTGGTTTTGCTTGGTGCCGGTGCCTGGTACACGATGTACCAGAATCAGGAACAGGCCAGATTATCCGCTCAGGAATATGCAAACACCATTGATACAGTCCGTGAAAAGACAAAATCAATGTCCCTGCCCGAAGTTTCTGATAATGAGACCAAAACCCGTCAGGCGCTGGAGGAGCAAAACCGTCTTGTTGATGCACAGGCATCAAAAGTAAAAAGCCTGAAGGAAGAGATCGCGGGCTATCAGTATGTTCTGTCCAACCCCGGGCCGACAACCAGTGGCGGTTTCATGATAAACCACCTTACTTCGGTTGAAACGGTCACCCGTAGTCTGGAAGAAGCGACTTCCGCTCTGGCCGTTGAACAGGAGAGGCTGACTCAGATGCAGGCTAAGTCTGAGTCGATCCAGTCGGTACTGGAAGGGATAGAGAACAGGCGAATAGCATTAATCCGGCAGCAGGCTGCAGAACAAAATTCAGCATATCAATCGTTATTAATGATGAACGGTGAGCATACTGAATTTAACCGTTTGCTGGGTCTCGGAAATAATCTCCTCATGGCCCGGCAGGGGCTGGTAAACGCACCACTACGCTTACCGCAGGTAGACCTCACAACCCAGCAAACGGCTGCACTTGAAAAAAGCCGTCGTGATCTGGCGCTTTCAAAACTCAAAGGTGAGGACAAAGAGCGCGCACGACTGGGTTATGCTGCGGATGACCTGGGGTTAACTAACGACCCACAGTTTCAGACCGGACGGCAGGAGTTGATTAATAACGGCCTGAATGAATGGAGAAACAACCAGGAAAATAAACCCAAGCCAAAAGGAAGGCATGGGAAAACCGAGGCGGAGAAAACCGAAGATACCTATACCCGGCTGATTAAACAGCAACGGGAGCAAATTGCTCTTTCCAGCCAAAACACTGAACTGGCAAAGATGAAATATCAGGTTACTCAGGGGGAATTATCTTCACTTGAAAAATCCAAAAAGGAAACGTTGCTGCACAATGCGGCGCTTATTGATCAGAAAAATATCGCTGAACAGTTAAAAACATTCCGCGAAGGTCTGGCCGACAGTAATGCTGCCGCCCGGGAAAGGGGGAATATCGATTTCCTCGGTGCGGGACAGGGGGATAAAGCCCGTGACCGAATGAAGCAAATGGCGGATATTCGCGCTGATTTTCTCAGGCAGCAGCGTGACTTACAGCGTGATTTCAGTCGTGGGCAGATTTCCGAAGACCTGTATAAAAAGCAAACGGAAGCGCTTAAAACGGCGCTTGCCGAACGCCTGGATATTCAGGAGGAGTATTACAAAAAAACCGATGAACAGCAGTCAGACTGGCGCGCGGGAATCAGCGATTCCCTGATGAACTATGCCGATCAGGCTTCTGATCTGAGTTCAATGGCTGCCACTGCAACCAGCGAGATTCTGGATGCCACCACAAACTCTATCTCCAACAACCTGACAAACGTCCTGACAGGCGCTGCTTCTTTTAAAGATGGGATGTCTAATATTTTCTCTTCCCTGGGCGAAACGGTGATTAAGACGCTGATCCAGATGGCAACACAGGCGTTGATCACTAAAGCGATTATGGCGTCATTTGGCGGCGGAGCGGGTGGGTTGTTCGGTAGTCTTTTTGGCGGTGCCAGCGGTGCGGCAAGTAGTGGTACCGCTATTCAAAGCGCGGGAGCTAATTTTTCATTTAACGCTCTCGGAGGCGTTTACGATTCTCCGTCACTTTCTGCCTACAGCAATGGTGTTTACAGCACTCCCCAATATTTTGCGTTTGCGAAAGGTGCGGGTGTATTCGGCGAGGCCGGGCCGGAAGCCATCATGCCGCTTACCCGTGGTGCTGATGGTTCGCTTGGGGTCAAAGCTGTTGGGCGGGAATCGCCGGCGGTAAAGAACGCTGCGAGGCAGCAGCAAGAAAGACAACTTCTTTCAACTGGTGACATCAACGTCAATTACCACCTCACTGGTAAACCGGATGATGTGATGATGCAGACATTGGATGCCCACGGCCGCCGCCTGGCTAAACAGATAAAATCTGAACTGACGAGCGACGTAAACAATCCTCAAAATGCCTTCGGTAGAGCTCTTTACTCCAACCTTCAGCCCAAAAAACCACGATAACCTGCCCGGAGGGAATATTCATGGCAGATATTTTCTACCCGGACGAATACCTGCCCATGCCGCTTATGGACGGGTACGGGTTTAAGCCCATATCACCTTTGCTGCGAACGGAGATGACGTCCGGTCGCGCTCAACAACGAAGGCGATATACCTCAACACCCACCCAGGCATCGGTTAAATGGATTTTTAAAAGTGATGCTCTGGCGCAGGTGTTTGAGGCGTTTTTCAGGGATGCGCTTAAAGATGGCCAGTCCTGGTTCTATCTGAAACTCCAGACTCCAGTCGGGGTAAAGCCTTATAAAGCAAGGTTCGTGGATATTTACGAAGGGCCGACGCTGGTCGCGCCAAAATACTGGCAGTACAGCGCAACGCTGGAATTATGGGAGCGCCCGTTACCGCCTTCAGGCTGGGGAAATTACCCGGAATGGCTGGCGGGCCAGTCGTTACTGGATATTGCGCTAAACAGAGAGTGGCCGAAGCATGACAATTCTTGAGCGACTATATGCCAGCAGCGGAACGGAGGTTATTCACGATACGCTGCAGATATCCGCAGGCGATGATAACTACTGGCTGACCAGTGGCTGGGATGACGTTTCAGTGACGCTGGAAAATGGTCAGCCGGTGACGTTTGAGGCCAGCGCGATAGATATCGCCTTACCAGCCAGGAACGCCGACGGGACACAGGATTTAAAGTTTGCTATCAGCAATATTGACGGACGGGTTTCAGAGGCGATCGATAAAATTCTGGATGAAATGAAATCAGCCACGCTGACATTCCGGCGGTACATTTCATCTGATCTGTCTGCTCCGGCATCATCACCGTATACGCTCGATATCAAATCCGGCTCCTGGACCCCGACAGCAGTTCAGGTCACGGCAGGCTATATGAATGTCCTCAAAACAGCCTGGCCCCGTAAACGTTACAACCTCGCCGAGCATCCGGGCTTACGTTACTAATCTGAGGCAAATATGTTTAACCCTGATAAATACCGTTCAGTCACCTGGCTGAAGGGCGGGCGCGTATATCCGCAGCTCGACTGCTTCGGCATTGTAAATGAGATACGTCGCGACCTGGGGCTACCTGAATGGCCGGATTTTGCAGGTGTGACCAAAGAAGGCGGGGGCCTCGACCGGGAAGCGAGAAAGCTGATGCTTACGCTGAAACGTTGTGAACCCTGTGAAGGTGCCGGAGTGGCTTGCTATTCGGGTTCAACGGTTTCCCATGTTGGGATCGTTGTGATGCTCGATAACCAGCTGCAGGTCGCGGAATGCAATCCAGGCTCGGGGGTTACGTTTCTGCCACTGTCGCGATTTATCCGTCGCTTTAACCGCGTGGAGTTCTGGCAATGACGATAAAGTTTTACCCGTCCCGGCTACCGGGTGAACCCCTTGAAACGCACGAGCATGGTGTGCTGACGCTGCATGAGTGGATGAGCAGAAATGTCCCGAGCTATTCACAGGATAAAACTCATCCTGTCGTGATCGAGCTGAACGGCCAGGCAGTCCCCCCGGCGGAATGGCCGTTATGTTTGTTGCGGCCAGACAGCGACGTGCGGATATATCCCATTCCGTATGGCACGGGGCTTGAAATTGCCGCGTGGGTTTCTGTGGCCGTATCCATTGCGTCTACGGCCTATGCATTATTCTTTGCCCCAAAACCAGAGCTGGGTGGCTTTTCATCCAGTAACGCTTCATCGCTGGATCTGAATCCGGCTAAAGCCAATACAGCGAAGCTTGGCGATCCCGTTAGGGAAGCTTTTGGGCGAAACCGGATATACCCGGATTACCTGGTGCAGCCGGTAACGCGATTCGACCCCGCTGATCCCACCAGAATGACGGTCGAAATGTTTGTCTGCCTTGGATATGGGCGTTTCTCCTATACCGGTGGGGATTTTCGGGTAGGAGAAACTCCGGCGCTGACCTTAGGCGAGGGCTTTTCATATACCAGCTATGGGCCTGGCGATAATGTGGCTGGGGATCGTCGCAGTGAGATATGGTTCAACTCAACGGAAGTTGGGGGAACGTCGAGCGGCAGCGGCCTCGATATGGCTCAGACTGCCCCTGAAGCCAGTGATATCGTTGCTGATGCCATGACCGTCAGCGGTGCCTCTGTCTCGTTTTCTGGCCTCGATGTCGATGATGATAATGATGAAGACGAGGATGAGAACAAACTTCCTCCTGGCTGGATCGCCGGTGCAATTGTCACCCTGAAAGCGCCAGTGAATTATCAGGTATCCATCGAGGGCGGTTTTAACGTGCTGACAGGCGACGTCGTGTCAGAGATCGCGCCATTCAGCGGAATGCCTGTCACCCTAACGTTTAACGGTACTGACTATGACCTGCAGATCGCCACGTATACCCCTCACCAGGACGCCGTTCCGGGAACAGGGGGAGCGACTGCGGTATTACGCGCCAGTGCGTCGCCGTCAACGTATGACTTTACGACAACCAGCCAGACCTTTGCTCTGACCTGGCAGGGTATCACCTATACCATATCTCTGGTCGCCAACTACGGCACAATGTCTGGCTTGCTCGCAGCGATTAACGGTGGGTTGAATGGTTCGGGGCTCATTGCTCAGGATGATGGCGGCGTGATACGTATCGTGGAGATCTCCAGCCCCTGGCGTGGCGGTTCCATTACGTCATCATTCCTGCCTGCGTCAGTATTTGGCGACAGCCCGGTATTTACAGCTGGTACAGCATCCAGCGGCGGAAGCCCTGCGGTAACAGCCAGCGTGACGCTGGCATACGATTCTGGCACTGCCTTTTCCGGATTGCCGGAAGGCACTCAGCGGATTTCCCTGGCGCACCGTGGCAACGAATACCAGATAGCGTCTACTGATGGTCCCTCTGCGACCGTACAGCGTGTGGTTAACGGTGTCGTTGACAGCACCTGGTCAGGCTTTATGACCCGTACCGTCGTGGATTTTGCCGCGTCTGGTATTAACGATAATGAAACCTGGCTAGGCCCCTTTCTGGCCTGCCCGCAAAATGAAGTTGTGGACGCCTTCGAGGTCAACTTTGCTTTCCCAAACGGAATTTGCGGGTTCCAGAACAACGGGAATAAGCGGGTCCGCCATGTCGAGTATGAAATCCAGTATCGCGTTTATGGTTCCGGATCAGGGTGGACGAGTAAGCCGGGGGTTTACGCGCTTAAAAACATTAATGGTCTCGGGTTTACAGAGCGTTTTGATCTGTCCTCTCCTGGGCTGGTGGAGGTTCGATGCCGCCGCCGTAACGAGCAGGGGAGCAACAACGCGAGAGACAGCATGTTCTGGCAGGCGCTCAGAGGTCGTTTGCTTTCCCGTCCGACCTCCTACGCAGGGATATCAACAATAGGGATCACGGTTGAAACCGGCGGCCAGCTGGCGGCCCAGTCAGACAAGCGTGTGAGTGTTGTCGCCACACGAAATTATGATGGCGGTGGTGACAGGACAATCAGCGGTGCGTTCCTGCATCTTGCCCGCAGTCTGGGATATCGCGACGACCAGATCGACATTGCGGCGCTCAGTACGCTGGAGGCTACCTACTGGACGCCAAGGGGAGAATATTTTGATCACCAGGCAAGCAGTGACAGCACGTCAGCAAAGGATATTTTCGACAAAATAGCCGAGGCTGGCATGGGGTATTTTCTGCTGTCTGACGGGTTGCTTTCTGTCGGGAGAGAGGGCGTCAAAAGCTGGACAGGGATCATTACTCCTCAGGATACCGTGGAGGAAATGCAGACGTCATTCAGGGTCCCGTCGGAGGATGATTTTGATGGCGTGGATGTGAAATATATCAACCCTGTGACCTGGGCGGAGGAAACCGTACAGTGCCGGACGCCGGAAAATCCTTTTCCGCGCAAAACGGAGGCATACACCATTGATGTTGCCATGACTGCAGATCGCGCCTGGCGTATCGGGATGCGTCGGTTAATGAAATATCTCCACCAACGCCGAACGTATACGGCTACGACTTCGATGCTGGGATGGTGTCATGACTTCGGTGATCACATCATTTTGTCCGACGACATTCCAACCGGGAAAACCCAAAGTTGCCTGATTGACGCGATGATTTACGACTTCCAGGAAATCACGCTGCACGTCACGGAGCCACTGGACTGGAGCTACGCGAATCCTCGCTGCTGGATACAGTTTCAGGACGGTCGACCATCATCGCGAATGCTCACGCCGCAACGGGTAGATGATTTCACGCTGACGGTGCCGTACAACGACGACCTGCATCCGGATGACTGGATAATGGATGATCCAGATATTGATCCGCCGAAGTTATTGTTCTGCGACAGTGAAAAGGGTGCGCGGCATGGGATAGTCCAGGAGGTTGCCCCATCGGGTGACAGCAACTGTCAGATTACTGCACCTGAATATAAAGAAATTTTCTACCAGTACGACGACGCCACATACCCCGGCGACGCTGCTTAATACCAAAAAAATCCCTTTCAACTTTTCTTTCGCTCAAACCCTCGTTTGGGCGAACACCGTTTTGGAGCAAAAATCATGGCCGAACTTAACCCGCCTTTGGGAACGACGACGCCTGAAATTTTCCTGGATAACGTAAAGCGCGCTGACGAACTGGTGAACGGTCCGGCAGGAACAGTTAACGACCGAGCAGGTGAACCGCTGGATACGTGGCGTCAGATGATGGCGAAAAACGATGAGGTCAGGCAGAACATCATTCCGCTCAGTAAGCAGTACGCGACGCTGGCGGCGGCGCAGGCAGACATCGTGAATATTCCGGTGGGCTCGACCACGTATTACCGCAGCCCGGATAACAGTGCGCTCGCAATCGAGGTGATGAACGTTAGCGGGACGCTGGAGCCTACCGGACGTCGAATGCCTTCTCAGGATGCCGTGGACGCACTTTCGCGCCAGTTGCTGGATTCGATTGCTACCGGAGATGTACCAGGGTTCTGGCTGGCACTGAAAGACTCTGCGGGCTGGATTTCATGGGGAGTGGATGATCAGGGGGGATTTGGATCCAGGGCTGCTTACCTTGGGACAGACAACATTCTGGCGGGAAATATTAAAATCCTGTTTACCGATGATGTTGGATTACGGTTTCAGGACCCCGAGGGATTCTATATCGATGTGCTGGATAATTTCGGACGCTATCTGTTGGGAGATTCCGGCGGCGGTTCTTCATCTGTTGACGAAGTCAGCATTCTGGATTTGAAAAATAAAGCTTACGCGGCGGAAGTTTCCCGGCACGTACTGACACGGCTGAAATTTCCGACTGAGGCGTATAACCATTTTTTGATGGAGTGTCAGAGCCTTGGTATGGGGTATATGAGCTGGCCGGTTGTCAGCAAAACGCCTAAATATGATTCGCTAATGCTGGGGCAGTCTGTTCGTCCGGCGAGCACGACGAACAATGCGTTTGTTCCCCTGGGCGTAAATGCGTGGCAACCTCTGCGGGCAGTTGTACAGTCAGTCTCTGGCAGCGCAATTCTGTCCGATTCGGAGCAACTCGCTCTGGCTCGAAGCGCGGTTAATGAAGGGGAGAGTCCGATCGTTGGCGCGGTGAACGGATTCAGACGACATTTCCTTGAGGCGCACTGTCTGAGTGCTGACCCAGGCAGACTGTTTGTCGCCTCCACGGTCGGCGTGTCCGGCCAGTCAATTGCCAGCCTGATGGACGATACCAAATATTTTAATCGTGTCGTTGAATGCGTAACGAAGGCAAAGGCCCTGGCTGACAGCGAAGGGAAAACCTATTCGGTTACCGGGATCGATTTCGTTCAGGGGCAACGCGACTATGATGACGGAACGCCTAAAGCCACATATAAATCGCAACTGGGGCAACTCTACAACAAAATCAATAATACAATTCGTGGGATAACCGGCCAGAAAGACAATCCAGCCTGGTTTATTTCTCAGACGGGATACACCTACAGTCCTAATCCGGCCACGCAGCCGGTGAACGCTGTCGAGCTTTGGGTGGGAATGGCGCAATGGGAGTTTTGTCAGGAAACACCAAACTGTTTCCTCATTGGGCCGGACTATCAGTTGCCGGATAAAGGTGGCCACCTGATGACCAACGGCAGTCGCTGGCTGGGTTGTTATTTTGCCAAAGCAAAAGATCGTGTACTGAATCAGCGGCGTCCATTCCAGCCACTCGCTCCCACGGGTATTACCTGTGCAGGTTCAGATTTTCTGTTGAGTTACTACGTCGATCATCCACCATTAAAATTAACCAGCCCGTTCAGGAACGGAACCAGAACCCCCATCACTAACTGCGGATTTCGCGCCTGGCATAGGATTGATGCCGATCCGTCTGGTATAGGGACAGAACTTAATATCACCAGCGTTGCTGTTGCAGCCGACACGGTTATTCGCCTGACATGCGATACAGAGCCGCAGGGGAAAGTCAGGGTGGCCTATGCAACACGCCCCCAGTATGGGCAGGGCATGGTAACCGATTCTGATAAATACGTACCGGATGAAGTGTACGAATATGACCCGCAGTTCACCCAGTGGCCGGAAGAGAACATTCCGGAGCTGATCGGCAAACCCTATCCGATGGAAAACTGGTCTATTGCCTTTTCCATGACCTTCACTAAGGATGAATAAATGAGCCTGGCAATTCAGAAAGATGTCGATTTTTCTGCGGTGGCTACCGGATATTTACCTCCGGTAACTGCAGGCGTGGAGTACTTCAATTTTTTTAACAGCGAAGACTCGCTGACACGCAACCTGATCCCCAACAAGCCGACTCCTGCAAAGAACGGGAGTCCGCTCTTTAACACCAACGGGCAAAGCTTCCTGCTGACCAACCTGCTTAATTTCATCAATACCGGGATAAAACTGACTGATGAAATGACCATTATTACAGTGGCAGAACCAACCGGCGCGGATGGTAATTTCCCGACCTGGTCCACTACAGGTTCGCCGATTACAAATGGAGGGAGCTTCACGTCACAATCCTTTATGCGTCAGAGCGCCACCACGCGAAACCCAACGCTGTCGCTGAGTTATTCCACTGATGGTTTCATCACCCGACAGAACCTGTCGTATGGGGTATCGTCGGGTGTTGATAATATCAGGCTCCGCGCCATAGCATCGGCATTCAGTCAGACAGCAAAAACGTCCAGCCTTTATGATCTGACGAATAATAAAAATGGCCAGGCGGCTTTGCCAGCAAATGGTGTTTATGGAAAGGCAGGTAATATCCTGCTGGGTTCGCATTACAACGCCGCAGAGAGCTCGCAGGGTAATCTGTACGCAGCCGCGATTTACAGCCGGATGCTCTCAACAACTGAGATCAGTCAGATATATGCTGCGTTAAAGGCGTATTACTCAAAAAGAACCCTATCGATTTGATTTCTTTTACCTCGGGCATAATAACAAGCGATTAACATTGTCGCTTGTTATTATTTCTAGATGACTTTAGCAATTGATCAAAAAAAACTAACTGTATTACCCACTAACTTTGAGAAGGGGCGGCAATATTTTCTGGCTTCAGGAGCAAATATAATCCATGGCTTTAATTGCGGAGAGGGTTCTTTCGGGTACCATACAGCACGATTTTCTAATTGCCATTCATATTGTATAATTTCTTTCACAAACATTGGAAGTACAGAGGATGAGTGATGGTTGTAAGGAATTGGATCTGTAGAGTATACGATGTCCTTGCAGGTAATAAAATTGGCAGAGTTTTTAATCGCATTGCTTATTTCTCGGAGGAATCCATTAGGATCAGAAATTTCATAGCAAGCGTTAATTTCATTATGATGTTCGTTCCATTTTTTGAATAATTCGTTGCTATAGGCGTTACTTGAGCAAAAAATAAATGCATTAGGGCTATTTCTTATTACATAAAATGTGCTATTTGTTATGTTGACACTACCATTACCTGTAACTTCTAGGGAAGGTGCGAACAAGTTCCTGATATGAGATCATCATATTCATCCGGAGC
>OJTM01000068.1_pt1 | contig 34711 bp, 30 predicted proteins | sample 1599711 | NCBI WGS metagenome assembly OJTM01 (sample SAMN04436762, study PRJEB24849) | human gut metagenome | biome: human gut; feature: NICU; material: stool | host: Homo sapiens | place: USA: Saint Louis, MO | collected 2011-03-07
TCCGCGTGGCGAAAAGCGCCGACGATCTGCGCCAGCAGCGCGACGCCATCGCCGAATGGTCGCGCTTAAGCTACGGCTGGATGGGCCGCACCCCGGACTACAAAGCCGCTTTCGGCTGCGCGCTGGGCGCCAACCCGGCGTTTTACGGCCAGTTCGAGCAGAACGCCCGCAACTGGTACACCCGCATTCAGGAAACCGGCCTGTACTTTAACCACGCTATCGTCAACCCGCCGATCGACCGCCACAAGCCGGCTGATGAAGTGAAGGATGTCTACATCAAGCTGGAAAAAGAGACCGATGCCGGGATCATCGTCAGCGGCGCGAAAGTGGTCGCCACCAACTCGGCGCTGACCCACTACAACATGATCGGCTTCGGCTCCGCACAGGTGATGGGCGAGAACCCGGACTTCGCGCTGATGTTCGTCGCGCCGATGGATGCCGAAGGCGTCAAGCTTATCTCCCGCGCCTCCTATGAGATGGTCGCCGGCGCGACCGGATCGCCGTACGACTATCCGCTTTCCAGCCGTTTCGACGAGAACGACGCGATTCTGGTAATGGATAAGGTGCTGATCCCATGGGAGAACGTACTGATTTATCGCGACTTTGACCGCTGCCGCCGCTGGACCATGGAAGGTGGTTTCGCCCGCATGTACCCGCTGCAGGCCTGCGTGCGCCTGGCGGTAAAACTCGACTTTATCACCGCCCTGCTGAAGCGTTCTCTGGAATGTACCGGCACCCTCGAATTCCGCGGCGTACAGGCCGACCTTGGCGAAGTGGTGGCGTGGCGCAACATGTTCTGGGCGCTGAGCGATTCCATGTGCTCGGAAGCGACGCCGTGGGTCAACGGCGCATGGCTGCCGGATCACGCCGCGCTGCAGACCTATCGCGTGATGGCGCCGATGGCCTACGCCAAGATCAAGAACATCATCGAGCGCAACGTCACCAGCGGCCTGATTTATCTGCCGTCCAGCGCCCGCGATCTGAACAACCCGCAGATCGACCAGTATCTGGCGAAGTACGTGCGCGGCTCCAACGGCATGGATCACGTTGAACGTATCAAGATCCTCAAACTGATGTGGGACGCGATCGGCAGCGAATTCGGCGGCCGTCATGAACTGTATGAAATCAACTACTCCGGTAGCCAGGATGAAATTCGCCTGCAGTGTCTGCGCCAGGCGCAGAGCTCCGGCAATATGGACAAAATGATGGCGATGGTCGACCGCTGCCTGTCCGAGTACGACCAGAACGGCTGGACGGTGCCGCATCTGCACAATAATGCTGATATCAACATGTTGGATAAGCTGCTGAAGTAATTCACAGCGGGAGGTCATAATGCAATTAGATGAACAACGCCTGCGTTTTCGCGATGCCATGGCCAGCCTGTCGGCTGCGGTTAACGTTGTCACCACCGCAGGCGAAGCCGGCCGCTGCGGCATTACCGCCACGGCGGTATGCTCGGTGACGGATACGCCGCCATCGGTGATGGTTTGTATCAACGCCAACAGCGCGATGAACCCGGTGTTTCAGGGTAACGGCAAGTTGTGCATCAACGTGCTGAACCACGAACAGGAAATCATGGCCCGTCATTTCGCCGGGATGACCGGGGTGACGATGGAAGAGCGGTTTGCCCTCAGCGGCTGGCAGCAGGGCGCGCTCGGGCAGCCGGTGCTGAAAGGTTCGCTGGCCAGTCTCGAAGGCGAGATTAGCCAGGTGCAAACCATTGGTACCCACCTGGTGTATCTGGTGGAGATCCGCAATATTACCCTGAGCCCGCAAGGGCACGGCCTGATTTACTTTAAACGCCGTTTCCACCCGGTGATGATGGAAATGGAAGTCGCGGTGTAATGGCCTCGTCTGCTCCTCTCCGCCCGGGGAGGAGCCTTATCTTTCATGACCCTCTTCCCGGCCATAATACCTTGTGATCTCAATCACATAATCTCGAGCTGCTCACTTTGCCATCCACCGCTTACCCCTTCCAGTAACCGCTTAACCCCCTATACAACCACTCACCGATTTACCCAACTTTACGCGCGCGCTGTTCTGGCAAGATCGGAGGCAGCCTAGCTAATCAATACCTCCATCAACCCTTACTTAAAACCAGACGGCTTCGGCCAATTATTCATCTAATTAACGCCAGGTTTTACTATGGATACCAAAAAACTATTCAAGCACATACCCTGGGTGATTCTCGGAATCATCGGGGCATTTTGCCTCTCAGTCGTCGCCCTGCGCCGCGGTGAGCACGTCAGTGCCCTGTGGATCGTCGTCGCATCGGTTTCTGTGTACCTCGTCGCCTACCGTTATTACAGCCTGTACATCGCGCAGAAGGTGATGAAGCTTGACCCGACGCGCTCCACGCCGGCGGTCATTAATAACGATGGCCTGAACTATGTGCCAACCAACCGCTACGTGCTGTTTGGCCACCACTTTGCCGCGATCGCCGGCGCCGGCCCGCTGGTCGGCCCGGTACTGGCCGCGCAAATGGGTTATCTGCCGGGCACCCTCTGGCTGCTGGCCGGCGTGGTGCTGGCGGGCGCGGTACAGGACTTCATGGTGCTGTTTATCTCCTCGCGGCGTAACGGCGCCTCGCTGGGTGAGATGATTAAACAGGAGATGGGGCCGGTTCCGGGCTCTATCGCCCTGTTCGGCTGCTTCCTGATTATGATCATCATCCTCGCGGTGCTGGCGCTCATCGTGGTGAAAGCGCTGGCGGAAAGCCCGTGGGGCGTGTTTACCGTCTGCTCGACGGTGCCTATCGCCCTGTTTATGGGGATCTACATGCGCTTCCTGCGCCCAGGCCGCGTCGGTGAAGTGTCGGTTATCGGTATCGTGCTGCTGGTGGCCTCTATCTGGTTCGGCGGCGTGATTGCCCACGACCCGTACTGGGGCCCGGCGTTGACCTTTAAAGATACCACTATCACCTTTACCCTGATTGGCTACGCGTTCATTTCCGCGCTGCTGCCGGTATGGCTGATTCTGGCGCCGCGCGATTATCTGGCCACCTTCCTGAAAATCGGCGTAATCGTCGGCCTGGCGCTGGGGATCGTTATCCTCAACCCGGACCTGAAAATGCCGGCAGTGACCCAGTACATTGATGGTACCGGCCCGCTGTGGAAAGGCGCGCTGTTCCCGTTCCTGTTTATCACCATCGCCTGCGGCGCGGTCTCCGGTTTCCATGCGCTGATCGCTTCCGGCACCACGCCGAAGCTGCTGGCCAACGAAACCGATGCCCGCTTTATTGGCTACGGCGCGATGCTGATGGAATCCTTTGTTGCAGTCATGGCGCTGGTTGCGGCCTCGATTATCGAACCGGGTCTCTACTTCGCGATGAACACCCCGCCGGCGGGCCTGGGCATCGTCATGCCGAACCTGCATGAAATGGGCGGTGAAAACGCGGCGATGATCGCAGCGCAGTTGAAAGAAGTCACCGTCCACGCGGCGGCGACCGTCAGCTCCTGGGGCTTTGTGATTTCACCTGAGCAGATCCTGCAGACGGCGAAAGATATCGGCGAACCTTCGGTACTGAACCGCGCTGGCGGCGCGCCGACGCTGGCCGTCGGTATCGCTCACGTGTTCCACAAAATCATCCCGATGGCGGATATGGGCTTCTGGTACCACTTCGGTATCCTGTTTGAAGCGCTGTTTATCCTCACCGCGCTGGATGCGGGTACCCGCGCAGGCCGCTTTATGCTGCAGGATCTGTTGGGTAACTTCGTGCCGTTCCTGAAAAAAACCGACTCGCTGGTCGCCGGGATTATCGGTACCGCCGGCTGCGTCGGGCTGTGGGGCTACCTGCTGTATCAGGGCGTGGTCGACCCGCTGGGCGGCGTGAAGAGCCTGTGGCCGCTGTTCGGGATCTCTAACCAGATGCTGGCCGCCGTGGCGCTGGTGCTTGGCACCGTGGTGCTGGTCAAGATGCAGCGCACCAAATATATCTGGGTCACCGTTATCCCGGCGGCATGGCTGCTGCTGTGCACCACCTGGGCACTGGGCCTGAAGCTGTTCAGCAGCAACCCGCAGATGGAAGGCTTCTTCTTTATGGCTCAGCAGTATAAAGAGAAGATTGCCGCCGGCGGCGAGCTGACCGCGCAGCAGATCGCCAACATGAACCATATCGTGGTCAACAACTACACCAACGCCGGCCTGAGTATTCTGTTCCTGGTGGTGGTGTACAGCATCATCTTCTACGGCATCAAAACCTGGCTCAATGTCCGCAACAATAAGGTGCGTACCGACAAAGAGACTCCGTACGTGCCGGTACCGGAAGGCGGCGTGAAGACTTCGTCACATCATTAACCCTGATGCCGGATAGCGCTACGCGTATCCGGCCTACCAAAAGCGCATTAACGTAGGCCGGATATGGCGCTAGCCGCCATCCGGCTTTATTCGTTATCTGGAACTTACAATGTTTGGTAACTTAGGTCAGGCAAAAAAATATCTCGGTCAGGCGGCAAAAATGCTGATTGGCATTCCGGATTACGACAACTACGTCACGCATATGCAAACCAACCATCCGGATCAGCCGTACATGACTTATGAAGAATTCTTCCGCGAACGCCAGCAGGCCCGCTACGGCGGCGACGGCAAAGGCGGCGTACGCTGCTGTTAATGGAGGCAATAATGGCACCGATTGCAGTCACCCTACTCACCGGTTTTCTCGGCGCAGGAAAAACCACCCTCCTGCGCCATATCCTCAATGAGCAGCACGGTTTCAAAATCGCCGTGATTGAAAACGAATTCGGCGAAGTCTCCGTCGACGATCAGCTCATCGGCGACCGCGCCACGCAGATTAAAACCCTGACCAACGGCTGTATCTGCTGTACACGCTCCAACGAACTGGAAGACGCCCTGCTCGATCTCCTCGACAGTCGCGATCGCGGCGAAATCGAGTTTGACCGGCTGGTGATTGAATGCACCGGCATGGCCGACCCGGGGCCGATTATCCAGACCTTTTTCTCCCATCAGGTGCTCTGCGAGCGCTATCTGCTGGACGGCGTGATCGCCCTGGTTGACGCCGTCCATGCCGACCAGCAGATGGATCAGTTCACCATCGCCCAGTCGCAGGTCGGCTACGCGGACCGGCTCCTGTTAACCAAAACCGACGTCGCCGGCGACACCGAAAAGCTGCGTGAACGGCTGGCGCGCATTAACGCGCGGGCGCCGATTTATACCGTCATTAACGGCGATATCGATTTAAGCCAGTTGTTTAACACCAGCGGTTTTATGCTGGAAGAGAAGGTTGTCAGCGCCACACCGCGCTTTCATTTTGTGGCAAAAAAACAGAATGACGTCTCGTCGATTGTGGTCGAGCTCGACTATCCGGTGGATATCAGTGAAGTTTCACGGGTAATGGAAAATCTGCTGCTCTCCTTCGCCGAGCAATTGATGCGTTATAAAGGCATGCTGTGGATCGACGGCGAGCCAAATCGCCTGCTGTTCCAGGGCGTGCAGCGCCTCTACAGCGCCGACTGGGATCGCCCGTGGGGCGATGAAACGCCGCACAGCACGCTGGTGTTTATCGGCATTCAGTTGCCGGAAGAGGAAATTCGCGCGGCGTTTGCCGGGTTACGACGCTAACCTGCCCGCCTGCGCCCTAAGGCGCAGGCCCCCTTCTCTCTGAGACCTCGTCAAAAACAGGGACCAAACGTCGGCAGCGCGTCGAAAAATGTAAAGCAACGTTTTAATAAGTAACAGTAGAAACATTTTTGGAAATTATAAGAAACTGAATGAATAGGCCCCTTAATAATTAATGACTGCTCTGTTCAGTTTCTGTTTAGCCCACCAATTAAACCACGGCTAAACAGGCTAAATTTGATGATTGACCTCGCCGTAACCAAACGTCATTACAACATTTTCAAAACACCTTCCTGACAAAACCAGCATAAAAAATCGACGCAAGTCACATTTGCAGAGGTAAACATCGCTTGTTAAGGTGCCCTCAGACAACTTTATTGACGAGGAGCAAACCATGAGAAAGCTTAACATCCTTATTCTTGCAGCCCTGACCGCGGTCTCTGGTTCCGCCATGGCGGTGGGGTTTACCGTTGAACAGGGTAAAAACTTCACTAATCTGAATATGGAAATGGGTAAATCCTCTTCTGGCCTGTACGCCGAAAGCCACTGGCTGAAGAATACCGATGATGGTAGCCAGACCGGCGGCGTGGGCGCGGGTTACAACCTGGAAGTGGGCCCGGTGATGCTCAACGCCGGCGCGAAAGCCATCTACCTCGGGCCGAAAAAAGGCGATAACGGCGTCGCGTTTCCGGTCGGCGGCGGGGTGAACGTGGCCCTGACCGACAGCATCCACGTGTTTGGCGAAGGGTATGTCGCGCCGGATGGTCTGAACAACAGCGTGAAAAACTATGTTGAAGCGAACGGCGGCGTGAGCTGGTCTCCGATTGGTCCAGTGACGTTGAAAGTGGGTTACCGCCATGTGAGCGTTGACGGTAAAGAGGGTCGCCCGAACCACACCCTGATTGATGGCGCCTATGTGGGCGGCGGGGTCACCTTCTGATTATGATCAACGCCCCGCGATAAAGTTAAGGTGCGCTGAGCATTAGCCATAAAAAAACCTGCCGAATGGCAGGTTTTTTTATGGCCGGGTCATAGGCTTAGCGGCGCACCACCACCAGCTTCTGGTTCACAAACTCTTTGATGCCGAGATCGGAGAGCTCCCGTCCGTAACCGGAACGCTTCACGCCGCCAAACGGCAGCTCCGGCGCGGTATCGGTGAGCCAGTTGATATAAACCATTCCGGTTTCAATGGCGGAGGCCATCCGTTTGGCGCGTTCGATATCCTGACTGAACACCGCGCCGCCCAGACCATAGTGGGAATCATTGGCCAGCTGGATTGCCTCCTCATCGTTTTTCACCACGTAGATCTGCGCCACCGGGCCAAAGAACTCTTCGAAGTACGCCGGATTATCACGGGTGATACCGGTCAAAATGGTGGGTTCAAAGAAATTGCCTTCTCGAGCCACCGCTTTGCCGCCCAGATGCAGCTTAGCGCCATTTTTCACCGCCTCGTCCACCTGTTTGCTTAGGGTATCCAGCGCATCTTTGGAAGAGAGCGGCCCCAGCGTGGTGCTTTCATCCAGCGGATCGCCGATTTTCACCTGGCGAAACGCCTCGCTAAATTTTGTCAGGAACGCATCCGCGATATTTTCGTGCAGGATAAAGCGCTTGGCAGCGGTACACACCTGGCCGGCGTTGTTCAGCCGCGCCTGGACGCCGATTTTCACCGCGCGCTCCAGGTCGGCATCGTCCAGCACGACAAACACATCATTGCCGCCCAGTTCCAGCGTTGATTTCTTAATATGCTTCGCCGCCTGCGCCGCCACCACGCTGCCGGCTTTCTCCGACCCCGTTAGCGCCGCGCCCTGCACGCGATCGTCGGCGATAATCTTCGCCACCTGATCCTGGGAGATAAACAGGTTGGTCCACGCCCCCTCCGGAGCGCCGGCCTCACGCACCAGATGGGCAAAGGTCTCCGCGCAGTGCGGCACAATGCTGGCGTGTTTGGCGATAACCGGGTTACCGGCCGCCAGGTTTGGCGCCAGGACGCGCATCAGCTGGTAATAGGGGAAGTTCCACGGCTCCACCGCCAGTAAGACGCCAATGGGATGGTGCTCAACCCAGGCTTCACCCAGTTCGGAGGGATACTTCACCGGCGCCAGGAACGATTTGGCGTTATCGGCGTAATAGCGGGCGATCTGCGCGCAAAGTTTCACTTCGCCGCGGCTCTGCTTAATGAGTTTCCCCATCTCCTGGCTAGCGATTTTTGCCAGCTCCTCCGCCCGGCTATCGATCAGATCCGCCAGCTTATGCAGTACCGCCAGCCGCGGTTCAATATCGCCTTTTGCCCAGGCAGAATGGTAGAGCGCATCCGCCTGCTGCAGCGCCGCCTCCACGTCCGCATCGCTGTGCGCCGGGTACGTTTTAATAAGCTGATTGTTCGCAGGATTCACCGTCTGATAGGCCATATCGCATGTCTCCTTGTTATCGCTACTAAGGCAGTCAAAAATGCCGTTAAGGATATTAAGGGTAGTCGAGATGGCTGGCGATGCGGGTAAAGTTAGGTATATCCGGAATATTCCCTAACGAGGCTAACCGGGGCGACCGTCAGGCCGCCCCGGCGTTATCAATGCGCCAGCGCGGCGATCTCGTCGGCGGCCAGGCCGGTGATTTTCACCACCGTCTCGCGGGCAATGCCGTCGGCCAGCATCCTCTGGGCAATGCGCAGCGCCTCGGCATGCTGTCCTTCACGCTTGCCTTTTCTGCGGCCCACTTCCTGTAATCTTTCAGCAATAGTCATCAATCTCTCCCTGTGCTGAGGAACCCGTTGCGCCACTTCGTGGATAAACCGGCCAAAGCGGCGCGCGTTGCCAGTCTGCAGCAGATAATTAAACAGCGTTTTTAGCTGTCTGTCATTAGCGTCCCCGCTAAGTAAAATCGTCGTCAGTTGCTCAACAATGCCCATTAAATCGCGCTGGCGAATATGCTTCTGTATCAGCTCGAGTAATGCCACGCGCCGGTGGCGAACGATCTCATCGTCGGGGATCACCGTGACATCCACCAGCGGAAAGGGCGAGATATAAAGCTCACTCGCCAGCTGTGGATCGGCAAAACAGTCCAGCCAGTTGAGTGACCACGGGTATGGCGTGGTCGCTCCGTGATAGAACAGCATCGGCACCACCAGCGGCAGTTTTGTATGACCGCCATCAAGATGGCGCTGCATCGCGGCGATGGCGTAGCGCATCAGGCGGAAGGCCATCTGCGCATCCGGCGAGCTCTGATGTTCGATAACCACATAAATGTAGCCCTCGCCAGAAAATCGCGCGCGGTGTCGGCCTGAGTGAGGAACTGTTTAAACACCGCATCATGCGGCGTCGAGGTGGTGCCCTTTGCCATCGGCTCATCCCTGCCTGCTTATCCTGCAGGGACTCTACATCCCATGAATGTCTCTGGCACCCCGGAAACCGGGATTTTACATTCCGCTACGAAAACATATTTCCCCGGACTGCAAGCGTGACATCCTTTTTCGACGCGGTACGCAAATCCAGGCGGGCGACAGCCTCGGCGCAGCATGCTATAAACGGCTTATCCCCGCAGCAAAGGCCAAAGCAGTGAACCATACCCGAGATATTCCCCAAACCTTCTGGCGAGACGATCGTCTGCCGTGGCTGGAGCTGCGCAGCACCTGGCGCAGCCGCCAGGCCTATAAGCGCCACAGCCACCCCCAGCTCTCGGTGGGGGCGATTATCGAGGGGGAAACGCGCTGCCTGTGCGCTGGCCAGGAGTACCTGCTGCAACCCGGGGATCTGATCGTGATCCCGCCGCACGCGCCGCATAGCTGTAATCCGCTGCATGGCAGGCCGCGCAGCTATCACATGCTTTACCTGGACGCGACATGGTGCCGCGCGCAGCGCCCGGATATTCCCCCTGGCGCCAGTATCACCTCGCCGCAGCCGCTGCTGCGCGACAGCCCTCTCTTTGCCAGTTTCCAGCAGGTTGTCGCCCTGATGTGCCGCGGGAGCCTTGAACAACTGCCCGCCCGGCTGGCGCTACTCCTGCACGCGCTGCCGCTGTGCGCCGCCGCGCCGCAGGCGCCGCATCACGCCAGCGCCCTGCTGTTTCAGCGCCTGGCGATGGATCTGCCGGCGTCGCCGTCGCTGGATAAGCTGGCCCACGACAGCGCGCTTCGTAAAGAGACCGTTATCCGCGCCGTGAAACAAGATACCGGCCTGACGCCTGCCAGTTTGATCAACATGGCGCGCATCGAATATGCGAAAACGCGCTTACGCGCCGGGGATCCTATCGCCGACGTTGGCTATCAGGCTGGCTTTGCCGATCAGAGCCATTTCCATAAAACCTTTGTCAGCTATACCGCCGCCACGCCGCGGCAGTATGCGCAAAGCAGATCAATATCTGACAATAAGTAATACGCCACCTGGCGTAGGGTGGCCTCTGCACCATTATCGAGGCCACTATGCATACCTTATCGACGCTCTTTCCCGCCGCCTTCCCGGCGTTAGCCCTGTCCCACTTTGTCGCTCTGCTCAGTCCGGGCCCTGATTTTTTTCTGCTGGTCGGCTACGCCGTGCGCTACCGGATCCGCGGCAGCATCGGATTGTGTCTCGGCATCGCCGCAGGCAATGCGCTGTATATTGTGCTCGCCATCGTCGGCTGGGGGCTTCTGCGCCAGGCGCCGCTGCTTTTTTTGCTCATCGAGCTGCTGGGCGCGGGCTATTTATTGTGGATTGGCAGCCTGCTGATACGCAGCCGTCCCGCAACGCTGGCGGTGGAGAGCGTTCGCGCAGCGCGTCCGGGGTTCGGCAGGCAGCTGCTGCTGGGGCTGGGATCATCGCTGCTCAACCCCAAAAACGCCCTGTTTTATCTGGCGCTGATGACTTCCCTGCTCGGGCCGGCTGTGACCCTGCTTCAGCAAACGGTGAGCGGGCTGTGGATGGTCAGCGTGGTGTTCTTCTGGGATTTACTGCTGGTGAGCGCGATTGCGCTGCCGCAGATACAGCGCCGCCTGGGCGCCATCGTCTGGCGAGTCGAGCGGGCGGCGGGGGCGATCCTGATGCTCTTCGGCCTGTGGATTATCTGGCGATTTTTGCACGACCTCGCCGTCAGGCTATATGCTTAAGCATATGGAAAAACTCGCTGAACTGAAACGCGCCAAACTGCTGGCGCTGTCGCTGCTGCTGATTGCAGCCGCCATTTTTATCACTACCCTCGCGCTACCACCGTCGCCCTGGGTCGGTGCGCTAAAAGCTATTTCCGAAGCGGCGATGGTCGGGGCGCTGGCCGACTGGTTTGCGGTCGTGGCTCTGTTTCGCCGTATTCCGCTGCCCTTTGTCGCCCGCCATACGGCGATTATTCCGCGCAATAAAGACCGCATCGCCGACAACCTCGGCCGCTTTGTCGAGGAAAAGTTCCTTGATACCCCGTCGCTGGTCGCGCTGATCCGCCGCTATCAGCCAGCCCTGATGCTCGGCAACTGGTTCAGCCAGCCGGAGAACGCCCGGCGGGTCGGCCAGCACCTGCTGCAGGTGATGAGCGGTTTTCTCGAACTGACCGATGACGCGCGCATTCAACGTCTGCTGCGACGCGCGGTGCATAAGGCTATCGATAAGGTCGACCTGACGCAGACCAGCGCCATGATGCTGGAGGGGCTGACCCGCGACAATCGCCATCAAAAGCTGCTCGATTCGCTGATAAACCAACTGATCGCCCTGCTGCAGCGCGACAGCTCCCGCGCCTTTATCGCCCGCGGCATCGTACACTGGCTGGAGACCGAACACCCGCTGAAGGCCAAACTCCTACCCACCGAGTGGCTCGGCGAGCACAGCGCTGAGATGGTCACCGACGCGGTGAATACCCTGCTGGACGAGGTGACTCACGACCGTACGCATCAGATCCGTCAGACTTTTGACCGCGCCGTGCAAAAGCTTATCGATAACCTGAAATCCGACCCGGATATGGCGCAGAAGGCCGATAACATCAAAGCCTGGCTAAAAAATGATGAGACCTTTAACCACTATCTTGGCGAAGTATGGGGCGACCTGCGCGGCTGGGTAAAAAACGATATCAGCAGCGACGACTCACGTATTAAGCAGCGCATCGCCGAGGCGGGGCAGTGGTTCGGTGAAACCTTACTCCGCGACGACGCGCTGCGCGAATCGCTTAACGAACACCTGGAGCAGGCGGCGCACCGGGTGGCACCGGAGTTCGCCGCCTTCCTCACCCGCCATATCAGCGACACAGTGAAGAGCTGGGACGCCCGCGATATGTCGCGGCAGATCGAGCTCAATATCGGTAAAGATCTGCAGTTCATCCGCATCAACGGTACCCTGGTGGGGGGAACCATCGGCCTGTTGTTGTGGCTGCTCTCGCAGATCCCCTCGCTGCTGCATCTGCATATTGGTTAGTAATGATACTATCCGAACAATAGCGCTGATAAATATTCCACAGGGAGGGCGAGATGATGCACAGGATTTCCCACTGGCTGAGCCGACACGCCGCCGCGCTGTTCTTCCCGGCGGCGTTAATTCTGTATGATTTTTCCGCTTATCTCACTACCGATCTGATCCAGCCGGGGATCCTGCACGTGGTGCGGGATTTCAATGCTGATGTGGCGCTGGCTCCGGCCTCGGTGAGCCTGTATATGGCCGGCGGCATGGCGCTACAGTGGCTGCTGGGGCCGCTCTCTGACCGGATAGGACGGCGTCCGGTGCTGCTCACCGGCGCGCTGATTTTCACCCTCGCATGCCTGGCGACCCTGTTCACCACCTCCATGACGCAGTTCCTGATTGCCCGCTTCGTGCAGGGCACCAGCATCTGCTTTATAGCCACCGTCGGCTACGTCACCGTACAAGAGGCCTTTGAGGAAAAAAGGTCGATCAGGCTGATGGCGGTGATCACCTCCGTCGTGCTGGTGGCGCCGATCGTCGGCCCGCTCTCCGGCGCGGCGCTGATGCATTTCATTCACTGGAAAGCGCTGTTCGGCATTATCGCCGCCATGGGATTGGTGGCCTGGCTCGGCCTGCTGTTGACCATGCCGGAGACGGTGCGCCGCGGCGATGTGCCGTTCAGCCCCCTGGGCGTGCTGCGCGATTTTCGCAACGTCTTTCGCAACCGCATCTTTTTACTCGGCGCCGCCACGCTGTCGCTGAGCTATATTCCGCTGATGAGCTGGGTGGCGGTATCGCCAGTGATTTTAATGGACGCCGGCGGACTGACCACCAGCGAGTTCGCCTGGAGCCAGGTGCCGGTCTTCAGCGCCGTCATCATCGCCAACCTGTCGGTGGCGCGCTGGGTAAAAGACCCCACCCGCCCGCGCTTTGTCCTCAGCGCGGTGCCGGTACAGATGCTCGGCCTGGCCATCCTGATCGTTGGCAATCTGGTATGGCACCACGTTTGGCTGTGGTCGGTGCTCGGCACCTGCTTCTACGCCTTCGGCATCGGGCTGATTTTCCCGACGCTGTTTCGCTTTACCCTCTTTTCCAACGACCTGCCGAAAGGCACGGTCTCCGCCTCGCTGAATATCGTGATCCTCAGCGTCAGCGCGTTATCAATTGAAGGCGCGCGCTGGCTGTGGTTCCATGGCGGCAGACTCCCCTTCCACCTGTTGGCGGTGGCCGCCGGGATTGTCGCCGCCTGCTGCCTGGCCGGACTGTTACGCCACCAGCGCGGACAAGCGGTGATCGAAGCCCGGCAGTCGTGAGCCCTTTTACGGAGAAAGCCCCATCATGAATGACATTGAACTCAGCCAGGCGCAGCGCGACCTGCTGCGCGACAGGCTCAGCAAGTACTGCGCAGAGACCTTCGACCTCGAACTGGAGCAGTTTGACGCCGAATTTTTCGTCGACTTTATCGCCAAAGAGCTGGGGCCGCTGTTTTACAACGCCGGTATCGAAGAGGCCATCCGCACCCATCAGGCATGGAGCGAGCGTATCCAGGAAGAGATGGATTTGAAAAAGGTCTATTAACACCGCGTACAGACGCAGGAGATCAATAAAACCCTGCATACACCATGGCTATAATGGCGACTCTTTCAGCATCTCCCGTGTACGGGGAAGGAAAACCATGTCGCTTATCACCGATCTACCCGCCATTTTTGACCAGTTCTCAGAAGCTCGCCAGAAGGGCTTTCTCACCGTCATGGATCTTAAAGAGCAGAACGTACCGCTGGTGGGCACTTACTGCACCTTTATGCCCCAGGAGATCGCCATGGCGGCGGGCGCCGTTGTCGTCTCGCTGTGCTCAACCTCCGATGAAACCATCGAGGAAGCGGAAAAAGATCTCCCGCGCAACCTCTGCCCGCTTATCAAAAGCAGCTACGGCTTCGGCAAAACCGATAAATGTCCCTACTTCTATTTCTCTGACCTGGTGGTTGGGGAAACCACCTGCGACGGCAAAAAGAAAATGTATGAGTACATGGCCGAGTTCAAGGCGGTCCACGTCATGCAGTTGCCGAACAGCGCCAGCGATGCCGCCTCGCGCGCACTGTGGAAAACGGAGATCCTGCGCCTGCAGCAGGTGATTGAGGCCCGGTTTGGCACGCCGATTAGCGAGGCGGCGCTGCGCGAAGCCATCGTGTTGAAAAATCGCGAGCGCCGGGCGCTGGCCCACTTTTATCGTCTCGGGCAGCTCAATCCGCCGGCGCTCAGCGGCGGCGACATCCTGAAAGTGGTGTACGGCGCCACTTTTCGTTTCGACAAAACCGCCCTGATTGATGAACTGCATGCCATGGCGGAGCGCATCCATCAGGAGTGGCAGCAGGGTAAACGGCTGGAACCTCGTCCGCGGATCCTGATCACCGGCTGCCCGATCGGCGGCGCGGCGGAAAAAGTGGTCCGCGCCATCGAGGAAAACGGCGGCTGGGTGGTCGGCTATGAGAACTGCACCGGCGCGAAAGCGACCGAGCGCTGCGTGGCGGAAGAGGGTGACGTCTACGACGCCTTAACCGATAAATATCTCGCCATCGGCTGCTCCTGTATCTCCCCCAACGACCAGCGTCTGCAGCTGCTGAGCCAGATGGTGGAGGAGTATCAGGCCGACGGGGTGATCGACGTCATTTTGCAGGCCTGCCATACCTATGCCGTGGAATCGCTGGCGATTAAACGCCATCTGCGCCAACAGCATGATCTTCCTTACATGGCGATTGAAACCGACTATTCGACAGCGGACCTCGGCCAGCTCAGCACCCGCGTCGCCGCCTTTATCGAAATGCTGTAAGGAGCTGGCGTGAACTATACGGTTGGCATTGATTCCGGCTCCACCGCCACAAAAGGCATCCTGTTGGCGGACGGCGTCATCGTGCGCCGCTTCCTCTGCCCCACCCCCTTTCGCCCCGCCGACGCCATCCACGAGGCCTGGGAGACACTGCGCGCTGGCCTCATGGAGACGCCTTTTTTAACCCTCACTGGCTATGGCCGCCAGCTGGTGGATTTTGCCGATAAGCAGGTGACGGAGATCTCTTGCCACGGCCTCGGCGCCCGCCTGCTGGCGCCGGACACCCGCACGGTGATTGATATCGGCGGCCAGGACAGCAAAGTCATCCAGCTGGACGCCGGGGGCAACCTCAGCGACTTCCTGATGAATGACAAATGCGCCGCCGGCACCGGCCGCTTTCTGGAAGTCATTTCACGCACCCTCGGCGCCAGCGTCGAACAACTGGACGCCATTACCGACGGCGTGGAACCGCACGCCATTACCAGTATGTGCACGGTGTTTGCCGAATCGGAGGTCATTAGCCTGCGGTCGGCCGGTGTCGCGCCGGAGGCGATTCTGGCGGGGGTGATTAACGCCATGGCCCGGCGCAGCGCGAACTTTATCGGCCGCTTATCGGCGCAGGGGCCGCTGCTGTTTACCGGCGGCGTCAGTCACTGCGCCGCCTTTGCCCGGATGCTGGAAAGCCATGTCGGCATGGCGGTGACAACCCATCCCGACGCCCAGTTTGCCGGGGCGATCGGCGCGGCGCTGATCGGCCAGCGCCAGCGGAGGCGCGGATGACAACGTTTCTGTTTTTATTTCACTCCACGGTGGGGGTGGTGCGGATGCGCAAAGCCCTGCAGGCGGCGGGAGTGGCCTTCGAGGTCAAAGATATACCCCGCCAGCTGCGCAGCGGCTGCGGGCTGTGCATCCTGCTGGAGGGGACGGAAGCCGATGCGCGAGGCTGGATCGTCCCGGAACAGACGGCGGCGCTGTATCAGCAGAACGGGGAAGCATGGCGCTGTCTCGCCACCTTCCCACCTGCAGGTTAATCGCTCACCACAAAACGCGTCGCCGCGAAACAGTTCAGCAGGCGGTGCATGAGAAAAACCAGGGTCAGCGTCACCACCAGCGAGACCGTCACCGAGGTGATGCGGTACAGATCGCTGAACACCAGATCCTGATACGGATGCAAATTCTGGCCGAACATAATGCCGATGGTAGTGATGCTGGCGAAGCCCACCCCGGCGCCCACTTTCTCCATCACGTGGAGGCGGGCGCTGAAGGCCAGCCCGAGACCAATCAGCGGCATCATCAGGATCATGTGGTTGCTGAAATCATAGATAATCAGCTGCACCACCAGTATATAGAGACAGGCCAGCACCACCCCGACGACGCGCCAGATCGAGCTGATCACCGCCCCACGATAGTGCATCGGGAACAGGATCAGGATCCCGGCCATCAGCGCCGACAGCGAGTCGCTGAGATCGCAGATCTGAAACACCACAAAGATGATCGTCGCTACCGTACCGGAGAGCAGCGACTCATGACGGATGCGGGCGGCGTCTTTCTCAATCCGCGGCGGCGGCTTGCGCGGTTCGACGTCCGGGATCAGGTAATGCAGCAGCGCGCTCAGCGCCACGGCCATCACGCAGGCTTCCATATTGGAGAACATCAGGGTGTGCCAGTTGCTGGTGGGATAGCTCATAAAGTTGAGCATCGTGCTCTGGCACACCACCCCCATCGATCCCAACAGGAACAGCGGTCCCTGGCTCATAAAGCGGAAACGCATCACGTACAGGGCAAACACCACCAGGGTCATGATCACCGGCCACTGCGACAAATAGCCGACAATTAGCACCATTTCGACACAGTTTACCGCCGCGCTAAATATAAACTGGCGGGCGACGTGCAGGTTGAACATCGGTACCAGCGACATCAGCATCAGCGGATAAACGACGAAAAATACGCCGTACTGTACGTCGTAGAAGGTGGAGATGCTGAGCGCAATGGTCCCGGCCACGGCGATACGTACCGTCTGGCGAAAATCATTCGCCGTGTAGACGATATTGCCGTGCGGGGTAAAGACATGCGCCAGGGTATTAATAGACATAGTGCAACCAGCTCACCAGGTGGATCTGCAGGCCGGCGAAGGTGCGGGCGAAAGGTCCCTCGCTATTGTACAGCTGCACCGTAGCGCGGGCGCCGGTCGGCAGCGGTTTGTCCAGCGGCTGATCCAGCGCGACGTGAATGCGCATCCGCTGGGCGTCGCGCACCCAGCGGGTGGACTGCTCGGGCTGCGACAGCTGGCCGTTCACCGCCTCCTGTCCCGCCAGAATCCCGGCGTCGCTGCTGGTCACGTGCGCCGGGAAGACTTGACCCGGCAGGGCGTCAAAGACCACCGCCGCATCGGTATTCACCGCGGTGTGGCGCAGGCTTTTTTCGCGGAAGTCGGCGACGATGTCAGTGTTGTTGTTAACCAATGCCAGCACAGCCGTCGCCGCGGTGGCGTAGATCCCCGGGTTCAGCTGCAGGTTGCTGACCATGCCGTCAGTTTCCGCACGCACTTTGGTCCAGGCCAGGTTCAGCTGCGCCTCCTCCAGCGCATTACGGTATTTTTGCAGGGTGACGTTGCGCTTATCGTCGCGCTCGCCGCGCTGGATCAGCAGGTTCTGGATCTGCGCGTTCAGCGCCGAGACCGACTGCTCGCTGGTCTGCCAGGTGGTTCGCACCTTATCGAGGTCGGACTGCGAGACGTTCTGCATCGTACTCAAGCGCTGGTAGCGATCGAGCGTGACCTTATCGTTACGCGCGGTGTACTGCGCGGTGCGCAGGTTGGCGCGGGCGGCGGCGATTTGCGCGTCCAGCTGCTGGTTGCTCAGTTTCGCCTGCTCGAGGGCGATCTGCGCCGCTTCAACTTTATTAATGAATGGCGTTGGGTCGAGCTCATACAGCAGGTCGCCCTTTTTCACCTGGCTGTTGTTGTGCACGTAGACGTGCGAGACATAGCCGGAGACCCGCGACGAAACCGGGGTCACCACGCGCATGACGGTGGAGTCCGGCGTCAGCGGGATCCAGATATCGGCAACGATAAACCAGGCGAATATTCCCAGAAAAGCGGCAATACTCACCCGTACCCAGCGGGCAAATTTTTGTTCAGGCGTCATCATAGTGTGTTAGATCTTGTTATCTTCTTCGCGGATATTCCGCAAACGGCAGGCGATTTGATTTAACGTGGCGCTGAAGGTGGCGAGATCGGCCTCCGGGATGGTCTGGGTTACGCGCTCCTGATAGGTCTCGATCACGCAGCTCAGTTTTTCCAGAATAGCCCGCCCCTCAGCGGTCAGCGTCAGCAGGCGAATGCGTTTGTCATATGGCGATGTGGAACGCACCAGATAGCCCTGCTTTTCCAGTAATGAGAGGGTGCGCATTAGCGGCGGCAGTTCAATGCCCTGCACCTCCGCCAGTTCGCTGACCGAGACGTTGTCTCCCAGCTGATGCAGTTGCATCAGCACCGTCCAGCTGGACTGGGTGAGTCCGGTATCGGTGATAGCGGAGTCAATAATGGCGCGCCACTGGCGCACCACCATAGCCATCCGCATCCCCAGCGGGCGGCGGGCAAACAGTTCGTCTTCAGTCACGGGTCTTCCTCTCATTATTGAGAAGAAAATAATACTTATCAGGGTAAGTATCAAGAAACGGAAGCTCGTGCCGCATCAATTGATAAATTTCGTGAATGTATCCCGGCGGCACTTTGCGCTCACCGGGATAATGAAGAAGGTTTGCCTGTAAAAAACCGCACGTTTTAATTGATCTGGTCCCGACGCAGGCCGATATCTTTCAGCTGTTCGTCGCTCATTTGCTGCAAAACTCTGCGCGTTTGCTCCTGAAGCCACCATTTTTTGATAAACCGCACCAGCAGTACGAAACCGATAAATGGCTGTCTTGCCCTGTTCTCGTGAAATTCCATCCTCTACCTCCTCACCTTGCCAGAGGCTTTATCTTCACGGATTTGGGGGTAAGGAATACAGATTCACAAAACGCTTTTCTTTAACATACAGATTAGCTAAAACGTACACCAGAGCCCAATTTTTACGCCCATCTGTACTGGTTATTCCATCTGTATGGCGGCAATTAAGGATACAGCATGACCCGCTACCAACATCTCGCTACGCTGCTGGCCGAACGCATCGAACAGGGCCTGTATCGCCATGGCGAAAAGCTGCCGTCGGTGCGCAGCCTGAGCCAGGAGCACGGCGTCAGCATCAGCACCGTCCAGCAGGCCTATCAGCTGCTTGAGCAGCAGCAGATGATTGTGCCGCAGCCGCGATCGGGCTATTTCGTCGCCCCGCGCAAAGCCCAGCCGCCGGTGCCGCCGATGTCGCGTCCGGTCCAGCGCCCGGTGGAGATCACCCAGTGGGATCAGGTGCTGACCATGCTTGACGCCCGCTACGATAAATCGATCATCCCCTTTGGGGGTGGCTCGCCGGACGTGACGCAGCCAAGCCTGAAGCCCATCTGGCGTGAACTGAGCCGGGCTATCCAGCACAACCTCACTGAGGTGTTGAACTATGACGAGCTGGCCGGGCGTCGCGAGCTACGGGAGCAGATCGCCCGCCTGATGCTCGACGGCGGATCGGTGGTAACTGCCGACGATCTGGTGCTCACCAGCGGCTGCCACAGCGCGCTGTCGCTGGCCCTGCTGTCGGTGTGCCAGCCAGGGGACATCATCGCCGTGGAATCCCCCTGCTACTACGGCACCATGCAGATGCTGCGCGGGCTGGGATTAAAGACCATTGAGATCCCCACCGATCCGGAAACCGGGATCAGCATCGAGGCCCTGGAGCTGGCGCTGGATCAGTGGCCGATCAAAGGGGTGATCCTCGTGCCAAACTGCAATAACCCTCTGGGCTTTATCATGCCGGACGCCCGCAAGCGCGCGGTGCTGAACCTTGCCCAACGCTACGATATCGTTATTTTCGAAGATGATATTTACGGCGAGCTGGCCACCGAATACCCGCGCCCGCGCACGATCCACTCCTGGGATATCGACGGCCGGGTGATGCTCTGCAGCTCCTTTACCAAAACCATCGCCCCCGGGCTGCGTATCGGCTGGATCGCCCCCGGGCGCTACTACGACAAGCTGCTACAGATGAAGTACGCCGCCAGCGGGACCAACGTCCCCTCCACTCAGCTGGCGGCCTGCAATTTTATTCGCGAAGGCCACTACCACCGCCACGTGCGGCGGATGCGGCAGATCTATCTGCGCAATATCGAGATCTACACCTGCTGGCTGCGGGAATTTTTCCCCTGCGGGATCTGCGTCACCCGGCCGAAGGGCGGTTTTATGCTGTGGGTTGAGCTCCCGGAGCAGGTAGATATGGTCTGCGTCGCCAAGCAGCTGTGCCGGCTGAAGATCCAGGTCGCGCCGGGCTCGCTGTTTTCGGCAGCGGGCAAGTATCGCAACTGCGTCAGGATCAACTGCGCCCTGCCGCCGACCGAGAAACATAAAGCGGTGATGGTGAAGCTGGGAGAAGCGGTGAAGGTGGCGATGGAGTGAATTTAACCTGTTCTTCCCGGTGGCGCTGCGCTTACCGGGGCTACGGGTGATCTAGCGTCTGCGAAGCAGCTTCACTGATCAAAAAACACCATCCCCTTATACGGCTGTTCGCGGCAGGCGGCCAGACGCTGGGCGAGACTGCCGACGTGCAGCTCCAGCTTATGGCCATCGGGATCGAGGAAATAGTGCGAGGCACCTTCGCTACGGTTCAGCTTCCAGATCGCCACGCCGGCAGCCTCAAGGCGGGCGGCGAAGCTAGCAAAATCGGCTTCGCTAATACTAAACGCATAATGGGTGTAGTCGCTCTCTTCCGGCGGAGTAACGCGCCGCTGCGGATCCAGCGACAGGCACAGCCACAAATCGCCGCAGGAGAGATAAGCCCCGCTGTCCCAGCGGGCATGCAGCGTCATGCCCAGCAGCTGCTGATAAAACGCCACGCTCGGCGCCAGCTGGCTGACTGCCAGGGTCAGGTGATTCAGTCCACTCAGCATGTCTGTTCCTCCAGTGAATTCACAATGAACTGACGCAGCCATTGATGCGCCGGGTCGCGGTGCCAGCGCTCGTGCCACAGCATCAGCATCTCAAAGCCGGCGACCGCCAGCGGCGGCTCGACGACCACCAGCCCGCTCTGCCCGCGCACCAGCCGCTCCGGCAGGACCGCCACCAGATCGCTATTGCGCAGGGTCTCCAGCATAAACAGGAAATGTGGCACGGAAAGGACAACCCGCCGCATCAGTCCGAGGTTCGCCAGCGCGATATCGGTCGCCGCGCTGAAGCCGCCCCCGTCCGGGGAGACGATCACGTGCTCCAGCTGACAGAACGTTTCCAGGCTAAGCCCAGGCCGCAGCGCCGAATGTTCCGCCCGGCCAGCCAGCACGTAGCGTTCGCGAAACAGCAGGCGCTGATGCAGCCCCGGCGGCGCGCCCTCGCGGGTATGAAAGAAAAGATCTACTGTATCGTTGGCCGCCTGCTGCTCCAGCCGCGCAGGCTGCAGCTCGAATACCGCCAGCCGACTGCCGGGAGAGGCCTGGCGTAACCCAGCCAGCATCGGCAGGAGGATCGCCGAGGCCATATAGTCCGTCGCCGCCACCCGCCAGGTCTCCGCCGCCGTGGCCGGATCAAAAGGGCTGACCGGCGCCACCGCCTGCTCCAGCGCGGCTAATGCGGCGCGCAGCGGCTGGCGAAGCTCATCGGCGCGGGCGGTGGGCTGCATGCCGCGCGGGCCCGGCATCAGCAGCGGATCGGCGAAAATCTCCCGCAGCCTGGCTAGCTGAATGCTGACCGAGGGCTGCGACAGATTCAGCCGCTGCGCCGCCCGGGTAACGTTGTTTTCGCTAAGCAGCACATCCAGGGTGCGCAACAGATTGAGATCCAGACGCTGTAAATTAATCACGACTATACCGGGAATTTAAGTAATTAATTTCTACTATAGCGTCAGCTTTCCTACTCTGCAGCTCTCCATACGCCAGAGGTGATATTATGAAAGTACTGCTGATTTACGCCCATCCGGAACCGCGCTCGCTCAATGGCGCGCTGAAAAATTTCGCCATCCGCCATCTGCAGCAGGCCGGGCATGAAGTGCAGGTTTCCGATCTCTACGCCATGCGCTGGAAGGCCGGGTATGACGCCGATGACAGCGGCGCCCCGCCGGTCGGCGAGTTCTGGCGGCCGACCCTCGATTCCAAACAGGCCTTTGCCCAGGGCACCCAAAGTGCGGATATCGTAGCCGAGCAGGAAAAGCTGCTGTGGGCCGATACGGTGATTTTCCAGTTCCCGCTATGGTGGTTCTCGATGCCCGCCATCATGAAGGGCTGGATCGACAGGGTGTACGCCTGGGGCTTTGCCTATGGCGTCGGCGAGCACAGCGACCGCCACTGGGGGGATCGCTACGGGGAAGGCACTTTCGTCGGCAAGCGGGCGATGCTGATCGTCACCGCCGGCGGCTGGGCGGAACACTATTCACCGCGCGGGATCAATGGCCCCATCGACGACATCCTGTTCCCCATTCAGCACGGTATGCTGTTCTACCCCGGCTTTGAGGTGCTTCCGCCGCTGGTGTTCTACCGCACGGATAAAACCGATGCCGGGCAGTTCGCCGATCAGTGCGCCGCCCTGGCCGAGCGGCTGGACACGCTGTGGCAAACCGAGCCCATTCCATTCCGCCGCCAGAATCATGGCGATTATCTGATCCCGTCGCTGACGCTGCGCCCGGAGCTGGCGCCAGGGCAAAGCGGCCTGGCGGTGCATTTGCGTAGCGAATAACTGGCTATCCCGTCTTCGCCCCCGAGGACGGGTCATTTACCCGGCTCTCTCCAGTCCCAGCATGCCTCGCGCCTGGATAAAGCACAGCAGCAATACGCCCCACAGCGCCATCGTCAGATAGGGGCTGATACCGAGGATATTGAACCCACTCTCAATAATCTGCAGCAGGAACAGCGCGAGCACCATCCCAACGATGCGCCCGCTACCGCCATCCGGATTCACGCCGCCAAGCACCGCCGCGAGGATCGACACCAGCAAATACGATTCCCCATAAGATGCTTTGGCTGAGTTCAGCTTCGACATCATCAGAAACGCAGCCACCGCGCAGAGCAGGGCCGAGATGACATATACCCACATCAACACCCGCCGGGTATTGATCCCGGAATAATGGGTCGCCCGTTCGTTGGATCCGATCAACATGATCGCCCGCCCCAGCGGGCTTTTCTCCAGCAGCACCCACAGCCCGGCCGCCACCACCGCAAAAAGCCACATTGGCAGCGGAATACCGAACCACTGGGCGTGATTCAGCCACAGCACCCACTGCGGATAGTTAGCGATGGCGCTGCCGCCGGTGATCAGAATATTTATCCCTTTGAGCAGGGTCATCATGCCAAGGGTAGCCAGGATCGGTGAAACGCGGATCCCGGCGATCAATATCCCGTTGCACAGGCCAATGATCATCGCCGCCCCTCCGCCGGCCAGCAGCGTCGCCAGCGCGGTAGCGCCCCCAGGCGGATAGCTCGTCGCCACCCAGGCCATCACCAGCGAGCAGGCGTTAGCCGTCGCGATAATTGACAAATTAATGCCGCCGCAAAGCATAGTCATGGCCATCGCCAGCGCCAGGATCCCCAGCACCGGCATTTGCGAGGCAATCGACTGGAAATTGCTGACAGACCAGAAGATGTTTGGCATGGCGATGCTAAAGGCGATAACCATCAGCAGCAGCAGGCCGATCAGGTAAAACTCAACGTTGTTGCGCCACGATTTTTTCATAACAAGCTCCGGTTCTGATGCTGGCTCCATGCCGTTACGCTGATGCTGACGACGATGATCGCCCCAGTGATCAGGGTCTGCCAGTAGGAGGAGACCCCTAGCAGGTTCAGGCCGTTCTGCATCACCGCCAGTAAAATCACCCCCAGCAGCGTACCGGTGAGAGTTCCGCGCCCGCCAATCAGGCTGGTGCCGCCCAGCACCACCGCCGCCAGCACCGTCAGCTCATAGCCCAGCAGTGAATCCGGCGCAACGGTCATCACTGTCCACGCCTGCACGACACCTGCGGCCCCCGACATTAGCCCCATATAGCCATAAACGAACAGCTGCAGGCGGAGCACGCTGAAGCCGACGCGGCTGGCGGATTCCCGGTTGCCGCCCATGGCATAGATCTTGCGGCCAACGGTGGTGAAATTCATGATAAACGCGGTCAACAGCACCACGGCGATCATCGTCAGCAGCGGCAGCCCCAGGCCGTAATCGTAACCATCGGCATCGGTATATTTGAACAGCATAACCCCCTTTTCAAACCACGGAGGGAAGTCGTAGAGCCAGACACCTTTGCTTAACCACAGCAGCAAACCGTAGAAAATGTTGAGCGTAGAAATGGTGATAATGATCGAGGGCACCCGCAGACGATTAACCAACAGCGCGTTCACCAGCCCCAGCAGCACGCCGATGCCGCCGGCAAGCACAAAAGCCACCGCGAAGTTGCCGCCTACTTTTTGCAGCATCACCACCATGCCGTACTGGGCGATAATGGTCATAGCCGGGAAGGAGATATCAATCCCGCCGGCGATCAGCACCACGAACAGACCACAGGCGAGAATGGTCAGCATCGCATAGTTATTAGCGAGGTCGTAAAGATTGCCGAAAGTGAAAAATTCCTCACTGCGCCAGCCCAGCAGCAGGCACAGCGCAATAATGAACATGCCTAACCAGAATTCATGTCGTTTCAACAGATTAGCCATTGACCACCTCCGCTATCTGCTGCTGGGTACTGCTGTCCGGCAGGAAGCTATGGGTCAACTCGCCCTGCTTCATCACCAGGATGCGATGACTCTGGTACCACGCCTCTTCAATCTCGTCGCAAATCATCAGCACGGCGATACCATGGGCAGCCAAATCGCTGATGATATGATAGATCCCGGCTTTGTTTGCGATATCCACCCCCACGGTTGGGCTATCGAGGATCAGCAGCTTAGGAGAGATCGCCAGCCATTTGGCAATAGAAACGCGCTGGGCATTACCACCGGAGAGGGTATTCACCGGCAGATGCGTATCCGGCGCCTTAATGGTCAACGCGTTGACCATTCTTGCGACCAGCTGCTGAGCTTTACTATCACTCAATAGTCCGCAAGCGCCTTTCACTTTATGAAACACGGTGCTGATAATGTTGTTTTCAATCGACTGACTCATCACCAGGCCGCGCGACATACGGTCCTCGGAGACATAGCCGATACCGTGGCGGATAGCGTCCTGATTGCTACGCAACCGCACCGGCTGGCCATTTATCAGGATCTCGCCGCTGTCAGGGCGGGTCATGCCGAAAAGGCTCAGGCACAGCTCTGTTCGCCCGGCGCCCAACAGGCCGACTATCGACACCACTTCTCCGGCTTCGACCTTCAGGGAGACGTTATGATATTCCCCCTTGCGGGTGAGATTGCGCACCTCCAGCACCGGCGTACTGCCCTGCCCCTGCCACAGATCGCGCACCTGATAGTCAAACTCCTGGCCCGTCATCAGAAAACCGAGCCGGCGGGTGGTTACCTCTGCCGCCGGCATGGTGCCGACCAGATTGCCATCCTTCAGCACGCTGATGCGGTCCGATACGGCCATGACCTCTTCCAGACGGTGGCTTACGAAGACGATGCAGATCCCCCTCTCACGCAGCTGGCGCACCACATGCAATAGTCCCTCCACTTCCTGATGGGTCAATGAGGCCGTGGGTTCATCCATAATGATAAGCCGGGCATCCTGCGCCAGCGCGCGGCAGATAGCCACCAGCTGACAGCGAGCGATGGAGAGCGATTCCACGGCGGCATCCAGCGGCAGCGAGACGTTAATACTGCGCATCGCCTGCTCCGCACTGCGTCGCAGTTCGCTGCGCCTCACCAGCACGCCGCGATGATAGTGGTTTATAGCAATGTTCTCCCACACGCTGAGATTGGGAAACAGCGACAGATCCTGATAAATCACCTGGATCCCATGGGCGACAGAGGCCGCTGGCGTCAGTTTGGGCCACGTCTTGCCGCCCAGCGTCATCGCTGCGCCCTCATCCGGGCGATAGACGCCAGAGATAATTTTGATCAACGTCGACTTCCCGCAACCGTTCTGCCCGGCCAGGCAGTGCACTTCTCCGGGCATAAAGTCGATGCTGATATCATTGAGCGCGCGGTTGGCGTGGAAGGTTTTGCTGACGTGTCGAAGGGAAAGGAAAGGTTCCATAGCATCCCCTGGCTGGTTAAGCCGGGGCGGCTGGCGCCCCGGAAGGTGGATTAGTAGAGCGAATCAATATTGTCTTTATTTACCAGCAGCACTTTATGGAAGCGGATAATATGCTTGTCGCTATCGACCTCCGCTTTACCGAGCTCTTTCAGTTCAAATCCCGGCTCAATGGTTTTGCCGTTCAGCAGGGTGCTGGCGACGGCCGCGAGGGCATAGCCGGCTGTCGCCGGATCGTAGGTGATCCCTTCAGTAATATCGCCGCTCTTAATAAGAGAGGCCGCCTGCGAGGGGATCATCATCCCGTAGACCGCGACTTTATTTTTCGCACGCTTCTCTTTCACCGCGCGCCCCGCGCCAATCGGGCCATTCGAACCAAAAGAGACCACCGCTTTCAGATCCGGGTAAGTTTTCATCAGATCGAGCGTGGTACGGCGGGAATCATCAACACTTTCCGCCACCGGCATTCGGCGGGTGACTTCATGCATGTCCGGGTAATGTTCTTTTTGGTATTTCACCAGCAGATCGGCCCACAGGTTGTGCTGCGGTACCGTAAGGCTACCGACATAGATAACGTAGCCGCCTTTGCCACCCATCCGCTTGGCCATATGCTCCACGTATTCAGCAGCGAACTTCTCGTTATCGATTATCTCCACATCCCAGTTGGCGCTCGGCTGCCCGGGCGATTCGTTGGTCAGTACCACGATGCCGGCGTCACGGGCTTTTTTGAATACCGGCTCCAGCACGTTGGCATCGTTAGGCACGATAGTGATGGCATCCACTTTACGTGCAATCAGGTCCTCAATAATTTTCACCTGCTGCGGCGCATCGGTGCTGGACGGCCCTACCTGGGAGGCGTTGAGGTTAAACTCTTTCCCGGCCTGGACTACCCCTTCACCCATCCGGTTAAACCATGGCATGCCGTCCACTTTTGAAATATTGACTACGGTTTTTTCCGCCGCATATACCGGCGCGGAAATAAGCGCAGCCCCCAACAGCAAGGATGAAAAAATATTAACGACCAGACGTTTATGCATAATAATTAGCCTCAATACGTTGTAGTCAGACAGGGGTATGACGCAAAGCGGAAAAATAGATAGAAATTGTAATAATGTTAATAATTTAGAAGAGAATAAACACAAGCTGTAACAGCAGACAGGTAATATCCAGCTATAAATATGGATAATAATACTATAATCCTGTGGCGTGAGCTTTTTCACAAAAAAAATGCAACATAGTTTGTTGTTCCAGAATAATGTTCGGGTCGCAGAAAAATATATTTTTCCCGCTTCGTTATTTACCGAAAAACAATCACATAAATAACATCAGGAAAAGTATGTGATTTTTGATTGCGCCTCCAGCCCCTTCCGTGGCAGGATACTCCCTATGAACAGAAACGTTATCGTTACCTATCCCCGCCGTTGGTGGCTGCCTGCATAACAGGCGGCACGATACACGTTTCCATTTTCAAAGCCGCCGGAAGGCGGCTTTGGTGTTTTCAGGACGTCTTTCGGCTGAACAGTCTGATAAGGAGTCCCTGATGAACCATCCACAAACCATCCTCACCGGCGACCGCCCGACCGGCCAACTTCATCTTGGCCACTACGTCGGCTCGCTGCGCCAGCGCGTCGCGCTGCAGCATAACCACCAGCAATTTATCCTGATCGCCGACCTGCAAGGGCTCACGGACAACGGCAGCAATCCGCAAAAAATCAGCCACCATATACTCGAAGTCATGGCCGATTATCTGGCCGTCGGCATGGACACCAGGCTCACCACTATTTGCCTGCAGTCCGCCCTGCCGGCGCTGGCGGAGCTCAGCGCGCTGTATATGAATATCGTCACCGTCGCCCGCGTAGAACGTAATCCGACGGTCAAAAATGAGATTGCCCAGAAGGGATTCGCCCGCTCGCTGCCGGTGGGTTTTCTCGCCTATCCGATTAGCCAGGCGGCCGATATCACCGCGTTCAAGGCCGAACTGGTGCCGGTGGGCGACGATCAGCTACCGATGATTGAGCAGACCAACGAGATCGTCCACAAGATGAATAGCCTCACCGGCGAGCCGGTGCTGCGCCACTGCAAGGCGCTACTCAGCGAAGTGAGTCGCCTGCCGGGCGTCGATGGCAACGCCAAAATGTCGAAATCGCTGGGCAATACGCTGACGTTATCGGCCACAGAGGAGGAGATCCACCACGCGGTCAGCGCGATGTATACCGACCCGACGCACCTGAGAGTCAGCGATCCGGGGCATGTCGAGGGCAACGTGGTGTTTACCTATCTCGATGCATTCCACAGCGATAAGGCGCGGGTGGCAGAGATGAAAACCCACTATCAGCGCGGCGGGCTGGGCGATCGCCAGTGTAAGAATGAGCTGGAGACCTGCTTGCAGACGCTACTGGCGCCGATCCGCGAACGCAGGGCCACTTTTATTCAGGATAAAGGGATGCTGCTGGAGCTGCTGCGCCAGGGCAGCGAACGCGCCCACCACCTCACACAGCAGACGCTGCATGAGGTGAAGCGTGGGCTGGGTCTGCCGGTGCTGTTCTGAGATGGTGAAATACTCCCTGTGCGGATAATTTTGTTAACACGCCGACAAGACCCTGTCTTTCGTATGGACAATATCGCCCCGGCTGTTACTATCGCGTTAACGGTAGCTCTCACTATGCGTGTTTCATTAAGGCCAGGATCGCTGATGATGACCACATAAGTAGCACAGCGAGCGGCTGCGCATCGGCGCGGCAGAGCGCGGCGTCAGCGGCCCTCCCTCCACTTTTTCGTCCTTCGCAAGAAGGACGCTCCGCCCGCCGGAGGAAACACGCGCACCACTCAGCACAGGGAATCAAGCGAGTCGCGTATGGACAAAATAAAGAAACGTTGGGCAGGGTATTTTGTCGGCTTACTGGTGGTGCTCGCCGCCGCCGCATGGTGGCTGCTGCGCCCGCCGGGACTCCCGGCGGGGTTTGCCAGCAGCAACGGCCGAATCGAAGCCACCGAAGTCGATATTGCCAGTAAAATCGCCGGGCGTATCGACACCATTCTGGTCAAAGAGGGTCAGTTCGTGCACCAGGGAGAGGTGCTGGCGAGAATGGATACCCGGGTACTGAACGAGCAGCGTCTTGAAGCCGCCGCACAAATCAAGGAGGCGGAAAGCGCGGTCCTGGCCGCCAGAGCCTTGCTCGATCAGCGACAAAGTGAAATGCGCGCCAGCGAAGCGGTAGTAAAGCAGCGTCAGGCGGAGCTGGATTCCACGGCGAAACGCCATGTTCGCTCCAACACCCTCTCCCAGCGTGGCGCCGTCTCCGCCCAGCAGCTGGATGACGATCGCGCGGCCGCAGAGAGCGCCCGCACCAGCATTATTCAGGCGCAAACCCGCGTCGAAGCCGCCCAGGCGACCGAGCGGCGGATCCTCGCCGATATTGACGATAGCGAGCTGAAAGCCCCTCGCGACGGCCGCATTCAGTATCGCGTCGCTGAGCCAGGCGAAGTCCTGGCCGCCGGTGGCCGGGTACTGAACATGGTCGATCTCGCCGATGTCTATATGACCTTCTTTCTGCCCACCGAACAGGCAGGTCTGCTGGCGCTCGGCAGCGAAGCGCGCCTGGTCCTTGATGCCGCGCCGGATCTGGTGATCCCGGCCAATATCAGCTTTGTCGCCAGCGTCGCCCAGTTCACGCCGAAAACGGTCGAGACCAGCGACGAGCGCCTGAAGCTAATGTTCCGCGTCAAAGCGCGTATCCCGCCGGAGTTGCTGGCGCAGCACCTGGAGTATGTCAAAACCGGCCTGCCCGGTATGGCTTACGTACGACTGGATAAACAACAACCCTGGCCTGAAGCCCTGGCGGTGAGGTTGCCGCAATGAAACTAACGCCGCAGGATACCTCGCCCCCCGTCGCCCTGCTGGAACACGTTGGTCAGCAGTTTGGCGCCACCATCGCGCTGCGCGATATCAGTCTGGCGATCCCGGCACGGCGTATGGTTGGCCTGATTGGCCCGGACGGCGTCGGCAAATCGAGTCTGCTCTCGCTGATCGCCGGGGCGCGGGCCATTGAACAGGGTAACGTGATGGTGCTTGGCGGCGATATGCGTGATGTGCATCACCGCCGCGACGTGTGCCCGAAAATCGCGTGGATGCCGCAGGGGCTGGGGAAAAACCTCTATCACACCCTCTCGGTGTATGAAAACGTCGACTTCTTCGCCCGCCTGTTCGGCCACGATAAAGCCGAGCGCGAACTGCGCATCAACGAGCTGCTGCAGAGTACCGGGCTGGCGCCGTTTCGCGATCGCCCCGCCGGAAAACTCTCCGGAGGGATGAAGCAAAAGCTCGGCCTGTGCTGCGCGCTGATCCACGATCCGCAGCTGCTGATCCTTGATGAACCGACCACCGGCGTCGATCCCCTCTCCCGGGCGCAGTTCTGGGAGCTTATCGACAGTATTCGCCAGCGCCAGCCGGCGATGAGCGTGCTGGTGACCACCGCCTACATGGAAGAGGCCGAGCGCTTTGACTGGCTGGTGGCGATGAACGCCGGCGAGGTGCTGGCGACCGGCAGCGCCGCAGAGCTCAAAGCCCAGACCGGCAGCCAGACCCTGGAGCAGGCGTTTATCGCCCTGCTGCCAGAAGCACAGCGTCGGGCGCATAGGGCGGTAGTTATCCCACCGCGCGACAGCCGTGAGGAAGAGATCGCCATCGAAGCGCGCGGCCTGACCATGCGCTTCGGCAACTTTGTTGCCGTCGACCACGTTAATTTCCGCATCGCCCGCGGTGAAATCTTCGGCTTCCTCGGCTCCAACGGCTGCGGCAAATCCACCACCATGAAGATGCTCACCGGCCTGCTGCCCGCCAGCGAAGGTGAAGCCTGGCTGTTCGGCCAGCCGGTCGACCCGAAGGATATCGCCACCCGCCAGCGGGTGGGCTATATGTCGCAGGCCTTCTCGCTCTATAGCGAGCTGACCGTCCGGCAAAACATCGAGCTGCACGCCCGCCTGTTCCATATTCCGGACGGCGAAATCCCCGGCCGGGTGGCGGAAATGTGCGAGCGCTTTATGCTGACCGAGGTTGAAGACGCGCTTCCCGCCGATCTGCCGCTGGGGATCCGTCAGCGCCTGTCGTTAGCGGTGGCGGTCATCCATCGCCCGGAGATGCTGATCCTCGACGAGCCGACCTCCGGCGTCGACCCGGTGGCGCGGGATATGTTCTGGCAGCTGATGGTAGACCTCGCGCGGCAGGATCAGGTGACCATTTTTATCTCCACCCACTTTATGAATGAGGCGGAACGCTGCGATCGTATCTCCCTGATGCACGCCGGCAAAGTGCTGGCCAGCGATACGCCGCAGGCGCTGGTCGAGCAGCGCGGTTCAAACAGCCTGGAAGAGGCGTTTATCGCCTGGCTTAAAGAGGCCCAGCCGTCCTCTCCAGTACCAGAAGAACCCACGTCTGCTGTGGCATCGCATTCCGGACATACGGCTCCACGGCAGGCCTTCAGTCTTCGCCGGCTGTTTAGCTATAGCCGCCGCGAGGCGCTGGAGCTGCGCCGCGATCCGGTACGATCGACGCTGGCGCTGCTGGGGACGGTGATCCTGATGTTTATCATGGGGTATGGGATCAGCATGGACGTTGAGGATCTGCGCTTTGCCGTCCTCGACCGCGATCAAACCCTCAGCAGCCAGGGCTGGTCGCAGAACATAGCCGGTTCACGCTACTTTATCGAGCAGGCGCCGCTGCACAGCTATGACGAACTGGACCGCCGGATGCGCGATGGCGAGCTGGCGGTGGCAATAGAGATCCCGCCGAACTTTGGTCGCGATATCGCCCGCGGCACGCCGGTGCAAATCGGCGTGTGGGTGGACGGCGCGATGCCCAACCGCGCGGAAACCGTGCGCGGCTACGTACAGGCGATGCATCTGGCCTGGCTGCAGGAGATGGCCGGCCGGCAGAGCAGCCCGCAGCGCGATACCTCGCTCATCTCCATCGAGACCCGCTATCGCTACAATCCAGATGTGAAGAGCCTGCCGGCCATCGTCCCGGCGGTGATCCCGCTGCTGCTGATGATGATCCCGGCGATGCTCAGCGCCCTGAGCGTAGTGCGTGAGAAAGAGCTCGGATCGATTATCAACTTGTACGTGACGCCAACCACCCGCAGCGAATTCCTGCTCGGCAAGCAGCTGCCTTACATCGTACTGGGGATGTTTAACTTCTTCCTGCTGTGCGCGCTGTCGGTCTTTGTCTTTGGCGTCGCGCATAAGGGGAGTTTCCTGACGCTGACCCTGGCGGCGCTGCTGTATGTCACCATCGCCACTGGTCTGGGGCTGCTGATCTCAACCTTTATGAAGAGCCAAATCGCCGCTATTTTCGGTACCGCGATTATTACGCTGATCCCGGCAACCCAGTTTTCCGGAATGATCGATCCGGTGGCCTCGCTGGAAGGTCCCGGGCGCTGGATTGGGCAAATCTACCCGACCAGCCACTTCCTGACTATCGCCCGCGGGACCTTTTCGAAAGCGCTGAATATTAGCGATTTGTGGGGCGCATTCATTCCGCTACTGATTGCGGTGCCGCTGGTGCTCGGGTTGAGCGTGCTGCTGCTGAAGAAACAGGAGGGATGATGCGCGGATTACGCAATATTTATAATCTTGGCGTCAAAGAGCTGCGCAGCCTGCTCGGTGATAAAGCGATGCTGGCGCTGATCGTGTTTGCGTTTACCGTGTCGGTGTACTCCTCGGCCACGGTGATGCCCGGTTCGCTGCACCTGGCGCCGATCGCGGTTGCTGATATGGATAAATCACAGCTCTCCTCACGCATTATTAACGCTTTTTACCGTCCCTGGTTTCTTGAGCCGGAGCTGATCACCGCTGATGAGATGGACGCCGGGCTGGATGCCGGGCGCTACACGTTCGCCATCAACATCCCGCCTAACTTCCAGCGCGATGTACTGGCCGGTCGGCAGCCGGAAATCCAGGTCAACGTCGACGCCACGCGCATGAGTCAGGCCTTTACCGGCAACGGTTACATCCAGAATATTATCACCGGCGAAGTAAACAGTTTTATCGCCCGCTATCGGGATAACAGCGTGCTGCCGGTAGAGCTGGCGGTCAGGATGCGTTTTAATCCTAACCTTGAGCAGGAGCGCTTTGGCGCGGTGATGGCGATCATCAACAATATCACCATGCTGGCCATTGTCCTCACCGGTTCGGCGCTGATCCGCGAGCGGGAACATGGCACCATTGAGCATCTGCTGGTGATGCCGGTCACGCCGTTTGAAATTATGCTGGCCAAGATCTGGTCGATGGGTCTGGTGGTGCTGGTGGTGTCCGGGCTGTCGCTGGTGCTGATGGTGCAGGGGATTTTGCAGGTACCTATTGAGGGATCGGTTCCACTGTTTATGCTGGGGGTGGCGCTCAGCCTGTTCGCCACTACCTCGATCGGCATTTTTATGGGCACCCTCGCCCGCTCGATGCCGCAGCTGGGGCTGCTGATGATCCTGGTCTTACTGCCGCTGCAGATGCTCTCCGGCGGATCCACGCCGCGAGAAAGTATGCCGCAGCTGGTACAGGATATTATGTTGACCATGCCGACCACCCACTTCGTCAGCCTGGCGCAGGCGATATTGTATCGAGGCGCCAGCTTCGCCATCGTCTGGCCGCAGTTCTTAACCTTGCTGGCTATCGGCGGAGTGTTCTTTACTATCGCGTTGCTGCGTTTTCGTAAGACTATCGGTGAGATGGCATAAAGGCTTAAGAAGGGCCGTCGACTTACGGCGGCCGAATGGTTTATTTATGGCGATTCATAAAGCGACGTAAACCCCAGGTGAAGGCCATCGCCATACTGAAGAGAATGAACAGCAACACCACCCAGCTGATGGAGATGCGCAGCAGCGTGCCGGGGGTCATAAACGGCTGCAGATACACGGTGAAGGACTGCGCGGGTGATTTTCCCAGCAGTTCATAAACGTTATCGGTGAGCCACACGCCGACCCGGCAGAACAACCAGATAATCGCAGGCCAGCAGAGCAGCACCAGAAAGGTAAAGCGCTCCTGAATGTAAGTGAAGAGCTGGCGCAATGGCGACCAGTTAAGCAGGATTTTCATTTCTATTCTCATTTGCCAGCCGAGAACCAGCATATGTCTCGCAAGGTATTTCGGGCAGCATCCATACAGGCAATCATCCCCCTTTGTATATCAAATTTGCTGCCATATAAACCAGATCAAGTTAACAAAGTGTTAATGATAAAGCTCATTTAGACAAAAACAGGGAAGAAGCATACCGTTCGCCACAATACATCCGGAAGCGAAGTATCCAGTCACGGAAATATTTTTTCTGAAGCGTAAACGCGTTATTTTGTGGGAGGAAGAGGCCGCATCATTATTTTACCGGGGCACAATATAATGGCGCTGAAATAAAGAGATAATATTAATCGTAGCTGCTGATAATTATTTTCCGACTTGTATCAGCCGGTAAATTCACTATCCGGTTGACCATGCCACAAGCATTCGTCACGCTATTTTGCGAAGCAATAAAGGCGGTGCTGCGCACTTTGTCCGGGGTACGGTTTTGTAGCCCCGGTAAGCGCAGCGCCACCGGGGGAGATATACCCCACACAGCAAAAAACCCGCACCTTTCGGGACGGGGTTCTTTTTAAACGCAAAAACAAAAAGCCCGGTCTTTCGACCGGGCTTTCTGCTTTATTTGATGCCTGGCAGTTCCCTACTCTCACATGGGGAGACCCCACACTACCATCG
>OJTM01000186.1_pt1 | contig 15508 bp, 9 predicted proteins | sample 1599711 | NCBI WGS metagenome assembly OJTM01 (sample SAMN04436762, study PRJEB24849) | human gut metagenome | biome: human gut; feature: NICU; material: stool | host: Homo sapiens | place: USA: Saint Louis, MO | collected 2011-03-07
TCAACAATGAAGGTATCATTGAAGACGCGCGCTTCAAGACCTACGGCTGCGGTTCCGCTATCGCTTCCAGCTCCCTGGTTACCGAGTGGGTGAAGGGCAAATCGCTGGACGAAGCGCAGGCGATCAAGAACACCGATATCGCCGATGAACTGGAACTGCCGCCGGTGAAAATCCACTGCTCGATCCTGGCGGAAGACGCGATTAAAGCCGCGATTGCGGATTACAAAAGCAAACGTGAAGCAAAATAATTAGTTGAGGTTTTGTTATGTCGATTACTCTTAGCGACAGTGCAGCAGCGCGAGTCAATGCCTTCCTGGCGAACCGCGGTAAAGGGTTTGGCCTGCGCCTGGGCGTAAGAACCTCCGGCTGCTCGGGTATGGCCTATGTACTGGAGTTTGTTGACGAGCCGGCGGCTGAAGACACCGTGTTTGAAGACAAAGGCGTGAAGGTCGTGATCGACGGCAAAAGTCTGCAATTCCTCGACGGCACTCAGCTGGACTTCGTCAAAGAAGGCCTCAACGAAGGGTTCAAATTCACTAACCCTAACGTCAAAGATGAGTGCGGCTGCGGCGAAAGCTTTAACGTATAATCGGTACTCCTCAACCCCACCGCGGTCACGCCGCGCGTGGGGTTTTAATTTAGATGCATGACCCTGAGGTTACTATGGACTATTTCACCCTCTTCGGGTTACCAGCCAGCTATACCCTCTCGCTTGAACAACTGGCTGTCCGGTATCAGGATCTGCAGCGCCAGTACCATCCGGATAAATTTGCCAGCGCGCCTGCGGCGGAACAGCTTGCGGCGGTTCAGCATTCCGCCACTATAAACCAGGCCTGGCAGACGCTGCGCCATCCGCTGACTCGCGCAGAATATCTCCTTTCGCTGCATGGCTTCGATCTGGCCAGCGAGCAGCATACCGTTCGCGATACCGCGTTCCTGATGGAACAGCTGGAATTGCGCGAAGAGCTGGATGAGATCGGCCAGGCGAAAGACGACGCGCGGCTGGAAGGTTTTATCAAACGGGTGAAAGCGCTGTTTGATACCCGTCAGCAGCTGATGGTTGACCAATTGCATAATGAGAGCTGGGAGGCGGCGGCGGAAACGGTTCGTAAGCTCCGTTTCCTCGATAAACTGCGCAGCAGTGCTGAAGAACTCGAAGAAAAACTGCTCGATTTTTAATTTTCGGAAGCAATTATGGCCTTATTACAAATTAGTGAGCCCGGCCTGAGCGCCGCGCCGCACCAGCGTCGTCTGGCGGCCGGTATCGACCTGGGCACCACCAATTCTCTGGTGGCTACCGTGCGTAGCGGCCAGGCCGAGACTCTGCCCGATCATCAAGGCCGCTATCTGCTGCCGTCGGTGGTGAACTACCACGCTTCGGGGCTGACCGTCGGCTATGACGCCCGGCTTAACGCCGCTCAGGATCCTGCCAATACCATCAGCTCCGTGAAGCGGATGATGGGGCGCTCCCTCGCCGATATTCAAAACCGTTACCCGCATCTGCCGTATCAGCTGCAGGCCAGTGAAAACGGCCTGCCGATGATCCAGACGGCCGGCGGCCTGCTGAACCCGATTCGCGTCTCCGCCGATATCCTCAAAGCGCTGGCCGCCCGGGCGACCGAAGCGCTGGCCGGCGAACTCGACGGCGTGGTTATTACCGTTCCCGCTTACTTCGATGACGCTCAGCGCCAGGGAACCAAAGACGCGGCGCGTCTGGCGGGCCTGCACGTGCTGCGCCTGCTCAATGAGCCGACCGCGGCGGCTATTGCCTACGGCCTCGACTCCGGCCAGGAAGGGGTGATTGCGGTCTACGATCTCGGCGGCGGCACCTTTGATATCTCCATTCTGCGTTTAAGCCGCGGGGTGTTTGAAGTGCTGGCCACCGGCGGCGACTCGGCTCTCGGCGGCGATGATTTCGATCACCTGCTGGCTGACTACCTGCGCGAGCAGGCGGGCTTCAGCGACCGCAGCGATAACCGTCTGCAGCGTGAGCTGCTGGATGCCGCCATCGCGGCGAAAATCGCCTTGAGCGATGCCGAGGCAGCGCACGTCGAGGTCGGCGGCTGGCAGGGCGATATCACCCGCAGCCAGTTTAACGATCTGATTGCCCCGCTGGTAAAACGTACCCTGATGGCCTGCCGTCGGGCGCTAAAAGACGCTGGCGTTGAAGCGCAAGAAGTGCTGGAAGTGGTGATGGTCGGCGGTTCGACCCGCGTGCCGCTGGTGCGTGAGCGCGTTGGCGAGTTCTTTGGTCGCACTCCGCTGACCTCCATTGACCCGGACAAAGTTGTCGCCATCGGCGCGGCGATCCAGGCCGATATCCTGGTGGGCAACAAGCCGGACAGCGAACTGCTGCTGCTCGACGTTATCCCGCTGTCGTTAGGCCTGGAAACCATGGGCGGCCTGGTGGAGAAAGTGATCCCGCGTAATACCACCATTCCGGTGGCCCGCGCGCAGGAGTTTACCACCTTCAAAGATGGCCAGACGGCGATGTCCATTCACGTGATGCAGGGCGAGCGTGAGCTGGTCCAGGATTGCCGTTCGCTGGCGCGCTTTGCGCTGCGCGGTATCCCGGCGCTGCCGGCGGGCGGGGCGCATATTCGCGTTACCTTCCAGGTGGATGCCGATGGCCTGCTGAGCGTTACGGCGATGGAAAAATCGACCGGCGTGGAAGCCTCCATCCAGGTGAAACCGTCTTACGGTCTGACCGATGGCGAAATCGCCACCATGATTAAAGATTCGATGAGCTACGCCGAACAGGATATTCAGGCGCGCATGCTGGCTGAACAGAAAGTGGAAGCCGCGCGCGTACTGGAGAGCCTGACAAGCGCGCTGGCCGCCGACGCCGCGCTGTTAAGCGCCGCGGAGCGTCAGGCCATCGATGCCGCTGCGGAGCAGGTACGCGCCGCCGCGGCAGGCGACGACGCTGACGCGATTAAAGAAGCGATTAAAAATATCGACACACAAACCCAGGAATTCGCCGCTCGCCGTATGGATCAGTCGGTCCGTATCGCGCTGAAAGGCCAATCCGTGGACGAGGTTTAAAATGCCAAAAATTGTATTTCTGCCCCACCAGGACCTGTGTCCGGATGGCATCGTTGTGGAAGCTGAGACCGGTGAAACCATTCTCGATGCCGCGCTGCGTAGCGGTATCGAAATTGAACACGCCTGCGAAAAATCCTGTGCCTGCACCACCTGCCACTGCATCGTGCGTGAAGGTTTTGACTCGCTGGCGGAAAGTAGCGAAGATGAAGACGACATGCTGGATAAAGCCTGGGGGCTGGAACCTGACAGCCGTCTGAGCTGCCAGGCGCGCGTCACCGACGAAGATCTGGTCGTTGAGATCCCGCGTTACACCATCAACCACGCACGCGAGCACTAATATGGCACTGAAATGGACCGACAGTCGCGAAATCGGCGAAGCCTTGTATGACGCTTACCCGGATCTCGACCCGAAAACCGTTCGCTTTACCGACATGCATCAGTGGATTTGCGATTTGGAAGAGTTTGATGATGATCCAAACGCATCCAATGAAAAAATTCTCGAGGCGATTCTGCTAGTCTGGCTAGACGAGGCCGAATAATTTCGCGTTAAGCGAAAACATTTTAACGGGCTGCCATAGGGTGGCCCGTTTGCTAAGAAGGATAATGATAATGACCGAAGCTATGAAGATTACGCTTTCTACTCAGCCAGCCGATGGACGCTGGGGAGAAAAAGCGACCTGGAGCATCAATAACGACGGCATCGCTCTACATCTCAACGGTAAAGACGACCTCGGGCTTATCCAGCGCGCGGCGCGCAAAATTGACGGCATGGGCATCAAGCACGTCGCCCTGAGCGGCGAAGGCTGGAACACCGATCGCGCCTGGGCCTTTTGGGCCGGCTATAAAGGGCCGAAAGGTCAGCGTCAGGTCGAATGGCCATCCCTTGACGACGCGCAGCGCAGCGAGCTGGATAACCGCCTGACGATCATCGACTGGGTGCGCGACACCATCAATGCGCCGGCGGAAGAGCTGGGTCCGGAGCAGCTGGCGCAGCGCGCTGTCGACCTGCTGTGTGGCGTGGCGGGTGAGAAGATAAGCTATCGCATCACCAAAGGCGAAGATCTGCGCGAGCAGGGCTATCTTGGTCTGCATACCGTGGGCCGCGGCTCCGAGCGTCCGCCGGTCCTGCTGGCGCTGGACTATAACCCGACCGGCGATAAAGAGGCGCCGGTATACGCCTGCCTGGTGGGCAAAGGCATCACCTTTGATTCCGGCGGCTACAGCATCAAGCAAAGCGCCTTTATGGATTCGATGAAATCCGATATGGGCGGTGCGGCGACTATCACCGGCGCGCTGGCTTTCGCCATTACCCGCGGTCTGAACAAACGCGTGAAGCTCTACCTGTGCTGCGCCGACAACCTGATCAGCGGTAACGCCTTCAAACTGGGCGATATTATTCATTATCGCAACGGCAAAACCGTTGAAGTTATGAACACTGACGCGGAAGGCCGCCTGGTGCTGGCGGATGGCCTGATTGACGCCTCGGCGCAGAAGCCAGAGCTGATCATCGACGCCGCCACCCTGACCGGCGCGGCGAAAACCGCGTTGGGCAATGATTACCACGCGCTGTTCAGCTTTGACGATGCGCTGGCGAATCGCCTGCTGGCGAGCGCTCAGGCGGAAAACGAAGCCTTCTGGCGTCTGCCGCTGGCCGAGTTCCACCGCAACCAGCTGCCGTCCAACTTTGCTGACCTGAACAACACCGGCAGCGCGGCCTATCCGGCCGGCGCCAGCACCGCGGCGGGCTTCCTGTCCCACTTCGTGGAAAACTACCATCAGGGTTGGCTGCATATCGACTGTTCGGCAACCTACCGCAAATCTGCCGTTGAGCAGTGGTCGGCGGGCGCCACCGGGCTTGGCGTGCGTACCATTGCTAACCTGCTGACAGCTGAGTAATGGCCTTGCTGGGTGGCGCTGCGCTTACCCGGCCAGGAAAACCATATGCCCGCGTGGACGAATGGCCGCCGGGCAATTCATTGTGAAGTAGCCAAACTATGTCAGATACAAAAAATGAATTAGAAACCCTGCTGGAAAAAGCGGCGACTGAGCCCGCCCATCGTCCGGCATTTTTCAGCGCGCTGCTGGAGGCCACCGTCTGGGTGCCGGGCAGGGCAGCCGATGGCGAGCAGATTGTCGAAGATAGCGCGCTGGATCTGCAGCATTGGGAAAAAGACGACGGTACCTCGGTGATCCCTTTCTTTACCTCGCTGGAGGCGCTGCAGCAGGCGGTGGCGGATGAACAGGCTTTCGTGATGATGCCGGCCCGCACGCTGATGGCGATGACGTTGGGCGAATCGTTATTCCTCAACCCGAAGCTGCCGAGCGGCAAAGAGTTCACCCCACGGGAAATCAGCCATCTGTTAGGCGAAGAGGGCAGCCCACTGAGCACCCAGACGGTACTGGAAGGCGGCGAAGCGCTGCTGCTGTCTGAAGTCGCCGAACCGCCGGCGCAGATGGTCGATTCGCTGACCACGTTGTTCAAAACGCTGAAGACCGTCAAGCGGGCGTTTCTGTGCTCGATTAAAGAGCGCGCCGACGCGCCGGCAAACTTATTGATCGGGATTGAAGCGGAAGGAGATATTGAAGCCATTATCCAGACCACCGGCAGCGTGGCCACCGATACCTTGCCAGGCGACGAACCGATCGATATTTGCCAGGTGGTGGAAGGCGAGAAGGGCATCAGCCACTTTATGATTGCCCATATCACGCCGTTCTATGAAAAGCGCTGGGGCAGCTTCCTGCGCGATTTTAAGCAGAACCGCATCATCTGACAGCGGGGGCGGCAGCCCCCGCTGTTTCTTTCTGCTTCCAGTTCGAGGCACAAAAGCGGGGTGGCAAAAGCTAATGCAGGGCGGCAAAGATTCGCGGATAGGCAGACACCATGTGATAGAGGAGAAATCCCGTCACGCACAGTGTGACAATGCCGTTGAAGAGCGCCATATCCCCGCGCCAGGCCCGGCACCTCTCTTCGCCCAGCAGAGAACGTAGCGCTGCCACCAGCCCGCCGACCAGCATAAACGCCAGTAACACCCCTGCCATTTGCGCGATAACAATGTACCAGCCCAGCGGCGTATTCACGCCCCGGGCGCTCATCAGCGCGATCTGCGCCGGCAAAATCGTCTGGAACCCGAGGGTAAGTATCATGAGAAGACGCAGGTCCGCCAGCTGAGCGTCGAACGTGCGGGCCAGGCGCCGGGCGTCACGCAGGAGCAGCACCCCTGACGCCACCGCCGCGGCAACGCTGATGTGCTGGAGAATAAAAATGTATAACGCCAGGGTTCCGGATGGGACCCGGGACAAAAAGAACAGATTGCAAAAGACCATGGCCAGCAGGCCAAATTTTGTGACCCAGGCACGGAATACCTCGCCGGGCCAGCGCCGGCTTGACGCTGGGTTATGCATCATCCACGCGGCAAGGGTCGACTTACCGTAACCGGGCGCGAGCAGCACCATCAGAAAACCCAACAGCGCCTGATGGCAATAGGTGACTAACGGAACGTCTTCGAGAGTGACCCCGAGAAAGCGGGTATACACGGAGACTGGCGCAGGCACCAGGCTTAGCCATGTCCGGTTCCATTGCGGCCAAAAATAAAGGATCGCGCCGCCTGCCAGCAGGCCAGCTATACCTCCCAGCCAGGGAAGGCGCGGTGAATAAGCCGAATGTGGGTTAGAGACTAATGCCATTTTCACTCCTTGTGGTGACATCAGATTGGGATGGACTGGATGCGCTATCAGCCCTGAGGAATTCTGTACCAGTGCTCTGCCTCCCCATCAGGCAAAGCGAACTCGGCAGGAACAAGCCCTGCGGCAGCACAGAGTAACCGGTTTAGCGAGAAGCAGAAGAAAGTGGGAGAGAAAATCAGAAATTATTTAGTGACCGCGGAACGGGAGGCCCGCGGTCACGCCGTGTTTACGGAGCGGCAGGGGCCGGTTCAATCGGCAGATCGCTCCGCGCGCCCCATTCGCTCCAGGAGCCGTCATACAGGCAGACGCCGTTCACGCCAAGCGTGGTGAGCGCCAGCACGACCACCGCCGCCGTCACCCCCGAGCCGCAGCTGGCGATGATCGGCCGTTCAAAATCGACACCCTGACGTAAAAAGATGTCGTTCAGCTCGTCAACGGTTTTCAGTTCGCCGTTAATCACCAGATCCGTCCACGGTACGTTCAGCGCGCCGGGGATATGCCCGCGGCGCAGGCCCGGGCGCGGTTCGTCGGCCTGGCCGTTAAACCGGGCCGCCGGACGGGCATCGACAATCTGCGCCGATCCTTCATGGCTGACCAACAGGACGTCGGTCAGACGCTTAATTTGTTGAGGATCGAACCGCACGTCGAATTCCCCTTCGGCCACCTCCGGCATCCCTTGTTCCAGCGGCAGTTCGTCGCGCCGCCAGCCCTCCAGCCCGCCGGCCAGAATTGACACCTTCTCTACGCCAAAGGTGCGCAGCATCCACCACGCGCGCGGGGCGGAAAACAGATTGCCTTCGTCATAGACCACCAGATGCTTATCGCTGCAGACGCCCAGTTCGCGCATGGCGACGGCAAACGCTTCGGCCCGCGGCATCATATGCGGCAGCGGACTGGTGTGGTCGGATAGCGCCTCGATATCGAAAAACAGCGCGTTCGGCACATGGCCGGCGCGGTATTCCGCGGCCATATCCCGCAGGGCCTCCTGCCCGGCGGGCGCCATGCGGGCGTCGATAATCTGAATTTCCGGGTCATCAATATGTTCTGCCAGCCAGTCGGCAGCGACAAAAAACGAGGTGGACATAGGTGCCTCCGTTTTATTATTCATGACTGAATTGTCGGCGTTTTAGCTGGCGCTGACAAGTTAAGGACGCCAGAGTGGGGACGGCGTCACGGCACTTTTCTGATTAATCGGCAGAAACCCGCTTCGTCACTGTTGAGAAGCGCCGCCATAACGCATAATAAATGTGACAAATTGCATCAGGCTCATCGGCCGAGGGGTTAGAAGGATGAAACCATTTCGTTTAGCGGCGCTATCACTGGCGCTCCTTACCGCATTTTCATTAACCGGGTGTGATGACAGCGGTACACCGCAGGCCTCGGCCCCGGCGCCAGCCGCGGATAGCAACCCAGGCGCGACGGCAAAACCGGACCGCGCCCAGCTGGCGGCGCTGGCGGAAAAAAGCCAGGGTAAAGCGCTGACGCTCCTCGACGCCTCGGAGGTGCAACTGGATGGCGCCGCGACCCTGGTGCTGACGTTTTCCGTCCCGCTGCAGCCGGACCAGGATTTCTCGCGCAGCGTGCATCTGGTCGACAAGAAAAGCGGTAAGGTGGACGGTGCCTGGGAGCTGGCGCCGAATCTGAAAGAGCTGCGTCTGCGTCACCTTGAGCCAAAGCGCGAGCTGATTGTCTCGGTCGACCCGACGCTGACCGCCCTGAACAAGGCGACGCTCGACAAACCGTTTGAGAAGACCCTGACCACCCGCGATATCGCACCGAGCGTTGGGTTTGCCAGCCGCGGCTCGCTGCTGCCGGGCAACGTGGTCGCCGGGCTGCCGGTGATGGCGCTTAACGTCGATAATGTCGACGTTAATTTCTTCCGCATTAAGCCGGAATCGCTCTCCGCCTTTGTCAGTCAGTGGGAATACCGTAACTCGTTAAGCAACTGGGAATCTAATGAACTGCTGAAGATGGCGGATCTGGTCTACAGCGGCCGCTTCGATCTCAACCCGGCGCGTAATACTCGCGAAAAGCTGCTGCTGCCGCTGAGCGACATCAAGCCGCTCCAGCAGCCTGGCGTCTACGTGGCGGTCATGAACCCGGCGGGCCGTTATAGCTACAGCAACGCGGCGACGCTGTTTACCCTCAGCGATATCGGCGTCTCGGCGCATCGCTACCATAACCGGCTGGACGTTTTTACCCAGAGTCTGGAAAACGGCGCCGCCCAGTCGGGTATTGAGGTGCAGTTGCTCAATGCCAAAGGGCAGACCCTGGCGGAAGCGAAAAGCGACAGCCAGGGCCACGTCACCCTGCAAACCGATAAAGAAGCCGCGCTGCTGCTGGCGCGCAAAGAGGGGCAGACCACGCTCCTCGACCTCAAGCTGCCGGCGCTGGATCTGGCGGAATTCTCTATCGCAGGCGCGCCCGGCTTTAGCAAACAGTTCTTTATGTTTGGCCCGCGCGATCTCTATCGTCCCGGCGAAACGGTGATCCTTAATGCGCTGTTGCGCGATAGCGACGGCAAGCCGCTGGCGGAGCAGCCGGTGAAACTGGAGGTGGTTCAGCCGGACGGCCAGGTGATCCGCTCGGTGATGAGCAAACCAGTGAATGGCCTGTACCAGTTTACTTATCCGCTCGACAGCGGCGCGGCTACCGGCATGTGGCACATTCGCGCCAGCGCCGGCGACAATCAGCCGCGCGAATGGGATTTCCACGTTGAAGACTTTATGCCGGAACGCATGGCCCTGAACCTGACGCCGCAGGCCGCGCCAGTCGCGCCGGATGCCGACGTCACCTTTGGCGTTAGCGGCGCTTATCTCTACGGCGCGCCGGCCAGCGGCAACCAGCTGCAGGGCAAGCTGTTCCTGCGCCCGCTGCGCGACGCCGTCGCTGCGCTGCCGGGCTTCCAGTTCGGCGATATTGCGGAAGAAAACCTCTCCCGTAGTCTGGATGAAGTCCAGCTGACGCTGGACGAAAAAGGCCATGGCGAAGTGACCACCTCAAGCCAGTGGCAGGATAGCCATTCGCCGCTGCAGGTGGTGCTGCAGGCCAGCCTGCTGGAATCCGGCGGTCGCCCGGTGACCCGTACGGTTAAGCAGCCGATCTGGCCCGCCGAGGCGCTGCCGGGGATCCGCCCGCAATTTACGCTGAAGGACGTTTACGATTACCGCACCGATACCACCGTGAAACAGCCGGTGGTGGATGAAAACAGTAACGCCGCGTTTGATATCGTCTATGCCGACGTCAAAGGCGAGAAAAAAGCGATCTCCGGTCTCCAGGTGCGGCTGATCCGCGAGCGGCGCGACTACTACTGGAACTGGTCCGACAGCGAAGGCTGGCAGTCGCAGTTCGATCAAAAAGATCTGCAGGAGGGCGAGGAGTCGCTGGACCTGCAGGCCGGCCAGATCGGCAAAGTGAGCTTCCCGGTGGAGTGGGGATCCTATCGTCTGGAGGTGAAAGGACCGGACGACGTGGTCAGCAGCGTGCGCTTCTGGGCGGGGTACAGCTGGCAGGATAACAGCGAAGGCGCCGGCGCGGCGCGTCCTGACCGGGTCACCATGAAGCTGGATAAACCGAGCTATAAACCGGGCGACACCATCAGGCTGCACATCGCCGCCCCGGCGGCGGGTAAAGGCTACGCAATGGTGGAATCCAGCGAAGGGCCGCTGTGGTGGCAGGAAATTGACGTCCCGGCGGAGGGGATGGACCTGTCGATCCCGGTGGATAAAACCTGGAATCGCCACGACCTCTACCTCAGCACGCTGGTGGTTCGTCCCGGCGATAAATCGCGCTCGGCAACGCCGAAACGCGCGGTGGGCCTGCTGCATCTGCCGCTGGGCGATGAAAACCGTCGCCTGACGCTGGCGCTGGAGGCCCCGGACAAAATGCGCCCCAACCAGCCGCTGACGGTGAAAGTGAAAGCCAGCGTCAAAGAGGGCGAGGCGCCGAAACAGGTCAATGTCCTGCTCTCGGCGGTGGATAGCGGGGTACTGAATATCACCGATTACGCTACCCCGGATCCGTGGAACGCCTTCTTTGGCCAGAAGCGTTACGGCGCAGATATCTATGACATCTACGGCCAGGTGATCGAAGGGCAGGGGCGGGTGGCCAGCCTGCGCTTCGGCGGCGATGGCGACGAGTTAAAACGCGGCGGCAAACCGCCGGTCAACCACGTGACGATCGTCGCCCAGCAGGCGCAGCCGGTGGTATTGAACGATCAGGGCGAAGGCACGGTGACGTTACCCATTGGCGATTTTAACGGCGAGCTGCGGGTGATGGCCCAGGCGTGGACGGCGGATGACTTCGGCAGCAGCGAAGATAAAGTGGTGGTGGCCGCCCCGGTCATCGCCGAGCTGAACACTCCGCGTTTCCTCGCCAGCGGCGATACCACACGGCTGGCGCTGGATCTCAGCAATCTGACCGACAAACCGCAAACCCTGCAGGTACATCTTACCGCCAGCGGGCTGGTGACCTTGACCGAGGGCCAACTGCCGCCGGTACAGCTGGCGCCGGGGGCGCGCAGCACGCTGTTTATACCAGTGAGCGCGCTGGCGGGCTTCGGCGATGGTCAGGTTAATGCCACCATCAGCGGCCTGAGCCTGCCGGGCGAAACCTTCGCCCCGCTGCAAAAACAGTGGAAAATCGGCGTGCGTCCGGCGTACCCGGCACAGACCGTCAACAGCGGCGCAGTGCTGCAGCCAGGTGAAAGCTGGCAGCCGCCGGCGGCGCAGAGCCAGGGCTTTGCCCCGCAAACGCTGCAGGGCCAACTGCTGCTCAGCGGTAAACCACCGTTGAATCTCGCCCGCTATATCCGCGAGCTGAAAGCCTATCCTTACGGCTGCCTTGAGCAGACCGCCAGCGGCCTGTTCCCGTCCCTGTATACCAGCGCGGCGCAGCTAAAGGCGCTGGGCATTAGCGGGGACAGCGACGAAAAACGCCGCGCGGCCATCGATGTCGGTATTTCACGCCTGCTGCAGATGCAGCTGGAAAACGGCGGCTTTGCGCTATGGGATAGAGAGGGGCCGGAAGAGTACTGGCTGACCGCCTACGCCATGGACTTCCTCGTGCGCGCCAGCGAGCAGGGCTATAGCGTACCGGTCAACGCCATTAATAAAGGCAACGAGCGCCTGCTGCGCTATCTGCAGGAGCCAGGCCTGATGACCGTGCGCTACAGCGACGACGCCCAGGCTAGCCGCTTTGCCGCTCAGGCCTATGCCGCGCTGGTGCTGGCGCGTCAGCAAAAAGCGCCGCTCGGCGCCTTGCGTGAAATCTGGAGCCGTCACGACCAGGCGCGATCCGGCTTGCCGCTGCTGCAGCTCGGCATTGCGCTGAAAACTATGGGCGATGCGCCGCGCGGCGACGCCGCCCTGAAGCTGGCGGTTGCCACCCCGCGCCAGGATGAGAATCGTTGGCTGGGCGATTACGGTAGCCCGCTGCGCGATAACGCCCTGAAGCTGGCGCTGCTGGAAGAGAATAAGCTGCTGCCGGAGGTGCAAACTCAGCTGTTGAGCACGCTGTCGGAAGAGGCCTATGGCCAGCGCTGGCTGTCGACCCAGGAAACCAACGCCTTGTTCCTTGCCGGACGTACGCTGGCGGACCTGCCGGGCAGCTGGCAGGCGCAAACCTCGCTGCAGGCGGAGCCGCTGGCCGGCGACAAAGCGCAAACCCGCAACCTCGACGGCGATCGGCTGGCGGCGCTGCAGGTGAGTAATACCGGCAGTCAGCCGCTGTGGCTGCGTCTCGACAGCAGCGGCTATCCGCAAAGCGCGCCGCAGCCGGGCGGTAACGTCCTGGGGATTGAACGCACTATTTTCGATACCCAGGGGCAGCAGAAATCGCTGTCTTCACTGCGCAGCGGCGAACTGGTGCTCGTCAAGCTGGAGGTGACCGCCAAACGCAACGTGCCTGACGCGCTGGTGGTTGATCTGTTGCCAGCCGGTCTGGAGCTGGAAAACCAGAATCTGGCCAACAGCAGCGCCAGCCTGCAGGAGAATGGCGACGCGGTGCAAAACCTGCTTAACCAGATGCAGCAGGCGGATATTCAGCATATCGAGTTCCGCGATGACCGTTTCGTCGCCGCCGTCGCTGTCAATGAAGGCCAGCCGGTGACGCTGGTCTATCTGGCGCGGGCGGTGACGCCGGGCACTTATCAGGTCCCGCAGCCGCAGGTGGAATCGATGTATGCGCCGCAGTGGCGGGCGACAGGAGCGGCCAGCGGTCCGCTCACCGTGACGCCGTAAATGCGCGTATTGCCTCGGGTAAAACGCCGCTGGCGCTGGCTGGCGGCGTTTATTTTTCTGCTGTGGCTGGCGGTGCTGGCGGCCGATCGCCTGTGGCCGCTGCCGCTGCATGACGTCACGCCTGCCCGTGTGGTGGTGGCGGAAGACGGGACGCCGCTGTGGCGGTTTGCCGACGCGCAGGGCGTCTGGCGTTATCCGGTCACGCTCGCCGACGTGTCGCCGCGCTATCTGCAGGCGCTCATCCAGTATGAAGACCGCTGGTTCTGGCGCCATCCGGGGGTCAATCCCTTCGCGGTGCTGCGCGCCGCCTGGCAGGATCTTACTTCCGGGCGAGTTATCTCGGGCGGCAGCACGCTTACCATGCAGGTGGCACGCCTGCTTGATCCCCATCCACGCACCTTCGGCGGCAAGCTGCGCCAGCTGTGGCGAGCGCTGCAGCTGGAGTGGCATCTGTCAAAAAGCGACATTCTAACCCTCTATTTGAACCGCGCGCCGTTTGGCGGCACCCTGCAGGGGATCGGCGCGGCCAGCTGGGCCTATCTCGGTAAGCCGCCTGCCAGGCTTAGCTACGGCGAGGCGGCGCTGCTGGCGGTACTTCCCCAGGCGCCCAGTCGTTTACGTCCGGACCGCTGGCCGCAGCGGGCCCAGGCGGCGCGTGATAAAGTGCTTACGCGAATGGTCAGCCAGGGCGTCTGGCCGGAGCAGGCGGTAAAGGAAGCGATGGAGGAGCCAGTATGGCTGTTTCCGCGCCAGATGCCGCAGCTGGCGCCGCTTTTTTCACGCCGCGCGCTGGCGACCAGTCGTGATGAAAAGGTGGTGACGACTCTGGATGCCGGACTGCAGCGGCAACTGGAAGATCTGGCGCTGAACTGGAAATCGCGCCTGCCGCCGCGCAGTTCGCTGGCGATGGTCGTCGTCGACCACACGGATATGAAAGTTCGCGGCTGGGTGGGCTCGGCGGATATCACCGACGACAGCCGCTTCGGCCATATTGATATGGTCTCGGCGGTACGCTCGCCGGGGTCGGTGCTGAAACCCTTTATCTACGCGATGGCGATGGATGAGGGGCTGATTCACCCGGCATCGCTATTACAGGATGTGCCACGGCGTTTTAGCGATTATCGCCCCGGTAATTTCGACAGCGGGTTTCATGGCCCGGTGAGCGCCAGCGAGGCGCTGGTTCGGTCGCTGAATCTGCCGGCGGTGCAGGTGCTCGAAGCCTATGGACCAAAACGCTTTGCGGCTAATTTACGCAACGCCGGGCTGCCCCTGACGCTGCCCGCTGGCGCAGAGCCGAATCTGTCGCTAATCCTCGGCGGCGCCGGGGCGCGGCTGGAAGATATTGTCGCGGCGTACAGCGCCTTCGCCCGCCATGGCAAGGCGGCGCGGCTGCGCCTGAAGCCGAGCGATCCATTGACCGAGCGCGCGCTGATGTCGCCCGGGGCAGCATGGATCGTCCGGCGTATTTTGGCCGGCGAAGCGCAACCGGTTCCCGATGCCTCGCTGCCGCAGGCGGTGCCGCTGGCGTGGAAAACCGGCACCAGCTACGGCTATCGCGACGCGTGGGCGGTCGGCCTCAATGCGCGATATCTGATAGGCATCTGGACCGGGCGCCCGGACGGTACGCCGGTGGTGGGCCAGTTTGGCTTCGCCAGCGCCGTACCGCTGCTCAACCAGGTCAATAATCTGCTGCTGGCCCGCCCGGCGATGAGCCGCGGCGGGCTGCCGAGCGATCCGCGCCCGGCAACGGTCAGCCAGGGGACAATCTGCTGGCCTGGCGGGCAGGATCTGCCGGCGGGCGACAGCAACTGTCGTCGTCGCCTGGCCAGCTGGCTTTTGGATGCCAGCCAGCCGCCGACTCTGCTGCTGCCGGGGCAGGAGAGCGTACGCGGGATCCGCTTCCCGGTGTGGCGCAATGAACACGGCGAACGGGTGGCGGCGGATTGTCCCGGCGCTCGGGAAAGCCAGGTCGAAGTCTGGCCGCTGCCGCTGGATCCCTGGCTGCCGGCCAGCGAAAGGCGGCGCGCGCGCCTGGGACCGGCATCGGAGTCATGCCCGCCGTTACAGACTCAGGATACCGCGCCGCTGGTGCTGTCCGGCATCCGTGATGGGGCGGTGATAAAACGTCTCCCGGGTGAGGCGCGGGTGATGTTGCCGCTACAAACCAGCGGTGGGGAGGGGCGGCGCTGGTGGTTTATTAATGGCGAACCGTTAGAGGCCGCCGGCGCAAGAACCACGCTAATGCTGGATAAACCCGGCGAGTGGCAGTTGGTAGTGATGGATGAAGCGGGTCAGACGGCGGCCGCCAGCTTCACCCTGCAATAACCAGGGTGAATTTGTTGTTGGCGGTTTGTGTTTTCAATACTCATCTTATTTTAACAAAATGTTACCTTCATCCGTAGGCAGGGGCGGGGATGCTCATTATAATGCGCGCCAGGCCATACAATCGTATGTGCAACAACAGAACATTTAATTAGAGGTAATCATGGCTATTGAACGTACTTTTTCCATCATCAAACCAAACGCGGTGGCAAAAAACG
>OJTM01000191.1_pt1 | contig 14737 bp, 11 predicted proteins | sample 1599711 | NCBI WGS metagenome assembly OJTM01 (sample SAMN04436762, study PRJEB24849) | human gut metagenome | biome: human gut; feature: NICU; material: stool | host: Homo sapiens | place: USA: Saint Louis, MO | collected 2011-03-07
CCGTATTTATCTATAACAAAGGTTTATTTGTAGAAACCGTGACTTTTTACCCACTAGAACGGGCCAAAGAGATTCAGGCAGTACTGGAGAAAAAACAACTTGGTGGCAAATGATCATTGACGTCGAAAAACTGGTAAAACAACTGGGGAATCCCTATCATGCAATTTACAGTCACGGGTTGATTCCTTATAAAACAAAACCAGTTGGACCAGTGGATGTTGATACAGCATCACTGTATATGAAGCGTGAAGGGCTATATTTATCTTTTGAGAATGATAAAGATAAAGTTTTTAACGAAATTACGCTGACTCTTGAAGATGATGAGAAGATGGATTGGGTCTTCCCTAATGCAATGCCTTTTGGTCTTGAACTTGTAATGACACAGAAATGGGTGTGCGAACGCTTTGGGCTCCCAATGATTTATGGTGAGCCTAAAACGATGGGGAGCTATAGTCGTGGTATTAGTGAGGTATACCCACTGTTGCCACCTAATCAAAATATAGCTGTTTTATTCGTTTATAATTCTGATCTTTTTGTTGTTAGTGTAACTTTCTATTCTATAGAACATGCAAAAGAAATTCAGGCGGCTCTCGGGAAAATACGGTTGTCTGGAAATTGACGTTCGAAGTGAAAAATCCTTAATGTGGGGAATATCACCTCAGGGAAGAGGTATACATTCAGTAAAGAGAGGCGTACAGATATGCCGGATCTTACTTTGTGTCTGTCACTCTTTCTTTGATGGGAGTGACAGGTTTCCGTTTATTATTGAATGTCATTGCCGCCATTCCCCTTGTTAAAATAGATGCGATAGAGTATGCGAATAAATAATTACTGTATCGCTGATATATAAAAGGAAATTCAATGTCCAAAGGTTTTGTATTACTCGGCGATAAAACCACGCACGGCGGTGCTGTTATTTCCGCATCTTCCACCATGATTGTAAATGGAAAGCCCGTAGCGCTGGTGGGGGATAAAGTCAGCTGCCCGATTCCGGGACATGGCACTAATGCCATTATTGAGGGATCGCCGGAATGGTCTTCCGATGGTAAAGCCATCGTGGTCGATGGCTGCAAATGTCAGTGCGGTTGCCAGGTGATTTCCGGCGCGCCGGAATGCGCGATAGGATAAAAAATGGGCTGGGTACGAACAAAAGCATTGACCATGGAGCAGCCATCGGCTCCTTCACTGACCCGATGGCTGTTTGCCGGTGTACTGATGGCGATTATCGGTGTCCTGCTGTTTATCCTCCATGCTTCCGGCACCATAGAAACACTTTCAGCGATGAATATCTGGTGGGTATCTCTCGCTCCAGCAGGATGCTGGCTGTTGGCCTTTTGTCTGCGGTGCTGGCAGTGGGACAGAGAGCTGAAAGAGTATCAGTTCTTACAGAAAGAGGCGGAACGCGGGCAATTAAAGTGGGAAGCCTGGGCCGGTCGTTATCTGGCGGTACTGGGCAGTGCAGTGCTGTTGCCGGATCATATTTCTGCGGCACGTTGGGGGGATGAGCGGCCTCAGCAATACGGACTTACCCGCAGGATTAATTACCTTCCGGTAGAAGAGCCCGTGCAGTTGAGTGCGATGCATGCGCTGCTGACCAGTATAGAAGAGCGCGTGCAGTGCCTGCCGGAAGAGCTACTGCTGTATGTCACCCTGATCACGGATAATCCCTCGCCTGAGCTGACCAGCAGTTTCAGTAATCTCTGGAAAGAACACTTTCCTGGCCGCGCCGTGCCTGATGATATTACCGTTACCGGCTCATTCTCACTGTCGGAAGTGGAGGAGCGCCTGATGCAGCCTGTACTGACGGTCAATTTACTCCTGGTCATCCAGCTCAACGGTGGTACAGCATACTCCGACGGGCTGGCCGTGCTGCTGCTGACCAGCGATGATGTGGCGCAAAAATACCATCTGCCGCACTCATCACGGCTGTTACGTCCTATGCCCTTAGATATGACGAACTTTGAAGACGATATCACCCTGTTTCTGGAAACCCAGACTGTCGCCTGCCATACGCCCTCCGTTATCGGGGACGCAAAAAAATGGACGGAAAGAAGCGCCGCGCTTATCACGCAGGGCGGCAAAATGCATACCCCATGGAAAGCTGAAGATATCGCGCTGCTGGAAAAATGGTGCGGTATTCCGGGACCCGCAGCGCCCTGGCTCCTGACCGCGCTGGCAGCCGATCTGGTCAGCCTCCGTAAACAGCCCCTGCTGGCGTTATTTTCCAGCGAACAGGAACATTTTATCAGTACCATCACCCCAGGGAGTGAAGATGAATATACCGGGTAATGGCCTGGGCCGGTTTGGCCTGGCCGGGCTTACGTTGGCCGGGATGGCTGCAATATGGTGGGGGATCACCCGCTATGGCGGCATGCTGAATATCAATACGCGGGGCGAGCAGGTACTGGTGTTTGTCCTGGTCTGTCTGGCGTTGGTATTTGTTTTTTACCTTCCTGCAATGTCCCGCCGTGTGAAGGAGAGTTTATATCGCCGGCAGTCGCAGCAGGCCAGCGTCTTACCCGGCGAAGAAGGGCGCGTGGCGCTGACACCTCCCCATCATATTACGGTGGGGGAAATTCGCCAGACTCTACGCTATCAGTATGGACGCGCCTGGTCCCGCAAAGTCCGTATTCTGCTGATAATTGGCTCAGTCAGAGACGTAGAACAACTGACCCCAAAGCTCACGCAGGAACTCTGGCAGGAAGATCAAGGTACATTATTGCTGTGGGGTGGAGACCCTGGGGCAGCGGTAGATAACGCCTGGTTCACAGCGCTGCGTAAACTGCGTTATCGCCCGGCTGATGGTATGGTGTGGATAACATCGGGCTTTGACGGCGTTTTGACAACGATGAACAGAACGAAGCCCAGGCTCACGCCAGATGAAATGGACAGTGTGTCTCACTCTCTAAAGCTACGCTTCGAAGCTATTGGCTGGAAACTACCCCTATACGTCTGGTCGCTGTATGAGGGGGGCAACGAAAAAAATGGACGTATCACTCAGCCTGTAGGCTGCCTGTTACCTGCAGGTTGTACGCCGCAAATAGTTGCCGAACAGTTCACTGCCCTGGCGTCGTTACTGATAGAGCAGGGCATCCAGCAGATATGCGGGCAACCACAGCACAATTTTTTACTCGCGCTGGCCGACCAGTTGACTCGGGAAGCGGAAGCGGTGGTGGAACCGTTATCGATACTGCTTAATCCATACCGACCATTGCCGCTGGCCGGGGTGGTATTTAGTGAGGCGTCAGTAGAGGCTGGTCGCAGTGTCCGTCATCACTGGGGACGGGATAACCGCTGGGAAACGATACCAGACTCAGTGCTGTGGTTGCCAGCCGGTCTACGTCCGCGCAAACAGGGAGTCAACTGGATGCGTGGGATGAGCGTGGCCGCCGCCGCCCTGATGTTACTCTGGGCCGCCTCAATGACAGTCTCTTTTATCGCCAACCGCCACCTGGTGGCGATCGCACAGGAGCAGGTGCGGCTGGCCTCAGCGGAGAAACAGCCGCTGGTCGTACGCCTGCATGCGCTCTCCGCGTTACAGAAAACGCTTTCTCAACTGGAATACCGCTCGCAGCACGGCGCGCCGTGGTACCTCCGCGCTGGCCTCAGTCAGAACGATGACCTGCTGGCGGCGCTGTTCCCGCGCTACGGAGAGAGGGCGCAGCCGCTGCTGCGCGATGCGGCGGCGCATCATCTGGAAGAGCAGCTCACCGCCTTCGTGCAGCTGCCGCCGGACAGCACACTGCGTGAGAAGATGACGAAGACCGCTTACGGACAACTGAAACAATATCTGATGTTGACCCGCCCGGAAAAAATGGACGCCGCGTGGTTCGCCACCACGCTAATGCAGGACTGGTCGCAGCGCTCAGGCATCGCTGACGCCGTCTGGCAGGGCAGCGGCCCTTCGCTGCTGGCATTTTATGCCGCCAGTCTGGTGTCGCATCCGCAGTGGCGTCTGCCTGTCGATGACGGTCTGGTCAGCCAGGTGCGCACACGGTTAATTCGACAGATGGGCCAGCGCAACAGTGAGTCCACGCTTTACCAGAAGATGCTCGCGCAGGTGGCGAATCAGTATGCCGATATGCGCCTGGCGGATATGACTGCCGACACCGATGCTTCGCGTCTGTTCAGCACTGATGAGGTGGTGCCGGGCATGTTTACCCGTCAGGCCTGGGAGCAGGCCGTGCAGCCGGCCATTGAGAAAGTGGTCGCGGAACGCCGCGATGAAATGGACTGGGTGTTGAGCGATACGAAGCAGACTGCCGCGCAGTCGACGTCGCCGGAAGCTCTGCGAGCCAGGCTGGCGGAGCGTTATTTCGCTGATTTTAGCGGCGCCTGGCTGGATTTCCTCAACAGTCTGCGCTGGCAGCGCGCGGCGACCCTCTCCGATGCTATCGACCAGCTGACCCTGATGGCCGATGTGCGCCAGTCGCCGCTGGTGGCGCTGATGAACACCCTGAGCGTGCAGGGGCGAACCGGCCAGACCGGGGAAGCCATCGCCGATTCGCTGGTCAAATCGGCCAGGCAGCTGTTTAACCGTGATAACTCGCCCGTCATCGATCAACGGTCCGGCGCGCGCGGTCCTCTGGATGCCACCTTCGGACCCGTGCTGGCGCTGCTGGACAATCGCGACGGCGGGACGCCCACCAGCCGTCTTAGCCTGCAGACCTTCCTGACCCGCGTCACCCAGGTGCGTCTGCGCCTGCAGCAGGTCACCAACGCCACCGACCCGCAGGCGATGACCCGCCTGCTTGCGCAGACGGTATTCCAGGGCAAGGCCGTGGATTTAACCGAAACGCGCGACTACGGCAGCCTGGTGGCGGCGGGGCTGGGCCAGCAGTGGAGTGGATTTGGGCAAACGCTTTTTGTTCGCCCGATGGAACAGGCCTGGCAGCAGGTATTGACCCCGGCGGCGGAAAGTCTCAACGCCCAGTGGCGCAGCGCGGTGGTGGAGGACTGGAATAGCGCCTTTGGCGGCCGCTACCCCTTTAAAAATACCAGCAGTGAAGTCTCTCTGCCGCTGCTGGCAAAATACCTCGACAGCGAGACTGGGCGCATCGCCCGCTTTCTGCAGACCCGGCTGAACGGCGTGCTGCATAAAGAGGGGAGCCGCTGGATGGCGGACAGTATCAATGCTCAGGGGCTGACGTTTAACCCGGCCTTTCTGCAGGCGATGAATACCCTGAGCCAACTCTCCGACGTCGCGTTCGCCAACGGCGAAGCGGGATTGCATTTTGCGCTACGTCCCGGCACCGCGGACGGCGTGATGCAGACGGAGCTGGTCATCGACAGTCAGAAACTTGTCTATATGAACCAGATGCCGGTCTGGCGGCGGTTCAGCTGGCCCGCTGACACCGAAGCGCCGGGCGCCAGTCTGAGCTGGATCAGTACCCGGGCGGGCACCCGCCAGTATGGCGATTTCCCGGGCGCCTGGGGGTGGATCCGTCTGCTGGATAAGGAGGTGGTCAGCGCTTATCCCGGAACGAGCAGCAGCTGGAGCCTGAGCTGGAAAGCGCCGGATGGTCTGTTGCTGAACTACACGCTGCGTACCGAGGCGGGGGAAGGACCGCTGGCGCTGCTGGCGCTGCGAAACTTTACGCTACCGGAGACGATATTCAGCGTGCGCGCGTCTGCTGAACGTGTTCCGCTGACCGACGATATACCCGGCGAAGAGGGATACTGAACCTTCTCCCTCACTGATTGGCGTTAACCTGCAACGCCAGGCCTCCTTCGCTCATGGCCGCCCGACGGCCAACTAATCTGACCGCGCAGCCATGCTGCGTGTCTCCCTGTAGACGAATAATGGAATATTCATAATGGACGATTTAACCCTGCGATATTTTGACGCTGAAATGCGCTACCTGCGCGAGGCGGCAAAAGCGTTCGCGCAGGCTCACCCCGATCGGGCGGCGATGCTGGATCTCGATAAAGCCGGTACGCCGGACCCTTACGTTGAGCGCCTGTTTGAAGGCTTTGCCTTTTCCGTAGGTCGCTTGCGCGAAAAAATTGATGATGATCTGCCGGAGCTGACCGAGGGGCTGGTCAGCATGCTGTGGCCGCACTATTTGCGCACTATTCCATCGCTATCGATCGTAGCGCTGACCCCAACGCTGCCGGCGATGAAGATGGCGGAAACGGTGCCCGCCGGGTTTGAGATTAGCTCCCGCCCACTGGGGCCGAAAAATACCGTGTGCCGGTACCGAACCACCCGCGATCTGACGCTTAACCCGCTGGCGATAGAGGAGGCGGTGATGACGGCGGAGCCGGACGGACGTTCGGCCCTGCGACTACGATTCGCCTGTAGCGAGCTGGCTGACTGGTCGCAGACCGATCTCCGCCGCCTGGCGCTGTACCTGGGGGAAGACGCTGTTACCGGCAGCGCCCTCCATCTGTGGCTGACCCGACGCCAGGCCGCGCTGTACCTGCGTCTGCCGGGTCAGACAGAGCGGGTAAGCCTCGATGGCTATTTTTCCCCGGGGGGATTCAGCGAGGAGGATCGTTTATGGCCGAAGGGGGAGAGTGCTTTCAGCGGCTATCAGCTGCTGCTCGAGTATTTCACCTTTCGCGAAAAATTTATGTTCGTGCAGCTAAATGGCCTGGAAAACATCACCCTGCCGGCGGGGATATCGCATTTCACGCTTGAGGTGGTGTTCAGCGAGGTCTGGCAAAGTGATTTACCCGTCAGCGCAAGCAGCCTGCGCCTGCACTGTGTGCCGGTGATTAACCTGTTTACCCTTGAGGCCGATCCGTTGACCATCAGCGGGCTGGAGAGCGAATACCTCCTGCGTCCGAAGCGCCTGCAGGACGGGCATACCGAAATCTATTCTGTTGACAGCGTGACCGGCTCCGGGCGCACCGGGGAGGCACGCTATGTGCCTTTCACCCGCTTTCGTCACCAGGGGGGAATGATGCGTCGCCATGCGCCGGAGCGCTACTACCACACCCGCGTAAAACGGGGCGTAACCGGCATGCACGATACCTGGCTTATCCTCGGCGGACAGCAATGGGAGGCTGACCGGGAGCTGGCGCGGGAAACGGTCTCCTTGCGCATCACCGGCACTAACGGCCAGCTGCCGCGCCGGGCGCTACAGAGCACGCTGCTGGATCGCTGTGAGTCGATATCAGCCACGCCGCTTACCGTCCGCAATCTCTGTAAGCCCACGCTGCCGGCCTATCCCCCGGCGGAAGACCGCTACCACTGGCGGGTCATGAGCCATCTGGGCACCCGTTTTCTCAACATGATGAGCAGCGCCGAGGTGCTGCGCGGCACGCTGTCGCTCTACAACTGGCGGGAGGATGAGCTCAATAATCGCCGTCTGGACGCCATTCTGGCGGTCAGCCATCACCGAATTCAGCGTTTCGAGCAGGGCTTCCTGCTGCGCGGGCTGGATATCGAAGTGACGCTCGACGGTAGCGGATTTACCGGTGCGGGCGATGTCCACCTGTTTGGCGATATGCTCAACCGCTTTTTCGCACTGTATGCCGATATGAATCAGTTCAACCAGCTGACGCTCATTGTTCAACCTGAAGGGAAATGTATCCGGTGGAAAGAGAATCACAGTCTGCGCCTGCCCGGCTGATGGCGCAGCTCCGGCCTCAGTTGCCGTACATGAATTTTTACCGCTTCTGCCAGTTGCTGGAGAAGAACCATCCGAAGGCGCCGATCATCGGCAGCGGCTGGCTAGTAGGTGATGAACCCATACGCTTTCGCCCGCATCCGGGGATGGGCTTTCCGGCTGGCGAAATCCGCGGAATGGACGATCCTGAACCGCCCCGTCCGCCGGCGGTTCGCGTGACTTTTATGGGACTCTACGGCGTGGAATCCCCGCTGCCGACCCACTATAGCGATGACATTGCGCAACGGCGGGAAGGCGTCGAGGCCACCGAGGATTTCCTCGATATCTTTAACCATCGGCTGATCGCCCAGTATTACCGTATCTGGCGCAAATATTCCTACCCGGCAACCTTTCGGGCGGGCGGCACGGACAACATCTCGCAGTATTTGCTGGGCCTGGCGGGGCTGGGTATACCGGGATGTGCCGCCGTTGCCGCAGCGCCGCTGTCGCGATTTCTGGCGCTGCTGCCGGTGATGATGCTGCCGGGGAGATCCGGGGAAGGCATGGAGGCGCTGGTGGCGCTCCTGGCCCCGGGGACCCGGGCGACGGTGTACCACCACGATCCCTGCCGGATCCCCTTGTCGCAGCCGTTAACGATGAGCGTCCGTCAGCCGGTTAGCCTGCAACATAGGCCAGTGATGGGAACCCACGCCACGGATGTGAACGGTCAGGTATTGCTGCAGCTGGCCACGGAAAAGCCTGATGAGGTTCGCGGCTGGCTGCCCGGCGGCGAACTGTTCAGCGACATGATGGCGCTTCTGCACGTCTGGCTCGGATCTCATCTTGACGTGCGGCTGCAGCTTTGCGTCGCCCGCCATTTACTGCCGGATGCGCAACTTTGCTGCCAGCAGGAGCATGCCGTCCAGCTCGGCCGTACCGCTGTGCTGCGTCCGCTGGATGCGCAGAAACAGGCTGACGACAGAGTCACGATTTATCTGGGGCGCTATCAGCGCGTCCGGGAAAATATCCACCGCAGGGAGAGCGATGAAGATGGCGATTACCGCAGTTAAACCCTCCGCCAGGTTGCTGGCATTCCTCATGGTAACCGTCTTAACCGGCTGCGGACTGACGCAGACCGTGAAAGACGGCGCCGTTTCCGTGACCCAGTCCATTTTTTACCCCCAGGTGAAAACCCTGCATCTGGATCTTCGCGCCCGGGAAGGCGTGAATAACAACGCCAAAGGCGCCTCCCTGGCGACGGTGGTGCGTATTTATCAGCTGAAGGACCGGCAAGCGTTCGACAATACTGACTACCCGTCGCTGTTTGCCGGCGATGGCCAGGCGCTGCAGGCGGACCGGGTGGCGGAAAAAGATGTTCGCCTGCGTCCGGGCGAATCGGTGACCGTCGATATGCCCATGGAAACCAGCGCGCAGTTTGTGGCGGTGGCGGCCATGTTTATCGATCCAGACCTGACGCAAAACAGCTGGCGGCTGGTACTCACCCGGGACGAACTTGATCCGGCGAGGCCGCGCATTATCGAAGCCAGCCAAAATCAACTGACGCTGCACCCGTTTAAGGAGAAGTGAAAATGCCTCGTCCCTCCCTGTATGACATCCTGTACGGCAATTTCGCCGGCGGGCTTGACCTGAATACTGTCAGCGAAACGGATCAGGTCATCCTGTCGGTGCTCGATAACATGCAGCGCATCCTCAACTGTCGGGCCGGAACGCTGGCGCATCTGCCGGACTACGGCCTGCCGGATATGACCGCTGTCCTCCAGGGGATGCCAGCGTCGGCGCATCAGCTGATGAGCACATTGTCGGCGGTGTTGTTGAAATACGAACCGCGCCTGCAGCGGATCGCGGTGGTGATGCTCGATCAGCATGCGCCCGGCGAACTGCGCTATGCCATTGATGCGGAGCTGAAGGATATTGGCCTGGTGCGTTACGGCACGGAGTTTATGCCCGAGGGCAGGGTGTTGATCCGCCACCTCAAACGCCAGCAGTACCTTGACGCCCGCTCCGCCCTCTAATCTCTCGTTGAAAGACATCATGATGACAACACACCACGACCGTCACTATAAAGCCGGTGGCGACCCGCGCACGCTGGCTGATTTTATGGCCCTGCGTGCGGAAATGAACAAGCTCAGCCACCCGGCGCGGCCGGATATTAACTGGCCGTATGCCGAGCAGCTTGCCCGCGGGCTGTTGGAGCATCACGGCGCGGACCTGCAGACTGTCGCCTGGTATACCCTGGCCCGCGCCCGGCTGGGCGGGGTGGCAGGGATCAATGAGGGGCTGACGCTGATGGAGTCGCTGCTGGTTCGTCAGGGGAAAAACCTGTGGCCACAGGCGCTCCCGGCCCGGACAGAGATCTTCCGCACCCTGAGCAAGCGGCTGCGGCAGGTGATCCGTACCCTGAATCTTACCCCAGAGGATGTTGAGTCGCTTGAGCAGGCTGAACTTTCGCTGCAAAGCTTCGACGCAGTGCTCCAGCGCCTTGAGATCGCTCCTGAAAACCAGCTGAGCGACCTGCGGGCGCTACTGCACAGCACGGCAACTCGCTTCGAGAGCCTCGACCCTGCGCCAGCGCTTCCCACCGCGCCGCCGGTGGCGGTGTCTGACGCGGAACTTCCCGGCACTCTGGTCAGCGAAGAGGATGCGGCGAAGGTTGAGCCAGTGCCAGACCTAAAACGTAGACCAAAGGCTGAACCGCTGGCTCCGCCTTCACCTGCAAAGCGGCCCGCGCCGGTGGCGGCGTCTACTCCGGCACCCGCGCCGCGCTGGAAGCCGTTTATCGCCGGAATGGTTACCATGCTGGCGGTAACGGGTATCGCCGTCGGCGGATGGCTGGCGCTGCGTCAGTCCGACTTGCCGCCCATTTCGGTCACCCAAAATGCCGGACCGATACCGGGCCTGCCGGCGACAACGCCCCCGGGGCCGGTTGATCTGCCACAGACGCAGCGCCAGCTTGGCGAGCTTGACCGCCTGGCGCCGGACTGGGCGGTCAGCTACGGCGACCAGCTGGTCCACCAGGCCCTGATCCGCTGGCCGGATCAGGCGCAACCGCTGGCGCAGCAGTGGCGGCAGCAGCTGAGTGCTGGCGCATTGCCCGCGGAAAACCTTACCGGCTGGTCGGAGGGCATGCAGCAACTGCAGCGGCTCGCCGACCAGCTCAATGCCCTCGACGAGCAGAAGGGGAAGTACCTGACGGTGAGCGAACTGAAAACCGCAGTATTTGCCATCACGCAGTCGTTTAACCGCGCTGTTCCGCTGGAGGAGCAGCTGCGCCAGCTGGCCGCGCTTCCCGTTGATCAACCCTGGCCAGCCGCGCGGGGAAGCCTCGCGGAGCTGCATCTGCAACAGCTGATAGTGGAGTATGCCCTGCTGAAGCGAAAACAGCCGGCGTCGCCGACCGCTGCGCTCCCCGCAACCGGTGAGCCCTCGGTGAGTGAGGCGGTGAAATAAAGTGTGCGCATGGCAACATTTTCTTTACATCAATATTGCAAGAACCGAACGCCCTTCGTAGTCTGAAAATGATTTTAATATACCGTTTGTAGTTGTATTGAAAATTTTATTTCGATCTCTGAGGGCATACTATGAAGCACTGTAAAATAATCCTGTTAGTAGGCCTTCTGGCCAGTTCCGCTTCGGCATTAGCGGAGAAGATCGGCGTCTCAATGGCCTACTTCGATCAAAACTTTCTCACTATTATCCGCCAGTCCATTGAGAAAGAAGCTCAAGCCCGCCACGTCGACGTACAGTTTGAAGACGCCCGCGGCGACACCGGACGCCAGGCCGATCAGGTGCAGAGCTTCATTGCCTCCGGCGTGGACGCGATCATCGTCGACCCGGTGGACTCCGCCAGCACCCCGCAGCTGACGAAGATGGCGCAGCAGGCCAAAATGCCGCTGGTGTATGTGAACCGGACGCCGGGGGATAAAACGTTACCGCCCGGCGTGGTGTTTGTCGGTTCGGACGAGCGGGAGTCTGGCACATTGCAGATGGAGGCGCTGGCGAAGCTGGCGAACTACAAAGGCAACGTCGCCATCATGATCGGCAATCTCACTGACGCCGGCGCGCTGCAGCGCACCAAAGACGTCGAGCAGGTGGTGGCCAAATATCCGGCAATGAAAGTGGTGCAGAAACAGCCGGCCAACTATTCCCGCAGCGAGGGAATGGATCTGATGCAGAACTGGACAGGCAACGGGGAAGCGATTGATATTGTGGCGGCGAACAACGATGAGATGGCGATTGGCGCGGCGATGGCGCTGGAGAAGAGCCAGAAGAAGCTGTTGATCGGTGGGATCGACGCCACGCCGGACGGGCTGAAAGCCCTGGCCAGCGATAAGATCCAGGTGACGGTCTTCCAGGACGCCGTCGGTCAGGGCAAAACGGCCTTAGCGGTAGCGCTGAAGCTGATTAAAGGAGAAAAAGTCGAGTCTCATGTCTGGATCCCGTTTGAGTTAGTGACCAAAGAAAACATGCAGACCTATGTGGAAAAGAGTCATTAACGGCAAGGCGCAGGTGCGCGAACCTGGCTGATAAAACCGGGCTGATAATGCGACGCCGGGGCAACTAAATCGGAGGAAAAGGCATGGCAACGGCAAGAAACGGCTATACGCTGCAGGTGATAAAGGCAGGACAGCAGGGGCATGTTGAAATGAGATGGGGGCATCTCGCAGACGTTGATACGCGCGCGGCGGCGGCGGCTATCATGCAGCATATCGGGCGTTCTTCGTCCTCGCGGGGCCAGCAGGAGATCAGCCTGTCGCTGACCAATGCCGCCAGCGGTATCTCGGTGGAGCTTCATCACCCGGCCTCTGGGGAAAGCGCCACCCCGGCTTTTATTGAGGCTGAGTTAAAGAAGATTGTGCAGATCGTTGGTGGCTACGAGGCGGCAGAAGTTACCCATTTTGTGGAGTTGCGTGTCGTCCGGGTAAAAAAAATCCACGCCGCTGCGTGGATTTTTTTGCGCGGTGGCGGCGAAAACGCCAGTCAGCGGGATTAGACGTTGAATCGTGACTTTTATTGTATTTTATTGATATTTAATGTTTTAATTTCTACTGCTCTTTAATTGTACTCATTATTGTACTCATTTTGGAATTGGCTCGCTTTCGAAATGGACAGTTCGTATGTTCGACTCCATAATCGGCACCATTTCAAACTTTTGCCAAGTCTACCGAAACCAACTCAAAGCCCGTATATGGCTAGTTTCTAGCCCGTACCTTATCTTTTGGTATCAACTGGAATCAAATCACAGTTGGGGGCATAAGTGGGGGGCAATCTGTGTTCGTTCCAGGGATATGCCCTAATGAAGTGTAAGTATCCCGGTAAGCCGTGGTGCGACAGAGAAACCAAGAAGGTTCGCCATTGCTCCGGTGAAGTCTTTCATTACGCCAAAGTTACCAGCCGTAGGGAATATAATCCCGCAGCGGATCTAACCAGCGTGATGTCAGGACATGAATCAAAACATTATCCCTTCCTTATTGTTGTGGAGTCAGAGAGTAAATGGCATTTATTAGTCATTAAAAAAATAATCAGTTGAATTGGTTATCCATGACTACCCCGACACACTTAAATGTGTCGGGGTAGTGAGTTTGTTATGATGTGAATATTTTTATATCTACACCCATCTCATCAGCACTACTTAACCAATCTTCGATTAGTTGAAAAGCTTGTATTGTTTCAGATTGCTGGTCAGTATCTTTTGACATCTCTTCAATGAAATGTTTTTTCGAAAAAGAGTTGCCCATTACTATCCATATTTCTTTATTGCACAGTGGTGATTTTCTTCTATTAGATATTAACTCCCAGGTTTTTTCCTTAAGTTTATTTTCTTTATTAGGGATCTTTCCAATTTCGTTAAAGGCTAATCTAAAACGAGACTCAAGTTTATGTTTGGCTTTATGGGATGGCCATGCTTTATCCCAAATAGAGTAGTTTCCTGGGGTATTAGCATCTGAGTGTGAAATCAGATAGGTTAAGTTTTTAATTGCTTGACTTCCGACCTCTGCTATCGCTCCTGCTGAGGATTTTGGAGAACTGAATGATTTCCCACATTTTACATGAATGAAACATAATTTATCCGGTGATGATACGATAAAATCACATGGTTCTGTATCCATGTCAGTGCAAAGAACGAGATCGCAATTTGGAATATAAGGATGAAAGGGGCCCAATTGTGGAAGAGTAGCATTGCTATTTGAGTGGTTTTTTAATTGATCAATTAAATAAAATATAGAATTCTTATCAAAGCTTGTGCTTGTAGTATTAATATACATATCTTTTTCATCATACTTTCCTTTTTCTTTAAGACCCTTTGAAAGCAGGGCTGGAATGCTTATGAGTGAACGTCCCGCCCAACTTTCCTCAGCAGTAATACCTTTTTCAAAAGGATGTGAAAATTTATAAAATTTCGACGCACTATTTGTTGTTCCATCTAAGAAAAGAATTCTAAAATAGTCATTATTTAAATAAGAAATTATTCTATTGAAATCATCATAATTGTTAGTGGTTGTCAAAAGGTAACTATGTTTATCTTCTTCATACTGAATTTGTATTTTAAATGGTTTTGAACCAACATATAACTCCGCACCTTCACTTTCTGAATATTGAAGGTAATAATAGTCCGGTAGGAAATTCTTTTCGGAAATTAATTCGATATCGAAATCTGATAAATCTAGAATAATTGAAGCTATATCGGAATTGGGTTTTTCATTGATGGGTTGCGAGAATGACTTTATTAATCGGCCATTATTTGTTGCTTCTTTTGCTGTTCCTAAATCAATTTTCTCAATCCATTCAGATAGTTCTTCTATACTAAAATTCCTTTCCATTTGGTCAGAGACACGACCAGACCTAGCCCCTATATAGAAACTACTGTCATTTTTCCCTTGTTCATCCTTATTAACTACTTTCAATGTTGTTAGTGCGTACATGGCATTGCGCTGAGTGCTATTTATATTTTCTAGGTTTTTACCTTTTAAGGACATCGCTTCAGGTCTATTTTTTGCAGTACCTATAGCCCTTGAGTGAGCTTCTTTTATTTCACGGACTTTAGTGGCTGCAGCTAATGCTGTTAATCTATTAATATTTATAGGGTTTGCAAGATTTAAGTCGATTCTATTTGCATACTTGGCACCAGCGCTGTCAAAGATAGCTATGCTATTAGATAACTC
>OJTM01000202.1_pt1 | contig 13480 bp, 17 predicted proteins | sample 1599711 | NCBI WGS metagenome assembly OJTM01 (sample SAMN04436762, study PRJEB24849) | human gut metagenome | biome: human gut; feature: NICU; material: stool | host: Homo sapiens | place: USA: Saint Louis, MO | collected 2011-03-07
ATTAGATATAATTAATACAACAGTATTCTCACCATAAATACAATCACCAAAGTTTTAATAAATTTATAGTAATCAATGCAAAAAAAACATACATAATGCTTAAAGGTAATACCCTATCTCATTTCTGGTGGTTATACTTCCTACAACTCACAGAATAGCTTGTCTGGCGGTATATGCATTTGTACAAAGGCATCCGAATTCCATGCCCGTATCTAATATCAGAAAATATTAACTACGGATTCCCATAATATATAACCCCACCTACAGCCCCTGGTGAAAATAACTTTGCGGCGATATCCCTTAAAACAATCGTCCTTGAAGTATTTCATCACTATTCCTGTTAAGTCACCGCCCGCACGGCTATAATCCTTGCATTCATTATTACGAAAACAGGAACGCCAATGATCCGCAGTATGACCGCCTATGCCCGCCGTGAAATCAAGGGTGACTGGGGTAGCGCCGCATGGGAGCTGCGCTCGGTAAACCAGCGCTATCTGGAAACGTACTTCCGCCTGCCGGAGCAGTTCCGTAGTCTGGAGCCCGTGGTACGCGAGCGCATTCGCGCCCGCCTGACTCGCGGTAAAGTCGAATGCACCTTGCGTTTTGAACAGGATCCCAGCGCTCAGGGTGAACTCATCCTCAACGAAAAGCTGGCTAAACAGCTGGTAAACGCTGCCAACTGGGTGAAAATGCAGAGCGATGAAGGGGAAATCAACCCGGTTGATATCCTGCGCTGGCCGGGCGTGATGGCCGCCAAAGAGCAGGATCTCGACGCCATCGCCGCCGACATTCTGGCCGCTCTTGACGGCGCGCTGGACGACTTCATCGTCGCCCGCGAAACGGAAGGCCAGGCCCTGAAAGCGCTTATCGAGCAGCGGCTTGAAGGCGTGAGCGGCGAAGTGGCGAAAGTTCGCGCTCATATGCCGGAAATTCTCCAGTGGCAGCGCGAGCGTCTGGTCGCCAAGCTGGAAGATGCGGAAGTGCAGCTGGAAAATAACCGCCTTGAGCAAGAGCTGGTGCTGATGGCGCAGCGTATCGACGTTGCCGAAGAACTGGACCGTCTCGAAGCGCACGTTAAAGAGACCTATAACATTCTGAAGAAGAAAGAAGCTGTGGGTCGCCGTCTCGACTTTATGATGCAGGAGTTCAACCGTGAATCGAACACCCTGGCGTCAAAATCGATTAACGCCGAGGTGACCAACTCCGCGATTGAGCTGAAGGTACTCATCGAGCAAATGCGCGAGCAAATCCAGAATATCGAGTAAATATTTAAGAGCTATCACAAAGACGCACAAAACCAGTAAAGCCCGCACTAAGCCGGGCTTTTTTGTTATCATCGGCTATCATAAAGACGCAACAAAGCGCATGATTGCCGTGTACATAGTGGTGTACATAATGGGTTTTATGTACATCGGTTTATGTACACACCCCCATTCAATGTTCAGGTATTCGCAATGCCAAAGATTACAGACATGCAGATCCGCGCATGGATAAAGGCCGGAGATAGATTTGAAGGAAGGGCCGATGGCAACGGCCTTTATATTTGCTACCCCAAAAACTACACAGTCCCTTTCTGGCGCTTTCGCTATAAATTCGCAGGTAAGCAGCGAGCAATGGTTATCGGCTCATATGCCGAGCTATCACTATCAAAGGCCAGAGAGACAGCCAAAGAGCTATCAGCTCGCGTTGCGCTGGGTTATGACGTTGCCGGGGAGAAGCAGGAGCGCAAAACCGAAGCGCTGGCGAAGATGGAAGCAGAAAAAAACGCCATGCGCGTTTCAGAGCTGGCCGCTGAATACTTTGAGCGTCAGATACTGCCCCGCTGGAAGCACCCAGATATACTCCGCCGCCGTATCGACAAAGATATAAACCCCTGCATTGGCAGCATGAAGGTGGAGGACGTGAAGCCGCGCCATATTGATGACATGCTGAAAGGTATTGTTGACCGTGGAGCGCCGACCATAGCAACGGACGTGCTGAGATGGACGCGCCGCATATTCGACTACGGAATCAAACGGCACGCGCTGGAGATTAACCCCTGTTCAGCCTTTGAGGTGGCAGACGCTGGAGGGAAGGAGGTTAGCCGCGACCGCTGGCTAACACGCGATGAGTTAATCCAGCTATTCAAAGCCATGCGCACGGCTAAGGGTTTCAGTCGCCAGAATGAAATCACGTTCAAATTACTGTTAGCGTTATGCGTCCGAAAAATGGAGTTATGCGCCGCCCGCTGGGAGGAGTTCGACCTTGATAAAGCCGTATGGCGCTTGCCAGAGGAACGCAGCAAAAACGGCGACGCTATAGACATTCCATTAGCGCCGCCAGCAGTCGAATGGCTGAGAGAGCTTAAAACGTTCTCATGCAATAGCGCATGGGTACTGCCAGCCAGAAAGATGCAAAACCGCATGATCCCCCATATTCAGGAAAGCACCCTGCCCGTTGCGCTGGCGAAGGTTCGCGCTGAAATGCCGGACGTGCCGAACTTCACTATTCACGACTTCCGGCGCACGGCCCGCACCCATTTAGCCGCGCTGGGCGTTGATCCGGTAGTCGCAGAAAGATGCCTTAACCACAAAATTAAAGGCGTGGAGGGTATCTATAACCGCCACCAATACTTTGATGAACGCCGGGCTGCGTTAACACAGTGGACGGGCTTGCTGGTGGCACTGGAACGCGGCGAAGAATACAACGTAACGCCATTGAGAAAGGCGAAGTAACCACGACCAGTAACCACGATTAGTAACCAAGATATGTAAAGAATCAGAGGACAGATTGAGCCTAGCCCGACGGGGTGAAAAGCGGGAAGCCTTACCGCCTGGCTCAATCACTCTTTAAGGCACAGCGTGAAAGGTGACGCAATGAGCAAAAAAGAAGACCACGGCAGTATTAAAATCCCACCTATGGAATACTTTACGCTCGACAGGGCGGCCAGTATTTTGCAATGCGATACAGATGATTTACTTCACTATGGAGTTATTGGGGCTATACCGTTATGTGTAATGATGAGGCATTTCTGTTCTGCGCTGGTTTTTGTAGGTGGCAAAGACATTCAAGATCCAATTGAGTTTTATAACGAACACAAAGTAAACTCATCATTTCTTTTTCGTGATAGCAACTATGTATCTCATTTTAATTCCACGCTCACCGAACATGACGCATACAAAACAGATAGTGGGCTTATTTTATTTAGAGGATTGGCGAACGGGCTATGGTGTCTGGGACGCAGTGAAATAGAAAGTCTTCTTTATTCTAAGAGGGCAAGGGTGATAGACACGACAATTTTCAGGCCGTTCGGATGGGACACTTTCCGCGAGAAGACTGGCCTTTCGTGTCAGATAATTAGCGATAGATATTTTAATCAGAGCTGGCTACCTACGCTAAACAGACAACTAGCCGAAAGCATAGGGTTTCAGTTAAGTGAGAGCCGAAAACCTGCGCTTAATGAGACTTTGACAACTTCCGATCTATTTATTGCCAGAGATACCATTTTAAAACTCAAAGACGCAATAGATACAGGCGAGCCGATTAAAAGCATGATTAACGGAGGTGTTATTCCCTTACCGCCGACGGAAATGAATGTAGGAAAACCAGTAAAAACAACAGAAAAACAGATGAGACTAATTGTCGCATTACTTAAACGTATAGGCTTAACCGATAGTGATTTAAAAGGCAGCATTACACAACTGAGAAATAAAGCTAACAATAAAGGTGAGGAGCTACCACTCCCGGATGATGATAAGACGCTTATTGATTGGCTGCGAAAAGGGGGAGTCAACCGATAACGGAATTATGAAAATTCCGGGGAGTTTTCTAATAATTCCGATACATTACAATCTATTGCTCCCATCATACCCGTAACGAAGCAACAACCATCAAAAGAGGTTACGGGACATATGGCAACACATAACGCAACAACCCACACAATCCCCCAATCTGGCTACATACGACGCTTCCGCCTTGCTGAATTGCTGGGCGTTAGCGTTTCAACCATTGATCGCAAAGTTCGCAGCGGCTCACTACCGCGCCCAGTAAAGCTGGGCGAGAAGATTACCGCCTTTGATGCGGTAGAGATTAACAACTGGCTGGCAGAGCGTCGCGGGAAGGTGGCCTGATGAAAAAAGAAAACCGCCCCGGACAGCAGGCGGCTAACAACATAGATATTCGCGGATCTGATGTTACGCCACCAGCGCCCACCACACAAGCGCCACGCCGCACACCGAAGAAGCACCGCGCCCGCGTCTATATGCTACGCACTGGCGTAGAGGGATGGACAGAAAACGACATTCTTCGCTATTGCCGCCTTTCGTCTGGAAGGAACTACGCCAGCGAGTTAGAGCGCAGGCTTGATATTCAGCTTGAGCGTATCGACGAAAAGAATCCCGACGGGATCGGGTCACATTTACGCTATCGCTTTGCCGGGCGCGGTGACGTTCTAAAAGTTATTCGGCTTGTGAACCATAACGCCGACGCTGGGGGCTATCAGGGGCTTTCTCAGCCTGAAATTGCCGACATTCTCAATCTATACCCGGACAATCTCACCGCCGCATAACGGAGCCGAAAATATGACTATCGAAAAAAGCCGATTCAGTTCGGGGGCCGCCCCGCAACCCAACGTTAACACGGGAGTAATTAACGGCAACGACTTCGCCGCTATTGTTCCCGTTATTGCCGGACGCATTGGCGGGCGTGAAGCCAATACTGTGAGCGCTAAGGCGTTGCATAAGGCGCTGGGGGTGGGCCGCGACTTTACTAACTGGATTAAAGGCCGAATTGACCAGTACGGTTTTATTGCCGGAACCGATTTTATCCGTGTTGAAAATTTGAGCACGCCAAAACGGGCGAGCGCAAAAACTCGCCAGCAAATAGAGCATGATTACCTGCTATCGCTGGATATGGCTAAAGAAGTGGCAATGGTTGAACGCAACGAGCAGGGCCGCGCCGTTCGACGTTACTTCATTCAGTGTGAAGAGGCACTACAGCGCAGCGTGCCAGAGATTGCCGCTCAGTATCGCCGGCACCTCAAAGCCCGCATTGGTGCTGCCAACCTCTTCAAGCCGATGTGCGCCGCTCTGGATGCTGCCCGGGCAGAACAGGGGAAAGAGACGCAAGCCCGGCACTACAGCAATGAAAGCAACATGATCGCCCGTATTGTGCTGGGTGGCATGACCGCTAAGCAGTGGGCGCAGGTGAACGGTATCGACGGCGAACCGCGCGATAGCATGAGCGCCGCCCAACTGGAACACCTCAGCTACCTGGAGGGTACAAACATCACGCTGATCGATATGGGCATGGAGTACGGCCAGCGTAAAGCGGAATTAATACGACTGTCTCAGCGCTGGCTGGCGAAGCGTATGGGGGTAAACCATGCGTAACCATAATCCGATGCCGGGAAGCCGTTACAAGGATTCGCACGGGGCCGTAGTGACCGTACAGCGCGTCGAGCATAACCGCGTGACGTTCTACCGCGACGGATATTCGCACCCGTGCGTACAGCCGATTGAGCGATTCATGAAGGAATTTCGGGAGGTAGCACCGTGACACTGCGTAAATCAGCCTTCCAGAGTAAGGGCCTCTCACTGGCTGGCATGTTGTCAAATGTTGACATCTACAACCTGTCAAAACCTGACATTCATCGCCGCGCCGTTGCGACAAATGACGACATTTTAGAGGCGTTTTCTGGGCTGCGAATTGGGCTGCGAATCCTAATAAATCCTAAGTTTTTTTCGCATTTTGCGACCAGTACGCGCGAGAAAGTTTTTTCTGACAACACTACGCCAGTGGAAAATTATTCCTCTGTATTGAGTTTTTGGAGCATTACGCGCCCGCTTGGGGAGTTTTCGGACTATGTAAAAAAGGGCAGCGTTACGACCGCCACCCTTCAAGTTGAAGCAGATTGTTATCAGCCTTTCGGTTCGATGCCGCGAGATTGTAGCTCTTTACGCAGTATCCGCTTAATCCATGTTGCCAAAGATGAATCGCCGTCCTTTTTCATTTCAGCTTCAAGCTGGGATCGGAAATCGTGCGCCAGACGTAGCTGGTATTGGTCAGACTTTGGTTTTGCAGTTGACATTGTAATTACATATCTCATATTATCAGGGCTAGATTGTAATTACATCGTAACACGCCGTTTTTTGCAATCGAATAGAAAAACGAAGCCCCGCAGTGCGCTAACACTAACGGGGCGTCTAACCACCACCGATAGTAATAGTATCGAGGTAGCTGTAATGGATATTACCACACATCCGCAAGGGCGGGATTCTTACACCCTGAATAATGGCGAGCCGCCAACATCATTTATCTGGTTAATCGCAGCCGTTCGCCGCGATATGCCAACAATTACCGCCAAAATCCACCATATCGCCGCAGAGACTGAGCAGGAAGCCCGCCGTACTCTGGCGCGGGATCACGTTTGCTTTTTCGCCGGACGCATTCGCACAGGGGGTGAACATGCTTAATTACTTCCGTGTTGCAGGATGCGCCACCACCCGGAGCGGCGAATTAGTCGAGTTCGTTTATATCGTTGACGCCCACAGCAATATCAGCGCCAAAGCTGAGGCGCTAAATCAGGCCAGAAATGAACGCCTGTCCCACATCCAGATTAACCGCATTCGTGAGGTGGCAGCATGAATACAGTCGCCGTAATTGAACCAGAAACAATCCCGACAGGTGACGCAACGGCAGCGGTGCGCTATGCCAGTGAATTGCTTGAGTTATGGAATCTTTATCTGGACGGGCCATTACGTGCCGCCAATCCGCTTTATGGCGCCAGACTTGCGACATTAATCACCGAGTTGAGATGCGCAACCATTAGAACCGAGCGCAAAGTTAATCGCCTGGCTGATGAACTAACGAAGATTCGTGAGTACCGGGAGGGCAGCGCATGAGCAAGTTATCCCTGATTGATTCAGCCTGCCGTATCAAGCAAGCGCAGCAAGTTCTTTCTCTTTGGCTTGAAGCACCGATTAAAAAAGATAGCGGCACGGATCATCTTATCGGCGCAGTCATTACCGTTCTGGATGGTATCCCCGAGCTGATGGATTCAGTAGAAGGCGAGTTGGTTGATATGGATTTGGGTCTGGACGGCAAAGCATGAGCAACGTAGAGAAATTCACGCAGAGAAATGACGACTTATTACACGCCGAAGCCACACCGCACGGCGTCAATATCATGACCCGCAATGATGCCGGGGGATATGAGCAGTTTGCTCTTATCAGCTACGAGAGCGCCGTGAACGGCCTTGACGCCGGAGAGTACGACGACAAGCCAGATATCGGATACGCCATACATTTTGCCGTTGCTGATGGCGGGGCGCGTGGCTGGTTCGACTTCACCGCGCAGCATAACGTCACTATGTGGCGCTGGCTGATTGCTGCCACTTTCATTTCTGAGATGAAGCGCGAAAACGGCACAACCACCGTCACGGAGGCTGACGGCGCAACGTCAAAAGTAGCGATTTACTCCAATGGCACGGCGGGGATTGTGGTTTACCCGTTCGCGGAACGTCTGGCGATGGCGAATAACATCGAGGGCGCAATGATTGAGCGCTACGGCATTGAGCAGGGAGCGGCGAACGCCATTGTTTTTTATCAGGCCATGATCGACACGGAGCGCGGCGAGCTGACCCCGTTCGGGCGTCAGACGCTGGCTGAGCTACACGATGGATTCATTTCCGATCTGAATGAAAACGGCTTGCCTGAAATGCCAGCGGCGCACTGAGGGAGGCAACACGAATGCGTAATATCGACCTTATCCGCGAAGTGACCAGCGCCGCCGCTGGTAAATGGCCTTATGTGCTGGCTGGCCTGTCTATCGACGTGCCTGATTCATCGCGCCGTCATGCCCCCTGCCCTGCATGTGGTGGAAAAGACCGTTTCAGATTCGACGACAACGGGCGCGGCAGCTTTATCTGCAACCAGTGCGGCGCGGGCGATGGCTTAGACCTGATTAAGAAGGTGAACAACTGCGACACCACGGAGGCGGCACAGCTTGCCGCTGATGTGCTGGGTATTGATTACCGGGAGACGGAAACAGACAGGAAAGCAGCCAGCCAGAGAAGGGGGCAACTGGAAGCAGACCGCCAGCGGCATGAGCAGGAGCGACAGAAAAAGGCCGCAGAGGACGCAGAGCAGCGAAGGGCTACGTTTGCCCGTCTGTATGGTGAAATGCGCCAGAACGTCACTGAGGGCGAATCTGAGTACCTGCAATCAAAAGGGCTGGCCGGGTTTAATTACCCGCTAATGCCGGATGGTTCGTTATTGCTGGCGCTGGTGGACGAATCCGGCGCAGTGGCAGCAGCGCAGACCATTACACCGCATGGAGAAAAGCGACTTCTGACGGGTTCGGCAAAGCGCGGGGCATATCACGCCGTAAACGCGCCAGAATCGCCGCAGAGCGTTTTAATTGCCGAGGGGCTGGCAACGGCCCTTTCAGTTCACCTGATGCGCCCGGACGCGCTGGCAGTGGCAGCAATTGACGCGGGCAACCTGTTACCCGTCGCGGAAGTCATGCGCCGGAAGCACCCGGATGCGCGGATCATCATTGCCGCAGACAACGACCACCACGACGACCAGCAGAACACCGGGAAGATAGCCGCAGAGAAAGCCGCCTTATCCGTGGCTGGCTGGGTATCAATGCCGCCGACTAACTATAAAGCCGACTGGAACGACCACCACCAGCAAAACGGGCTGGAAGTCGCTACGGCTGCGTTTAACGATTCGATGTACCAACCGCAGGGGGAAGATGTGAAACCGCAGCTACAGGCCATTGAGGGCGGTAAAAAACGCCGGAGCGCAGAGGCCGGGGATATTTCACAGATGGCCGCGAGCCAGAAGGCGCGGCTACTGTCTGCCCGGTGGGAGCGTCTGGCAGTAAACACCGACAGTCAGGCGGTTTATCGGTACGCTTGCGGGGTGTGGGAGAGGCTGCCAGAGGCAGAGCTTGAACGGGAGATGGTGGCAATATTCGACGAACACGAGGCGCATTACACGGAGAAAGGCGTTAAGTCGGTTGTAGCCACCATGAAGCTACAGATCCCGCCCACCGGAGAGCAGCCAGCGGATTGTATCGGATTCAGTAACGGAATTTATGACCTGAAAGCGCAGGAGTTCAGACCGCACGCGCCTGATAACTGGCTGATGAATCACAACGGCATTGAATACACGCCAGCGGAGCGCGGGGAGACCCTTGCAACCCATGCGCCGAATTTCACCCGCTGGATTAATCACGCCACCGGAGGGAATGGCGACAGAGCCGCGCGGATTAAGGCGGCGTTGTTTATGGTTCTGGCTCGCCGTCATGACTGGCAGCTATTTATAGAAGTAACCGGGGAAGGCGGCAGCGGGAAATCTGTATTTAGCAGCATAGCCGTATCACTGGCAGGTGAGCACAACACAGCCAGCGCCAGCATGGGAACGCTAGACACAGCCAGAGGGCGGGCGCAGCTTGTGGGAAAAAGCCTGATTATCATGCCAGACCAGACCCGCTATGTTGGCGAAGGCGCAGGGATAAAGGCCATTACAGGCGGCGACCCGGTAGAGATTGATGGTAAGTATGAAAAGCAGTTCACCACCGTGCTGAATGCCGTTGTTCTCGCAACCAACAACGAACCAATGACCTTTACCGAGCGCAACGGGGGCATTGCCCGCCGCCGTGTGATATTCCCGTTCGATAATCCGGTATCAGAAGCGGAGAAAGACCCCGACCTGACAGCGAAGATCCGCCGTGAAATGCCGGTAATTATTCGTCACTTGCTGGCAATGTTTGCCGACCAGAACAAAGCTAAAACGCTTTTAATCGAGCAGCGCGATTCCGCAGAGGCGCTGGGCGTTAAGCGCGGGACAGATCCGGTTATAGACATGTGCGCGGCCTTGTATTTTATGAACGAGCCGAGGGGCCTGATGATGGGCGGCGGAACGTGGGCGGGCCAGCCAGAGCCGAGGGTGTATCTCTATCATCTTTACCTGGCATTCATGGAATATCACGGGCTGGGTAAGCCGCTTTCCGTCAACAAGTTCTCACGCGCCATTAAATCAGCCGCCAGAGAATACCGGGCCAGCTACCTGACACGCAGCATTAACGGCAGAGCGCAGACGAACGTAGGGATCAATGAGCTGGCGGAGGAGTTTATACCGCGAGCATATGGCAGCAGCACCGCCGAAGGGGGCGATGAATAGTTTACCCCTGATTTATCCCTACCTATCCCTACAAAGTCATTTAAGGCCAGTAATGACGGGGTTTGTAGACTGGTAGGGATATATATATTTATCCCTACTTATCCCTACATATGCCTACTAAACAAGAAGCCACGCATAACCGTTTTTTGGTATTTGGTAGGGATAAGTAGGGTTAAGTAGGGTAAGAAAAACAATTCCCTACTAGCCTGAAAGCCGCGCCATATCTGGGTTTTCCCGATTAGTAGGGTTTGGTAGGGATATTACACCCCAAAAAAGATTCACAGGGGGGGGTATGATTCAGCTAAAGGGCGAAAAAATGAACGAACATCATAAAAAGCAGATCGAAGTTATTAGAGAGATTGAAGCGCAGGGGTTCACCGCGCAGGAGGCGGCGGCCTTGTTACTGGCTGGCGAATTATCCCGACTAAATGACAGCATGGACTACCTGAAACGAGCCGCCGGGAATATTGACAACACGTTATCAAGAATGGAGGGCGCTTAATGACAGCACAACTATCAGCATACGGGCGGCTGGTGGCAGATCCCCAGACCAGAACGACGAACAGCGGAACGAGCATGGCAATGGGGCGTTTAGCGGTATCACTGCCCTGCAATGCCGCAGCAGAGGGGCAGGCTACTTTCTGGCTGGGCGTTATCGCCTTTGGTAAACAGGCCGACGCGCTGGCCCGTCACGTAAAGGGCGATATGTTGAGCGTATCGGGGGCCATGCAGCTTAACCAATGGACGGGGAAAGATGGCGGGACACAGCAGGGCTATCAGATAGTGGCAGACAGTGTAATCAGCGCAAAGACGGTAAGGCCGGGCGGGAAGCGTAGCGCGTCAGCTGGCACAGATAATAAGGGCCATACCACACAACCCGCGCCGGGATGGGAAATATACGATACCCCAGACGCCTTTGATCAGCGCCCGCCGTTTGATGATGAAACACCTTTCTGAGAGGCAACATGGATACACAGAACACAGTTGTTGAGATTGGCTACTATCGTTGGCCGCGAGATCTTGCCATTCATGAAGCCGGTCATGCCATTGCTGCATGGTTTTTTGGCAATTCGCAGGTAGAAATTTCCCTAGCAGGTAAGGGAAGGATCGCGAGAACTTATCTTTACGGTGAAGTCGATGAATGTAATGCCGTCGCTGTATGGAGGGTGAATTATCCGCGAACCGCTGACGATATAATGCCTTACCATTTGTCTTCTACTGAAAAGAGGTCTGATCTGATAAATCAAGTGAGCGGAGCAATGGTCTGTTCTCTGGCTGGCATCGTCGCGCAATCAAAGTACACCGGAGAAAGTGTCAATGCCTTGATGAAAACGTCAGGTAAGTATGACATGCGAAATGTTCATAATTTGATCGAGGTGTATCGTGCCGCTGGTGGAAAGGATGCTGATATACAGCACAAATCCCTTTCCCGCGCTCAGGCGTTGATTACCTTGAAATGGTGGGACACTATCGCGCTGGCTAAGATACTGGAGAATCGTAACCACATGCCAGCCAGTAATTTTCAGGCCATTATGGGCACTATTGATAGTTATAGCCCAAAGGTTTTGACGCTGGATGAACTAGATGAATTAGCGGGTGAGGAATGAAGCCAGCCGTTTGATGATGGGTTTTAAGCTGGAGGACAAGCAGCATGATACGCGACAAAAAGGCCGAAGAACTGGAGGCTAAAGGGTTGTTCCGCAGGGCGGCGGCGCGGTGGCTTGACGTTATGGCGGCGTGTACCGAGGATGCTGACAGGGAGCAGGCGAAGCGGAACCGTGAAAGATGCCTTGAAGGCGTAAAGCGCCCACGCTTTAAGCTGGAGGAATTTGCAGACCTTCACAGAGCGGCAAAAGCCACCACCAACCGCATGGGGATAGCGCAGAACAACGGGGAGGCTTTCAGATTGCCAGCCAGCAGAAAACGAGCACGTAAGGCGCGCAATGATGGCGCATAATTCCGGTGCCGTGGCTGCGTGGGAGTTTGAGCGGCACACGTAGCCAATCCCGGCGGAATATAGGACTACATAGGACGGATTCAAAACCGGAATAACTCGAGACCCGCGCCAGTAGTAGGCTGGAAGCCAAATCGTGATTCAGGACGTCCTAAATATCTGGTTCGTTCCACTGGTACGCAGTACGCAGCCAGGTGCGCAGCAAAACTGCGTATTCAACGTGCGTACTACCTGACGAATGCTAACGGTGGCATTGCGTACAGAAATTGCGAATTCGCAGTAATTTGTAAGCGCGAATTGCGCATTCGCAAAATGGTGGAGAGGCTTGATATTTCTGGCTTGGGCGCTATCCGTTCGCAGTAGATGGCGGAAGTTAGATATACAGTTTTATTAAGGTATTGTTAGGGTTTGTTAAGGTTTTTGCGCACAAAAATGCGCACAGTGAGCCGTTAAATGAAAAAAAATAGCCAACAATCAAGATCGGGCTGGGGTGGCAAGCGGAAAGGCGCAGGCGCACCATTGGGCAATACTAATGCCGTCAAACATGGCGAACGCAGTAGGCGGGCATTCTTCCCATTTGAGGGGGGAGAGGCGCTTTCTCCGCTGGTGCGAAATCGTGCAAGAAACCTCATGCTGGCCGAGAGATACGGGCTATTACTGGCGAATTATCCGACGCCGGGAACAGAAGAATGGCGCGAGATGACATTGATTAACGGACTCATGGGGCTACATGCCGACAGAATCGCACGGCTTGAGCTGAGATTAGCGAGATCCGTTTCAATGCAAGCAAGGCGGGATCTGCGAAGGGTTAAAAAAAGCGGCGCATGTTAGCAATCCGTATAGTCACTGATATTGAAATACTGGACTGTACTGGACGGACTCAAAGCCCATGTGAGGCGAGACCCGCGCCAGTAGTGGGCTGGAAGCCATATTCGATTTAGGAAATCCAAAATATTCTGGTTCGCGCCACTGGTGCGCAGTACGCAGAAAAACGCTTATTATCTCTCATTCATTTTTTGCGCAGATCGCAGTTAATGCGCAGTAATTCGCAGGAGGCCAGCCAGTGAGAAACAGAACGCGCAGCTATACCACGGACTTACCCTGCATTAGTCTGAAATTCCTTGCGCACATCCGCAGCAATTTGGTGGACGCAGTACCCGGTACGCAGCTTTCCTGCCAGACAGAGCGCGGAACCCTGCATATCTCCCGACAGGCAGACGGCTACGCCATGACGATCAACGGCGTTACACGGACAATCAGAACCACGACCACACAGGCTGGCTACGGAGTTCGGCAATGGTATGTTTGCCCTCATTGCACGAAACGGGTAGCAAAGCTGTATATCGGCAGGAAAGAT
>OJTM01000216.1_pt1 | contig 11971 bp, 9 predicted proteins | sample 1599711 | NCBI WGS metagenome assembly OJTM01 (sample SAMN04436762, study PRJEB24849) | human gut metagenome | biome: human gut; feature: NICU; material: stool | host: Homo sapiens | place: USA: Saint Louis, MO | collected 2011-03-07
TTTGAGTGTACCATAAATGCCTTTTTATTTTTCTAACTTAATTTTACAATTCGCGGGATAAAAAAAGAATTATAATAAATCAAATGATTGATAATAAGATAGCTGAATTGATGGAACTTGAGAGTTATAAAAAAGCTCTCATCTACGAATACGTAACAGGTAAAAAAGAAGCCTAGGAGGTGATTCATTTGGTAGAGAACAAAGAAATTCGTTTTGAGCAGGATATTGAGACTTCACTGACTACGTATGGCAAATGGAAGAAAGAAACATTCAATGAATCAAACTTTGATCCCATAATTGGTTTGGATTGTCAAAAATTGCTAGGCTTTGTCCAGAAGACTCAACCAAAACAGTGGGTACGTCACCAACGAAACTATAACAATGATGGAGAAGTCAAGTTCCTTCAACGCTTTAATCAAGAGGTAGAAACCCACGGCATGTTACATGTATTGCGCAATGGGATCAAAGACCGCGGTGTGCGCTTTAAAGTAGCTTACTTCAAACCTGCTTCAGAGCTGAATGATGAAAGGATGGAAAAGTATGAAGCAAATAGTTTTACCTGTACTCGCCAGTTTGCTTACAGTCCTAATAACCATAAAACCATTGATATGGTTTTGTCGTTAAATGGTATTCCGCTCGTTGCTTTAGAATTGAAAAACCAGTACACTGGTCAAACAGTAGAAAATGCCAAACTCCAGTTTCAAAAAGATCATGATCCAAAAGAATTGGTATTTCGTTTTAATCGCCGCTTCTTAGTCTATTTTGCGGTGGACCATACAGATGTTTATATGACGACAAAGTTGGACGGTAAAAAAACGTACTTCTTGCCATTCAATCAAGGTTCCAATGGGCCGGGAAGAGTTGGTGGAGCAGGCAATCCGTCCAATAAAGATGGCTACCCAACTGCCTACTTGTGGGAAAAGGTGCTTACTAGAGACAATTTGATGGATATTATCCAACGTTTTATGAATCTAGAGATTAAAAAAGAAAAGCAAGGCGACAGAGAAGTCACAAAGAAAACGTTGATTTTTCCTCGTTATCATCAGTTAGATGTGGTTCGAAAATTGGTTGCAGATGTAAAAAGCCATGGTAGTGGAGAAAATTATTTGATCCAGCATAGTGCTGGTTCTGGAAAATCTAATAGTATTGCATGGCTGGCATACCATTTAGCCTCTATTCATGATCAACTGAACTACCCAATTTTTTCATCAATTATTATTGTGACTGATCGAACAGTATTGGATCGCCAGTTGCAAAATACTATCATGAACTTTGATCATCAGACAGGTTTGGTAGAAACGATTGACGATCGCAAATCCTCTCAAGATTTAAAAGAAGCCATTAATGATGGGCGTAAGATCATTATTACCACTTTGCAAAAGTTCCCAGTGATCTATCAGGAAGTAGATCAAGTGGAAGGTCGTAATTTTGCTGTGATTGTGGATGAGGCACATTCTTCACAAACTGGGAACAGTGCCCAGAAGCTAAAAGCCGCTCTTTCGGACAAATCTAAATCCTTGGAAGAGTATTATGAACTGGAAGGCGAAGTTGACGATGTATTACCAGATGCTGAAGATGAACTAGTTCAACAATTGGCAGCACAAGGTAAACATCAAAATTTAAGTTTCTTTGCTTTTACCGCTACACCGAAAGAAAAGACATTGGAAATGTTTGGTACGAAACAACCAGATGGGCATTTCGAACCCTTTCATGTTTACTCGATGCGCCAGGCGATTGAGGAAGGCTTTATCTTAGATGTGCTGAAGAACTATATGACCTATAGTACTTCCTACAAAATTGCCCGTGAAATTGAAGATAACCCAGAATTACCAAAGAGTGAAGCAACCCGAGCGATTGTTCGTTTCCAATCATTGCATCCTTGGGCAGTTGCTCAAAAGACGGCTGTGATGGTTGAGCAATTCCGAGCGGTTACTCGTACAGCTATTGGTGGGCAGGCAAAAGCAATGGTCGTTACCGCATCACGCTTACACGCTGTTCGCTATATGAAAGAATTTAAAAAATATATAGCGAACAAAGGTTATAATGATTTGAATGTGTTGGTTGCTTTTTCTGGTTTGGTAGTAGATGGAGAGACTGAATATACAGAAACGAAGATGAATGTCACAAAATCTGGTGAGAATGTTCGGGAGAATCAATTAAAGGAAGCTTTCCATACAGATAATTTTAATATCTTGATTGTTGCTGAAAAATATCAAACGGGTTTTGATGAACCGTTGCTGCATACCATGTTTGTCGATAAGAAGTTAAAGGGTGTTAAAGCTGTTCAGACTTTATCACGACTCAATCGAACAATGCCTGGGAAGAAGGATACCTTTATTCTTGATTTTGTAAATGATGTTGAAGATATTGAAGCTGCTTTCCAACCCTTTTATGAACAAACAAATTTGAGAGAAGAAATCAATGTTAACTTGATTTATGATACTCAAAGCAAGCTACGAAAATTTAATGTTTACAATCAAGGTGATATTGAACGTGTCATGAAATTGGTGAAACAAGCCCAAAAGCAACAGAATGAGCGCTTGCTTGGACGAATTTCTAGCATGTTTAAGCCGATTATGGATCGCTATGAGGAAATGAATAAGGATAATCAGTACCAGTTTCGGGTGACTCTACGTAACTTTAGCAAGTGGTATGATTATATTTCACAACTTGATCGGTTATTCGATATGGAATTATTGGAGGAGCGGATTTTTACTGGATACTTGCTGAAGTTTCTACCTAAAGAAACACGAGAGAATATTGATATTTCTGATAAAGTAAAGTTGGAATATTATAAGTTACGTCAGGATTTTTCCGGTGAAATTCATCTAGTGAATAAAGAAGGCGAGCTAGTAAATCCAAAGACAATTGATGCAGGAATCAAACCGCCGGATGAACGAGACTCACTAGAAGAAATCATTCATAAAATCAATGAACGATTTCCTAATGATTTTGATGAAGGAGATCGAGTATTAGTAGAGATTTTGTATCGGTCATTTGCAGATAACCCAGATTTGAAGGTTGTCAGCATGGCTAAGAATAACGATGCTCAGATGTTTGAAAAATCGCTGTTCCCTGATGTATTTAAAGATAAGGTGATGGAGCAGTATGAGAAAAACAATGCAGCTTTTGAGAAAATGTTTGGGCATGATGATAGGTACTTTGATCTAGTATATACATTAGTTGCTAGAGATTTATACAAGTTATTACGGACGAAATAACTTGTATAAATAAGGATTAAGCAATACAATTTCTCTCAAAAATAAAGGAGAAGTTGTATTGTTTGCTTTTAAGAAAGCGCTGAAAAATTTGTTACATACTAAATTGTCTGAACTCTGTCATATCAGCTATGTTAGAATAAAGGAAATAGATTTATTTTTATAAACAGTGTTGTCTCGGAAGTTTAAAATATGTCAACCACAATTGAAGTGAACAAACAAAGCGTGAAGCAGTTTCTTGAAACTGGGAAGATCAAAAAATTTGTTATTCCAGAATATCAACGTCCCTATGCTTGGACTGACGAGCAAATCCAAGTACTGTTTGATGATTTAGCGGAGTACACAGCAAACAATAACGAGAGTACTTACTTTTTGGGAAGCATTGTGGCTTATGAAAATGATCATAACGAGCAAGAAATCATTGATGGACAGCAAAGGATAACTACGCTATTTTTATTTTTGAGAGCTATCTATGCTAAATTAGAAAATAGTTGTGAAAAGGAAGCTTTATTCTTGAAAAGCCAAATTGAACCTGCGTTATGGGAACAAGATGACTTAACAGGTGAGGTTAAACCAGATAAAATTCTGATTATGTCTCGAGTAATGTGGGACGAGGGGAATGAAGAATTTGCTAGTATTCTAGTAAGTGGTGAAGCAGATGTTAAATCAAAAAGTAATTATTCGAAGAACTATATTTTAATTCAACATCTATTAAATGAGTATGCAACAAACGAACCACTATCATTTTATCGTTTTATCAGTAAAAAGGCGATTTGAATGAATTATTCCGTGTCCATTTGGAAAAAGCTGTCAATACGCTTCTCAAAACGGAGTTAACGGCTTTCCTCGATTACGAAAAGTACGATCGCATTGGTTTTAACACGGGTAATTCTCGTAACGGCTCCTATGACCGTACGGTCAAGACCGAGTATGGGGAACTTCATCTCCAGATTCCGCGCGACCGCAATGGCGAGTTCAAGCAACAGACTGTTCCTGCTTATAGACGGACGAATGATACCTTAGAGGAGACCGTCATTCACCTCTTCCGAAAAGGTATTACCATGTCGGAAATCGCAGACTTGATTGAGAAAATGTATGGGCATCACTACACGCCCCAAACCATGTCCAATATGACTAAATCATTTACGGAAGAAGTCACTTCATTTAAGGAACGTGAGCTTCATGACCGTTATGCCGCTATTTATATGGACGCAACCTATATCCCTTTAAAGCGGAAAACCGTCGCCAAGGAAGCCATTCATATCGCAGTTGGCATTCGCCCGGACGGTTCAAAGGAAGTGTTGAGCTATGCGATTGCACCAACTGAATCTATCACGATTTGGGAAGAGATTTTAATAGACCTCCAGGAACGTGGCGTGAAAAACGTCCTCCTTTTCATCACGGATGGCTTAAAGGGGATGGCAGGGGCCGTGCAGCGGTTCTACCCCAAAGCCCGTTTTCAACATTGCTGTGTGCACGTTTCCCGTAATATCAGTCACAAAGTGCGTGTCGATGATCGTAAGGAAGTCTGTGATGATTTTAAAATGGTGTATCAAGCGTCATCTAAAAAGGCGGCATTGGAAGCACGTGGTGCTTTTGCGGAAAAATGGAAAACCAGTTATCCAAAAATGGTGGAATCGATCCTTTCGAACGATTACCTGCTCACTTTCTATGATTTCCCATTAGCCATACGCAAGACTATTTACTCTACGAACTTGATTGAATCCTTTAATAAGCAAATCAAGAAATACAGCCACCGCAAGGAACAGTTCCAAAATGAAGAGTCGATGGAACGTTTCTTAGTCTCGTCTTTTGATACTTACAACCAAAAATTCCTAGGTCGCAGTCATAAAGGTTTCCAACAGGCCGAAGGCGAGCTCGAACAAATGCTGAGTCAACCGATGGAGAATTGGAAACAATCTACAGTAGGGAAGAACCATTTACACAAAATTATTGACGCTCCCAAAAGCATTGTTTTTAGCAGTTTAATATTATTCTTTTTCAATTAGACTGACTTGATTTAGTTACGGAATAGATACTTTAATGTGTTGAAGAAGCAACGTCCCGTGTTTATTTACTAAAGCATCCAATATTCTACCGAATATTTAATATTCACATTAGCCCTAAAATAATTGTCATACCATGTTACATTTGATATAACAGCGTTCATTTTAAAAATAGCTGTTAGTGTGACAAAACATTAAACCAAGTGTGACAAAAAACGTGATGAAAGCTTTCCGGAAACGTATGTGAACAAGTATATAATGATTTTGTCAGGAGGATAGTCAAAATGAATAAACGAATTCGTGAAATACTCAAACTGATTATTAAAAACCCTGAAATGAAACTTTCCACTTTAACAAGTGAACTTGATTTGACACGTCGTCAAATCAATTACGCGATCAATCAATTTAATGAAGAATTGAAAACAAAGAACATTCCGTTAATTCAGAGAAGTCATTCTGGAAATATTACGGTACCAATCGAGGTTATCCAAATGATATCACAGCCTGATTACGACATAGGTGATGATCAGGAACTTGTCGTTCTCACTGATAGTGAAAGACAAGCATTGATAGTGATGACTCTGATCGCTAATATCGATTACATCAGTCTGGATCATTTGGTAGATGCGGTTGATGTTAGTAAGACGACTGTTATGGAAGATATCAAACGAACGGAACCGTTCATCAGAAATTATAGTCTGACAATTCGATATAATCGGATGAATGGTTACCAATTGGTTGGTTCGGAACACCGTATCTTACAGCTGTTATCGGATCTAGTAAAACGGTATCCGATTTTTCGCCGAGAAATGATTCGCAGAAAATTGGCACAAGATGTTTCTGAAGAAGAAATCGTCCATTTGATCCATAACATGGAACAAATGTTGCATCTTAGTTATTCTGATGAGTCGGTAGACTATTTGCAGACATCAGCGAGATTTTTAGTAAGCCGTGGGATCAAGATGTCAGATAAGCACGCGTTTTTTCCCGATGATGTGACGGATACTCCTGAATTCCGAATGCTGATGATCTTGGTACATGAAACAGGTTGGAGTCTATCCAAAAGTTATATGGAGTGGTTCACGTTATTATTTTTAACTTCCAATATTTTTGAGAGCAAAACTACTCAAAATTATGATTCGGATCAAGAATTGCGAAAATTGATCAGCCAAATGGTTGAAAATTTCCAAAATCAAACGTTGATTTTGATCGATGACCGAGAAGACTTTGAACGTAGGATACTGAGTCATCTGCGTCCAGCCTGTTTTCGAATACGCTATAACTTGAGTTTAGGAGTTTATTCAATAGATAGTCTGATCAAGGATAGTAATCATGCGATTTTGATTGATTTGATGAAAGAATTGATTATTCCTATTGAGAATTGGCTAAATAAGGCCTTTCCAAATGATGAATTAGATCTTTTATCCTATTACTTTGGCTATCAATTAAGTAATCATAATAAATTGAATAAGCAACGACAAAGGGCTGTAGTTGTTTGTACTAATGGTGTCATGGTCTCAAAGTTAGTACGAGCCAATATGGAAAAACTTTTTCCAGAGATCCATTTTTTAGCTTCCCTATCTGTGCGTGATTTCTACAAATTTGAAGCTGATTATGATCTGGTCTTTACTACGACGCCACTAAAAAGTTCTATGCTGCAGTTTATGATTGAGCCAATCATGACATATCAGCAACAAATCAGTTTACGATATCGAGTTTTGAGTGATTTAGGAATTACTAAGGTTGATCGAGCAATGGATGAATTGTTAACAATCATTAGGAAATATGCAAATATCACCAATCCAGTTTCGTTGCGAGAAGAACTGCAGTACTTTTTGATCAAGGAAGATGGAAGCACGCCGCTGGACAACTTCAAGGTATTGCCTTCATTGACTTATTACTTGCGGCCGAGTTATGTACAAATCGTTGAAGAAGAGATGTCTTGGGAACGAGCAGTGGAGGTGGCTTGCCGACCGTTATTGGAACATCAAATCATTGACTCGCGTTTTATCGCTGATTGCTTGGATCAAATCAGACAACCGGGATATGCAGGTTACTTGGGAATGAAGACTTGCATTCCCCATACAACGGTCGATAAAGGTGTAATCAGTGACGGTGTCAGCATTTTAGTTTGTAAAAAGCCGATACGATTTCCTAATGGTGAAGATGTCAGCTTGATTTTGCCGCTTTCATTTTTTGATTTAACGAAGCATCTGCGAGCCATCAATCAAATCGCTGATATCGCCAAAGATGATTCATTGATTGAGCAGTTATTGATTGCTGATGACGAAAAGACAGTTTATCAACTATTAAGACAAAGATCTTAAGGAGGAAAACATGAGACTAGCAGATTATCCTAAATTGACAGTGATCATGCGTGGTTATACTTTTGATCAGGCAGATGCTATTTTACAAGCAATGCAGGAATTTGACCATCAATTTGCCGTAGAGATGACAATGAACACAAAAGGAGCTCTTGAAAATATACATGAACTAAATCAACGTTATGGTGACACGACTTATATCGGCGCTGGGACGGTAAGGACATTAGAACAAGCCCAAGCCTGCTATGAGGCTGGTGCAAAATTTTTATTAGGACCACATATGTTCACAAAAGAAATGTTGTCTTACGCCAATAAGAAAGGATTATTGGCGGTACCTGCCGCAATGACTCCTTCAGAAGTCGACCGTATGTTTAAAGAAGGAGCTGATATTGTAAAAGTATTTCCTGCAGCGGTTGTTACTCCGCGTTTTTTCAAGGATATTCAAGCACCTTTAGGTAAGTTACCACTAATGGGGGTTGGTGGAATCAGTAAGGAGAATGCGAAAGAGTTTTTTGAACAAGGTGCTAGCTATTTAGGTCTTGGTTCCGGTATGTTCAACAAACAAGACATCGAAGAGCTAAATGTTAAAAACTTAGCACGTTCGATGAAAGAATTAATTGAGGTTATTAAATAGGAGTGAGGCCTTTGGAACTTTATTTGAATGAGGAACTCGTTTTTCGAAATGTTCAAGCAAAAACAGATAGTGAAGTCTTAGCGTTTTTGGCAAGCGAGATGTACAAAAAAAACTACGTGAAGGAGGAATATATTCAAGCAATCCAAGAACGGGAAAAAGAATACCCTACTGGATTACCATCAACACCACCAGGAATCGCAATTCCCCATGCAAACTATGAAATGGTCAATAAAACAACTTTAGCAATTGCGACTCTTAAAGATCCGGTCCTATTTCATAATATGGAAAATAACAATGAGCAGTTACCAATCCAAATTGTGATCATGATGGCGATTGGGGAACCACATGGGCAAGTTGAAATGTTACAAAAAATTGTTGGAATCATACAAGATGAGCCACTGCGGCAAGAAATGATCAGAGCAGGCAATGATACTGAATTATTAGAACTATTAAAGAAAGCGGTTTTTTAATATAAGGAGGAAATCATAATGAAACGAATTTTAGTAGCATGCGGAAATGGTATCGCCACTTCAACAGTAGTAGCAACAAAAGTTAGAGAGTATTTGCAACAACATGGCATTGATGTTTCAACGACTCAAACAAAATTGATGGAAGTTCCAGGAAAAGTTCAAGACTATGATCTATTGGTGACGACTGGTCAATTTGATGGTCAAACAGGTGGTGTACCAGTAATCAAAGGGATGCCGATTTTAACAGGTATCGGTGCCGATCAAACAATGGAAGAGATTTTGAACTTACTGAAATAATAGCTGATCAAAGGAGCTGAAAAAATGAAAATCATTATGAACGTCTTTAACTTCTTTATTGACGCTGGACCAACAGTTATGTTGCCAGTCATCATCACGATTATTGGTTTGATTTTTGGGTTAAAGATTTCTCGTGCTTTTAAATCAGGTTTGACATTAGGTATCGGTTTTGCCGGGATCAAGTTAATATTGGACTTTATGACGACCAATGTTGGACCAGCTGCCAAGGCGATGGTTGATCGAACTGGTGTTAAACTAGATGCTTTGGATGTTGGGTGGGGTTCGATTGCGGCTGTTACTTGGGCATCGCCAATCATTCCAATCTTGATTTTTGCCATTCTATTGGTCAATATCGTTTTGCTGATTTTGAAACGTACACATACGCTGGATGTTGATATCTGGAACTATCACCATATGGCAATCGTTGGTGTTATGGTGTATTTTGTGACTAAGAATGTCTTCTTAGGTGTAGGTGTATCAGTAGTGATGGCAATTGCGACTTTTAAGATTTCAGACTGGTCGCAACCGATGGTAGAAAGTTTCTTCGGAATCCCTGGTGTTTCTTTACCAACTGTTTCTGCGCTCTCATCACTGGTTATTGCTTGGCCGTTAAATTGGCTGCTGGATCGTATCCCGTTATTCAGAAAATCAAAATTCACCATCAAAGATGCACAAAAATATTTGGGATTTTTTGGTGATTCTATGATCATGGGGTTAGTTATCGGGATGGTGATTGGTGTTTTAGCCGGCTATGATATCAAAGCGGTTTTACAATTAGGTGTCAGCATGTCAGCTGTTTTGGTTTTGATTCCTAAGATGACTTCATTATTTATGGAAGGGTTGATGCCAATTTCAGATGCTGCACAAAAATGGTCACAAAAAAAATTCAAAGGTACACGTTTATTTATCGGATTGGATGCTGCAGTTGTTGTAGGTAATCCAGATGTTATCACAACAGCATTGATCATTATTCCACTAACGATTGCATTAGCTTTAGTATTGCCAGGAAACCGTGTGTTACCATTCGCAGATTTAGCGGTTGTTCCTTTCCGCGTGGCAATGGTCGTTGCCTTGACTCGTGGTAATTTATTAAAAAATATCATTATTGGCTTAGTTGTGACAGCTTCATTGCTATGGTGTGGGTCAGCTACTGCGCCAATGCTGACAGCAATTGCCAAATCGGTTGGTATTAACTTAGGAACTTCTTCAATGTTAATCTCATCATTTGCTGCGACTTCCATGATCCAAAGTTATTTGGTATTTATCGCATTTGCTTACAAACCAATCATCGGTATTCCAGTGTTGTTATTAGCCTTTGCGGGCGCATGGTATTACTTCGATGGTATCAAAAAAGTTAATCATGAAATGGATGAACCATTGAAGGCACAATAGTAGGAGGGTTTAAATTGAAAATTTCAGATGTCACAGTGTATAAAGTAAAACCAAGATGGATTTTTGTTAAGATCTCGACTGACGAAGGAATCGAAGGCTGGGGAGAAATGATCTCAGGAACTAAAACAGAAACGGTTGTTGCTGGAGCTTATGAGATAGGAAACCGGCTGATCGGACGTAATCCGTTTGAAATCGAGCGCCTCTTCCAAGAAATGCATCGATCTTTCTTCCGAGGCGGTCCTATTAATGGAACCATCGTTTCGGGTTTAGAAATGGCTCTGTGGGATATCAAAGGAAAAGCGTTTAATGTTCCGGTTTATGAATTATTGGGCGGTGCAGCACGTGATAAAATCAAGGTTTATTCTTGGATTGGTGGAGATCGACCAAGTGAAGTTGCAGAACAAGCACAAGATCGGTTTGATCGGGGCTTTACGGCCGTCAAGATGAACGCGACAGAAGAGCTGCATTATATCGATTCCTACCAAAAAGTTGATGAAGTGGTGGAACGAGTTGCATCTATTCGCGAACGTTTTGGTGATGCAATGGATATTGGTGTTGATTTTCATGGACGGGTCCATAAACCGATGGCAAAAGTGCTAGCAAAAGCTTTGGAGCCATTCCATCCAATGTTTTTGGAAGAAGTCGTTTTACCTGAAAATGAAGAACACTTTAAAGAAGTAGCTGATTCTGTGGCTGTACCATTAGCTACTGGTGAACGCTTGTACACTCGTTGGCAATTCAAGAACCTCTTTAAACAAGGTACTGTTGATATTATCCAACCAGATGTGGCTCTTTGTGGGGGAATCTTGGAAACCCGTAAAATCGCAGCGATGGCGGAAGCTTACGACATGGCTGTTGCGCCTCATGCGCCATATGGTCCTGTTGCACTAGCAGCAACTCTGCAAGTAGACTCATGTACGCCAAACGTCTTTATCCAAGAACAAAGCTTAGGGATCCACTATAACAAAGGTTTTGATCTGTTAGATTTTGTGAAGAACAAAGAAGTTTTCCAATATAAAGACGGCTACGTAGATCTACCTTCAAAACCAGGTCTGGGCTTGGAAATGGATGAAGACAAAATCAAAGAAATTGCACAAGAAGGTTTGATTTGGACCAATCCGCAATGGAAAAATTATGACGGTACGATCGCTGAGTGGTGATAAATGAAAATAAAGGATGATGAAAGATGGCAGAAGCACTTATGATCACAGTTTTTTTAGGACTGCTGATTATTTTGCGAATAATCGATCAAAAGAAAATTATCGTGTTTGCTCAGAGTAGTCCTGTAAGGAAGAGTTTGAGTATTTTACTGACAGTCGGTCGCCATCCTGTTGATTTTCTGGCCGGAACATCTTACTGATCAGATTAAACTGGTTGCTTTTGCTTCTGTCATTTTGATCAATGGTTTTTTGAAGGAGGGTCTAGCAAAAGATTCTGTTGTTAGATTTGGAGTATTGAACGGTAACTTTAATCGATATCCTCAAGTCCAAGTAGAAAAACTAGGTGACGATAAATCATTTATTTCATTTTACAAAAGCAAGAATAATTCTTTTTCAATGATTTTTGATAAAGATCAAACTGAAATGATGGATGTCTTTCAAGAACTTGATATCCATTCCAAAATTACTTT
>OJTM01000221.1_pt1 | contig 11206 bp, 8 predicted proteins | sample 1599711 | NCBI WGS metagenome assembly OJTM01 (sample SAMN04436762, study PRJEB24849) | human gut metagenome | biome: human gut; feature: NICU; material: stool | host: Homo sapiens | place: USA: Saint Louis, MO | collected 2011-03-07
GAAGCGCCGTTCGCCTGATAAGACCCGCATGCGAGCGCATCCGGGTTGAAAACAACTACCCCTGCTGCGAATTGCCGACGCTTTTATCTTTCAGAAAGTAAATCATCAGCCCCAGCCATAGTACCCCACCCAGCAGGTTAAACAGGCTGAACAGCCCGTTGCCGCCCAGCTCGTAAGCATGTTTGCTGAGCTCGATGCCGACGGTGAAGATCAGCATCTGCAGCATTCCCATCGCCGCCGAGACCGTGCCTTTACTCATCTCGCTGGCGAACAGGGTTAAACGCACCAGGCCGGCGTTCGCGAGGCCAATCCCGAAGGCGTAGAAGCTCAGACCGGCCGTCATCCACAGATAAGCGTGGGAAGAGACCACGGTCGCCGCCGCAGAGAGGATCAGGCCAAACATGATCGGCCAACCGCCCATGATAATCAGCGAGCGCACGGTCCGGCGCGCAGTCAGGCGCGCCAGCACCAGGTTGCCGGCAATCAGCGCCCCGAAAATCGGCACCTGCAGCATGCCGTACTCATAGCTGGTGGCCTGTTCGCCGCTGATAATAATCACCGGCGACTGGGCAATCCACGCCAGCAGCGGCAGGCTGACAAAGCCGGTGGCCAGCGCGCCGGCGACGAAGCGCAGGTTCTTCAGCACCAGCCGATAGTCGCGGCCCAGCTCTTTCACCGACAGCTTTTCGCCCAGCCGCGTCGCGGTCTCCGGCATCGCCCGCTGCAGGCCGAAGAACGAGATGGCCGCCAGCACGGCGAACAGGACAAACATCATCTCCCACGGCAGGATATGCACCCAGGCGGCGCCCACCAGCGGCCCCAGCAGCGGGGCTATCAGCGCCACGTTAGCCATCAGGGCGGTGATTTTGATACACACCGCCTCCTCAAAGGACTCCTGTATCGCCGCATAGCCCACCGCGCCGATAAAGCACAGGCTGATCCCCTGCAGGAAGCGCAGCAGGGTAAACTGCTCAATGGTCTGCGCCAGCAGCGTCGCCAGGCAGGTGACGATGAACCATACTACGCCGGTCAACATCACCGGACGGCGGCCAATACGATCCGACAGCGGCCCCAGCAGCCACTGTAAAAACATGCCGCCTGCCAGATAGGCAGTCATTGAGGTAGGTACCCATTCGTTGCCCACCTGAAATTCCTGCACCACGGCTAACATGCCCGGCTGAATCATATCGTTGCCGATATAAGTGGAAAACTCGTACAGCACCAGACATAACGGGAACAACAGCGCCTGCCTTCCGAGGCGGCGGCCTGAAAGCGAATAATTTTGCATGAAATCTCTTATCTATCAAAAATCGCGCAAAGTGTAATGAAACTCCCGGCGCGGAGATAGTGAATTGTGGGTGACACCGCACAATATTACGAGCCGTGCGCCATCGTCCTGCCTCTCCCCTGTTATTCAGCCTGTGTATATATTCCGTTTATGTTTCAGCAATGTGACAAACGATATACTGACGTTTTTCAGGCTGTTAGCCGTAGACTTTATGGTAGTGGATTTCATAACAACCTGATCTTTAAGACAATGCCGCCTTTATCTCCGCACCGCTTTTATTTAGGGTAGGCGGCTTAATTGCTATCGGACCAACGAGCCTGGAAGTCTATGCTGGAAAATATTAACTATGCGCTGTTCGCCCTGCTCAACGCGACGCCTGCCTCGCCGCAGTGGGCCATTGAGATGGCGATCTTCATCGCTAAAGATCTGATTCTGATCGTACCTCTGCTGGTGGTGACATTGTGGCTGTGGGGGCCTGCCCAGCGGCAGATGGTGTTTAAGCTGATGCTGGCGCTGACGATCAGCCTGACCGTGTCGTGGGCGATCGGCCACCTCTATCCGCACGATCGGCCGTTTGTCGCCGGCGTAGGCTATAACTTCCTGCACCACGCGGCGGACGACTCCTTCCCCAGCGACCATGGCACCGTCAGCTTTACCTTTGCCCTGGCCTTCCTGTTCTGGCATCGCCTGTGGTCCGGCGCCCTGCTGATGGCCATTGCCGCCGCCATCGCCTGGTCCCGTGTCTATCTCGGCGTGCACTGGCCGCTGGATATGGTCGGCGGGCTGCTGGCCGGGATGTGCGGCTGCCTTGGCGCGGCGCTGATCTGGCATACGTTCGGCCCGGCGCTATACCATCAGCTGCAGCGGCTGTATCGTCTCTGCTTCTCCTTGCCAATCCGCAAAGGTTGGGTGCGCGGCTAAACGCCGCCGTCGCTGCGGCCACCGCGTGACTAACCCGCAAGCGACAGGTAAAATCCCGCTAACGCCCTGCCCCCGCAGGGCGATTTTAGCGCAGAGGGAATATGGAAACTCGCCGTGACGAACGTATCAGTCAGCTCATTCAGGCACTTAAACGCAGCGATAAGCTGCATCTGAAAGAAGCCGCTTCCCTGCTTGGGGTGTCGGAAATGACCATTCGTCGCGACCTCAATGGCCACAGCGGCCCGGTTGTGCTGCTCGGCGGATACATTGTGCTGGAGCCGCGCAGCGCCACCCATTACCTGCTCAGCGATCAAAAAACCCGGCTGGTCGAGGAAAAACGCCGTGCCGCTCGCCATGCGGCCGCGCTGCTGGAGGCCCATCAGATGGCCTTCTTCGACTGCGGGACCACCACGCCGTGGATTATTGACGCCATTGACGATGCCCTGCCCTTCACCGGCGTCTGCTACTCCCTGAACACCTTTCTGGCCCTGCAGGAGAAACCCCAGTGCCGCGCGGTCCTGTGCGGTGGGGAGTTTCATGCCAGCAACGCGATTTTTATGCCGCTGAGTCTTGAGGATACCCTCAGCCATCTGAGCCCTGATATCGCCTTTTACTCGGCGGCGGGGATCGACTGCGAGCAGGGGGCGACCTGCTATAACCTGGAAGAGCTGCCGGTTAAGCACTGGGCGATGCGTCACGCGCGCTATCACGTGCTGGTGGTCGACCACAGCAAGTTTGGCAAAGTGCGTCCGGCGCGCATGGGGGCGTTAGCGAAATTTGACGTGATCGCCAGCGATATCTGCCCGGATGATGAGCTGGTCGCGCTGGCGAAGGCGCAGCAGATTTCCCTACTGTATTGAAGCGTCGCTGCCCGCGCCCCGCAGGGCGCGGGCAGGCATCAGGAGAACCAGCTGCCGAACCAGCCGTGCAGTTTCATCAGCACGAAGTCGATCATCCGGCTGAAGAAGCCGCCCTCTTTTACCGACTCCATGACAATCAGCGGACGCTGTTCAATGGTTTTATCATTTAGCTTAAAGTCGATAGTCCCGACCACCTGCCCCTTCTCCAGCGGCGCGGTAAGCTGCGGCTGATTTAAGGTATAGCTGGCTTTCAGGTTTTTCAGCTGGCCCTTCGGCAAAGTGATAGAGCCCGCCTCGCCAGCCCCCAGTTTCGCTTCATTGCTATCGCCAAACCACACGCGCTGGGTAACGAAGGTGGCATCTGGTTTAATCGGCGTCACGGTTTCAAAGAAGCGGAAGCCCCAGGTCAGCAGTTTTTCTGACTCGTTAAAGCGAATGCGGTCGGTTTTGGTCCCCAGCACCACGGCGATCAAACGCATATCACCCTGAGTGGCCGAGGAGACGAGGTTATAGCCAGCCCCGGCGGTGGTCCCGGTTTTCACGCCATCGGCGTTGAGGTTACTGCTCCACAGCAGGCGGTTGCGGTTCGGCTGGCGAATTTTATTGAAAGTGAACTCTTTCTCTTTATGTACCGCGTACTCTTCCGGTACGTCGTGGATCATCGCTTTGGTCAGCAGCGCCATATCGCGGGCGGTGCTGAACTGCCCCGGCGCGTCAAGGCCGTGGACGGTCATAAAGGTGGTGTTGGTCAGCCCCATTTTTTTGGCGTAGCCGTTCATCAGGCTAACGAAAGCGTCCTGGCTGCCCGCTACGTAGTCAGCAATCGCAATGCTGGCGTCGTTACCGGACTGAATGATGACCCCTTTGTTCAGATCTTCTACGGAAACCTGCATGCCAGGCTTGAGGAACATCACCGATGAGCCGCGCAGCGCCGGGTTGCCGGTCGCCCAAGCATCGCGCCCAACGGTCACCATATCGGTCAGTTTGATTTTTCCCGCTTTTATTGCCTGCCCTACCACGTAGCTGGTCATGATCTTCGTCAGACTGGCCGGGTCGAGTTTTTCATCGGCATTGCCTTCGCTGAGCACCTTCCCGCTGGCATAGTCCATCAGGATCCAGGCGCGAGCGTCAATTGAAGGGGCGTCGGGGAGTTGTTCCGCAGCCTGCACCGCAGGTGCGACAAGAAATAACAGCGCGCAACCTGCCGCGAGGCCGCGAAGGGAAAAAGCGTCATGCATCATAAGAGCCACCCAAGTATCCTTTCCAAACAAAATATGCCGCGCCACTCTGACCGCGCCGCAGCAACCGGTGAGTAAAGCGTACAAATGACCTTAAAGAAACAGCGAGTTGGTAAAGTTTTTAAAGTTTACGCAATAACATGCCGCTGTGCTTTAATCAGAACAATTTTTTTGATCGTAATCGCCTTAATGTTAACTTTATTATGGCAAGAAAAAAATCGCCTTTCAAAACCAATTAGTCACCGAAATTTCAACGACATAGCTCACTTCTCTTCGGGAAAAATGCTACTAAAGAGAGGTCGCAAGCGTGTCTTTCATCGTGGTTTGCCTGGTCATAGATTCACATTATGGCGGGGCCGTGTTGGGTAAGCGAAAGCCTGGCCAGTGATATCCAGTCGCCTCGCCCCTACCCCCTCACCTGAGAACCGGGGATGGTTGTTACTGCTGATACCCTTCACAAAACTCAAAATGTCGGCCCGGTTGCATTCCATGAGGCCCAGCTCAACTTCCGAACTCACAATAACCACATCTGGCTTGCTGCTGTAGAAGTCTCAGACGCTTAAATATAAACCTGAAGGTTCTGTAGGCCCTATTTACGCCTGAAATGCAGTTGAGAACTCCCGGGCTATGCTTGAGACGGTCATTACGCCCGTTTCAGGAAATTAGCAACAACGCCCGCACTTTTCTCTCCATCGGGTCTGCCTGCTCGCCATGTTCAGCAGGGCTTCGATTGCCATAGCATTCCGCCGATGGAGGCGCAATCTCCTTGATAAAGGATATCAATCAGCTATCCCCCCTATACGCCATCATCAGGGATTGAGGTCAGGAAGGGAGAGCCTCCCGCTAATGATATGAATTATTCGCCCACTGGATAAGCAGGCAGACGGCTTCCCTGTTTTAGTCGGCATATCGGTAAAAGATAGTTTATCGGGCTATTTTCCCTTTCCGTATTACACAAGTAAGAAAAATAGCACATCGATAAGGATGGATTCCTGGTCATTAAATACAGTATAGTTTCCCCTGCAATCTTTATGGAAGCGGGTAGCTCACCCGCAGTTATTCCATAAATTAAGATTCGCATATTGTGTTGAAAATGGCATATCCCTTTATGCGTGTAATTACACCCCAGCCTGTCGCTGGGCTTTTTTTTCAAGGCGACTCTGGATGGTGATAAATTTTACAAATACATTCATAACAGCGCATCCACAGCCGTGGCCTTTACAGAAGTATTGCTCTCAAAACCCCGGGCCGCTCTGATTTGTTGCCCGTTATTAATCACGCCGGTTTGATGAAAAGGTTAACATCTCTTCCCGGGTAATATCCTACCCGTCTCGTCCGATGCCATATCGAGCTCTACGACTCGCTCTTCCAGACTGCAGTTCGCCAGTGCTTCTTTTATCCCTATTTCGTTTTGCAGGGATGTTTTGATAGCACCGCGATAGTATGCTGGCCATCCTTATCAGTCATTCATTTTAACCGCCTTTTTCAAATCCTTCCGGGGAAAGTAAAGTCCTCTACCAGGCTCTGCTCGTTTAACGCTATAGATTCAAATACTGATTATTGCATTATATACCACTTACCCCCGCAGTGATTACCCAGGTAAGATAAATAGCACAAAAGTAAGGGTGGATTCCTGGTTATTTAATACAGTATATTTCCCATGTAGTCTGTATGGAAGTTGATGGTTACCTTTGGTTAACCCATACTTCGAGACTCGAATATTATCTTGAGAACAGCATGCAACCCTGAGTAAATTTACTCCCCAGTGCCAGTCACTGGGTTTTTTTTGCTATTTTTCAGAATATCTTCCAGCCAGTCGGCGCCTCTCATGGTCTATTTTTTCTGGGTGGGATGAAAAAGATGTATATCCGATCGATAAAAACAACAGTTCATCCCTGTAAAAAAATAATTCTTTCACTGACTTTCTATTTACTAATATTAACCTGTGTTCCTCAGATGATTGCGATGCAATAATCAGCATCAAATTATACCCTCAGGCGACATTGAGATTTTAACCGAGACGGAGAGGGAGCGTTTTTATAGATGCGTGCATGATTTAAAGATTTAATTATCAATAAGATACACCATGATCACGCCCTTTCCTTCGTAGCGTAACACCCTATAGATATTACTCCTGTAAAATAGTAAAAACACTTTCCGGGCCCTGTGACCCAGGAGTGCCCCTGGCTGAAGGGAGTAAGCATAAAAACCTTTAATAACAGCCAAATAAAAAAGCTTGCCGGATTTTTAACTTTATCCCAACATGATCGCCGATCGCGCTGCAACGGCAGTGAAACAAACTCAGGAGCGAAAATGATTACACTGTGGGGACGTAATAACTCGACCAACGTGAAGAAAGTACGCTGGGTGCTGGAGGAGCTGGATCTGCCTTATCAGCAGATCCTCGCCGGGCTGGAGTTTGGTCTCAATCATGACCCGGAATATCTGGCGATGAACCCGAACGGGCTGGTGCCGTTGTTAAAGGACGATGCCACCGGGGTGGTATTGTGGGAATCAAATACGATTATTCGCTACCTGGCGGCCCAGTATGGCGTTGACCGTCTGTGGCTGGCCGCGCCGGCGCAGCGCGCGCAAGGGGAAAAGTGGATGGATTGGTCCAACGGCACCCTCTCTCCCGCCCATCGCCCGGTATTAATGGGCCTGGTGAGAACGCCGCCGGAGCAGCGCGACCCGGCGGCCATCGCCGCGGGGATCAGCGCCTGCGAAGCGCTGTTCGCCATGCTGGACGACGAACTGGCCAAAACGCCGTGGCTCTCCGGCGAGCAGTTCGGCCTTGGCGATATTGCCGTCGCTCCCTTCGTCTACAATCTGTTGTCGATCCTCGACAGCTGGCAACCGCGGCCCCATCTGCAGCGCTGGTATCAGCAGATTAGCCAACGTCCTGCCTGGCGCGAAGTAGTGCAGATCCCGGTGACCTGAGGCTAAGCCTCGGGACTCAACCGCAATAGCTCGCCGTTAGACTCGTCGGTTAAAACGTACAGATAGCCGTCGGGTCCCACGCGAACATCGCGGATGCGTTTTCCGCGCGCCTCCAGTAATCTCCCCTCCTCGCGGACCTGATTACCGTCCACCGCCAGGACAATCAGCGATGTCTCCTTCAGCGCGCCGATAAATAGCTTATGCTGCCACTGGGGAAAGGTCGGCGCCGAATAAAAGGCCATCCCGCTCACCCCGGGAGAGACCGGCCAGACATACAGGGGAGGGTCGGTCCCCGGAACCGTTTTGCCTTTTGCTTCCGGAATGGGCAGGCCGCTGTAGTTAATACCGTGCGTCGCCAGCGGCCAGCCGTAATTTTTCCCCGCCTGCGGAATATTAATTTCATCTCCGCCGCGCGGGCCATGCTCGTTCAGCCACAGCGCCTCGCTCCAGGGATTCATCGCCATGCCCTGCGGATTACGGATGCCGTAAGCCCAGATCTCCGGCCTGGCGTCAGCCCGGCCGACAAAAGGGTTATCCGGCGGTACACCTCCGGTCTCCGTCAGGCGGACCACTTTCCCCTGCAGCTTGCTGAGATCCTGGGCGGTGGCGCGCTGATTATTTTCGCCCAGCCCGATAAACAAATATCCTTTGCCGTCGAACACCAGCCTGCCGCCAAAATGATTGCCGACGGAGAGCTTCGGCTGCTGGCGAAAGACCACGGTAAAGTTCGTCAGCTGCGTGGCATCCTCGCTCAACCGCCCATAGCCCACCGCGGTGCCCGCCTTACCGCTGGCGTCGCTTTCCGCATAGCTCAGCCACACCCGCCGCGACTGGGCGAAATCCGGGGCCAGCGCCACGTCCAGTAGGCCACCCTGGCCGTTGGCCCATACCTGCGGCACGCCGGCTATCGGCGCCGACAGACCTTTACCCGGCTGCCAGCGCTTGAGCTCGCCGCCGCGCAGGGTGATCAGTATGCCCTGATCGTCAGGCAGAAAGGCCATGCCCCACGGCTGGGCCAGCCGGTTTTGCAATACCTCCACCCGCACCGCGGCCTGGCTCAGGGCTGGTAGCGCTAAGGCGCTCAATATCAACAGCAGTGGGATCGGACGCATGGCATTCTCCTTTCGTCAGCTCTGGGCTAAAGGGTAGCCAGCGGGGAAATTTGCGCGGGGATTTTTACATAACCTTTAACAGGGGAAGCGTTCACTTCCCCTGGGTTTCAGCCGATCAGGCATGAGTGATTGGCGCCAATTTATTCAATTTATGAATATTTGAGGTCAATCCTGTCAGACAGCGTTCTAGCTTCTCTACGTTAACAGCGATGTATAGCGGACAATCATGATGCCCGCTCATCAGGCATAGTGCAGCGGCGGCGACCGATTCGCCGGCCAGGCGAAGGACATCCCTCTCCTCCGGTGAAATGGCATTCTGCAGGCGCGGCGCCTGCGCACGCATTTCACGGCAAAGCTCAAACAAGTTATCACGCAGATGGTCATTTTCGCTGACTGACATGTAGCCTTTGGCCTTTCGCAGTTGCAGATAGGCGTCAATATCGATATTGGCGTTAATAAGCTTCTGCAGAAGGTGGCGGTATAGTCTGTCAACGGTCATCACGGTTCCTCCTCTGTCGTCCTTTACCCTTTCCATAATACGGTTATTTTTTGTGCAAAATGATGCGCCAGGTCAATAATCCCCAGTTCTTTAACATCATTTACAATGTGGCAACTTTAACGCATTGTAGGGGGTATAACAAAAATAATGTTATACGATCACAATTAATTTCAATATGAAATTAACAAACAGAAAATGGCAATAAGAGACAAAATTAGTGCAGCAATGATCACAATACCTCATATGACCTGTTGCACCATCGTCAATTAGGATGTCATAACAAATAATTAATGTAATACGTATAACATGTCAGGAAAACAGCGAACGCGGCCCGCGGATCGCTGACATTCTCTCTGCCCATTTGCAAGGAACTGAAACATGACGTCCGGTAAAAGAAACTACCTTCTGTTGAGTCTTTTCGATTTCCTCTACCTGTTCGCCTGGTCGTCGACCATGGCTTTCTTCGTTATCTGGACCACCCAGCATCTTGGCATCAGCGCCACGAAGACCGGGCTGCTTTACTCGGTCAACGCCTTTATCGCCCTGCTGATGCAGCCTTTCTTCGGCTTTATCTCTGACAAGTTCGGCCTGAAAAAACGGCTTATCTGGCTGCTGGTCGCCCTGCTCCTGCCGGTGGGCCCCTTCTTTATCTACGTTTACGCGCCGCTGCTGGTGCACAACTTTTGGTTTGGCGCCTTGCTGGGAGGGATCTATCTGGGGATCATCTTTAACTCCGGCTGCGGAGTAATCGACTCTTATATCGATAAGATTTCCCGGCGCTATCAGTTCGAATATGGTCGTGTGCGGATGTGGGGCTCGTTAGGCTGGGCAGCGGCGGCCTGGATTGTGGGTAAATATATCGACAGCAATCCTAATCTGGCCTTCTGGCTCGCCAGCCTCGCCATTGTCATCGCCGCCATCTGCTTTATGCTAACCAAAATTGAATTAACCGACGCCGATGTGGCGCGAAGCGAATCGCTGAAGGTCTCTCATGCCCTTGAGCTGGCGAAGAATGGTCAGTTCTGGATGCTGCTGCTCTTTACCCTGTTCGTCACGCAGATTTACGACACCTACGATCAGCAGTTTGCCCAGTACTTCTCGCTACAGTTCCCGACGCCGGAGGAAGGCAACCGCTGGTACGGGATCCTCGCGTCTATTCAGGTCTGCGGTGAAACCCTGTTCCTCTGCCTGATGCCATGGTTTGTTAACCGGACCGGCGCCAAATGGGCGCTGATCATCGCCGGGCTGATCATGTCGGTACGTATTGTCGGCTCAGCCGTGCCCCTCGGCCCGGTGTGGATTGGTGCGGTGAAAATGATGCATGCTCTGGAGAAGCCGTTGATTCTGGTATCGGTCTTTAAATTCATCGCCGCCAACTTCGACCACAAGCTCTCTTCGACGGTCTATTTGCTGGTGCTGTTCGTCGCCTCGATCGCCACCGCCATTTACTCTCCGCTGGCAGGCTATCTGTACGATACCATTGGCTTCGCCAACACCTATCTGATTCTCGGCAGCGTCGCCGGGCTCTTTACCCTGATCTCTATTTTCACGTTGCAGGATAAGCGCGAGCCGAAAAAAACCGGCGCCACGCCCTCCGCAGCCATTAACCCGGCGCAATAAGTCTCTGCCCGGCAGCCACGCCGGGCTTGAGCCGCCTGTGCGCACGGCTTGTCAGAAGCGTGTCCCGCCCCTCTGCTCCGGGGCGTGTGGGATCCGCTCTGGCGGTGGGGGGCGTAAAAGACAGGTCGGGGGCGCTTTTTCACCATTAACCGCGACGGAGCTATACTCTTTTTCGCAAAGATCTGTAGAATTCCTGCCCTGACCATTCCAATAATTGAACACTTTTTAAGCTATGAGCAATGTCACGCATCAGCCGAAAATCGGCTTCGTCTCCCTGGGCTGCCCGAAAAACCTCGTGGACTCAGAGCGTATCCTGACCGAACTGCGCACCGAAGGTTATGACGTCGTACCGACCTACGACAACGCCGATATGGTGATCGTTAACACCTGCGGCTTTATTGATAGCGCTGTGCAGGAATCGCTGGAAGCGATCGGTGAAGCGTTGAAAGAGAACGGCAAGGTAATCGTCACCGGCTGTCTCGGCGCGAAAGAGGATCAGATCCGCGAAGTGCATCCGAAGGTGCTGGAGATCACCGGTCCGCACAGCTATGAGCAGGTGCTGGAGCATGTCCATCATTATACGCCGAAGCCGAAGCACAACCCGTTCCTGAGCCTGGTGCCGGAACAGGGGGTTAAGCTGACGCCGCGCCACTACGCCTACTTAAAAATTTCTGAAGGCTGCAACCATCGCTGCACCTTCTGCATCATCCCGTCGATGCGTGGCGATT
>OJTM01000267.1_pt1 | contig 8455 bp, 7 predicted proteins | sample 1599711 | NCBI WGS metagenome assembly OJTM01 (sample SAMN04436762, study PRJEB24849) | human gut metagenome | biome: human gut; feature: NICU; material: stool | host: Homo sapiens | place: USA: Saint Louis, MO | collected 2011-03-07
TCCAAAAATTAAAGAACAATTTTCGGAAATTCCTTCTTATTTCTCGGAGTTAAACGCTGCTGTCCCGACCTCTTTCTATTTTTACAAAAAGAAAAAGTAATTTTTGTTGGCGTGTGAAAAAAATTTTTTATACTATTTTCGTTGACAAGTCGGTTTCTTCTTGGTATATTGAGATTCATAAATTATTAGCCCAGTAGGAAATAGATGTTTTGTTCAGAAAGTCGATGGTTGCTGCGAATCGATCAAGTCTATTTGTGAATTACACTAATAAGTAGTAACAATTACATAATACATAAGCGAGAAGCAAGTAAGCTTCTAATTAAGGTGGTACCGCGGAGAGATTCGTCCTTATTCTTTAAGGATGAATCTCTCTTTTTATGTAGCTTTAGGAGGCGTTTTCAATGAGTTGTGGAGGGGTTATTCGTTATCATAAGATCCTTTAATGTCAGAGTATTCAGAAAAAAGATTAGAGGAGAGTAACGAAATGAAAGAAAAACAGAAAAAGAAGACCGTGAGTGTTCGAGAAGCAAGTATCGTATTATTAATTATTGTGGCAGCTATTGCAACAGGAGTAATTGGCTTAAAGATATCGCCAAATATTACTATTTTGTTTGTGATTGCATTGATTTTAGGCTACGCAATGTTTCGTAAAGTACCATTTGATCAAATGCATAAAGGGATTGTTGATGGCTTGAAGCCAGGAATTATTCCAATTTTTATTTTCATTTTAGTGGGGGCATTGATTGCCGTTTGGATTCAAGCAGGAATTATTCCAACGATTATGGTTTTTGGTTTTAAAATGATTAGTGTTAAATGGTTTGTGCCGTCAGTTTTTATTGTCTGTGCGATTGTCGGCAGTGCAGTAGGTAGTGCTTTTACAGTGATGTCAACAATTGGAATTGCCTTTTTCGGTATTGGCAGTACCTTAGGGTTAAATCCTGCTTTAGTTGTGGGGGCGATTGTTTCTGGTTCAGTTTTTGGTGATAAAATGTCACCTTTATCAGAATCAACAAACTTAGCCGCAGCGATTGTTGAAGCGGATTTGTTTAAACATATAAAAAACTTGATGTGGTCGACTGTACCAGCATTTATCGTCTCTTTAATCTTGTTTATGATTTTAGGACAAACGTACGCGAATACTAGTCTGACAGAAGTAGTTCAAGTTATTCAAGTATTGGAAGACCACTTTACCATTTCAATTTGGTCATTGTTACCATTAGCCTTAATGTTAATCTGTGCCTGGCGCAAAATTCCAGCGATTATCACGATTTTGTTGAACATTATTGTGGCAGTAATTATGATTATTATTCAAAATCCGAAAGTATCGTTGCAGGCATTAGGAAACACGTTGGAAAATGGGTTTGTTTCTCAAACGGGGAACGCACAAATTGATCAATTATTAAGTCGTGGCGGGATTATGAGTATGATGCCGACTGTGGCACTTATTATTCTAACGTTGTCTCTAGGTGGCTTATTAATGGAATTAGGATTGATTTCTGCGGTCATGGAAGTTGTTTCGCAGAAAATGAGCAGTACACCGAAATTGATTTTATCAACGTTATTAACAGGAATTGGCGTAAATATTTTTATTGGTGAACAATTCCTATCGGTTATTTTACCAGGGAATGCCTTTAAAGAAGTTTACAAAAAAGAAGGTTTGGATCCGACTGTTTTAGGCAGAACCTTGGAGGATGGTGGGACGGTTATTAACTACCTCATTCCTTGGGGGATTGCAGGTAGCTTCGTAGCGGGGACCTTTGGCGTACCAACGTTGACTTACTTACCATTTGTTTTCTTTAGCTTATTATCGCCTGTCTTCTCAATGGTCAGTGCATTTACTGGTTTAGGAATTAAGCGGTTATCAGCAGAACCTGTTACCGAAAAATAGATTGATTAAAATAGAACAGTTGATGGGGAATACTGTAGTTTCTCCCTGTCAATTGTTCTATTTTTCTTGTAAAAAAGGTTGCATTTTTAGAAAGAAACAGTTATAGTTGACTAGTCAATTGTTGACGAGTCATCTTTTTAAGGAGGAAACTATGTCGTTATCATTACGGGAAGTCAGCCAATTATTATGTCAGTTAAAGGTATTAGATCAAAAAATTACCAAAGTTTTTGAAGAGCAAGTTGGCTTGAGTTTGACTCGTTATGAGTTGCTGATGATTTTAAAAGAACGTCAGCCGTGTCTTCAAACGGAGATTCAAGAACACTTAAAAATCGATAGTGGTGCGGTCACTCGCCATTTGAAAATTTTAGAAGAGAAACAGTATGTGACACGACAGCGAAATCCAGAAAATAATCGGGAAGTGCTAGTGCATTTAACAGAAAAAGCACAACAAGAACTACAGCAATGTACAGCCAAGCAACAAACGGTAACAGAAATTATTCCCAGTACATTTACAAAGGACGACTGTCGCCAGTTAAAAGAACTTTTGACAAAACTAGATCAAAGCATTACAACGAAAGAGGTATGATAGAATGACAACATATACAACGAATGATTTTTCAGAGATTGTTTTTGGCCGCAAATCGGTTCGGGTGTACGATGAAACCCATAAAATTTCTCATGAAGAAATGTTAACAATGATTCAAGAAGCGACCACTGCCCCTTCTTCTGTTAACATGCAGCCATGGCGTTTTGTCGTAGTGGAAAGTGAAGCAGGCAAAGAAAAATTAAAACCCTTAATTCGCTTTAATACGCGTCAAAATGAAACATCTTCTGCAATGCTCTTAATTTTTGGTGATCTAAACTGCCATGAACGAGGAGAGGAAATTTACAATCAAGCTTATGCTAGTGGTAAAATGCCTAAGGAAGTGCGGGACCAACAATTAGCAGCCATTATTCCCCATTATGAAAGTTTAAGCAGAGAACAAATGAATGACATCGTAAAAATTGATGCGAGTTTAGCAGCTATGCAATTTATGTTAGTGGCCCGAGCTCACGGATATGAAACAAATCCAATCGGTGGTTTTGAATCGGAAAAATTAGCCGAAACATTTGGTTTAGATCAAGAGCGCTATGTCCCAGTAATGATTTTATCTGTGGGTAAGGGCATGGAAACTGGCTATGAATCTGTTCGTTTAGCACCAGAAAAAATCACGACATTTGAATAGGCAATAAAAAATGACGGCGTACGCTTGCATTAACCAACGATCTTAAAGAAAGTTGGCTAATGCAACAGCGATGCCGTCATTGTCGTTGGATAAAGTGACTTCCGTTGCGATGCTTTTAAGCTCGTCAACGGCGTTTTCCATAGCAATCCCCGTGCCGGCCCATTCCAACATTGTATAATCGTTGTGACCATCACCAAAAGCAATTACTTCTTCAGCAGTTATGCCTAACTGTAGGGTTAGTTTTTCTAAAGAACGCGCTTTATCAATATTTTTAGCGGTAAATTCAAAATAGAAAGGAGCGGAAAAAGCAGCGGTGACGGTTTCTTTGAAAGGCGCGTAGATGGCCTCATGATATTTTTGTAAATAGGCGGGTTCACCAGCAATTAAAATTTTGTTCAAGGGAAAGTTTAGTCTGGCGGCTAAATCATGCCACTCACATAATTGAAAGTTGCCGCCCCGTGATTCATATTCAATAATATTAAAATCACCAGTCTCTAAATGTAAGGTGTTATGAAAAACATCATTGACATACATAAATGTTTCATCATTAATCATTGGAATTACGTCAAATTGTTTCAAATGTTCTAAAATTTGTTGACTCAATGATTTTGAAATTGTCTGGTTAAATAGTTGTTGCTGACTGCCGTGATGGGTGACACAAGCGCCGTTATAGGAAAGTAAGTGTCCATTATAATGAGCCATCTCCAATTCATCTGCTAAGGGCCGCATACCGTTAGTCGGGCGGCCAGAAGCCAAAATCAGTGAGAGGCCTTGTTTTTGTGCAGCTACTAATGCTTGTCGCGTTTTTGGTGAAATCTTTTTTTCTGAAGTTAACAAGGTACCATCAATATCCATTACAATTGCTTTGATTGCCATAATTGGCCTCCAATCCGAAGAGTTTCTTTCTTTTAGTATAAAAGTTTTTTCTATTAATGTAAACGGATTCTCTTGTGAGGTGTATAAAAGAATTATTTTACAAAAATCTATACTATTTTTTTGTGAAATTTCATATAATAGAAGTATTCTAATTATCTACATAGAGAGCGAGGGACAAGGAATATGAAGGAAAAAGAAATGCATTCGCTCTTTTTTAAACATAAGTTTGTGAAAGTAACCCCCTATTTACGTCGTTTTGGTCATCGTTTGAGTGGGATGATTATGCCAAATTTGAGTATTTTTATTGCGTGGAGCTTATTGTCTTTGGTGGCTGGCTATACGACAGGGAATCTACGGCTAGCTCTTTCTGAAGTCGAAACGATAATGATTCGAGTTGTTTTACCGATTCTAATTGGTTTTACAGGCGGAAAAATGTTCGAGGAACAACGTGGCGGCGTTGTTGCTGCTATTGCGACAGTGGGCGTGATTGTTTCCACAGATGTTCCACAGTTGTTTGGTGCTATGTTTATTGGTCCTTTAGCAGGATATACTTTCGCCAAAATTGAACAAATTCTCTTACCGAAAGTTAAAGAAGGCTATGAGATGCTGACTAAAAACTTTTTAGCAGGAATTGTGGGAGGACTGCTGTGCTGTTTTGGTATTCTGGTTGTAGCTCCGGCTGTTGAAAGCGCTAGTTTTTGGCTGTATCAATTTTCTTCTTGGTTAATTGAAGCCAATCTTTTACCATTGGTTCACGTTTTCTTAGAACCTTTAAAAGTGTTATTTTTTAATAATGCGATTAACCATGGCTTATTAACGCCTCTAGGTTTAGAAGGTGCTAGTCAAACAGGTCAGTCCATTTTATTTCTATTGGAAACAAACCCTGGACCAGGCGTGGGCGTTTTGGTTGCTTTTCTGCTGTTTGGGCCTGTAGGTCAACGAAAAACAGCAGGAGGTGCCACCATGATTCAACTGATTGGGGGCATTCATGAAATTTATTTTCCGTTTGTTTTAATGGATCCGCGCTTATTTTTAGCAGTAATTGCTGGAGGAATGAGTGGTACGCTTGTTTTTCAAATATTTAATGTGGGGCTAAGTGCTCCAGCTTCGCCAGGCTCATTGGTTGCGATTTTAGCCAATACCCCGACTGATGCGAGGCTGGCGGTTTTTAGCGGGATTTTTGTTAGCTTTCTGTGCTCTTTTGCAATAGCAAGCTTGTTATTAAAACGTCAACGAGGAATTGAACCAGTTTCAATTATAAAGATGAAGGAGGAAGACCAAGTGGAAACAGTCACACCTAACTATCAGCAAATTTTATTTGTTTGTGATGCAGGAATGGGCTCAAGTGCCATGGGGGCTAGTTTGCTAAGCCGACAATTAAAAGCTGTGGACTTGGAGATACCTGTGACTTACCAGTCCGTTCATCAGATGAAGTGGCAGCCTAAGACATTAGTGGTCATTCAAGCAGAATTGAAACAGTTAGCACAAAAGTACGTCCCAGAAAAGGATATGGTGAGTGTTCAAAATTTTTTAGAAATTAAATCCTATTACCCGCAAGTTTTAGCCAAACTGACTGCTTCTTCTCAAGAGCAATCTTCACTTGGTTCAGAGTCTACTGGAACGAACCCGACCAAACAAAGACAGAAGCTTGTTTTTTTATATGCCGAGAATGTTCGAGGATCGCAAACAATGGGAATGGAATTATTGCGGCAACAAGCGGCGAAACAAGGAGTCGCGATTGAAGTATCTAAAGAGCCACTGGAAACAGTCTTTTTTACCAAGGAGACAACCTACGTAGTGACTCGTGAACTGGCGCAAGCCTATCATTTAGATCTAACGCAACAAAATTTATACGTAGTTACTAGTTTTTTGAATAAGAAAGAGTATCAAGAATGGCTGGAAGGAGGAGCTGATAGATGTTTTTAACGACAAGAGAAACTGTTCTATTAACGGAATTAGTGAATAGTCCTACCCCCGTTTCAGTAAACCGCATGATGAATTTGTTAAAGGTTAGCCGCCGGACGGTATATCGTGAATTAGAAAATTTAGAAACCTCGCTAGCATCGATGGGCGCGACGTTGGAAAAAGTAGCTCGTGGGCGCTTTTCGATTCAAGCAGATGAAGCAGCGATGACGGAAATTCAGGCTGCTATTTTAGGAGAAGAGACACAGGAACTTTCTACTTTGGCGCGGCAACATGCGATTTTATTGACATTACTGCAAACAAAAGAGCCAGTCTCTATGCATTATTTTCTGGAAACGTATTGTATTAGTAATACGACTTTTTATGCCGATATTAAACAATTAGAAACACGGATTGCTCGGATTCCGTTGACGATTTCTCGGAATCAAGGTTATGAAGTGACTGGTTCTGAAAAATATCGCCGTCTTCTAATGGCGAATATTCTAAGTATGGAAATTAATGAGTACCAATTTTTTCATTTTACCGAATTAACGACAAACGACCATTTTTTCTTTCAGTTTATTCATGCAGAACATTTAGCATTTGCACAAAAAATTGTTCAGCCAGAAGTAGAAACTTTATTTCCAGCATTAAGTGATCGCAAATTACAACATTTGATTTTAATGTTAACAATTGCGATGGATCGGGTCACTGCAGGTTTTTATTTAGCTGATGAGACCTATACTGGGCAGATGAATAAGGCCTTTCTAAATTGTTCTAAACGACTTTTTTCAAAAGTCGCTGCTGAAACGAAACAACTATACGCTGTCAGTGAGATTGTTTTTTTTGCTAGCTTATTAAGTGATTTTTCTAATTCTTTTGATGAAGATTTTTTTGATGAACATTTTGACACTCAGCTGGCTTATGCAGTGAAACAACTGATTGAAGCAGTAAGTCAAGAAACGGAAGTTAATTTTTTCGAAGATACCAATTTGTATAAAATGTTGTTGACGCATTTATCAGGTGTTTTTTCTCGGGCGGTTTTACAAGAAGATTTAACGAATCCCATTTTAGAACGGATTATGAATCAATATCAAGAAATAGCTGCGGCTTTACGCCAAGCGTTGCCGCAAATTTTTCCGCAAAAGAATTTATCGGAAGAGGAAATTGCCTACATGGTACTTCATTTTGCCAATTCTTTAGAGCGGAGTCCCAAAATTATGGAAGTTGATATTGCTGGTTTTTCTCCTAGCGGTTTGGCTTCGACAAGTATGCTGGAAATGCGATTACGGCGCTACTTTCCTTTTATCAACCAGATTCATTTTTTTCGGATTGCGGATTTAGGTAAGGTGAATGTTGAGGAAAACTATGACTTAGTGATTTCCACTTCGTTATTACCAGGATACAATGGTAAATATAAATTGATCTCACCGTTACTTTTAGACGATGAAATCCGCCAATTGAAAGAAGAGTTTAAGCGGATTAGTCACGAAAAACGCTCGCTTAGGAAAGCGCCTGTGAAAAAAATAGGTGGCGAAGAAAGCTACGAAACAGTGGTCGCTTTCATGGAAGAAATTAGTAAACTATTAGAAACATTTTTCATAGCAGATTTAAATAATCAAGCGGATTTAGCAGAAACCGTTCAACAAGCTCTCGCGCAACTTTCCGCAGATTTAATCACCGATAGTGCAATCGTCTGTCAGCAATTGATGAAACGTTACGAGCAAGCGCCTATTGGGATTCCTCAGACGGAAATGGCCTTATTCCATACCTCAAGTACAGCAGTGACACAGCCTGTTTTTTGTATTTTTAATCTGGCCCAGCCACTTATGATTGAAGGTATGGATAAAAAGCCGATGCAGTTACAACGTATGTTACTCATGCTAGCGCCGATGCCGATTGATGAAACAATCGGGAAAATTTTAGGAAAAATCAGTGGTGCGATTATTATGAATGATTTAAATACAGAAATTTTTCATTCAGGAAATGAAGCCATTGTTTATCAGTTGCTTTCGTCATTATTAATTGAAGAAATGAAAGGCTAGGTGTTGAGAGATGTTTGAAATTACAGCGGAGCAAATAATGTTGAATCAATCATATGCTAGTTGGGAGGAAGCACTTGCAGCTTCTGGTGAATTACTGCTAAAAAATCAGTTGGTCACGCCTGACTATGTCAAAGCAATGTATCAACGTCAACAAAAAGTCAGCGTGTATATCGGTAACTTCGTGGCATTGCCTCATGCGGAAGGACAAGATGAACAAGTTTTAAAAGAAGGGATTTGCTTTATTCAAGTGCCTGATGGGGTCAACTTTGGTACGGAAGCAGATCGAAAAATAGCTACTTTGTTATTTGTCGTTGCTCTAAAAAGTCAACGGCAATTAAGCATGCTTCAAGAATTAGCTTTTTTCTGTTCAGATCTCGAAAACATTCAGCGGCTCAGTGATTGTCAAACAATAGATGAAGCACAAAAAATTCTGGCTCAAGCCTAGAGTTACGTCTGAAAAAAATCAATTCATTCTGAAATGTTCAATAATTATTGAAATAATTTTATATTAATAATAT
>OJTM01000269.1_pt1 | contig 8272 bp, 8 predicted proteins | sample 1599711 | NCBI WGS metagenome assembly OJTM01 (sample SAMN04436762, study PRJEB24849) | human gut metagenome | biome: human gut; feature: NICU; material: stool | host: Homo sapiens | place: USA: Saint Louis, MO | collected 2011-03-07
AGTATACTATCAAAGATAATCAAGGTTTTTTCGTTATTTTTTATAGCTATTAAGCTCATTCCAGTTAATGCTTCTATGCTGGGTAGGGCTGTCAAAAAAGTGAACAGGAGATAAAGAAGTGTTTTTTTCTTTGTAGATAATTTTGTTTCGATACTATAACAACCCCCTTTTCTATTTTGTCAGAATGATATGTTTACAAATTGAACTACTAATCAAGGAATAAAAAGGAAATGAAAAAATGATGCTTCCTCTATTGTGACTTTTATTATAATTAGATAAAATATAGATGTCAAAAAGATTAAAAAGGTTGAAGCTTTAAAAATATTGGAAAGGAGTATACAAATGAAAAAGATAACTGAACGACCAAACATCAAAATCTTAATTAAAATTTTGATGTTTGCCCTATGTTTTTATGCGGGGATAAAATTCGTTGATTTCATTTTTCCGTTAGTAGGATTTAAGCAATAAGCAAAAGAAATGAACGTGGAGACAAGCACAAAGGACCGTGAACTTCGTTGCTAATAGTAAAGTATTGGTCCTTGGAAACTAAAAAGCTGTTAAAAATGACAATAAAAAATAACCGTCTACTTTGACTGAGTACGGTTATTTTTTGTAACAAAATCGGTCACCGTCTTAAACGGCTCTGCATCAGAGAGGTATGTTGAAGCATATCTCTCTTTTCGTTTTCATTATAGCACAATTCCCTAAAAAAATATATTTGAAACTAATTATTTTTTAGTTTTGCATGGTATAATCTAAGTGTAGAGTAGTTAAGGCGGAGGCAAGCGCAAAGGAACATGCGCTTTGCGACGAGCATCGCAACAAAGTGAGAAGCGTAGGAGCAGAGACTTTCCTCTTTCGGTGAGGTGGTGCGTATGAGCGTACTTCCAAAATTTACGGAAAGGAGAGGCCTTTTGTCAGCATATGAAACAATTCAGACGATCCTAGGGTTTGGTATGTTTACCATTGCTTTGATTGCACTGATTGTGAAATTGCTTAAAAATGACAATAAAAAATAACCGTCAACTTTGACCGAGTACGGTTATTTTTAAATAATTCAAAAAGTCACCGTCTTAAACGGATCTACATCAGAGAGGTATGTTGAAGCATATCTCTCTTTTCATTTTCATTATAGCACATTTTCCCGAAAAGCACGAATAAATTTAGCGTTAATCCGTGAAATCCTAAAAGCTGTTAAAATGACAAGAAAAAATAACCGTCAACTTTGATCAAGTACGGTTATTTTTAATTAATCCAAAAGGTCACCGTCTCAAACGGCTCTACACTAGAGAGGTGTGTTGACGCATCTCTCTCTTTTCATCTACATTCTAGCATAGATACAATGTAGATGAAAAGAGGTGCCTGCTGCTAAAGGTTCTTGTCCTTCTTTAGCGATTGAGCAGTGCATCAACGCTTAGTTCAGTCATTTCAGAAACTTGCATGTCGGCTCCGATTAAGGGTTGGCTGGCCGACAAGCCGACGGCATAGATGCCCGCGGCTTTCAAGCCGTCAATGCCTGATTGTGCATCTTCAAAGCCAATGGCGTTTTGCGGTAGCACGCCAATACTGTCAGCGGCGGCTAAAAAGATTTCAGGATCAGGTTTGCCTTTGCTTAACGAGTCGGGATCGACAATTGTGGCGAAGTACGCGCGCACGCCTAATTTTTCCAAAATCAGGGGCGCGTTTTTTGAAGCCGAAGCCACGGCACAGGGAATGTGACGTGCTTGGGCTTGCTGTAGCAATGGCACGACACCAGGTAAAACATCTTCTGTCGTTAAATGTTCTAATAATTGAACGTAGTGGTCATTTTTTTGCTGAGCTAAGGCTTCTTTTTCTGCTGGAGTAAACGCATTTTCACGGTGGCCATGGGCTAAAATGCGGTCCAAGGAATCCATCCGACTAATGCCTTTTAATGTTTCGTTGAAGGTTTCGTCAATGGAAATGCCTAGCGAATCGGCCAACGCTTTCCAAGCTTGATAATGAAATTTGGCGGTGTCAGTAATGACACCATCCAAATCAAAAATAAATCCAATCGTCATTGTGGTTCGCTCCTTTATTGATAATGTACTTCTTTTGGTCGTTCGGCGGTTAACGGAATCAACGCGCCCTGAACCAATAATTGTGTGTCTTTATCTGCTGTAATCGTGACACTGGTTTGTGTTAATGAAAATTGATACGTCACGCCTTGATGAATAAACTGGAACGCCAGCGCTTGCCAATGTTCAGGTAAGTTTGGACAAATTGATAACTCGTTCTGGCGCGTGTCAACGCCTGCATACGTCGCTAAAGTAACGTGAATCGTCGCAGCCATGACCCCTGTATGAATCCCTTCAGCGGTCGTGCCACCTTGAATGTCACGATAATCGGAATACAACGCTTCTTGATAAAGTTGCCAAGATAGCTCATGGAATTGCGCCATTTCTGCCAATTGGGCATGAACAATTCGTGACAAAGTCGAACCATGAGACGTCCGTTTTAGATAATATAAAAGATTTTTTTCCAAATAATCCGCAGGCAATTGATACCCTAAATCTTCTAAAATTTGATCCACCCGAGTTTTGTCTAAGTTGTAGAACAACATTAATGTGTCGGCTTGTTTCGCCACTTTGTAATCATCGGGAGATTCTCCTTCGGCTTTTAAAATTCGATCCATACGGTAAATATTGCCGTATTTCTCTTTCATCGCCGCCCAGTCAATCTCTTTTAAGCCGAAATACCCTTCATATTGCGCAATAATACCGTCAGAATTAACTTCAATTTCCAGTGAATTTTGAATTTGCTGCATGCGGGCTAGATCAGCCGAAGAGGTCTGCGTTTTGGCAAAAAGTTGTGCCTGTTCTTCCTCAGAGAAAAGTGCCAAAATGTTGGTTAATTCTTCGAATAGCCAAACCACCATCAAATTCGTATAGGCGTTGTTTTTCAAGCCACTTTCCGCTTGGTCTGGATAGCCCTCGTGAAACTCATCAGGTCCCATCACTTTATCAATAAAGAACCGTCCTGTTGCGTCATCTAACGTCGCAGCGCTGTTCCAAAATTGAGCGATTTCTAACAACATTTCGCCGCCATATTGTTTCATAAATTCATGATCCTGTGTACTATGCCAATACAACCAAGCATTGTAAGCAATCGCCAAGGAAACATGCCGTTGCAAAATACTATGATCTTCGCCCCAATGTCCATTCAACGGATTTAAGTGAAGTTTTTGCGTGGTTTCACGCCCATCACGTCCTGATTGCCACGGATACATTGCGCCACGATACTGGCTGGCCGCCGCATTTTCCTTCGCCTTCTCTAATCGGTGGTAGCGATACAGCAACAATTGTTTCGCTGTGTCAGGATAATGTTGAATATAAAAAGGTAAAATAAAAATTTCATCCCAGAAAATATGTCCACGATACGCTTCACCGTGCAAGCCTCGGGCGGTAATCGAGACGTCCAATGCTTGCGCTTGGTTACTAAAAGGCGAAGCCGAAGCCAGCAAGTGATAACTGTGAATCCGTAAAAGTTTTTGAGACATCAAATCGCCTGTCACAGTAATGTTGGCTTGTTGCCAAAGAGTTTGCCAAGCGCGGGCGCTTTCCTGAGCGGCGGCCGCAAAAGAGTCCTTCGGCGTAAACGGTACCTGCCAACTTTGTTCGGCGTGGCTGGCTTGCACAAAGACTTGTTTTTCTAGCGTATAGCGCGTTCCTTGGTGCGCCATCACGGTCACCACTTGAGCGATTTTTTCCGCTTCTTCTTGAATCATAATGGCCTCTTTTTCAAAAAAATCACCGGTTATCAAGGCCGTTTCTCGGACGCTTAAGTTGGATTGATTGGTACAAACCTCAATCACGGTTTTGTTTTCCTGCGCGCTAAATGCTGTCACCTGAAAATGTTTGGCTGTTAAGTTACGATACCGCGCCACGTTATAGTTGTAGACACTGCCATCAGTGACGGTTTTCAAAGTAATTGGGGCTGAAAAGTTTAACGGCTCAAACGTATATTGCAGATGATAGTCATTCGGCTGTGCCATATTGGCGATTTTTTTCGTCGATAATTTAATTTGCTGATTGTCCGCATCTTTCAAAATCATTTCTGCGACAAACAATCCCGTTTTCAAGTTCAATTGACGGTGTAATTGTTGTAGCGTGTCTGGAGAAATCGTTAACCAGTCAGTGGCATCGCCAATTTTTAAAGCGATGTGTTGGTTGTCAGGAGCATTGACGAAATCTTCATTTTCCACTACTTGACCCGCAACTTCCGAAGCCGCTGTATTATAAAGCCCCGCAATGTAGGTCGCTGGATAATGATCATCAGAAATCGTCATCTCAGGTGTTGTGCCGCGCAAGCCTAAAAAGCCATTGCCGACAGTTAACAGGGACTCCACCGCATATTCATTTTTCCCAGGCACGTAGCCATAATAGTCCAAATGCCAAGCCAGATACTGCCGTTTTTCTTCAAATGCTGCCAGCAGATTCGGTGCCGCCGCTTGTTCGGCTGCCGTTAAAAGTGGCGTGTTCAACTGTTCCGCGAATGCTTGAATCACCGCTTGCGGAACCAGCGCCAACGTTTCCTCTGGCGAAAAGAAGTCCGCTGGGAAATCAGCCACAATCCCCCCCAGAATCGGCGCAGCCTCTGCCACAATCAATTGGCACAGTTCAGGAACCGTTTCTTCGATAGTCAAAGCTTCAAAAGGGAATGTTTTTTGATGAAGCGGTTCCAATTTATGGTTAAAAAAAGTCGTCGTTAGTTGGTTCGTTGCGAATGTTAATTCTAAAATGGTCATGTTTGGCGCCTCCTTGTGAACTTGTATAGACATGTTTCGTTTGACTACAGTATAGTATGAACGAATCAGAATTACAAGGATTTTCCCTAGATTCTTGGGAAAACTTTTCCAGAAGGGGGCAGCAACCGACTGCGCTGGGTCCGAAAAAAAGGCGGTCAAGTAGTGGTTTGGCTGGGGGAGTTTGTGGCGTAAGCAAGGCAGAAAGTGCGGGGGATTTTTCTGACCAGCTCTAGGTTTTTCGGAGGGAATATGCTATGCTTTTAGAAAAGAAATTGTTGGTAGAGGAGGATCGGCATGAACAAGTTTCATGACATATTTTTAGAATTAGAACAACAAATTGTCCAAGGCGACTATCAGCCAGGCGATTTATTACCTAGTGAAAATCAATTAGTGGAAACTTACAATGTTTCCCGTGAAACAATTCGGAAAGCCTTGAATTTACTAATTAACGCTGGCTACATTCAGAAAAAACAAGGCAAAGGCTCGATTGTCTTAAACTTTAAAAAATTTAATTTTCCTATTTCAGGGGTGACCAGTTACAAGGAGTTACAACAAACGCAACATATTGAAAGTCATACCCATGTGGTTTCCTTAGAAGAAATTCCTGTAGAGCGCAACTTGGCTCAGTTGACTGGTTGGAGGGAAGGGGCCCCTGTGTGGCGCTTAGTTCGGCAACGGGAGATTGAAGGGGAAGTCGATATTTTAGATATTGATTACTTGATTAAAGAAATTGTCCCGGAACTGCCGAAGCACCGTGCCGAAGATTCGATTTTCGATTATCTGGAAAACGACCTTGGCTTGGCAATTAGTTATGCCCAGAAAGAGATTACCGTGGAACCGCTCACAGAGATGGACAAGCAGCTGATTGGTGAAGTCGATGGCAATCATGTCGTCGTGGTCCGCAGTATCATGAACTTAGAAGATACCCGCTGTTTTGGTTATACGGAATCCCGTCACCGCTTAAACAAATTTAAGTTTGTAGAATTTGCGCGTCGTCGTAAGTTGTAAGTTTTGGCGATTAGCAAACACCAAAATGGCTGTCATTAAATGAATTTTGCCGTTTTTTTCGCCGCAACTGCTGATAAATGTATAAGATTTTAGGAGAAAACGTCACAAAGTAGAGGTTCGCCTCTAACATTTTGCCGTTTTCTCCTTATTTATTAAAGAATTTCCCCAAGAAATGAATTAAATAACAGACATGGATGCCAAAAAAATATTGTAAAAATGGCTTAAAAGTCGGCTGAAGCATTGATTTTAAGAGGGATTTCGGTTTTTGAACAGAGTGTTAAATATTTAAAATCACAGAGAAATGAAATTCTTGTATAATAAGGCTATAGCTTCAGAAGCGCCGAAGAAACAACTAGCGGCTTCTGGCAATTCATACAGTAAAAGGAGACGTACATATGAAAAAGAAAGTTTTAGCAAGTTTATTGGTTGGTAGTGCTGTGGTGGGCGCTAGTTTAGCACCCTTGTCGGCACAGGCGGTAACGACAGGAAATACGCCAGTGACGGTGGGGTTTGAAGGGGGAAGTTTGCCGGATGGGAATGGAGATCCGAATACAGTAAGACCTGATCCAGATGCTACAAATAGCAATTTCGATTTACTATTTATTCCTAGAGAATTTGATTTTGGGAAATTATCGCTTTCGGATGATTTAACTAAACCAATTCCTAATAAAGCGGATGAAGGACGTAATGGGAAGATGGAATCTGTTGGTGTCGGCGATATACGAGGAACCAAAGAAGGCTGGCATGTGACTACTCAATCCACGGGTATGAAGCTTGGCGAGGAGAATTTGGAAGGCAGTATCACAACTGGTAAAAATGTTTTATATCCATTAATCTATGATGAGGAAACTAAAACGTATGTTTTTCAAAATCCTGTTCTTGCGGACCCAGTTACCAAACCTGAAATGGATGAAACACCATTTTCATTTTCAATTCCTTTAGGCGGAGATGCAGTGCTCCTTGCGAATGCCACAGCAGGAAGAGGGCAAGGATTATGGCAATTTTCAATGTTTGTTACCTCATTAAATATCACTACCCCCGCCTACAATATAAAAGCAGGGAACTACACAGGTAACGTCACCTGGAATCTCGTCGCAGGGCCATCAATCTAAGCATAAACAAAAAAGTCATCCCGATAGGATGTCTTTTTGCTTATTTCTCTGTGAAGGTGCTGTCTGTTTTGACTGCTTCAGCAGGTGGTGTTTGCGCTGCTAATAAGTCGCGAATTTCTTTTAAGTAATCTTCGCTAGTTGGTGCCACTCACCGCTTAAACAAATTTAAGTTTGTGGAATTCGCCTGCCGCCGCAAGTTGTAAGTCTTGGCGACTAGCAAATGCAAAAGTGGCTGTCATTAAATGAAATTTTACGTTTTTTTTTTGCCGCAACCGCGAATAAATGTATAAGATTTTAGGAGAAAACGTCATAATGTTAGAGTGTAACCTCTACTTTGTGACGTTTTCTCGTTGTTTATTAAATACTTTCAACACAAAATGTATTAAATAACATCGATAACTATTGAAAAGTACTAAAAAAGCGGCTTGAAACTAAGGGTAAATGCTGCTTTTAAAGGAAATGTCGTTTTTTGATAAGGACTGTTAAATATTTAAAATCACAGGGAAGTCGGAATCTTGTATAATAAGGCTATAGCTTCAGAAGCGTCGAAGAAATGATCAGCGCGCTCTGGAAATTCATAATAGTTAAAGGAGACGTACATATGAAAAAGAAAGTTTTAGCAAGTTTATTGGTTGGTAGCGCCGTGGTAGGCGCAAGTTTAGCACCCTTGTCAGTACAGGCGGTAACAACAGGGAATACGCCAGTGACAGTGGGTTTTGAAGGGGGAACGTTACCAGATGGAGATGGTTTTGATAACACAAAGGATCCAGATCCTAATACATCAAACGGGAACTTTGATTTACTTTTTATCCCTGAAGCAATTTCATTTGATAAAACTTCTGTATCAGGTGATTTATCATCTATCAAGTCTAATTCGTATGTCAATTATGCAGTTGGTGACATTCGAGGGACGAAAGAAGGATGGCATGTAACCGCGACACTTCCTGAAATGAAAAATGGTGAGGATAAGTTATCTGGTATATATTCTTTTAAACAGACAGGATATGTATTATCTTATAATGAAGATACAAACAGGTTTGATGCTACAGATGGTTTAAATGATTTTACTAATAGTCCTGTTGCACCTGTACTTTCAGCTACAAGTATTACCATTGGAGAAGATGCTTCATTAATGGCTAACGCTTCTAGTGGAAAAGGACAAGGAATGTGGAATTCTTTTATGACTGGACATACATTAACCATCACGACCCCTTATCAACAAATCAAAGCCGGTAACTATACAGGGGAAATCACCTGGAATCTCGTGGCAGGACCATCTCTCTAAGACCAAACAAAAAAGTCATCCCCTCAGGATGACTTTTTGCTTATTTCGGTTCTATGATATTTGGTGTTGTTACTCTCAAATGAGTAAAGACACCAAGTATTT
>OJTM01000282.1_pt1 | contig 7861 bp, 5 predicted proteins | sample 1599711 | NCBI WGS metagenome assembly OJTM01 (sample SAMN04436762, study PRJEB24849) | human gut metagenome | biome: human gut; feature: NICU; material: stool | host: Homo sapiens | place: USA: Saint Louis, MO | collected 2011-03-07
ATAATGTTAGACCGCTCACAGTATTTTATCTTCTTCCTTATCCACTGCCCCGCGCTTTTTCGCTGCCGCTTTTGTTTCCCTACGGTACAGCCGGGATATATTTTTTAGCCAGTACAGCGCATCGAAAATACTTATTAAATAATAAATTAAATCAATATGATAGATAGGGCTTTTCGCAGAAAATCAATTCGTTGTTGGCGCTGCGGTTCTGACGAGACGGGATAACGGTCACAAAAAAGGCCACCTGACGGTGGCCAACCATGTCGAAATCGGACAGATTTCTGCTTGCGGACAAGCAGAGAGGGTTTACTTGATAATAGCTTTCAGCGCTTCGCCGATGTCGGCCAGGCTGCGAACAGTTTTCACACCCGCCGCTTCCAGCGCTGCGAATTTCTCATCCGCTGTACCTTTACCGCCGGCGATGATAGCGCCCGCGTGGCCCATACGCTTGCCTTTCGGCGCGGTAACACCCGCGATGTAGCCAACAACCGGCTTAGTGACATGATCTTTAATATAAGCAGCCGCTTCTTCTTCCGCGCTGCCGCCGATCTCACCGATCATGACGATCGCTTCGGTCTGCGGATCTTCCTCGAACATCTTCAGGATATCGATGAAGTTGGAGCCCGGGATCGGGTCGCCGCCGATACCGACGCAGGTAGACTGGCCGAAGCCGTAGTCGGTGGTCTGCTTAACTGCTTCATAGGTCAGGGTGCCGGAACGGGAAACGATGCCCACTTTACCCGGCTTGTGAATGTGGCCCGGCATGATGCCGATTTTGCACTCGCCCGGAGTGATAACGCCCGGGCAGTTCGGGCCGATCATGCGCACGCCTGCTTCGTCCAGCTTCACCTTCACGGTCAGCATATCCAGCGTTGGGATACCTTCGGTGATGGTGATGATAAGCTTAATGCCCGCGTCGATCGCTTCCAGGATGGAATCTTTGCAGAACGGCGCCGGAACGTAGATCACGGTCGCGGTCGCGCCGGTCGCTTCAACGGCTTCGCGCACGGTGTTGAACACCGGCAGGCCCAGATGAGTGGTGCCGCCTTTGCCTGGCGTCACGCCGCCAACCATTTGCGTACCGTAAGCGATCGCTTGTTCAGAGTGGAAGGTCCCCTGGCTACCGGTGAAGCCCTGGCAGATAACCTTGGTATCTTTATTAATTAAAACGGACATTATTTCCCCTCCACTGCGGCAACAACCTGCTGAGCTGCATCCGTCAGACTTTTCGCTGCAATAATATTCAGGCCGCTGTCAGCCAGTTTTTTCGCGCCCAGTTCGGCGTTGTTACCTTCCAGACGAACCACAACCGGAACGTTAACCCCTACTTCCGCTACCGCGCCGATGATGCCGTCAGCGATCAGGTCGCAACGCACGATGCCGCCGAAGATGTTAACCAGCACCGCTTTAACGTTGTCGTCAGAGAGGATGATTTTGAACGCTTCGGTCACGCGCTCTTTGGTCGCGCCGCCGCCTACGTCGAGGAAGTTAGCCGGTTCGCCGCCGTGCAGCTTAACGATGTCCATGGTACCCATCGCCAGGCCTGCGCCGTTAACCATGCAGCCGATGTTGCCGTCCAGCGCGACGTAGTTCAGTTCCCACTGCGCCGCCTGCGCTTCACGTGGGTCTTCCTGAGACTGATCGCGCATTTCGCGCAGATCCGGCTGGCGGAACAGCGCGTTGCCGTCAGCGCCCAGTTTGCCGTCGAGGCAGATCAGGTCGCCCTGCTTGGTGATCACCAGCGGGTTGATCTCGATCAGCGCCAGGTCGCGCTCAAGGAAAATGGTCGCCAGCCCCATGAAAATCTTGGTGAACTGCTGAACCTGTTTACCTTCCAGACCCAGTTTGAACGCCAGTTCACGACCCTGGTAAGGCATCGGGCCCGCCAGCGGATCGATGGCGATCTTGTGGATCAGGTGCGGGGTCTCTTCCGCCACTTTCTCGATTTCCACGCCGCCTTCGGTAGACGCCATGAACACCACGCGACGGGAGCTACGGTCAACAACCGCGCCCAGGTACAGCTCTTTGTCAATATCGGTCGCCGCTTCAACCAGGATCTGGTTAACCGGCTGGCCGTTCGCATCTGTTTGATAGGTCACCAGACGTTTGCCCAGCCAGTGCTCGGCAAATGCGCGGATCTCTTCTTTGCTCTTAACTACTTTCACACCGCCCGCTTTGCCGCGGCCACCAGCGTGAACCTGACATTTCACTACCCACGGACCCGCGCCGATTTTTGAAGCGGCTTCTTCTGCTTCACGCGGAGTAGTACAGGCATAACCCACCGGCGCCGGTAAGCCATAGCGGGCAAAAAGTTGTTTTGCCTGATATTCATGTAAGTTCATGTGTTCAGTCCATCCTTCAGGGTGTAATTATCTTTAAACCTATAGGCCTGATAACGGCGCTAACGCGTGTTATCCGGCCTACGGTAGGTAATACGCTTGCTGACTACACGTCCAGCAGCAGACGGGTCGGATCTTCCAGCAGCTCTTTAATCGCCACCAGGAAGCCTACCGATTCACGTCCGTCGATCAGACGGTGGTCATAGGAGAGCGCCAGGTACATCATCGGCAGGATCTCTACCTTGCCATTGACCGCCATCGGACGGTCTTTAATGGCATGCATACCCAGAATAGCGCTCTGCGGTGGGTTGATGATCGGCGTGGACATCAGGGAGCCGAAGACGCCGCCGTTGGTAATAGTGAAGTTACCGCCGGTCAGGTCGTCTACGGTCAGCTTGCCGTCGCGGCCTTTCACTGCCAGCTCTTTGATATTCTTTTCGATGTCCGCCATGCCCAGCAGGTCGACGTCACGCAGAACCGGGGTGACCAGACCGCGCGGAGTGGATACGGCCATGCTGACGTCGAAGTAGTTGTGGTACACCACGTCGTCGCCATCGATGGAAGCGTTCACTTCCGGATAGCGTTTCAGCGCTTCCACTACCGCTTTGACGTAGAAGGACATAAAGCCCAGGCGGATGCCATGACGTTTTTCGAACGCCTCACCGTACTGCTTACGCAGATCCATGATGGGCTTCATGTTGACTTCGTTAAAGGTCGTCAGCATGGCGGTAGAGTTTTTCGCTTCCAGCAGACGTTCGGCTACGCGTTTACGCAGGCGGGTCATCGGGACGCGTTTTTCCGAACGGTGGCCCAGCTGCGGCGCCGGCGCGGCTGCCGGGGCGGCGGCTGGCGCTTTGGCTTCTGCCGGCGCCGGGGCTTTCGCCAGATGTTTCTCAACGTCTTCGCGGGTCAGACGGCCGCCGACGCCAGTGCCTTTGATGGCCGCTGGGGCAAGGTTGTGTTCAGCCAGCAGACGACGGATCGCCGGGCTCAGCGCGTCGTTGTTCTGCTCTTCCAGAGAGGCCTGCTGACGCTGCGCCGGAGTGGACGCTTTCGCATCGGCTTTCTCGCTGCTTTCTTTACCTGCGCTGTTGCCTTCGCGCAGGCGGCCAAGGATCTGGCGAGACAGGACGGTGGCGCCCTCGTCTTCCAGCACTGCATCCAGAATGCCGTCCGCTGATGCCGGTACTTCCAGTACCACTTTGTCAGTTTCGATTTCGACCAGAACTTCGTCACGGACGACCGCGTCGCCCGGTTTTTTGTGCCAGGTGGCGACGGTTGCGTCAGCTACGGACTCAGGCAGGTCGGGAACAAGAATATCTACGCTACTCATTATGTATCCTTTAATTAATCGACGTTCAGCGCGTCATTGACCAGATCTTGTTGCTGCTTCTGGTGAACGGACATATACCCTACCGCCGGAGAGGCGGAGGCCGGGCGACCTGCATAACGCAGGGCAGACCCAAATGGAATCACTTCACGGAAATGATGCTGGCTGCAATACCATGCGCCCTGGGTGAGCGGCTCTTCCTGGCACCAGACAAAATCATGCACGTGCGCATACGCTTTCAGCGCTTCCTGCACCGCCTGATGCGGGAACGGATAGAGCTGCTCGATACGAACGATAGCGACATCTTTTTGCTCGTTTTTGCGGCGCTGTTCCAGCAGGTCGTAGTAAACCTTACCAGAGCACAGCACAACGCGCTTCACAGCCTGCGGATCAAGTTGATCGATTTCACCAATAGCCGGCAGGAAAGTGCCGTTCGCCAGCTCATCCATGCTGGAAACCGCCAGCGGATGACGCAGCAGCGACTTCGGCGACATCACCACCAGCGGACGACGCATACCGCGCAGCGCCTGGCGACGCAGCATGTGATAAACCTGTGCCGGCGTGGACGGCACGCAGACCTGCATGTTTTGTTCAGCGCACAGCTGCAGATAACGCTCCAGACGCGCGGAGGAGTGCTCCGGGCCCTGGCCTTCGTAACCGTGCGGCAGGAGCATCACCAGGCCGCACATCCTTCCCCACTTCTGCTCACCGGAGGAGATGAACTGGTCGATCACCACCTGCGCACCGTTGGCGAAGTCGCCAAACTGCGCTTCCCAGATAGTCAGAGTGCGCGGCTCGGCGGTGGCGTAACCATATTCGAACGCCAGCACCGCTTCTTCAGACAGTACCGAGTCCCAAACGCGGAACTGGCCCTGGCCGTTATGGACATGCTGCAGCGGCGTGTAGGTTGAACCATTGGTCTGGTTATGGATCACCGCATGACGGTGGAAGAAGGTGCCGCGGCCGGAGTCTTCGCCGGACAGACGAACCGGAATACCTTCGTCAACCAGCGTGGCGTAGGCCAGGTTTTCGGCACCGCCCCAGTCAAACAGCTTCTCGCCTGCCGCCATCGCCTGGCGGTCGGCATAAATTTTTGCCACGCGGGACTGCATTTCGATACCTTCCGGTACCGTGCTGATGCGTTTGGCCAACTCCTGCAGACGTTTCGGCTCAACTTTATCCGGATAGCTCTCGTCCCACTCGTGGTTGAGGTACGGCGACCAGGTAAAGGAATGCATATTCATCGGACGCCATTCCTGCACCACGCATTCGCCGGCATCCAGCGCATCGCGGTAGAGGTTAACCTGCTCGGTCGCATCTTCCAGAGTCGCCACCTTCTCCTGCTCCAGCTTGTCAGCATAGATTTTGCGCGGAGTCGGATGCTTTTTGATCTTCTGATACATCAGCGGCTGGGTTGCGCTCGGCTCATCGGCTTCGTTGTGGCCGTGACGGCGGTAGCACACCAGGTCAATGAAGACATCGCGTTTAAAGGTATTGCGGAAATCAAGCGCCAGACGGGTGACGAAGGCGACCGCTTCCGGATCGTCCGCGTTCACGTGGAAAATCGGCGCCTGCACCATTTTACCGATGTCGGTGCAGTACGGCGTTGAGCGCGCATCCAGCGGGTTAGAGGTCGTGAAGCCCACCTGGTTGTTGATAACGATGCGCACGGTACCGCCCACTTCGTAACCGCGGGCTTTGGACATGTTCAGAGTTTCCTGAACCACGCCCTGGCCGGTGACGGCGGCGTCGCCGTGGATGGTAATAGGCAGAACTTTGTTGCTGCTTGGCTCGTCCAGACGATCCAGACGGGCGCGTACGGAACCGATAACCACCGGGCTGACAATCTCGAGGTGCGACGGGTTAAACGCCAGCGCCAGGTGCACCAGACCGCCTTCGGTTTCCATATCGGAAGAGAAGCCCATGTGGTACTTCACGTCGCCGGTGCCGAGGTGTTCTTTATGTTTGCCCGCGAACTCGTCGAACAGGTCCTGCGGTTTTTTACCCAGCACGTTGACCAGCACGTTCAGACGGCCGCGGTGCGCCATGCCCAGCACCACTTCGCGGGTGCCGCTTTTGCCTGCATGGCGGATCATCTCTTTGAGCATCGGGATCAGGGCGTCGCCACCCTCCAGCGAGAAGCGCTTCGCCCCCGGGAATTTGGCGCCGAGGTAGCGCTCCAGACCTTCCGCGGCGGTCAGTTCGCTGAGGAAGCGTTTTTTCTCTTCCGCGGTAAAGCTCGCTTTGCCAGCTACCGATTCAATGCGCTGCTGGATCCAGCGTTTTTCTTCGGTAGAGGTGATATGCATGTATTCCGCGCCGATGGAGCCGCAGTAGGTTTGCTTGAGGGCGGCAATCAGCTCGCCCAGCTTCATCGTGTCTTTACCGATGGCAAATGAACCTACGTTATAGCTTTCCTGGAAATCGGCCTCGGTCAGATCGTGGTAGGCCGGATCGAGATCCGCCACTCTCTCTTGCTTCCACAGCCCCAGCGGATCGAGATTCGCATGCTGGTGGCCACGGAAACGGTATGCGTTGATGAGCTGCAGGACTTTAACCTGCTTCACATTGGTGTCTGGGTCGGAAATCGAAGAAGTGTAACGTGAGGCATCCTTCGCCAGTCGACGGAAATAATCACGCGTTTTGGAATGAAATTGATCCGGTTTAACTCCGGTGCCAGGTAACTGCTGGAACATTGAACGCCAGTTGGCGTCAACAGAGTCAGGATCGGTTAAGAAGTCTTCATAGAGCTGTTCTATCCAGCTCTGGTTTGAACCAGAGAGGTAAGAAGAGTCCAGCCAGGCTTTCATTGCGCCGTTCTGCATCGTGATCCCTTAAGCATTCATATGCTTATTTCGCCGTAGAAACTACCACGCACACCGAGTGCACGTGCCGGGGTTCACTTGTTGCGGACGAGTTGTGGTTTCTATCCGCTAAGGAACCTTTAAAAACTGCCATTAATCTTCAGCGTTCAGGCTGCGGTTGCGTTGGCTGCCTTCGCTTACCCCGGTCACATAGTTCACTATGCTCCCGGGGATGCGCTCAGTTGCCGCCTTACCTCGCACTGAACGCCTCGATTACTGGTACATCTTGTGGCGGTTTTTAAAGATTTCCTGCTATATCCCCCGGCGGCGCTAACGCTTGCCGGGGCTACTGCTTTGGTAGCCCGGATAAGCGCTAGCGCCATCCGGGACAGACCGTGTTGCTTACGCGCTGCGCTGCAGCAGCATCGACTTAATATGGCCGATGGCGCGAGTCGGGTTCAGCCCCTTCGGACACACACTGACGCAGTTCATAATGCTGTGACAGCGGAATACGCTGAAAGCATCGCTCAGGCCGTCCAGGCGCTCGCTGGTTTCGGTATCGCGACTGTCGATCAGGAAGCGATACGCGGCCAGCAGGCCAGCCGGGCCGATGAACTTGTCCGGGTTCCACCAGAACGACGGGCACGAGGTCGAACAGCAGGCACACAGAATACACTCGTACAGCCCGTCGAGTTTCTCACGCTGCTCAGGCATCTGCAGATGCTCGCGAGCCGGAGGATTTTGCCCATTATTCAACAAGTAAGGCTTAATCTTCTCATATTGTGCATAGAATTGCCCCATGTCCACCACCAAATCACGGATAACCGGTAATCCTGGCAGCGGACGGATAACAATCTTCTTGCCCGGCTGATTCAGCGCGGAGATTGGCGTGATGCACGCCAAACCGTTTTTCCCGTTCATGTTCAGACCATCGGACCCGCAGACCCCTTCACGGCAGGAGCGGCGGAACGACAGCGACGGATCTTTTTCTTTCAGCTGGATCAGCGCATCCAGCAGCATCATGTCGCGACCTTCTTCCGCTTCAAGGGTGTAATCCTGCATGTGCGGAGCGTCGTCAACATCCGGGTTATAGCGATAAATTGAAAACTCGAGTTTCATTTTCCTGTCTCCGCATTAGTAAGTACGAATCTTCGGCGGGAATGCCGGACGCAGTTTCGGTTCCATATTGACGCTACGACGCGTCATGGATTCCGACTCTGGCAGGTACAGGGAATGGCACAGCCAGTTTTCATCATCACGATCCGGGAAGTCGAAGCGGCTGTGGGCGCCACGGCTCTCGGTACGGAAGTTAGCGGATACGGCGGTCGCGTAGGCGGTTTCCATCAGGTTATCCAGCTCCAGGCACTCAACGCGCTGGGTGTTGAACT
>OJTM01000287.1_pt1 | contig 7649 bp, 8 predicted proteins | sample 1599711 | NCBI WGS metagenome assembly OJTM01 (sample SAMN04436762, study PRJEB24849) | human gut metagenome | biome: human gut; feature: NICU; material: stool | host: Homo sapiens | place: USA: Saint Louis, MO | collected 2011-03-07
CCGCATCCTGCTCGGCAATATTCACCCAGCGCATTTCCGGCAGTTGTACCCGTTTAAACGAGGCCGGAAGAATCGACACGCCAAGCCCTGCGGCAACGAGACCAATGATCGTCATGGCTTCCCCCACTTCCTGCGCGATAGTCGGGACAAGGCCATATCGCCGCATCAGACCAAGAATATCGTCATACAATCCGGTACCCACCTGTGGGTCAAAAAAGACAAAGGGTTCTTTCGCCAGTTCAGCCAGCGTGACGCTATGCTGCGCGGCGAGCGGGTGATCCCGGGGGATCATCGCCATCAGCGGTTCGCGGAGGATCACCTGCCACGCCAGGGTATCAGGCAACTGCGTGTTACGCATTAGCCCCAGGTCGAGCGATCCTTCATTAAGCGGCGATATTTGCTCCCGGGTATTTATTTCGCGCGTCTGAATATGCACATCCGGAAAGTTACTGCGAAACGAGGATAGCGTTTGTGAAACAGCGCTGATGAAGGGGGCCGACGAGGTAAACCCGATGCGCAGCTCTCCCGTCTCCCCGAGATGAAGCCGTTCCGCTCTGGCGGCGGCGTCCACCACCATACTCAGGATCTGTCGGCTATCGGCGAGAAACTGTTTTCCCGCCGCCGTCAGGCTCACGCTGCGGTTGGTTCGCGCCAGCAGACGCGCCCCAACCTGCTGCTCAAGGATCTGGATCTGTTGGCTCAGCGGTGGCTGGGAGATATTCAGCCTTGCCGCAGCACGACCAAAATGGAGCTCTTCAGCGACGGCGACAAAATAGCGCAGATGGCGCAGCTCGATATTCATATTTTTAAAGTATCATTTGAGATTATTAATATATTAGACAGAATATTTACATTTTCCTACCCTAATCTTGTGGTCATACCCGTCACCAGAAACCACGGGGAAGTTTAAGCAAGGATTATGTGTGAGCCGTACAACGACCGTTGATATCGCGCCGGCCAGCGACATTGATGATTTACCCGCAGTACCGCAGCCGGTTCAGTTTATAAAACGTGGTACCCCCCAGTTTATGCGCGTCACGCTGGCGCTCTTTTCAGCGGGTCTCGCCACTTTCGCCCTGCTCTACTGCGTTCAGCCGATCCTGCCGGTCCTGTCGCATGAATTTGGCGTGTCGCCAGCCAGCAGCAGTATTTCGCTCTCCATTTCAACCGGGATGCTGGCGATCGGTCTGCTGTTCACCGGGCCACTTTCAGATGCCATCGGGCGTAAGCAGGTCATGGTAACGGCGTTAATGCTGGCCTCCGTGTGTACCTTGCTGTCCACCATGATGACCAGCTGGCACGGCATTCTGGTCATGCGCGCGCTGATTGGGTTATCCCTCAGCGGCGTGGCGGCGGTCGGGATGACCTATCTCAGCGAGGAGATCCACCCGAGTTTCGTGGCCTTCTCCATGGGGCTGTACATTAGCGGGAACTCTATCGGCGGGATGAGCGGACGCCTGCTCAGCGGTGTGTTTACCGATTTCTTTAACTGGCGCATTGCGCTGGCCGTAATCGGCTGCTTCGCCCTCGCTTCGGCGCTGATGTTCTGGAAAATCCTGCCGGAATCGCGCCATTTCCGCCCGACTTCTCTGCGTCCGAAAACACTGTTTATCAACTTCCGTCTGCACTGGCGCGACAAAGGTTTGCCGCGATTGTTTCTGATGGGATTCCTGCTGATGGGGTCATTTGTCACGCTGTTTAACTATATTGGCTACCGGCTGATGCTCTCGCCGTGGCATCTTAGCCAGGCATTGGTGGGTTTGCTCTCTGTGGCGTATCTCACCGGGACGTGGAGTTCACCAAAAGCGGGCGCCATGACCGCGCGCTTCGGCCGTGGTCCGGTGATGCTGGTGTCCACCGCTGTGATGTTGTTCGGACTGCTGATGACGCTTGTCTCTTCCCTGTGGCTGATTTTTGCCGGAATGCTGCTCTTCTCTGCGGGATTCTTTGCCGCGCATTCTGTTGCCAGCAGCTGGATTGGCCCACGCGCGCGCCGCGCTAAAGGTCAGGCTTCGTCTCTGTATCTGTTCAGTTACTATCTCGGTTCCAGCATTGCCGGGACTCTCGGCGGGGTGTTCTGGCATAACTACGGCTGGAACGGCGTGGGCGGATTTATCGCGCTGATGTTGTGTGCGGCACTGCTGGTGGGCGCGAGCCTGCATAAACGACTGCATTAACATTCAGCCCTCTTCGTGTTTAAATCGAGCCGATGCTAATTTTTGTCATCGGCTGATTCAGACACGAGGACTTCATGAAAAACAATAACTATCAACAACTCACCCGCACCTTCCAGCGTCTCTCCCGCTTCACTCACCTCCACCATCGCCAGCTGGGACATGTTTACCATGATGCCGCCCGGCGGCAGCGCCGCGCGCGGTGAAGCGCTGGCGGAGATGAGCGTCCTGCAACATCAGATCCTGACCGATAAAAAAGTGGGTGAATGGCTGGCGGCGGCGGCAGAAGAAGATCTGAACGACGTTGAGCAGGCCAACCTGCGTGAAATGACGCGCCACTACCAGCAGGCCACTTTACTGCCGGAATCGCTGGTAGAGGCCAAATCGCTGGCGGGCAGCAGGTGTGAACACGCCTGGCGTACTCAGCGTCCGGCCAACGACTGGCAGGGCTTTTCAGCCAACCTGAAAGAGGTGGTGAAACTCAGTCGTGAAGAAGCCCGCCTGCGCGCTGAGGCTAAAGACTGCACGCCTTACGACGCGCTGCTGGATATCTTTGAACCCGACATGACCAGCGCTCGCCTGGATGTGCTGTTCGGCGATCTGAAGTCCTGGCTGCCGGAGCTGCTGGCAAAGGTTGTGGAAAAACAGGCTCAACGATCGTTCGTTCCGCCACAGGGTCCCTTCCCCACCGCCACCCAGCGCGAGCTGGGCCTGGAAGCGATGAAAATGCTTGGCTTCGATTTTAACGGCGGTCGTCTGGACGTTAGCGCCCACCCGTTCTGCGGCGGCGTGCCGGAAGATGTGCGTATCACCACGCGTTACGATGAAGATGAACTGCTCAGCGCGCTTTTCGGCGTGATCCACGAAACCGGACATGCCCGCTACGAGCAAAACCTTCCGCGAGCGTGGGCCGGCCAGCCCGTTGCGCTGGCGCGCTCTACGGCGATCCATGAATCCCAGAGTCTGTTTTTTGAAATGCAGCTGGGCCGCAGCGACGCTTTCCTGAAGCATCTGCTTCCGGCGGTCCATGCCCGTTTCGGCAGCCAGGCGGCATTCAGTGAAGAGAATTTTATTGCCTGGAATCAGCGCGTGAAACCGGGCTACATCCGCGTTGACGCAGATGAAGTGAGCTATCCGGCGCATGTGGTATTGCGCTATGAGATTGAGCGCGCGCTGATCAATGGCGAAATCGAAGTGGATGATATCCCCGCGTTATGGGATGAGAAAATGCAGGCCTGGCTTGGATTATCCACCAAAGATAACTACCGCAACGGCTGTATGCAGGACATCCACTGGACCGACGGCGGTTTTGGCTACTTCCCGTCTTACACGCTGGGGGCAATGTATGCGGCACAGCTGTTTCATGCCGCCAAAACTGCGCTGCCCGGGTTGCAGGCATCCATTGCCGGGGGCGATTTCTCGGCGCTGTTTGACTGGCTGCGTCAGAATATCTGGCAGCACGGCAGCCGTTTCAGCACGTCGCAGCTCATCACCCAGGCCACAGGTGAAGATCTGAATATCCGCTACTTCCGCGAACACCTGACGTCCCGCTACCTGTAAACGAACGCGCCGGGGGCCACCCCGGCGTTGTACATATGGTTACACGCCGATACCAATCACTCACGGAAACCCCGAATTTACAGGGATATAGTTATTTCAACGGCCCCGCAGTGGGGTTAAATGAAAAACCAAATTCGAGGGTATGAAAATGAAAAAAGTATTAGCTCTGGTTGTTGCCGCTGCTATGGGTCTTTCTTCCGCTGCATTCGCGGCTGAAACTACCGCCACCGCAGCGCCTGCGGCATCCACCGCTGCTCCGGCCAAAACGGTTCACCATAAAAAACATCACAAAGCGGCTAAACCAGCGGCAGCACAGAAAGCGCAGGCCGCGAAAAAGCACCACAAAAAAGCGGCAAAACCTGCGGTAGAGCAGAAAGCCCAGGCGGCTAAAAAGCATCACAAAAAAGCGGCAAAACACGAAGCGGCTAAACCTGCTGCACAGCCAGCAGCGTAAGAGTACAAGCTTAACCGTGCCCTTCGGGGCACGTTGGTAAACCGGCGCTGAACGGGATTGCGGTCAGCGCCGTTTTTTTATCCGGAGGGCGTATGCTGCGGCGCTATCGGTTTGAGTTCATTCTTATCCTGCTAATTTTATGCGCGCTCATCGCCAGCCACTTTTATCTTTCCTGAATGTAGCACGCTGATTTTACTCCCACTTTCTCGCCGTCGCGTCTATAGTATTTTCATAGGGTTCACTTTTAATAATCATAATTACCCCCACCAGAGTGTGATATGCGTAAATCTGTTGTGTTGTTACTGGGAACGTTTAGCCTTTTTGCAGGCTTTTCACATGCGGATGAGGGCGACGATGACGCCATCAGCGCCAAAGAGGTAAAGACGCTGTTTTTTGGTCATGACGATCGTACGCGTGTCACCGATCCTACCGAAGCGCCCTGGGATGCCATCGGGCAACTGGAAACCGCCAGCGGCAATCTATGTACCGCAACTCTCATAACGCCACGCCTTGCGCTGACGGCGGGTCATTGCCTGTTAATGCCGCCCGAAGGCAAACCGGATAAAGCGATCGCCCTGCGCTTTGTCTCGCAGAAAGGGATTTGGCGCTACGAAATTCACGGTATTGAGGGGCGGGTGGATCCGTCGCTCGGGAAACGCCTGAAACCGGATGGCGATGGATGGATTGTGCCGCCCGGGGCGGCATCCTGGGATTTCGGGCTGATCGTTTTACGTTATCCGCCGTCCGGGATCGCTCCGCTACCGCTCTTTGATGGTGACAAAGACGCGCTCACCGCCGCCCTGAAAGCCGCCGATCGAAAAGTGACGCAGTCAGGCTACCCTGTTGATCACCTCGATTCGCTGTACACCCATACGGACTGCGTGGTGACGGGCTGGGCGCAAAACAGCGTGCTTTCGCATCAGTGCGATACGCTACCGGGTGATAGCGGATCGCCACTGATGTTAAAAACCGTTAACGGCTGGCAACTGATTGGCGTTCAGAGTTCTGCTCCGGCAGCGAAAGACCGCTGGCGCGCCGATAACCGAGCGTTAGCGGTGACTGGTTTTCGCGACCGGCTGGAAGCCCTGGCGCAGCAGTAGGTCACTCAGGCCAGTTTAATCATGATCATGCCAGCGAGCAGTAATACCAGCCCTATCCAGCCTTTATGGTTTAAACGCTGCCCGAACATAATCCAGCCTGCCGCCAGGGTGGCGGCAATACCGAAGCCGCCCCACAGCGCGTAGGCCACGGAAAGATCGATGCCTTTCACCGCCTGCGACAGGGCGCTAAACGCCCCCAGAACCGCGGCAATCGATAACAGGCCGTAGGCTTTGCGACGAAAGCCGTCGGAGAACTTCAAAAAGACGTTCGCAATAATTTCCAGAACGATGGCGAAAGCCAGCCAGGCCGCGTGGATCCATTCAAACTGCTGCATGGGTCTGCTCCTTCTGCTGTTTGGCTGGTTTGCGCGTACCCGATTTAATCAGCACGATACCTGCGACCAGGGTCGTCAGCCCGGCAATTTTCATTGTCGTCAGGGTTTCATCAAATATCATGACGCTGAACAGCGTGATCAATAAAATACCAACACCTTCCCACAAAGCGTATGCCACGCCCAGCGCGATTTTTTTAACCGCGAAAGAGAGGAATATATAGGAAAGTGTAATCATGATCAGCATCAAAATAAATCCGGTGTTGCCGTCACTCACGCTCGCCCATTTCATCGACAAGGTGCCGGTAATTTCAGCAACGATAGCCAGAGCTAATAAAATCCAGTAAAACATGTTTTTCTCCTGCTTGAGAATATAATCCATCGAGGCTCGCTGCGAACAGCAAACCAAAAAAGTGGGAATTAAATCAGTTAGCTAAGCGCATAGCGCCAGCTCAGGCAGAAGACGTGACTATAGCGCGGAACGCCAGTGTTGTTCACCGGAAAGCGTGCAGAGGGAGGTAGAAAACAGAGCAGAGTTGTTTGAAAAATACGTCCTGAACAAATTGTCCATAAAATTACAATTATCCGCGGTGTTGCTTCTCGTCTTTGCGGATGAAAATTGTCCTCAGTAGTTGAACACGCCTGATTTGTATCATAAGCCAGGAATTTACTCAAAGCCTTTTCATTTCTTTACCCAGTCTGTTTGATTTTGGTTAGTTTTTTTAATCCGCTTTCCCCTCTATTATAAATAAAAAACTGTTCAGGAACGTCCATGGCCAAACCCATTATCACCCTCAACGGGCTTAAGATCGTCATCATGCTGGGCATGCTGGTGATCATTCTGACCGGCGTTCGTTTTGCGGCCGATATCATCGTGCCCTTTATCCTGGCGCTTTTTATCGCGGTGATCCTCAATCCACTGGTGCAGCGAATGGTGCGGCTGCGCATCCCGCGTGTGCTGGCGATAAGCCTGCTTATCAGTATTATTATCGTTGCGATGGTGCTGTTAGTCGCCTATCTGGGAACCTCCCTGAACGAGCTGGCGCGGACGCTGCCGACATACCGCTCTTCCCTGGCGACCCCGCTGCTGCAAATTGAACCCTGGCTGCAACGCGCGGGTATCGAAGTCTCGGTTGAGGAACTGCTTAAATACATCGATCCGAATGCCGCCATGACGATTGTCACCAGCCTGCTGGCACAGCTCTCCAACGCCATGACCTCGATTTTCCTGCTGTTCCTGACGGTTGTGTTTATGCTGCTGGAAGTTCCACAGCTGCCTGCAAAACTCCAGCACATCATGGTGCGTCCGGTAGAGGGAATGGGTGCTATTCAGCGCGCGCTCGACAGCGTTTCACGCTATCTGGTGCTGAAAACGGCCATCAGCCTCGTGACGGGATTAGTGGTCTGGGGGATGCTCGCCGCGCTGGATGTGCGTTTTGCCTTCGTCTGGGGGCTGCTGGCCTTTGCGCTCAACTATATTCCTAACATTGGCTCCGTGCTGGCGGCGATCCCCCCTATCCTTCAGGTGCTGGTTTTCAGCGGTTTGTATGATGCCCTGATTCTGCTGGCAGGCTATCTGGTGATTAACCTTGTCTTCGGGAACATTCTCGAACCACGGATAATGGGACGCGGGCTGGGGCTTTCAACTCTTGTTGTGTTCCTGTCCCTGATTTTCTGGGGCTGGCTGCTCGGGCCTGTCGGCATGCTGCTCTCCGTTCCGCTGACAATTATTGTCAAAATTGGCCTGGAGCAGACCGCCGGTGGACAAAGTATCGCTGTACTGCTGAGCGACATGAGCCATAAGGCCGATTAATTGTCCATCGACAGCATAGGCTTGCCCGTTCTTCCCGCTTCGCGGTAGTTGCCCACTGCCCGCTGCCATTCCGACAGCGGGTAGAGGGTAACATCGCTGCACTGGCTGGCGCGCAGTTTAGGCCAGATGCGCCGAAACTCCGCCTGCCACGCCTCAGCGCTCAGCGCGTCCAGATAGTTACGAATGTGAAACCACGCCACGCGCGGCAACGGCCGC
>OJTM01000293.1_pt1 | contig 7485 bp, 8 predicted proteins | sample 1599711 | NCBI WGS metagenome assembly OJTM01 (sample SAMN04436762, study PRJEB24849) | human gut metagenome | biome: human gut; feature: NICU; material: stool | host: Homo sapiens | place: USA: Saint Louis, MO | collected 2011-03-07
GAAGTAAGACAATATGGAGCGCAACGCCCATCGCTTGACGTTGCATTCACCTGCGAGAGAGATATTGCCCTGAATGGGTAGATGGTTTATTGATTTCGCTCAAACATTGCCGGGTTTTCCCGGCACTACAGCCGCTAAAAGGCGATTCTTTACAGCCATTTACTGCGATGTAACCACCACGCAACACCACCGATGACAACGACTAACATCAAGCAGAAAAGGCTAAACCCCAGATGCCAGCTGTTGCCAGGGATCCCGCCGAGGTTGACGCCGAACAGGCCGGTTAAAAAGGTGCTGGGTAGAAACACCATCGCCATCAATGACATGGTATAGGTCCGCCGCGCCAGCGACTCTTGCATAATCTGGGCGATCTCGTCGCTCATGATCGCCGTCCGCGCGATACAGCTGTCGATCTCATCCAGACCGCGCCCCAGCCGCTCGGCGATATCCTGCATTCGCCGCCGCTGATCGTCACTCATCCACGGTAGCCGCTCGCTGGCCAGCCGGGCATAAACGTCGCGCTGCGGCGCCATATAGCGGCGCATCACAATCAGCTGCTTACGCAGCAGCGCGAGAAATCCGCGCGGCGGCACCTGCTGATCGAGCAGGTCGTCTTCCAGGTCGATAATGCGATCGTGCAGTTGTTCGATAAACTCGCTGGCATGATCGGTCAACGCATCGCAGACCTCCACCAGCCAGCTGCCGCCGTCCGTCGGGCCATTACCTTCCTTCAGGTCGCCCAGCACATCGTCCAGCGCCAGCACTTTGCGCTGACGAGTGGAGACGATCAGCCGCTCATCCATATACAGGCGCATCGCCACCAGCTGGTCGGGCCGCTCATCGGTACTGCCGTTGATACAGCGCAGGGTGATCAGCGCCCCGTCACCGATCCGCGTCACCCGCGGCCGGGTGCTCTCTCCCGCCAGGGCATCGCGTACGTTATTGGGCAGCAACGGGGTGGCCGCCAGCCAGTCGGCGCTGTCGCTATGGGTATAGTTGAGATGCAGCCAGCAAGGCTTGTCTTTGTCGATAATATCGTCATCGGCGAGCGGCTTAACGCCCCCCTGCCCGTCGAGCACCCACGCGAAGATCGCGTCCGGTATCTGCAACTCCGAGCCTTTAATCGCGTCCACTCAACCTCCGTTAATCCATATCTGCTAAATTACGCGCCTTCTCTATAAGGTACGCGAAAGCGCGCATTCTTGCTTTTAATGACCCGGAAATACAGGCCTAGTCGCTTCATTGAAAAGCGCTTTCGCCCCGGTCGCGGCGCTCCCCTCATTTAACGTTAAAACTTAGTGAAATCAAGTTCTTCACGATTCAACACATACAGAGCGACGTTTTGCCGTTTATTTTGCAACTTCTTGCTGTATTATGCTGTTTATTGCGTTAATTTGCGGAGTCAATGGCCATGCATAAGCTCGCCAGGCAAAAACATATTCTCGACAGGCTTAGCGAAACCGGTCAGCTGAGCATCAGCGAACTGGTTGCAGATCTGCAGGTGTCGGCCGATACCATTCGCCGCGATCTGAGCGACCTGGAACAACAGGGCGTGCTGCAGAAAAGCCACGGCGGGGCCATCGCCCTTAACGTCCCGGCCATGACGCGCCAGGGCAGAAACGCTCTTCTCACCCAGACCAAGCAGCGCCTGGGTCAGCAGGTCGCCGCGCGCATTCCCTCTGGCTCGACGCTGTTTCTCGACGCCGGAAGCACGCTGCTGGCGGTGGCAGCCCAGCTGAAAGGGCCGTTGACCGTGATCACGGCTTCTCTGGATATCGCTCAGCTGTTCAGCGACCGTACCGATATCCAGCTGATCCTGCTTGGCGGCCAGTGGGATAGTAAACAACGGCTGTTCGCCGGCAGCGCCACCCTGTCGCTGGTCACCCGCTACCGGGCCGATATCGCCATTCTCGGCGCCTGCGCGCTCCATGCCGGGCTGGGGCTGAGCGCCAGCCAGGAAGCTGATGCCGACGTTAAACGCGCCATGCTGGCCGCCAGCGCCGAGCACTGGCTGGTGGCGGACCATACCAAACTCAACCGCTGCGAACCGTGGCGGGTGGCCGGACTCAGCGACATTCACCATCTTTTTCTTGATCGTCCCTGGGCTGAGCTGGGGGATGACCCCGCCCTCTCTGTACATATTGCTGACGCTTAACAACGTGGAGAACCTGATGAGTAACAACACGATAAATATCGCCCTGATTGGCTACGGATTCGTCGGTAAGACCTTCCACGCGCCGCTTATCCGTTCGGTGCCGGGGCTGAACCTGGCGTTCGTCGCTTCCCGCGATGAAGAGAAGGTCAAACGCGACCTGCCGGACGTCACGGTGATCGCCTCCCCGGAAGCTGCGGTCCAGCATCCGGACGTTGACCTGGTGGTCATCGCCTCCCCTAACGCCACGCACGCCCCGCTGGCCCGCCTGGCGCTGAACGCCGGCAAACATGTGGTGGTGGATAAGCCCTTTACCCTCGATATGCAGGAGGCCCGGGAGCTGATCGCCCTGGCGGAGGAGAAACAGCGTCTGCTTTCCGTCTTCCATAACCGCCGCTGGGACAGCGACTATCTCGGGATCCGTCAGGTGATTGAGCAAGGCACCCTCGGCGCGGTGAAACACTTCGAGTCGCATTTCGACCGCTTCCGCCCGGAAGTCCGCGTCCGCTGGCGCGAGCAGAACGTCCCGGGCAGCGGCTTGTGGTTCGACCTGGGGCCGCACCTGATCGACCAGGCGCTGCAGCTATTTGGTTTGCCGCAGTCGGTGCAAGGCAACATAGCCACCCTGCGCGACGGGGCGGAGATCAACGACTGGGCGCATGTGGTATTAAACTACCCGGCGCATAAAGTGATCCTGCACTGCAGCATGCTGGTCGCGGGCGGCTCGTCGCGCTTCACCGTGCACGGCGATAAAGGTAGCGTTATCAAAGCGCGGGCCGACCAACAGGAGAGCCAGCTGCTGGCGGGCGTGGTACCGGGCAGCGCCGGCTGGGGCCAGGATGACGACCCGCTGGTTATCTATGATGCCTCGCTGCAGGCCCACGCGCAGGCTACCCCGCAGGGCGATCAGCGCCAGTACTATATGCTGATCCGCGATGCGCTGAAGGGCCAGATCGCCAATCCGGTGCCGCCGGTGGAAGCGCTGGCGGTGATGGCCGTTCTGGAAGCGGCGGTGCGCTCTGCTGAAAGTGGTATGGTGCAGACCCTGGACCTGTCCGACGACGAGCGCAACACGCTGCGCTAATCCGCCCTGTTCTCCGGTTACCTGCGCGGCCCGCAGGTAACCGCTACTTTTGCGCCACCTTAGAAAAAATCACTATCTATCCGCAGATTAACATTGCTTTATCCTGCTCCATGGCGCAAAGCACCGCTGGAAATTTCAGCCAATTGGGAGGAGGATAGAATGCAGATCGATCGTAATGAGAAAGAGGTTGCTGACGCTGTGGACGCGGCAACCGTACTACCGGACAGGAGAAGCGCATGTATTACACGTTAGGAGATACCACTCTCCATTTTTATCGCTATCAGTGCAAATTTTACGTCGCCCACTGGGAAGGGGGTAACGTGATGAGCGAAAAATTTAAATCGTTTATCGAACAGATCACTGAGAAGACCGGGCTGGATGCGAAACGCGTCGAGACCGCCGCGCGCGATTATTTTACTAACGTGGATTAACAGGCAGTGCTGTTCGTAAGAGACAAGCTGGTGCGGTAGCCGCGCAGGCTAACTCCACCTTTCACCGCCAGGACGCCTCGCGCCGCCTGGCGGCTTCTCTATTCTGCCAGCATTAAACGGTAGTCAGTTTTGCCAGAATGGCGGCGAAGGCGTCATTAACCTTATCGCCGGCGAGCAGTTTTTTACGCAACGTGAAGCTTCTGCCGCTGGAACGGATCAGCAGTCGGACTTTCGCATCATTATTGCTGCGTTCAACTACGGCAACATCCCGCAAGGGAATAACGTAGGTATCGGCATAGAGCCCCGGCGTAAATATCATCGACTCGCCGCTCACGCCAATCACCACCCGATTTTGCAGACGATAGCCATTGCACAGCGCAACAATACCAGCGGCAATAAATACTCCGCCTATACCCATGCCAATCATTAAAATAATGATCCCGGCGATGAGCGCCAGCGCCCCTTGGGGATAAAAGCCTGAGGCATTAAAGGTTAATAGCTGCTGGTTATCAGCCTCGCCCACTGCCGTGGTTGATCGCCAGGGCGTAAATCCGGCATTAATCCGCGTTTGCAAGCTGAACAGGCTACCCACCAGAAAGATCACGCTGGCGGGCACCATCACGATGCCGCCAACAAACGCCAGGACGATGGCCAGATAAGGGTAGCGGCCTGACAGCATTATGCTGATCGCCTGAACCACCACGGCAATAAACAGGGCCAGCACCAGCCAGGACCATACGCCGTCCGCCCGACTATGGAAGTTCAGCTGTCCTTCATCAAGTAATAAATTTCGCGCGACAAAACAGATAATAATATTGACGAACAGGCCTATCCAGGCCAGCTTGTGAACATGCTTCATTTCATACTCCATTATGTATTTTGCTATTCCATTATCAGACATTATTAAATAAAATCGAATGCCGCCCGGATAGTAGCAAAGCCGTTGGCAAGATCAATCAAAAAGCGTGTCACCCCCTCTCCTTTAGTTATTTTCAGATTGATATAAGCAATTAGCATACATTGTGATTATATAATCCATTATATATATTCTCAGAATTTCTTTACGCCGCATTAATATCGCCCTGCCATTCTGGAGGGCGTTGGAGATCGTCTTACCTTTATTGCGCGGATCCCGGTGCGAATTGGCAGTTATTCACGGCGCAGTCGGCGAGCCAGTCGGGTGCCCAGCGTCTGGATAAGCTGGACAATCACAATCAGCACCAGGGCGGTAGTGAGGGTGGCGAAAGCGTCGAAGCGCTGATAGCCATAGGTAATAGCCAGATCCCCGATTCCCCCGCCGCCCACTGTACCCGCCATGGCTGTGGCGCCGAGCAGACCGATGGTCGCCGTGGTGAGGGCCAGAATCAGCGATGCCGCCGCCTCCGGCAGCATAAAGTGCCAGACCGTCTGCAGGGGGGTTGCGCCCATGGCGTCCGCGGCCTCGAGGATCCCCTCATCCACCTCCAGCAACGAGCTCTCCACTAATCGGGCAATGTAGGGGGCGACAAAGACGATCAGCGGCACGATGGCTCCCGCGGTGCCGATAGTGGTGCCCACCAGCAGTCTGGTAAAGGGCAGGATCACAATCAGCAAAATGATAAACGGCAGCGAACGCAGCACGTTAATCAGCGGATTCAGCGCCTGATGCACCACCGGGTTGGCCACGATGCCGCCGGGACGGCAAACCACCAGCACAATCCCCAGCGGGACGCCGATCAGCGCGCCAAAGCCCAGCGAGACGGCGACCATAATCAGGGTGTCACGCAGCGCCAGCAGAAACTGATCGCCGGTGATGGCGGTATCAATAAGATCAAACATGGGTGATTTTCACTCCTGCATCGACCAGATGGGTGATGGCGCGGTCGGTTTCGTCAGGCTCGCCGAGGAGCTGCACAATCATAAATCCCAGAATCCGGCCCTGAACTTCAGACATGCTGGCAAACAGGATATTCACCTCGACAGCATACTCGCGGATCAGGTGGTTAATAATCGGCTGCTGCGCCGTCGCGCCGACAAATTCGAGGCGTAAAGCCCGGGCGCCGTTATCGCGCTGCAGGAACGACGCCACCCGCTGCGGCAGGCGGTCGTGCACCACCGACTGCACGAAACTGGCAGTGACCGGATGCTGCGGCTGAGCAAAGAGATCAAAAACCGCCCCTTGTTCAACGATACGGCCCGCCTGCATCACCGCCACCTTGTGACAGATTTTCTGGATCACCGACATCTCATGGGTGATCAGTACGATGGTGATGCCATACCGACGATTAATCTCCTGCAAAAGCAGTAAGATCTGCACCGTAGTGTGGGGGTCGAGCGCCGAGGTGGCTTCATCGCACAGAAGGACCGACGGGTTGGTGGCCAGCGTACGGGCAATACCGACCCGCTGCTTTTGTCCGCCCGACAGCTCATTAGGGTAGCTGTGGATTTTGTCGCTCAGATCGACGAACGCCAGCAGTTCCGCCACCCGCGCCTGGATAAAGGCCTTGTCGCGCCCCTGTAAAATCAGCGGGATGGCGATGTTATGGAAAACGGTTTTCGAATTCAGCAGATTAAAATTCTGAAAGATCATGCCGATATCTTTTTTGATCGCCTGCAGGCGCTGGCCGCTGCAGGCCTGTAGCGGCTCGCCGTTTAACAGTACCTCGCCCTCGCCAGGCGTTTCCAGACGATTAATCAGCCGTAATAAGGTGCTTTTTCCTGCCCCGCTGTAGCCAATAATGCCAAAAATATCGCCTCGCTCAATGCTGAGATTAATATCCTGCAAGGCCAGAACCGGATGTCCTTTCCTGGAAAAGCTTTTACTGACGTGGCGAAATTCTATCATCGCGTTATTCATTTTAAATAGTCAGGCAGCAGGTAACCATCATACTGCGGATGGCTGAGAATATATTTTTTGAACTCGGCCGAGTGGTAGCCATCGATAATATCTTTGGCAAACTGCGCCTTCTGATTTTTACCGGCGACGGTCACGACATTAATAAAATTGCTGGTGGCTGCTTCCAGCTTTAATGCCGAGGTCAGGGACATACCGCTGGAGACGGCAAAATTGCCCTGAATCAGGCCATAGTCGACGTCCGGCAGAGCGCGAACCTGCTGGGCATTATCCATCTCTTTTAGGACAATTTTGTAAGGATTATCTACGATGTTACGCTGCGAAAAAGTGGCCGGATCGCTGTCTGGTTTAATTTTCACCCAGCCAAGGCTCTCCAGCACCAGTACCGCACGATATTCATTTGACGGCTGGTTTGGTACCGACACGACGGTGCCCGCCGCCGGGGTCCCCAGGGTGGTCAGTTTCCCACCATACAGCCCCATCGGCGGCGTGGGGACCTGCACAATGCCCACGTTATCGATCCCCAGCCGCTCATTAATTGCTTTCAGATATACCGGATGCTGCATAATATTCGCTTCGATATCGCCGCGGGCTACCGCGTCATTCACCTGAATACCGTCGCTGAAATCCTTATATTCGATTTTATACCCTTTACTCAATAAATAGGGCGCGACGCCTTTCTCAAATTGTTCTTTATATGGCCCGGGGTTAAAGCCGACGCGGATAAGATGAGCGTCGGCGGCGGCATAAAAAGAGGTGGCCGACAACAGGGCGAGAGCGATCCCGCGCGCAACTGACTTGTTCATAAGGTATTTTCCTGGAGGGTTGGCGATATTGAACGATTAAATCACAGCCGATTGTGGGTTGTAAGCCAGAACGCCGAATTTCCTTTTGCTAATTCCTCATAAACTTTAGCTATACCGACATATATGAACGGAATGACCACCACCGCCGTATGTTCCCCTCACCCTAACCCTCTCCCCGG
>OJTM01000320.1_pt1 | contig 6610 bp, 10 predicted proteins | sample 1599711 | NCBI WGS metagenome assembly OJTM01 (sample SAMN04436762, study PRJEB24849) | human gut metagenome | biome: human gut; feature: NICU; material: stool | host: Homo sapiens | place: USA: Saint Louis, MO | collected 2011-03-07
CGTTTTTCTTCAGGCGTGTTTACTGCTGGGGTATAAACATTCCTGCGATACGCAGGTTCGTCATCCACCTCAACTTTTTCTCGTTTTTTCCGCTCAATAAACGCGATGACCTCCGGGTCTTTAGCAAGCTGCGACCCCTTGGAACGCGCGGATTTTTCAGAATATCCCGCCTTTATTGCCGCATCCTTCTGAGACATCCCGGACATCAGCGCGAGAGCATATTTCCGCTTCTGCGCTGTTAACATGTTTACACCCTCCAGAGGGGGATTTTTTCTGCGAATGAGAGGGGGCGAGGTGTCCAGGGCGATCGATGTTTACTCTGGATGATACCCCCCCGGGGTTGGCAGGCATCAGAGACCTACAAACCCTGATTCCTGATCGTCATCATGCACCTTATGCTTCAGGGCTTGTTCATCAGGCTGACCAGTAGCGGCTTCACGTGCAGACTTACCTGCATGACATTCAGTGCAGAGCGTCCACAGGTTGTGCTCCGAGTTATCACCTCCGAACTGAAGCGCGATACGGTGGTCGAGTTCACTGTCAGTCAAATCAACAACCCGATTACACATACAGCAGCGACCACTGTCACGCGCATAGATACGGCGCTTCAAGCTCACCCTTGCACTTCCACTTATGCGGCGCTGCTCACCGTAGATCGGCTTGATGCGTCGCGTATCAATGGCTTTCAGGCGTGGCTTTAACGTTGATAGCTTAGACATGCAACCTCCACGCTCGTCGGCGTTCTGTACGTGGCGCTAAGTCAGGGTGACGCTCAACAGGCTCACCGTCAGCATGGTCCACCAGCGAGTAACCCGGATAGATCACTGAGCCACCCCATGCATCACCCACAGCGTAATCGGCGGGCTTGCTGTTATCCCAACGGGATAACACGCGATGCACATGCTCAGGCGGGACGCTATAGCAAACGCCGTGTATCAGCCGCGGCAGTGTGATGTAATCAGCGCGTGTCTTATCAGCCACGATTAGCCGCTCAGCAATCTGCATTTGATACTGTGGAGGCCGCCCGGTACCGAGATAAAAGCTCAACATGTCGTCAGGGAAACGAGCCAGCCAGTCAGTTACCTTTTCGGTGAATCCATGTACCGGCAGCGCGTCATCTTCCAACACTACTACCCGGCAGGCTTGTTCTGCTGCCCACTCCAGCGCGCGGCGATGATTCCAGTTCGCACCGTGGTTACCGTCATCAATTAGCAGATGAGCATCCAGCAGCGCAGCAAGACGTTGTGCATGTCCTGTGCGAGAGTGATGGCCGACCACCACAAACTTTATTTGTGCGACCACCAGCTCACCCCACTTGCTTCGTTTTTTTTGAATATCGTAGTTACCCGTGTGCCGGTTACAAACCTGTCTTTGAAGCGGGTATAAACAACCTTATTGAAGGCTCCCATTTCGAAATGGTCAGTCGGGCTTTCGGAGTGCTGGCAATCCAGCTCGACAACCATAGCATGCAGTAACTCCAGCATTGTTGCCCTGTCTCCACCCACTACGCCGCAATTAAGCAATTGCCTGGGGGTTGTCAGGAAATCACGGATATCAGCGTGCTGATGGTTTTTAATCATCCACTCTGTATTAGTTAGTTGAGGCTCCCAGCCTACATAAAGAATGCCCGGCGATACCTCTGGCTTATTCAGCATCACGACATCGGTGGAATCCGTACACCATAGCTCGGTTACCTCTGGATGATCCCGCAACCATTGCCACTGAATCCGCCAACGCTGCATATAGACGGATAAACCGTAATCCGGCTTGACACGCTCGACAATTGCCTGCGTATCAGTCAACTCCACATCAGTCAGTACAGTGACCGGGTAATTTGTCGACGCAATCAGCGGCTGAACTGCCTTAAGGCTCTTTTCCCACATCCTCCCGCGTTGCGGATCTGTAGAACCTGTCAAGTAGGACGTAAGTACGTGCGGGCGGTGAGAATACGGAACGTATTCTGCAAAACGCTGTAACCGCCTGAGCTTAACTATTTCCTGATTTTTACTCAGGTTATCGCTTCGCTGGACAGGCGTAAGTGACGAACTGACCGATTGATGTCTGTCCAGGGAGTCAATAAGTTTTTCTGAACCAACAACATCAGCAAAACGCCACGATGTCAGACCGGAGTGAAAGGCCCGATCTAAATATTCGACATCCTGCTCCATCGCGAAACCAAATGCAGGGTCAAACCCTCCGATAGTCTCTATAGCTGACCGCTGAGCGTAAATCATGCAGCCTCGAGTATGGGAATAGGCAACATGCCGATCGTCACCGCCAATTATCTTTGCATCACCAATCGGCTTACCATTAGCCCAGTTTGGGAAAATGTACGACAGTACCGGCTCTGGAGACTCAACGTAAGGCTTATGCCAGTTATCAGCTATCGGATAAGCATCGTCGTCAAACAGAAAAAGGTGTTCACATCCCGCCAGCATTAGATATTCGATGCAGCAGTTCTTCGCAGCAATAACGCCCTTTGGCGAGTCATGGCGAATTAGTTTTATGCCATCCTGGGCTTTAACAGGCGTTGCTGAACCATCATCTACAACCACCACCAGCGCACCGGCGGGCAGATGTTTAATGTGCTGCTCAATGGCGCGGTTTAAAACGTCTGGCCGGTTGTGGGTAGTAATGGCAATGCCAATCCGTGACGCTGAAGCGCAGGCAGGCACAAACGGGACACCATCAATAGTGACCTGCATAATTTCTCCATAGGGGTTTATTGACGCTTAATGGTGACTTTCCCGTAAAGCGTCTGTCGCTTCACTTCGCCGTACTCCGCCTTAATGTATCCGCGCTCATCGGTCACGGCGGCAATTACCTCGCCTTTTTCATCATCAGCAGTGAATACGTGCTTAACTTCAACGCCATCGATATAGACTTTATATCGTTCCCGAGCGAGATTAATTTTCCGCCCCGGATCGTCATCCAATACAGTGATACGCATACACCCTCCCGTCAGATTCCACGCGACCGTGCATTCCAGAGCAAGCCGCCGGGCTTAAGCGCATTGCGAAGAGCATCGTTCACCGCATCGTGCATCGCCTGTTGCAGGCCAACCACTGAAGCTGTTTGCGCATCAATCTTTGCCTGGAGGGTTGCGAACAAATCGCTTTCACGCACGGCATCAATGACGGCCTGCTTCTTTTCATCGGCAAGCGCGATATTTATCTTCGCTTTTGTTACGACGGCGTTTCCGATGATGGATGAAACGGTTTCATGCACCTTATAGCGATCGGCCAGGAACTCAACGTTTCTCTGGCCATCTTCAACACCGAGGGTCATGCCAGCTTCGTGCTGCTTACCCTTGTCGGTGACTTTCACGTTCAATTTCACGTTATAACCCGTAGACAATACGCCATCACCGATCAGCGCCTTATGGATGTAGGCTTGCCCTGATTTATCGACAAACCAGCCCCATTTAAAGTCTTCGATTGGGCAGTAGCTATTGATGCCGTCTCTTGGCTCATCTATAGGGCAGCCGATATAACCACCAGCGGGAACACCAAAGCGAGTATTTGCCAGATGCTTAATGGCAAACTCCTGCCCCTCAGCAGTCAGAAAGGTAAAATAATTTTCCTTTTGATACTCCGTCGCGGTATGGCGTGTTTCAGCGAATCCCAGTTCTCGAAGCTCAGCAGCACCAGATTTAGCTGGCAGATCGCCGGACTGAAGCGCGCCACGGAAAAACAGCGCATACAGAACATCTGTCGCCGCACCGGATAACGTAATGATTTTCTGACTCATGATTTATTTCCTTTTAGGCGTGAGCCTGTCGCACGGCAATGCCGCCGAAAGTTAACGGTTTGCCCAGGCTCACAGCTGAAAGACTTTCTTTGATGTGCGCGTGCGATGCGCAGAGATGTTATTACCAGGAACTTTCGTATGCGATATTCGTCAACTCATCTGACAGTTCCCTGATGGAATAAGCGATAGCCATCTTCTGTTCCCTGTTGAACGAAGACCATAGATGACGCAAAGATTCGCTAAGATGATATTGCCAGCGCCCGTCACCGCTTAGATCTTCCCAGCCATCAGGCAGGAGACAGAGCCCACGACCATAAAGCTCCTCTTCCGGGGTAAGGGGGGGGCGAGCGGCTGCCGTATTTACTGGGCCATCACCCCAATTGCCGACAACTATTTTCCCGCCACCAGCCATATTGACTGTCATCCCAACCTCACTGATTTCAATTGTTCCGCCCATGGCTTACCTCTCTGTATACTGGTGTAGAGTGCTCATCTGCCCACGAGCACTGGCACAATCAACAAAGGAATGATTTATGAATAAGAAAATTTTCGATGAAATGGTTCTGCTTAATGAGCAAACATGGGAAAGGCTATCTTCGATAATGCAAAGCGAAGACGACATAGGTGTCGTCTTGCGCCTTCACCTGGTAACCGAGAAAATAATTGAAGCGTGGTGCTGTGCGGCATCAAACAACGTTAATTTTTTTGATGGTTTCGGCGAAAACTTAACTATGTCATACGCGGCAAAACTCAAGCTCGCTACAAATTTTGGTTTGAATGAGTTTTCCTACCAGGAGCTTAAAGTCGTAAACAAAATCAGAAATGCACGCTCACATCAAATTGATAATTCAGAAATTACCAATGAAGAGATAAATAAATTAATCACACTCATAAGCAAGGGCGATCAAAGAGAGCTAATTGAAAACCCCAAATTTGGCATCCTGATTGGTGACAAAGGAATACATCTCAATGACGAAGGGATTTCAAATCGTGAAAAGTTCATTGCCTCTATAGCTGCGGTAATTCTCAGGATTGCCAAGCAAGTTAACGACGGCGATAAATTTATAAAATTACTCTAACCGTCCATTTTACAGCAGGCATTCATTGAGTGCCTGCTGTAATGCCTAGTCTTCCAGTTGCAGTACGCCGTGCTCTTCTGAAGATGAATAGGCGACCAGACCCGTGTATTCCGGGATAACCTCGCCATCATCGGCTTCAAAAGCCGGAATTGTTGCGTGGGCGATCGTATACGCCGCTTGACCTTATGATTCTGCAAACTCAGCGAGCGATTTAATTTGTTCAGCTGTAAGCACTATCGGAGTCATTTTTTATCCTCAGTCCATATGGAAATCGTCATTAAGTCGACGACGGTTAGCGCTGCTGGCGTTGTGCGGGCAGGCGTTAGAATTGTGACCGTTGGCGCCGCAGTAGCTACAGCGCAGATTCACCCGGCGAGCGTTGCCGCTCCATGTATGCGGGCAATTCTCACGGGTGTGTAAACCCGAACCGCAAAAGGTGCATCGCGTATAACTCATGGGCTCACCTTCTGGCAGTTTTTCTGCCACGCTTTGTTATGCGCCAGGATGTCGCGCTTCGTCTGCTTATCCAGTACATCCCAGTCGTGGTCCGTTCCGTAGATGGGTTTAACCCAGTCGCAAGCCGTGTCCACTACCTCAACCCTTACGGGTCCAGTTGTCCCGCAGCTCGCGATCAACATCGTCGCCAGGCATATGGTTAACAGTCTGCTGTACATTGCTGGCCTCTTTCGTTGCTTCTACCCGGCGTTCGGCTACTGCTTCAGTGGCTGCGGCTTTTTCTTCTGTTCGCTGCTGGTCGGCTTTCGCTTCCGCTTTGCTGGTGCCGCGGATATGGCCCAGGCCAAAGGCACCGGCGATAGCGGAAATCACCAGTGCGGCCAGCCCGATTATCGTTTCGATACCCACACTCACCTCACACCAGAACAGATTTCGCCAGGTTAAACAGCGCGCGGCGTTTATCCAGCCCGTTTCTGCCACCATTGATAAGAAGCGTCACGCGCTCAACGTCGCCGGAATGAAGCAGGCAACCGCGAGACGAATAGAACCATGCAGCTGAGCGCGCGGCGTATTCATCCTGTTCAAGCAGCTCCGGATGGGTAACAAGGTCAAGTTTTAGAGCATGACCGCAGCTGCGATAGTTGCTGAGCCCAGTGATTTGCTTCAGGCCGCGACCGCGATATTTCCAGCCATCACCGGCAACCTGATTGCCCAGGTGTACTTTTCCCCACTCACCACCGTATACCAGATTGGCGATCGCTTTCTGGTTTGCCGGTTGCGTTGCAGTTCTGCCAAGTGCGGCGGCCTGCTGTTGCGTGATGCGGTGGCTACCGAACGTCGGTACCAGGTTATCAACCGCGTAATTCAGGTTCTCCACCAGCCGGGTAAATCTGGTGCTTTCATGCCCCATCTGGGCAATAAACATTGCCTGATCTAGCGGTGCGGTGATGCCGTATTCCTTCATAGCGGCGTCGATATGCGGAAACCAGCGCGCAGCTAACCCGGCGCTGATACCAGCCGCCTTTTGAAATTGTGATTGGTTCATTAGTGCCTCAGACGATCAACCAGCCGCGCCATATTTCCACGAACCTTCAGGATGGCGGCGAAGATAAGAATGTTTGCGACCACCACCAGCCAGCTGGAATCACGATAAAGGCCGAAGATGAACTGCAAGGGGATCGCGGCGTAAACCAGCACGGTTATATACGCCAGGACAGAAATAAAGGGGCGATGCCGGGCGCCATGTCGCTGGTAAAACATCAGCACGATGACGATGGCCGCACAAATAAACGCATTAAAGACTGCTGACGGGTCAATTACCATTT
>OJTM01000336.1_pt1 | contig 6312 bp, 7 predicted proteins | sample 1599711 | NCBI WGS metagenome assembly OJTM01 (sample SAMN04436762, study PRJEB24849) | human gut metagenome | biome: human gut; feature: NICU; material: stool | host: Homo sapiens | place: USA: Saint Louis, MO | collected 2011-03-07
CTGCTGCTCTTGCTGCTCGTTCTTGAACCAGTTCCAGGGAGCCAACTTCTTGAAATCGATGTCCATGTCATACCTCCAGAAAAATTGGAAAACGAGTTACTCAAGCCCTTTGCCTGCTGCGACGGGCAGTGCGCCCAGGCGACACGGGCTGCTCGGATGACTTCTGCTGTTCACGCTTGCGCATCACCTCCTTCTTTGCTCCGGCTCGGGTCTGATCATTGATGCACTGATCGATTTCACGTTGACGAAGCCGCCACGTCCCGCCCACCTTGAAAACCGGAATTTCCCCGTGTGCGGCGAGCCGATAAAGCGTCCGCTTGCCGACTTTCAAGTACGCAGCCAATTCATCGAGCGTGAAAATCACCTGTAGGTGCGCTTTCATCTCACCCTCTCCAATCGCGTCGCTTTGCGGTTCCGGCCAAGGAAATCCTTGCAATACTTTGTAACATTAGACCTACTATGAAAAACTTCAAGAGTCAATGTGCAGCGTTCTCCCGCCCCATTGATGCAGATCAACTGCTCAGGCAAGGCACAGGGGGGCGGCCTGATCAGGCAATGGACAGCGCCTGGCTCCTCAGCCTGCGTGTGCCACAGGCGCCTCGATCAAACACCGATCCTCACGTTGTAGCCGAGTGCCCGCAGCCCCTTGCTTGTCTGCATGTTCCTTGGCGGAAACTCGTCTGGGCGCGCCCAGACGACGATTTCCCCGAGGCTGCTCAGGCCAACGTGCGGAATTGCCCAGTCGTCGCTGCGGATCGCGTTCCAGAGTCGGGCCGAAACACTTCCGTTGCCCCAGACAACGTAGTTCAACAGTATCCGTCCGGCCAACATGTTATATATTAGTCTTGCGATGTATTTCTGGTTGTTTTTTTGCTCGTTTTTTTGTTTGATACTGGTTCATATTCACATAATTATATAAGTAATGTAATAATGTTCTATTCGATAACTTAACGAGGGGCTTACGCCCCTTTTCTTATGGGTTGTCAATTTCTGAATAGCGTAGCAATTCGATGTACTGCTGTAGCTCAACAGGGGAGGCGGCATTCTTGCTGTATGTTTTGAAACTCTTCGTTTCTCCTCTCGAATGACCCAGAAGAAGGGCTGAAGTGGTTTACTGAATTTGGCCACCTGAACAGAGGTGATATGCTCACCTCAGAACATTACAGGTGCTTCAATGAAAAAAAGAAATTTCAGCGCAGAGTTTAAACGCGAATCCGCTCAACTGGTCCTTGATCAGAACTACACCGTTGCAGCTGCGGCCAGTGCTATGGATGTCGGCCTTTCTACCATGACGCGATGGGTAAAGCAGTTGCGGGATGAACGACAAGGCAAAATACCTAAAGCCTTTCCTATAACCCCGGAGCAGATTGAAATACGTGAGCTGAAGAAAAAAATACAACGCATTGAAATGGAAAACGACATATTAAAAAAGGCTACCGCGCTCTTGATGTCAGACTCCCTGAACAATTCTCGCTAATCGGGAAACTCAGAGCGCAGTATCCTGTGGTCACACTTTGCCACGTGTTCGGGGTTCATCGTAGCAGCTACAAATACTGGGGAAAAAGCCTCGAAAAGCCAGATGGCAGGCGAGCTGTGTTACGCAGTCAGGTTTTGGAGCTGCATAACATCAGTCATGGTTCTGCTGGCGCAAGAAGTATCGCGATTATGGCAACCCTGAGAGGCTTCAAAATGGGACGCTGGCTTGCCGGAAAGCTCATGAAAGAACTGGGTCTGGTGAGTTATCAGCAGCCTACCCACCGATATAAACGTGGTGGTCATGAACACATAGTTATCCCGAATCGCCTTGAGCGACAGTTCGCAGTGACTGCACTGGCTCATCGTGACTGGACACGCTTTGTTGAGATAGAGATTGGCTTGTATAGCAATCGATTTGAAGTTATTAGCCCAGGGGCGCTGAATAATTCGATGTCGGTTGAAAAGATGGTTGCAGGTCAGCGTTCACCACGTAATACGATTATCATGGAAGTCTTACGTGATTATGGTTACGTTGATTTCAGGGGGATGGGAGTCAGGACAAAGATTATTCCACTAACACAGGCCATGAGTGGCCAACTCCCTGAGTTTACTGCAACAGATGATTATTTGAAAACAATACTTTATCGCTCACCATCGTCTTGATATATAAGGTCTGGCCTTTCCATCCATAAGAAAGGCCATTGCTGAAAAAAATAAATTACCCGCGACTGCATCCGAAATTTCTGTCACCATCACCGTATAGCTTAGTATCTAATTTGGCTAAGTAATCCAGTCGGTTAAGAAGCTTTTTGTATTCATCCTCAAAGTTAAAGTCATTCACATCTAATATATAGCGGCAATTTTTAGGGAAATGGACTAGTCCTGCGTAATCATCCAACTCCAGATCCAATGCGCTATACCATGCCCGTATAATCATCATCCGTAAGTTGCTTTCAGTCTCATAATCGCCTAAATGGTAATAAGCATCCTTATTAAAAAAAAGACCGAGATGAAAGTGGCATTTTCCCTCTTCAGAAAATTCCCTTACCCATATATGTCTCGTTCGATTACGATATATTCTTTTCCCTTCAGTTGCTCTCATTTTTTCATTTGCATCTAATATAGCATTTAGAGAATTGCGAAATCGAGATATCACTCCAGGCTCTAGGTTTGGGAAACAACATACAGTATCACCTCTGTCAAGGATAGGTGGGTAATGCACATCAACACGCAATGCCATTGTTCTTGAGAATTCACCAATAGCATTTTGGACTACATCTTCAATATTTTTTCTATAGGCGATTACATGCTCACCATGGGAACCATTGTATAATTTCATGATTTATTTCTCGTATGATTTTAGGAGTTGTTTATACTAATAGATCACGTATGTGTTACTCGTTGTAGAAATGTTTTTTTAAGTTGCATCTAACTGTATAAATAAGTCTGAGTGATATCACTGTTATGATTCTGTATATGTTAGTATATATTACCTATCCAACATAAAAACACTTTCAAATTAACTTTAAGCCAAGTGTTACATCATTTCATAATGAAAAAACAACTCTGCAATTATTTGCCTATTGTACTGGTTGTATATAGAGAATTTTACCGAAATGTGTTACTACTATTCTTTGGTTAATAAGTAAGATATTAAGCAGTTCATCCATTTTAATTTTATTTCTGAATCGATAAGGTCCGTATTGAAGAATCTTCGTTTTACTTATATGCGGTGGGAAAGTACTAGCACAATAATTTTTTATCCAGGAGTATAGTTCGTCACTTTCATTATTAACAAGAGTAAATTCTGAAACTTTAGAGAACAATCTTTTGTACTCATCAACATACCAGGCACTTATCTGAATTGCAGCTTCCACAGCTTTAATTGATATATCTTCGTTACGACCTTCGAAATAATGGAGTAATGCAGCAATCCTTGCCATATTCTCTGCCATTTTTGAAGCATAATCCTTCATGTTGGATAAATAACCAATTTCGCTCATTTCCGATTCAGTTCTGTTATAAAATGAGATCCATAGTTGCTCTGCCTGCGGAGAGAGTCGTAGGATCATTCGCTCACCTTTGCCCTTTCTTATAATACTATCATTAACTATCTCAAGCAGTCGGCTATGGAATACTGGTAAGTGTTCACTGGATATCACTGGACTTGTAATCTGCCGGAATCCTTGTCTTGAATCGGGCTGGCAAATCAAGCAACGGGCAAAAAAACCAATCCCTTTAGCCATATCACCTTTACGCTCAATATACTTATGAAATACTGTAGGTTGTATCATCATAGATAATGTCATTCTGGCGTCATGAATTAAACGTTCAGGAGAGTTTTTTCTATCAACGGAAAAATTTGAACCATCCCACATCTTGTTTATGAAAGGAAGTTCATTCAATGTATGCCCATTAAATATGGTCCCTGCTTCATCCGACATAATACCCACGGACTTCCATTCTCCACAAAGATAATCTTTAATTGCGGCTGGCGTTGCATCATTAAACATCAGCCTATATCTAACAGGTTCTTTAGGTTTGTTTTCAAATAGAAACCTCAATTGTTCATTCGTTATACTGCAATCTTTATTACGACGAGTATCAGATTTTAGTTTTGACTCCAGTGCTTTTGTTTTGATAATAAAAGCTGCTTTGTCATTCATCCATAATTGTAAATCTTGGCTATGTTTTTCAAACCAAATTTTTTCCTGTTGATACAGCGGTTTCATGAAAATCTTATCAACAGTACTTTTTCTTTCTCCTGATTCAGCAAGCGTCAGCAAAAAAAGTGAAACGGGGCTACATAGACCATTTAGCCTACAAACGTCAATTCTGTTTTGGCACACTAATGAAATTGCTCCAAGCGCCGATGCTGATATCAACGATAGAGGAGCTTGTGTTTGTCGCTCTACTTCATAAATTGCATTTCTGATTAGCGACGGAAAAACATGGACAGGAAATGGATGGGTGCTCAATTTTAAATCCTCTAAATTTTTTTGGGGAATATCGCTAACTGCTATTTTTGCTACAAATAGCAAAAATAGCAGTGTATTATTAGTTTTGTACGCATTTAGGGTGTACTCATGGATCTGTATATTCAGATAAGTTTGCTACGCCGTGTTAACCATTCATCAATCTCTGCTTCAACCCATCCAACCGATTTAACTCCGAGCATTCGCTTTTTGGGAAAAGTTGAGTCGTAACGCGGTGATTTGGGGTTCAACCAGTCGTAGATTGTTGCCCTTGCCATACCAGTTTTTTGGATTACCGCAGGTAAGCGGAGTATCCTAACGGTTGATGGATTGTTCATGCTTGGTTGCCTCTCATTAGTTCATTTTGGTTGTAGAAAGATTAGCGGCAAGTACTAATGCAAAAAATCCGCGTACCAAAAAAACATTTTTTACAACACTTAACTAATTGATATTTGGTGTTTTTATGTTGACAGCGATTGAGTTTTGCGAAGAAATTAGTCAAAAAGCGGTTTGGCTTTCTGGGCAGATGGTTGAATGTGATTGGGACATATACGTTGATGTGCTCAGCGAAAGTTATCCCGTGATACGAAAGGAACTCAGCGAGATGCGAGATCAATTCTGGAATTCTGATAAGGTAGGAACTCGTGTGATTTTGTACAGTGATCCATCACGTAAGGAGTATAAATATTCTACTGTTGACGGAGTGGAGCAATTAAAAGAGGAATATACAGAATTATATGATCCAGCTCAGGAATGCTGGAAACAGTTAAAATTACGTATTTTCAGAGAAACATTTTGTCATCTTATTCAGGATCCTTTTTTAATTAATGATGTGTTTAAATCACATCTATTTTTTGCCTCAATGTCTTATCAATGGGGAAAGTCAGTTATGTCGGAGAATGAATGTGTTGCTATTAAAGCGTTCATTAAGTCAGCTGAATTATTTGACAGATGTATTGGTATGTCATGGTTTCATGTTTCTGTATGTACCCAAAAAAAATTATCACATGTTAGAGCTAAAGCCGGAAAAGAAGGTGGGAACAGTAAATCAGAAGTGTATCGAATAATTCAGGATAAGCTTGTTTATTTAATCAATAGCTCCGTACCTGAAGGTGGGTGGAAAAGTAAAGCAGCTGCGGTAAATGACCTCATTGACCCCTTATGGAAATTTGTCGAAGAGTCAAATTTTGAAATTAATAATCAAAGTAAAAAATACCGGGTATCAACAATGAGCCCTGATGCGTTGGCAGATACCATTATAAAAAACTGGTCAAGAAATATTGAAAGTGTCGAATTGGCTTTAGATAATACGGTTACTAGAAAAAAGAAAACCAAAGGGTAAAATTCCGTACTACCTATAGGCGAGTTATCAGCACCCATAATGGGTGCTGATAAAGGATTCATCCTACAAGACGTATTCCCCTAACCCTACTATTCACAATGCTGCCGCTATCTGCTGCTTTAACAAAATCAGCCCACCACTGCATCATCGGTCGTCGTTGCTCAAGATAGTCACTTCGATTGTAAGCGCGACGAACCTCATTCTTATCCACATGAGCAAGTGCAGCCTCAATAACATCAGGCGGAAATCCTTCCTCATTGAGCGCCGTACTAGCGATAGAACGTAAACCATGTGATACGAGAACGCCTCCTAAGCCAGCACGCTTAAGGGCTGCATTAACTGTTTGGCTGTTCATTGGCTGGGTCGGATTAATGCGACTGGGAAAAATAAATTCTCGGCCACCACTAAGTGACTTCATCATTTCTAGTACAGAGAGAGCCTCATCGGATAGTGGAACCGTATGGTCTCGGTTCATCTTCATTCGGGCTGCAGGAATTTTCCATTCGTTAGCATCAAAAT
>OJTM01000357.1_pt1 | contig 5817 bp, 6 predicted proteins | sample 1599711 | NCBI WGS metagenome assembly OJTM01 (sample SAMN04436762, study PRJEB24849) | human gut metagenome | biome: human gut; feature: NICU; material: stool | host: Homo sapiens | place: USA: Saint Louis, MO | collected 2011-03-07
CAGACGTTCGGCCTGATCGACGGTGATACCGCAGCCGCGCGCCCAGCCTTCGGCCGCTTTGCTTGGCTTGCCTTCGGCATCGAACGCCTGGGCAATAGCCGGGCCGCGTTTTTCCACTTCGCGATCGGCTTGCGCCGCCGCCAGGTTGGCCACCTTCAGCGCCAGACGACGCGGGGCGGCAAACCATTCCACTTTACCGTGCGCAAGTCCAGCGTTATCCAGCTCCGCGGTCACATTCGCAGCAAAAGATTCCGCCAGGCTGCGCAGCGCTTTTGGTGGCAGCTCTTCAGTGCCGATTTCCACCAGAAAAGTATTCTCAGACATGGCCGCCTCTTATTTATTCTTGTTGCACATCGGGAAGCCGAGCGCTTCACGGGAAGCGTAGTACGCTTCCGCCACTGCTTTAGTCAGGGTGCGAATGCGCAGGATATAGCGCTGACGCTCGGTGACGGAGATGGCTTTACGCGCATCCAGCAGGTTGAAGCTGTGAGCCGCTTTCAGAATACGCTCGTAGGCCGGCAGCGGCAGCGGGGTCTCCAGCGCCAGCAGCTGCTGGGCCTCTTTCTCATACTGTTCGAAGCAGGTGAACAGGAAGTCGACGTCGGCATATTCGAAGTTATAGGTGGACTGCTCCACTTCGTTCTGGTGGAACACGTCGCCGTAGGTGGTTTTCCCCAGCGGGCCATCGCTCCAGACCAGGTCATAGACGCTGTCCACACCCTGGATGTACATCGCCAGACGCTCCAGACCGTAGGTGATCTCGCCGGTCACCGGCTTACACTCGAGGCCGCCGACCTGCTGGAAGTAGGTGAACTGCGTCACTTCCATGCCGTTGAGCCACACTTCCCAACCCAGACCCCAGGCGCCCAGCGTCGGGTTTTCCCAGTTGTCTTCGACAAAACGAATATCGTGAATGGTCGGGTCCATACCCAGCTCTTTCAGCGATCCGAGGTACAGCTCCTGAATGTTGTCCGGCGAGGGTTTAATCACCACCTGGAACTGATAGTAGTGCTGTAAACGGTTCGGGTTTTCGCCATAGCGGCCATCGGTTGGACGACGGGAAGGCTGCACGTAGGCGGTCGCCATTGGCTCCGGCCCTAACGCGCGCAGGCAGGTCATCGGGTGAGAGGTGCCGGCGCCGACTTCCATGTCCAGTGGTTGAACAATGGTGCAGCCCTGACGAGCCCAGTAATCCTGTAAGGTCAGGATCAGGCCCTGGAAGGTCCTGGTATCAAACTTTTGCATATGATTTCGTGCTGGATACGTGTGGATTTAAAGGAAGGAGTCAGTATACCCGCTGGCTGCGAGATATACAGTACGAAACGGCGTTGTTTCAGGAAAACGGACGAAATTTACGCCAGGCGGGGTCGATTCAGCGCATCGAAAGATGCATAAACTGGCCGTCCGGGTCAAAGGAACAGATGAAACGCTCATTCTTGCCGGTACGGCCAGAAAGCTCATAGCTCGCCTGGAATTGTTCAAAGTGGTTCACGTCAACGAGCTGCGTTTGCGTGTTATAGCGGATAGCCGCCTGATCCTTGCAAAGCTGCGCCATATTGAGCGTGGTTTGCGGCGTAATACGAGCGCGCTGCGCTTTTTGCGTCGGCGGGGAGACGGTCTCGCTGCAGCCCGCGAGGAGCAGCACCAGCATGACGGAAACAACACCTTTCACCACGTTCTCCTCCACCGCCTTGTTAGCAAGTTGTTATCCTAAAGATTCAGTATTACAGGTATTTTGCGAATATCATGAAACTGCGACAAGTCTGTGACCGAAAACTCAGACTAATCTATTGCGACACCGGGAAACCGGGCAGGTCATATCTTATTTCGCCAGCAGACATTGAGGGACTGATGCAAGAAAAGATACACTGGATCACCAACCTGCGCGGCATCGCCTGCATGATGGTGGTGATGATCCACAGCACCAGCTGGTATATCACTCACCCCCATGCGATTACCCTGCTGCAATGGGATATCGCCAATCTGCTCAATTCCGCCTCCCGCGTCAGCGTGCCGCTGTTTTTTATGATCTCGGGCTACCTCTTTTTTGGGGAACGCAGCGCCCAGCCGCGCCATTTCTGGCGGATTGGCCTGTGCATTGCGTTCTATAGCGCGCTATCTCTGCTGTATATCACGCTGTTTACCCATATCAACGTCGAGCTGTCGTTAAAGAATTTGCTGCAGAAGCCCGTCTTCTACCACCTGTGGTTTTTCTTTGCTATCACCGTCATCTACCTGCTCTCGCCGCTGCTTCAGGTTAAGTCCACCAGTAGCACAATGCTGCTGGCGCTGATGGCGATCCTCGGCATTCTGGCCAACCCCAATATGGTCAGCGTTAAAGCCGCCGGGATTGAGTGGCTGCCAGTCAACCTCTATATCAACGGCGACACCTTCTACTACGTGCTCTACGGCGTGCTGGGCAGAGCCATTGGCACCCTGGACACCGATAAAAAATGGCTAACACCGCTCTGCGCCGCGCTGTTCATCGCCGCCGTGTGGGTCATTTCCCGCGGCACGCTGCATGAGCTGCGCTGGCGCGGAGACTTCGGCGACACCTGGTATCTCTACTGCGGACCGGCGGTGTTTGTTTGCGCGGTCACCCTGCTGACGCTGGCCAAAAACTGGCTTAACGCGCGTCCCCTGCCCGGTATCGCCTGCATTGCGCGACATTCGCTGGGGATCTACGGCTTTCATGCCCTGATAGTGCATGCGCTGCGCGCCAGCCATCTGGAGCTATCCCGCTGGCCGCTGCTGGATATTGTGTGGATATTTAGCGCCGCCCTGCTCGGCAGCCTGCTGCTGTCAGGCCTGGTGCAGCGGATTGATAGCCGCCGGCTGGTCAGCTAACGGTCCGCCGCCCGGAGGGGCCCGACTTACGTCTCAGGCCCCTCTTCCGTCACGCTGAGAGGTTCCCGTAAGCGCGTCGGGTCCCAGACATCACGCACGTTTTTCTGTACCGCAACAGCGCCAAACAGGCTCAAAAAATACGCCAGCCCATAGAACCCTTTCTCGCTGAGCAGCAGAGTGGCATTCCACAGTCCGATAACCAGCAGACCTACAGCGATAACGAAGACCACCAGACAGGTGGTGTAGTACAGCGCGGTGGTCGGAATGGCTTCATACTTATCGCGCACCGTCTTTTGATAAGATGCCGCGGCAAACAGCCCCAGTACCAGGACGGCAAAATAATAGCCTTTCTCATTCAACTGCATATCGGCATTCCACAGCCCCACCAGATAGGTGACGATGCCGCCGATCAGGGCAATCCAGGAGATCAAATGAAACGCAGGAGAATACGTCGCGTGCTTGTTTTCCATCACTTTTTACCTTTTACGCGCCTCGGGGCGGCGCTTATTCCGTTTTTTGCATCGCGCGGGCGATGCGGGTCCGTTCGGGGGTTGCCGATGCGCCATATAAGCAGACAAACCATGCCGCGATATAGACGGCTTTTTCATGCCAGTCTGCCGGTACATACCAGGCGCCGACCAGCAGCAGGCCGACCGATAGCAGCAGCACCAGCCGGCATAAGGCAATAAAACCGTCGTCCTGTTCCTGCCACTGACTGGCGCGCTGATGGGCGAGAACAGCAAACATCCCCATCACCAGCACGCCGAGAAAATACCCTTTGCCGCTGAACAGCGGGCAGGTCCGCCAGATACCGAGCAGATAAACCAGCGATCCTGCCGCCATCATCCCCCTGGCAATATTGCGTTTTGTGATCATCTCACCTCCCTGGTCGACAGGGGCTGATTATGACCGACTCCCTCGGCGATGCCTCAGATTACGTACGACAAAGCGGAGATTTCGGAATAAATAAATACGCATTTATGGATGGATGTAGCCGGGACATTCAGGAAGGGAATCCGCCCGGCGCTGCCGGACGGACTGAGGCTAAGACATCAGCGGTTTCAGTTGCTGATAAATCTGGCGGAAGGTTTCCCGCTGCGGCGCATAGTGGGCCACACGGCGATCGTCCGGGCGATGGGCTTGTTCAAGCGGCAGCGGCTTCAGCAGCCCGGGGCGGTCTGCCTCGTCGTGCACCGCCAGCTGCGCCAGCCTGGCCGCCCCCAGCGCCGGGCCGACATCGCCCCCGGTACGGTAATCGAGCTGCAGGCCGCTGATATCCGCCAGCATTTGCCGCCAGTAAGCGCTGCGCGCCCCGCCGCCGATAAGCGTGATGCTCTGCGGCTTGATGCCGCAGGCGTGCACCACGTCCATACCATCCGCCAGCGCATAGCCCACCCCCTCCAGCACCGCCCGCGCCAGCTCTGCCGGCCCATGCTGATGCGGCAGGCCAAAAAAGACGCCCTTAGCCTGCGGGTTGTTGTGCGGCGTGCGTTCGCCCGACAGATAGGGCAGGAACCACACCGGACCGGCGCTTTCATCCGCCGTCTGCGCCGCCGCGATCAGCGCCGGCACGCTGGCGAGACCGGTTAATTTTGCCGCCCAGTCCAGACAGGAGGCCGCGCTGAGCATCACCGACATCAAATGCCAGCGGCCCGGCAGGGCATGGCAGAAGCTGTGCACCGCGCTTTCGGGTTTGCTAAGGAACCCTTCACTGACGGCGAAGTAGACGCCTGACGTACCCAGCGACAGCATCGCCTGACCGGCATCGGCCATGCCGACCCCGACCGCGCCCGCGGCGTTGTCGCCCCCGCCGCCCACCACCAGCGCCTGCGGCATATTCCACGCCTGCGCCACCTCAGGTCGCAGTTGCCCGGTGACGTCGCTGCCTTCGAACAGCGCCGGCATCGCATCCCGACTGAGATCGCAGGCGGCGAGCATCTCGTCGCTCCAGTCGCGCCGGGCGACGTCCAGCCACATCGTGCCGGCGGCGTCAGACATATCGCTGGCGAGCTCGCCGGTCATGCGCAGGCGCAGATAATCCTTGGGCAGCAGCACTTTATCGACCTGGCTGAACACTGCCGCCTCATGGCGCTGTACCCATAAGAGCTTCGGCGCCGTAAAGCCCGGCATCATCAGGTTGCCGGTGATCTGCCGGGAAGCGCTGACTTTGTCTTCCAGCAGCTGGCACTCTTCGGCGCAGCGGCCGTCATTCCATAAAATGGCCGGACGCAACACCTGTAACGATTTATCCAGTAGGGTGGCGCCGTGCATCTGCCCGGCAATGCCCAGCGCCTTCACGTCGCGCAGGCTATGCTGCGCGCCCAGGGCTTTCATCGCCGTGTCCGTCGCCAGCCACCACTGTTCGGGATCTTGCTCCGACCACAGCGGATGCGGACGCGAGACGGTGAGTTTTTCGGTATGCGATGCCACTACCTCACCCTGCTCATTGAGCAGAATGGCTTTGACGCCCGACGTCCCCAGATCGATGCCGATATACATACTCCCTCTCCTTAAACGCGCGCCACGGCTGAGCGTGGCGCGAACAGAGCATCCTGGTTGCGGCGCCGGTCACCCCGGGCGCCGCCGTATGATTACTTGTCAAACAGATAATGGTTGACCAGGTTTTCCAGTTGTTCCTGCTGGCCGCTGCGATGCTGCGGCGCCAGCTGATGCTGAGCGGCATACTGGGCAATATCGCTCAGGGTCATCTGCCCGTTAAGGATCTGCTGCCCCAGCTCACCGTTCCAGCCGGCGTAGCGTCTGGCCACGCGCTTATCCAGTTCGCCGTCCTCGATCATCCGCGCCGCGACCTTCAGCGATAGCGCCATGGTATCCATCGCGCCAATATGACCATAGAACAGATCGTATTTGTCGGTGCTCTGCCGGCGCACTTTCGCATCAAAGTTGAGCCCGCCGGTGGTGAAGCCGCCCGCTTTGAGGATTTCATACATCACCAGCGCGTTCTCTTCG
>OJTM01000361.1_pt1 | contig 5712 bp, 7 predicted proteins | sample 1599711 | NCBI WGS metagenome assembly OJTM01 (sample SAMN04436762, study PRJEB24849) | human gut metagenome | biome: human gut; feature: NICU; material: stool | host: Homo sapiens | place: USA: Saint Louis, MO | collected 2011-03-07
GGGCTGGTCTATCTCCCGGTCTCATCGCCGTCTCCCAACTATTGGGGCGGCAACCGCGTCGACGCAATTCCGCTTGGCACCTCCACCACCGCGCTGGACATCAACACCGGTAAAGTGGTCTGGTCCCGTCAGTGGGTACACCACGACGTCTGGGATTACGACATCAACTCTGCCCCGACGCTGATGGATATCACCGTAGACGGCAAGCAGATCCCGGCGCTGGTTCAGGCCACCAAGCAGGGCTTCCTGTTTGTGGTTAACCGCCTGACCGGGGAGGACGTCTGGCCAATTGAAGAGCGTCCGGTTCCGCAGGGTGATGGTTCGGTCCAGGGCGAAGTTCTCTCGCCTACACAGCCGTTCCCGACCAAACCTGCGCCGCTGCTCGACCAGTCGATAAAGCCGGAAATCTGGAAGCTGGCGGATATCGTCGGTGGCGGCCAGTGCTCTCGCCTGTGGGATAACCTGACCTATGAGGGAATGTATACTCCGCCTACCACCAAAGGCGAAGGCACGCTCACCTATCCCGATAGCGCCGGCGGCGTGCAGTGGGGCGGGGTGGCGTTCGATCCGCAAAAACAGATCGCCATCGTCAACACCTCGCATATCGTTCAGTACGTGAAGCTCTACAGCCGTGAGGATTACGATAACGCGGACAAAGACTCCGGCAACGAAAGCGGCTTTGCCCCACAGGAAGGCGCCCCGTACGGTATGCGTCTGCTGGTGGCGAGCAACTGGCTGGGCATGCCGTGCTGGCAGCCGCCATTTGGCGAAATCGTGGCGATAGACATGCACACGGGCGATGTGAAATGGCGTCGTCCGGTTGGCGCCTCACAGCAGTATGGCTTCTTCATGCCGGAAAGCTGGGGTTCGCCTACCATTGGTGGCCCGGCAGTGACGGCGGGTGGCGTGATCTTCATCGGTGCTTCAATGGATGCCAAAGTGCGTGCCTACTCGGTAGAGAGCGGTGAAGAGCTGTGGTCCGATCAGGCAGAAGCTCCAGCGGTAGCGAACCCGTCCGTGTATGAATATAAGGGTCGGCAGTATGTGGCCTTCGTGGCTGGCGGGAACACGATCCTGAAGGATCAGGTAGGCGATCAGGTGGTTGTCTACGCGTTGCCGGAATAATTCATCAGGAAGGTGAAATAAGCGTGGGGCCTGCGGGCCCCACTTTATTTTGCAGTAGTCGTTTCACCGACGCACTTATTTATCGGCTGATGCGCCAGCACGCGTTGACATCTGCTCGGCGGACTTCAGATGCTGCTCAACGACTGGCGTGTGCTCGTTGGCCAGAGCCTTCACATCCGAATCGTCGATTTTACTGGCGTCGCTCTTAAGCTTCGACAGCACCTTCTCGTGGTCCTTCACGCCAGCATATTCCATATACATTTTGTCAAAAGCGTCACCGCGCTGGTTTTCAAGCCTTGAGTTCAGGGCTTTATGGGCGGCGTCTGGCTCGGTCGGCAGCTCTACGCCCTTTTTCTGGGCAACGGCCTGCACTTTGGTCAGGGCGGCACCGTGGTCGTCGACCATTTTCTGGGCGAATGTTTTCACTTCACTGGTCTGGGCCTTGTCCAGGGCGAGCCTGGCGGCGGCGACTTCGTTGATATTGGCCTGCGCCATGTCCTTTAACGCTTTCTCGTCGCCGGAGCTGAGTCTGGCGTCCGGTTGAGCCTGGCCCGCAGCGTTAGTTTGCGCGGCGCTTGTCGTCTGGGCTTGTACGCCAACGGTGCTGAACATTGCTGCAACTGCTGATACGGCTAGCAGCCTTTTCAGGGTTTTACTCGTGTGCATATTGTTCTCCTGATGGTCATGGTACAGGTAAGTTTCGGTTACCTAACGCGCAACCGGGCAGATAAATGCTAACTGCACAGGTCAGTATAGTAGATGAACCTGCTGTAATCGCAGGTTGCGTCAGAGAGGGCAGGTAATAATGCTCAATAAGGCGACGCTTATCGCTCAGTCTCTCTACGACATTGGCACGGATCATTCCCATATTTAATGCTAATGTTAAATAGATAGATTTATTAACAGGAGGAATGATATGAAAAAAGCACTATTAGGGAGTGTATTGGCTTTAACAGTTGCAAGCTTTGGCGCATCTGCGGCAGATATGATTTCCAAAGATGAAGCGCACCACTTCAAACTTGAATACCTGGGCAATGTATCTGTAGGGGCTTCAGGTGGACAAATTTCTTCACCTTCAGATCTTCATCAAAAACTCTCGAAACTGGCAGATGAGAAGGGCGGGAAATACTATGTCATCATCGCCGCTCGAGAGCATGGCCCTAACTTCCAGGCCGTAGCAGAAGTCTTCAAATAATCTTTCCGAATAACGCAGAAACCCGCTCATGGCGGGTTTTTTGCTTATAGGGAGCAAAAAAAATGCCCCTGGTGCGGGGCGAGTTTGAGTCAAATCTTTTCTTATGTTTATGTGCTCTAAGGCGTTGGCACAATAACAGCTTATTCAAATAATGCAATCTAAATGCATATTTAAATGCAATGGCCCCATCTGCCCCTCATCTCAAGGTGAAGGCAGCATACGTAACGCAGATAGTCTACGCTTTACATAGGGTTATGGTTAAAACCAGTTAGATACTGGAAACAGTAAACGGCCGCAAGAGGTAAATATGAAAGTTGACGCAATGACGCAAAAGGCAGAGGAAGAAATTTCAGCGCTTATAGCCAAAAAAATTGCAGAATTACGAAAAAAAACAGGGCAGGAAGTATCTGAAATTGAGTTTATCGCTCGTGAGGCCATGACAGGCTTGGAGGGGTATGAAGTAAAAATCAAACTCCTGTAAGCGTTTCTTCCTGAAATGGTCGCTCAATTCTTGCCGCAAAAGAGAACCGGGCGTGGTGCCCGGTTGTTTTATGGATAATCAACGTCTTTATGAGCGAATAAACGTCAGGATATCGGCATTTATGGTATCTGCATGCGTGGTATGCATCCCATGCGGGAAGCCTGGATAGATTTTAAGCTCGCTGTTTGCGAGCAGCTTATCCTGAAGAAGGGAGGCATTTTTATACGGGACGACCTGATCGTCATCACCCTGCAACACCAGGACGGGAACCGTGATGGCTTTGAGATCGTCCGTCTGGTCGGTTTCTGAAAATGCCTTAATGCCATCATAGTGGGCTTTGGCGCTACCGATCATACCCTGACGTCACCAGTTCTGGATTGTTCCCTGCGAAACCTCTGCTCCGTCTCGGTTAAATCCATAGAAAGGACCGCTGGCGACGTCGAGGTAAAACTGGGCGCGGTTAGCGGCCAGCGCCTGGCGGAAGCCGTCGAACACCTCAATGGGCGTACCGCCGGGGTTCGTGTCTGATTTTACCATCAGCGGAGGAACGGCGCTGACCAGTACCGCTTTGGCCACCCGCCCCTGAGGCTGGCCGTACTTCGCAACGTATCTGGCGACCTGGCCTCCGCCGGTGGAGTGGCCGACGTGCACTGCATTACGCAAATCAAGGCTTTCGACCACGGCTGATGCGTCGGAGGCATAATGATCCATATCATGACCTTCACTTACCTGATCGGAACGACCATGACCACGACGGTCGAGGGCGATGACGCGGAAGCCTTCTGCAAGGAAAAAGAGCATCTGGTTATCCCAGTCATCGGCGCTCAGCGGCCAGCCGTGATGGAAAACGATCGGCTGCGCATCCTTCGGACCCCAGTCTTTGTAATAAATACTGACACCATCTTTCGTTGTTACGAATGCCATATTTCAGACTCCTCTGCTAATGGCAACATGTGTGAAGGCTAAGTAAATAGCCCAGCATTTAGGGACGTAATAAAACTGACTTATATTAATCTTATTACTGATATATCCGCTTAATGTGTAGAAGGGTTCCTGAAAACAGTTATAGATTAATTTTGTATGGTCATTATTTATTTTTAAACGAAATATCCCCTAAACCAGCCGGGGCACTGTGTTATTTTTCTCGCGTGGTGAATCCCCCTGTGCGGAGGGGCTAAACAGCACGTGTAGCTTAGGCAATCAGTAGCGGGTCAAGGTGGCTGACCAACGACTCACCGGGAGGCACCCGGCACCACACATACGTTAAAGCTTGTATCTCGCTGAATTTATTAGGGATGGTGTATGAAGTTGGGCTTTTTGGCTGGAGCAGTGCTGGCAACCTGGTTGTCTTTAACCTACCCGACGCAAATGAGAGCTGTTTTTGAACAACTGGTTACGATAGTGCAGCAAATCACGCAGCCTTCAGCAGAGCCTCATTCTGATATGGTCACACCGGAACAGTCATATCCTTGATTGTTATATTTACGATGAACGTTAGCCATCTTAATAGTTAACCTGTGCTTATTTTTCTGATGGGCTTATTATTGGCCGGGCAGAGGTTACCGCCACCCGGCCTGACGGTCTTAAACGATCGCGTTAGGGCACGCTTCGCCCTTATCAAGCTGCTGTAAATTCCCCAGCGTGGTTTCCGAAATACTGATCAGCGCTTCGGCGGTCAGAAATGCCTGGTGGCCGGTGAACAACACGTTGTGGCAGGCCGACAGGCGACGGAACACGTCGTCCTGAATCACGTCGTTAGATTTATCTTCAAAGAACAGATCGCGTTCGTTCTCATACACGTCCATACCCAACGCGCCGATTTTTTGCGTTTTCAACGCTTCGATAGCGGCCTGAGAGTCGATCAGTCCGCCGCGGCTGGTATTGATGATCATCACGCCGTCTTTCATCTGGTCGAACGCCGACTGGTTAAGCAGGTGATAGTTTTCAGGAGTCAGCGGGCAGTGCAGGGAGATAACATCAGACTGCGAGAAGAGCGTTTTCAGATCGACATACTCCACGCCCAGCTCCAGCGCAGCGGCGCTTGGGTACGGATCAAACGCCAGCAGGCGCATGCCAAATCCTTTCAGGATGCGTAGGGCGGCCACACCAATTTTGCCGGTACCGATCACGCCTGCGGTTTTACCGTACATAGTAAAGCCGGTCAGCCCTTCCAGAGAGAAGTTGGCATCACGGGTACGCTGATAGGCACGGTGAATACGACGGTTGAGCGACATCATCATCCCGACCGCATGTTCTGCCACGGCTTCCGGAGAATAGGCCGGAACGCGAACAACCTTCAGACCCAGCTCTTTGGCGGCATCGAGATCGACGTTGTTAAAGCCCGCGCAGCGCAGGGCAATGTATTTCACGCCCTGTTTTTTCAACTCTTCCAGTACCGGTCGGCTACCGTCATCGTTAACGAAGATACACACGCCTTCGCAGCCGTGGGCGGTTTTAGCCGTCTTTTCAGTCAGCAGAAAGTCGAAAAATTCAAGATCGAAACCGTACGTCTCGTTAACATGTTGCAGATACTTTTTGTCGTACTGCTTTGTGCTATATACCGCGAGTTTCATAAGACTTTCTCCAGTGATTTTGGAACCACGTTAGCATGTTTAAAATTATCTTACAATTTTTCAAAATTCATTGAAATCAATAAGTTCTATGAATTATTGTAGAGCATCTACTCTTAAAAATGGCATTACCTTCAATTGCCTGGCTAAACATGCGACAATGAGCGGCAAGAACGGCTTATTTATTTCGCAAAATCAGGATATTAACTGCCCATGAAGGGTAAATACAAAGCCGCAATCGCGCTTTTACTGCTGCTATTTCTTGTGCCGCTGACGCTGCTGATGACGCTCGCCCAGTGGGTGCCCACGCTCGCCGGGATCTGGCTTCCCGTTGGAACACG
>OJTM01000369.1_pt1 | contig 5548 bp, 3 predicted proteins | sample 1599711 | NCBI WGS metagenome assembly OJTM01 (sample SAMN04436762, study PRJEB24849) | human gut metagenome | biome: human gut; feature: NICU; material: stool | host: Homo sapiens | place: USA: Saint Louis, MO | collected 2011-03-07
CAGGACGGCCCGACCGCGCTGATCCTCTCCCGTCAGAACCTGGCGCAGCAGGAGCGTACCGCAGAGCAGCTGGCGAACGTGGCCCGCGGCGGTTATGTGCTGAAAGATTGCGCAGGCCAGCCGGAGCTGATCTTCATCGCCACCGGTTCAGAAGTGGAGCTGGCGGTTGCCGCATGGGACAAACTGACTGCCGAAGGCGTGAAGGCGCGCGTGGTTTCCATGCCGTCCACCGACGCGTTCGACAAGCAGGATGCGGCTTATCGCGAATCCGTACTGCCGAAAGCCGTGACCGCGCGCGTTGCCGTGGAAGCGGGTATCGCTGACTACTGGTTCAAATACGTTGGCCTGAACGGCGCTATCGTTGGCATGACCACCTTCGGTGAGTCTGCGCCGGCTGAGCAGCTGTTCGAGGAGTACGGCTTCACCGTCGATAACGTGGTTGCTAAAGCGAAAGCACTGCTGTAAATCCCCACCGCTATCGCCCGGCCCGGAGTCGGGCGATACGCTCTCTGAGTAATGATCTTCCGGTCATGAGTTTGTCTTTTCCTTTCTGAACCATTTCCCACTCTATTTTGTGCGTGACCGCTGATTTCTGTACGTTTTTTTGTGCAGACCGGCAAATGTAGACCAGATTCAATAGGCGCCCGCACGATCGCGCCGCGCCCCTCGATTCCGCCGGACGTCTGTAAAGGAGACCCCGCCATGCAGTCACCGATGATTTATCAGGATCTCACCACTGCCGCGCTGCTCGGCCATGCGGCGCAGTATCACAGCGAGACCGAGATTGTCTCGGTGAGTACTGGCGGTGAGAAGGAGCGCAGCTGCTGGGGGGAGGTGGCCAGCCGTGCTCAGCGGCTGGCATCGGCGCTGGCGTCGCTGGGGCTGCCGCCGGGCGCCCGCTGCGCCACGCTGGCATGGAACAACCGCCGCCATCTGGAGATCTATTTTGCCGTCGCCTCCGGCGGCTGGGTGACGCACACCGTCAATCCGCGGCTGTCGGTTGACCATCTGCGGTATATCCTCAACGACGCTGCCGATGAAGTGCTGTTTTTTGACCAGACCTTTTTGCCGCTGGTAGCGCAGCTGCTGCCGCAGCTGCCGACGGTGAAACACGTCGTGCTGATGGAGTCCCGCAGCGAAGCGGCGCTCAGCCAGCTGCCCTCATTGCTGTTTTATGACGAGCTGTTGCAGCAGGAGATGGCAGACTATCGCTGGCCGCAGCTCAATGAACTGACTCCGGCTTCGCTCTGTTACACCTCGGGAACCACCGGCCGGCCGAAAGGGGTATTGAACACCCATCGTTCGCTGGTCCTGCACGCCCTGAGCGGCAACCAGCCGGACGCCGCCGGCATATCGGCGAAGGACAGCCTGTTGCCGGTGGTGCCGATGTTCCATGTCAACGCGTGGGGGACGCCGTTTATCGCCGCCATGGTCGGCGCGCGGCTGGTGCTGCCGGGGCCGCACCTCGATGGCGACAGCCTGCTGCAGCTGCTGGCCGCCGAGAAGGTGACGGTGGGGTTTGGCGTACCGGTGATCTGGGCCGGCTTGCTGGCGGCGATGCGCCGGACAGAGGTCCGGCTGCCTGAATTTAAACGTGCGCTGGTCGGCGGCTCCGCGCTGCCGCCGTCGATGGCCGAGGCCTTTCAGCGTGATTACGGCATTGCGCTGACCCACGCCTGGGGAATGACCGAAACATCGCCCATCGGCACCATCAACACACCGTTGAGCAAACATGACGCGCTCCCGGCACAGGAGCAGCAAAAGCAGCGCGCCGGTCAGGGGCGGCCCATTTTCGGCATCGAACTGCAGGTGGTGGACGTGGATGGCGAACCGTTGCCCCGGGATGGTCAAAGCCAGGGGTATCTGCAGGTCAGAGGGCACTGGGTGGTAGAGCAATACTATGGTCAGGACGCGAGCGCCCTGACCGCGGCAGGCTGGTTTGATACCGGTGATATCGGTACGCTCGACGCCAATGGTTATCTGGTGATCAGCGATCGGGCAAAGGATATTATCAAGTCCGGTGGCGAGTGGATCTCCACCGTTGAGCTGGAGAATATCGCCATCGCGCATCCGGGGGTGCGCAGCGCGGCGGCCATCGCCGCCCGCCATCCGCGCTGGGACGAGCGGCCGGTGCTGCTGTGCGTCCGTGCGGAAGGGGGCGAAGTGGAGGAGACCGATCTGCTGAGCTGGTTTGAGAAGCGGGTGCCTAAATGGCAGATCCCGGACCGGGTGATATTTGTCGATGCGCTGCCGGTCAGCGCCACGGGTAAGGTGCTCAAAAATCAGCTGCGCCAGGCCTACGGAGAGATTTTAATGAGTGAGGGAAAATGAGCCATGCGCGACCCGGTCTGACGACCTGTTCTCAGTATGATGCGGCCCTGCACGCCTTGTCGGCGGCGCGCCAGCGCTGGGCGGAAACCTCAGTGAACCGTCGTCTGGCGCTCCTGCGCCAGATCAAGGATGCCCTGGCCGGCATTGCCCCGGCGTGGGTGGCCGCGGCAGCGGCGGCCAAAGGGCTGCCGGCGGGCGATCCGCTGGCGGGGGAAGAGTGGCTGGCGGGCCCCTGCGCGCTAATGGTCGGCTGCAACGGGCTTATCGCCACCCTGGAGCAACTGGAGGAGAAGACCTTTCTGCGGCGGATCCCGCTGCGGACGCTGGCGGACGGCCGCCTGGCGCTGCGGGTGGTGCCCGGCACGCTCTGGGATCGGCTGCTTCTGTCTGGTGTTCGCGCTGAGATATGGATGCAGCCAGGCGTCAACCGGGCCCATCTCGACCGCTATGCGGCGCGGGCATACGACATCCCGCCTGCCGCGCGGCAGGGCAAGCTGGCGCTGGTGCTTGGCGCCGGCAATGTGGCCTCGATTGCGCCACTGGATGTGCTACACAAGCTGTTTATTGAGAATCAGGTCTGCCTGCTGAAGCTCAATCCGGTGAATGATTATCTGCACGATCTGCTGGCCCAGGCCCTGGCGCCGCTGATTGCCATGGATGCGCTCCGCATCGTCACCGGCGACGCCCGGGCGGGAGCGTGGCTGACTACCCATCCCGCTGTCGATGAGATCCATATCACTGGCTCCCGCGAGACCCATGACGTCATCGTCTGGGGCGAGGGTGAGACGGCTCGCCAGCGTCGGGCCGCCGGGACGCCGCTGAACCCGCGTCGGGTGACCTCGGAGCTGGGCGGCGTCAGCCCCACCATTATCGTACCCGGGCCGTGGAGCGAGGCGGACATCGCTTTTCAGGCGCAGCAGCTGGCGACGCAGAAGATGAACAACGGCGGGTTTAACTGCGTGGCCAGCCAGGTGCTGATCCTGCAGCAAGGCTGGGAGCCTGCGACGGCCTTGCTGAATCAGCTGTACCGACTGATCGCCGCGAATACCCGCCCGGACTACTACCCCGGCGCTGAAAACCGGCTGACCGACTTTCGCCTGCGCGCCCGTCAGCCGCTGGAGATAGCCCGCGGTGACGCGCTACCGTTGATTGTGGCGAATACCGACGATGATCCCGGGTTCTGCCAGCAGGAGGTCTTTGGCCCGGGGCTGTCGGTCACCCGTCTTGAGGCCGGTAGTGCGGAAAGCTTTCTGCGCCAGGCGATCGGCTATGCGAATCAGCGGCTGCAGGGCACGCTGGGGGCCAATATTGTGATCCACCCGCGCACCCGCAAAGCGATTGGACGTAAGCGTTTTAATGCGCTGATTGCCGAGCTGCGCTACGGCACGGTGGCGATCAACTGCTGGAGCGGGGTGGCCTTCCTGTTAGCCCCTTGCCCGTGGGGGGCGTTTCCCGGCCACACGCTCGACGATATTCAGAGCGGGCGGGGCAAGGTGCATAACAGCTTTATGCTGGAGAAAACGGAGCGCACGGTGATTGAGGCGCCGTTTCGGCCGTTTCCGCGTAGTCTTTGGCATGGCGAACTGACGCTGATGCCCCTGCCGCCCTGGTTCATCACCCACCGGGGGCAGGAAGCGGTGGCGCAGCGGCTGGTGGATTTTTACCATCGGCCGCGCTGGCGCAAATTGCCGGCGCTCCTCTGGCGCGCGCTGCGGGGCTAAGGTGAGAGCAAAAAAAAGGGCGGAACCGCGGTTCCGCCCTGCGGGATTAACGGCCCGCTTTCAGCTTCTGGTAATACTCTTCATAAATGGCGCTGGCGCTGCCGACGTCATTCTGCCATTCGCCTTTCTCAATGGTTGCGGCGTCCGGATAGAGCGATTTATCGTTGGCCACTGCCGGGCTGAGCATCTTGCGCGCCGCAAGGTTCGGCGTCGGATAACCGATGGTTTCAGCGACCTGTTTGGCGACATCCGGGCGCAGCAGGAAGTTAATCAGCTTCAGCGCGCCGTCGACGTTTTTGGCGTTCGCCGGGATCGACAGGCTGTCCATCCAGAAGATGCCGCCCTCTTTCGGCCAGATCACTTCCAGCGGAGTACCTGCCTGGCGGGCGACGTAAGCCGAGCCGTTCCATACCATCCCGAGGTTCACTTCGCCTTCCATATACGGGTTCGCCGGGTTATCAGAGTTAAACGCTGCGACGTTGGGCATCAGCTTTTTCAGCTCGTTATAGGCGGCTTCAATCTCTTTCGGGTCGGTGGTGTTGCCGGAATAGCCCAGCTTACGCAGCGCCATCTGGAACACTTCGCGCGCGTCGTCGGTCAGCAGCAGGCTGCTTTTGTATTCCGGCTTCCACAGGTCGGCCCAGCTGGTGATAGTTTTCGGGTCAATCGCCTCGCTGTTGACGCCGATGGCCGTCGCCCCCCAGATATAGGGGATGGAGTAGTCGTTATTCGGATCGAACGGTTTATTCAGCATCTGCGGATCGAGGTTGCTGAAGTTAGTCAGCTTGCTCTTATCGATCTTCTGCAGCATACCTTCTTTGCGCATCTTGTCGACAAAGTAGGTCGACGGGACGACCAGGTCGTACGCGCCGTCTTTATAGGTTTTGAGCTTGGCGTACATGGTTTCGTTCGACTCGTAGGTCGAATAGATAACCTTGATGCCGGTCTCTTTGGTGAACTGCTCCAGCAGGCCCGGCGGCACATACTCGGTCCAGTTATAGAAATAGAGCGTTTTGCTATCGTCCGCGTGCGCAGCGCCCATGCCGATTGCCAGAGCGCTCGCCGCGAGCAGGTGGCGTGACCATTTTTTCATTTTAACGTCCCCTGAGTTTTATCACGTGCAATTAACTGACTGGCGATGACCATCACCAGCGACAGAACCAACAAAATCGTGGCCAGGGCGTTCACCTCTGGCGAAACGCCAACCTTGACCATCGAATAGATCTTCAGTGGCAGGATTTCATACCCCGGACCGGTCACGAACGAGGAGACTACCACGTCATCCATCGACAGGGTGAAGCTCAGCAACCACCCAGCGGCTACCGCCGGCAGGGCCAGCGGCAGGATAATTTTGCGCAGGATGGTCATCTCGCTGGCGCCCAGATCTTTCGCCGCCTCCAGCATCCGCACGTCAAAGCCTTTCAGGCGGGAGTAAACGGTGACCACCACAAACGGCAGGCAGAAGGTGATATGCGAAAACAGCAGCGACCAGAAAC
>OJTM01000522.1_pt1 | contig 3840 bp, 3 predicted proteins | sample 1599711 | NCBI WGS metagenome assembly OJTM01 (sample SAMN04436762, study PRJEB24849) | human gut metagenome | biome: human gut; feature: NICU; material: stool | host: Homo sapiens | place: USA: Saint Louis, MO | collected 2011-03-07
CGGCGTTAGCATCGGCAAGGCGCGGCAGGGTGCCCTTGATCGGGCGGGTCTGAATAATACCGTCAGCCAGATGAATAAAACGCTCAGGCGAAAGGCTGAGGATGGCGCCGTGTTCAAGGCGTAAAAATGCGCTAAACGGGGCCTTATTGCTGGCATTGAGGCGGGTAAATGCCTGCCATTCGTCTCCCCGGTACGCCGCCTGGAAACGCTGGGCAAGGTTGACCTGATAACAGTCGCCGCTGTGAAGATACGCCTGCACGCGAGAGAATTTTTCCGCATATTCCGCCGCGCTCATGTTCGAGTGCCAGCCGGAGGTCAGCATAAAGTGTTCCGCTGTGGCGGGCCGTTGCGCCTCAAGCCAGGCCAGACGCGCCTGCACGTCTCGGTGGCTAAGCAGGGAAACCGTCTGCTTACGGTGATCCACGATTAGCGCCCAGTCATACAGCCCCACCGCCATATCCGGCAGGGAAATATCCGCCTGTGCATGCTCGGGCAGCTTTTCGAAACGGCGACCCAGATCGTAACCAAACAGGCCCAGCGCGCCCCCCTGGAAAGGCAGATCCGGATCCGGTGTGGCAGATAAGCCCAGAGCATGGATCTCGTTCTGAAGCCGCATCAGCGGATCGTCCGTGGGTGACAGCGCATCGGTAGTCAGCGTTTTAACCGGGTCGGCCACCAGAATATCAAAGCGGCTGTAGGGGTGAACCGCATGCCCGGAGTGCAGCAGCATGGCAAAAGGAAGGTGGCTCAGACGGGCAAACCAGAACTCGGCGGCGTCTGCACGCCAGGGTAAGGTCATAACAGTGGGGAAGCGCATGTTCATGTATGGCATACTACCGGGTAGCGTGAAATAATTAGCGCGAATAATTTAGCAGGAGTTAACGATGTTTGCAGGTTTACCTTCTCTCAGCCATGACCAACAGCAGAAAGCGGTAGAGCGGATTCAGGAACTGATGGGCCAGGGTATGAGCAGCGGAGAAGCGATCACCGTCGTCGCTCAGGAAATTCGCGCCAGTCATACCGGCGAACGGATTGTGGCGCGATTTGAAGATGAAGATGAATAACCGGGCTTAAACTGCCGCGATAATCTTAATCTCCACCTTATACTCCGGTTTCATCAGCGTGGCCTGTACGGTGCAGCGTACAGGCGCGTGACCCGCCACTACCCACGCATCCCAGGCTTTATTCATCTCCGCGAAGTCGTCTTTATTCGCCAGGAAAATCGTCGCGTCCAGTATGCGGGATTTATCGCTGCCCTGTTTTTCCAGTACGGCGTCGATCTGCGCCAGGGTGTTAGCGGTTTACTCGAAGGCGTCGGCGTCCAGATTGGCAGGGACACCGGTGTAGTACAGCGTCTGGTTGTGGATCACCACATCAGACCAGCGGGCTTCGGCATCAATGCGCGTAATTGTCATAAACGTATCCTCGTTATCTTTCATCGTCAGGCGGCAAGACTGCCATATTGTTCCGCCGTCGTCACTATTTGGGGTGGCACCGGAGAGAAGGGGCTGACATAATCCCTGTGCAAAAATACAGTGAGAGAACACCGTGGCAGACGATTTTTCCCCTGAAGGTCAGTTAGCACAGGCAATTCCCGGTTTTAAACCGCGCGAACCTCAACGTCAGATGGCGCATGCCGTCGCGCACGCCATCGACAAGGCGCAGCCGCTGGTTGTGGAGGCCGGCACCGGTACGGGGAAAACCTACGCTTACCTCGCTCCTGCGCTGCGGGCGAAAAAAAAGGTGATCATCTCTACGGGATCAAAAGCGCTCCAGGATCAGCTCTACAGCCGCGATTTACCCACGGTGGCGAAAGCGCTGAAATACAAAGGGCGTCTGGCCTTGCTGAAAGGGCGTTCTAACTATCTGTGTCTGGAGCGTCTCGAACAGCAGGCACTGGCGGGCGGTGACCTGCCGGTACAAACACTCAGCGATGTGATCGTCCTGCGCGCCTGGGCCAACCAGACGGAGGAGGGGGACATCAGCACCTGCGCGAGCGTGCCGGAAGACTCCCCGGCCTGGCCGCTGGTGACCAGCACCAACGACAACTGCCTCGGCAGCGACTGCCCGCTGTATAAAGACTGCTTTGTGGTGAAAGCGCGTAAAACGGCGATGGACGCCGACGTGGTGGTGGTGAACCATCACCTGTTTCTTGCGGATATGGTGGTCAAGGACAGTGGTTTCGGCGAGCTAATCCCGGAGGCGGAGGTGATGATCTTCGATGAAGCCCATCAGCTACCGGACATCGCCAGCCAGTATTTTGGCCAGTCGCTCTCCAGCCGTCAGCTTCAGGATCTGGCGAAAGATATTACCATTGCCTATCGCACCGAGCTCAAAGATACCCAGCAGTTGCAGAAGTGCGCGGACCGCCTGGCGCAATGCGCACAGGATTTCCGCTTACAGCTTGGCGAGCCGGGCTATCGCGGCAACCTGCGCGAACTGCTCGCGGACAAAAATATCCAGCGCGCGCTGCTGCTGCTCGATGATGCCCTTGAACTCTGTTACGACGTGGCGAAGCTATCCCTCGGACGTTCAGCGCTGCTGGACGCCGCCTTCGAGCGGGCCACGCTCTACCGTGGGCGGCTGAAGCGGCTGAAAGAGATCAACCAGCCGGGCTACAGCTACTGGTATGAATGTACCTCGCGCCACTTCACCCTGGCGCTCACGCCGCTGACCGTTGCCGATAAATTCAAAGAGGTGATGGCGCAAAAGCCCGGCACCTGGGTCTTTACCTCGGCCACGCTGTCGGTCAACGACGATCTGCACCACTTTACCGAGCGTCTCGGCATTGAGCAGGCTGAATCCTTACTCCTCCCAAGCCCGTTCGACTATGAGAAACAGGCGCTGCTGTGCGTGCCACGCAATCTGCCGCTGCCTAACCAGCCAGGGGCGGCGCGCCATCTGGCGGCCATGCTAAAGCCGATGATTGAGGCCAACAACGGACGCTGCTTTATGCTCTGCACCTCTCACGCCATGATGCGCGATCTGGCCGAGCAGTTCCGCGCGACCATGACGTTGCCGGTGCTGTTGCAGGGGGAAACCAGCAAAGGCCAGCTGCTCCAGCAGTTTGTCAGCGCCGGTAATGCCCTGTTGGTGGCGACCAGCAGCTTCTGGGAAGGGGTGGACGTGCGCGGCGATACGCTCTCGCTGGTGATTATCGATAAGCTGCCATTCACATCGCCGGACGATCCGCTCCTGAAAGCACGCATGGAGGACTGCCGTCTGCGCGGGGGCGATCCGTTCGACGACGTCCAGTTGCCGGACGCGGTTATCACGCTTAAACAGGGGGTAGGGCGACTGATACGCGACGTCACCGACCGCGGAGTGCTGGTGATCTGCGACAATCGCCTGGTGATGCGTCCCTACGGCGCCACCTTCCTCGCCAGCCTGCCGCCTGCGCCGCGCACACGGGATATTAAACGCGCGGTCCGCTTCCTGGCGAACCCGACGGCGGAGTAATTCTTCCCGGAGTGTGTTAAGATGCGCGCCATTTTGTGACTGACCATTGCGAGAGCGCGACGACTGATGCGAATTCTGGCTATTGATACCGCGACAGAGGCCTGTTCCGTTGCCCTGTGGAACGACGGTACGACTTTTGCTCATTTCGAAGAGTGCCCACGGGAACACACCCAACGTATTCTGCCCCTGGTAAAAACCATTTTAACCGAGGGCAACACCGCCCTGACTGACCTCGACGCGCTGGCCTACGGCCGTGGTCCGGGCAGCTTTACGGGCGTACGTATCGGGATTGGCATTGCGCAGGGGCTGGCGCTGGGCGCTGACCTGCCGATGATCGGCGTTTCAACGCTTGCGACTATGGCTCAGGGTGCCTGGCGCATG
>OJTM01000542.1_pt1 | contig 3733 bp, 6 predicted proteins | sample 1599711 | NCBI WGS metagenome assembly OJTM01 (sample SAMN04436762, study PRJEB24849) | human gut metagenome | biome: human gut; feature: NICU; material: stool | host: Homo sapiens | place: USA: Saint Louis, MO | collected 2011-03-07
GCTGGAGGTCACAGACGAGCGCGGCGCGGTGCGCTGGAGCGGCCAGTACGGCAGCTTTGGCGAGGTGCGCCATCAGAGCGAAGGGTTCTCACGGTTGGTGAATCGCACGGCGATGGCACACCAGCCGCTTCGCTATGCCGGGCAGTACGCTGACGGGGAAACGGGGCTGCACTATAACCTGTTCCGCTACTACGACCCGCAGGTCGGGCGGTTTATTGTGCAGGATCCGATTGGGCTGAATGGTGGGTGGAACCTTTATCAGTATGCGCCGAATTCTCTAATATGGATCGACCCGTTAGGATTGAAAGGGTTCTTTACCCCATCAATTTTTAATGCTCCTTCAGGTAGTACTCATACCGTTTACCAGCAATCAATAGACTGGACTTACCTGTCAACACGAGGGGAGGAGTAAAAACAAATTTAGATTTAGCTTTGGAAGGTAAATCACCTTTTGTTGTGAAAAATGGAGCCTATTCACAAATAAATATTCACCATTCTAAACAAAATGGGCTAGGATCTTTATTTGAGCTTTCATCGAATACGCATCAGACATATTATGGAACAAATGCTCTCCATCCTTATTTACCAAATGCTCACCCAATTAATCCTGTAAACAGAGATTTATTTAATCTGGATCGTGAAGCATATTGGAGGGGGCGAGCACAAGCAGAATTAAACAGTCGAGCAAAAACTAAATGTGGGTGAGAGATTATGTTATCTGAAAAAATAAAGTTAATGAGTCAATCTCGAGGTTGGTGGTATGATGATATCACTCAAGAGTATAGTGATGCTTTGCTTTCTTTAGGTATTGACCTTTCTTCTGATTTTGCTCAATTTTATTTGCACGTTGAGGATGGGGCTACTTTTCATAGCAGGAATCATGAAATTTATCAGATCTGCTGGTTTGTTATAAATTCCTCATACCAACTTGATCTTAAGAGAACACATGAAATATTAAAAATACCAAACGAGTATATTCCCTTGGATGGTTTTCAAAACGAGGGAGGGTATTTTTATAACAAAAAAACTGGAGAGGTTTTATATATCAATGTAGGGGATGCTTTAACTAAGTTCCTACAGGGGGAATTAAAGCCTCAATGGGTAGACTTTAATTCTTTCATTGAATGGTTTTTTGATTTAGATAAATGAATGAAATATTCCGGAAACCATTAAGTTCCGGCTTTTATTACCACAGACAATTTTTCCATAGTGTGGAGTATCTAAGATCAAGAAGTCATGACCTTAGTAAGGAAAGCTTATGCCTATTTCATGCGGTAAGCCTGCAAATAAAGATGGTATTAAAATTTTGGAGGCGAAATTCAAAATCAGTTTGCCTGAAGATTATAAAGAATTCCTCAGGTTGAAAAATGGCTTTGTTGTAAAATCTCCGGATTTCTGTGAGTTGGAGTATGAAGGTGTCGATGAAGGGGTTATCGCCTTTTATGCCCTTTTTGGAATGAATATGAAAAAACCTAATCACGACATTTTTCGTCAAAATGATAATTTTTTAAGTGAACTTGATTTCATTGATGATAAGTTAATTATTTGCGATGATCCTGGCGGTAACTTTTACCTAATATTTAATGGCAGTGAAAACCAAGGTGTGTATTATTGGGACAAAACACATCTACATGCAGAGGATGATCTCCAAGAGTATGAGCTCGCTGAGCAAAATGAGTGCGGCAATATCTATAAAATTACTAATAGCTTTACTGAATTTCACAAGAGAATTTGTAAGACTTCCCTTGATGCAGGAATGAATGTAACTGTTGATTTATGATATTTCAAAAATAAACCATAAACAGCCTATGATTATGGCTTATTTTTTTTACATTTAGATGTTAGTAAATAGATAAATAGTGATAAAAACAATGTCAGATATGCTTGTATTTTACCATTGATAATAGTGCCATTGCAGAGGAAAAAGGCATTATACAAAAAGCGGCTCAGAATTTGTTAAGGGAAAAAATGAGTATACATAAACGATGGTTAAGCTTTGTATTGCTTGAAGATATATCATTTAAAGAGTTGCTTACAAAGTTAAAGCAGGTGTTTGAACGAACACTAGTTTGCGAGGATGAAGAAGGGCGTTATATTGCTAAAGCTGAATGTGATGGTTTTACTGTAACGCTTATAGATAAAGAGGATAGGCTAAGCGAATTTTTATGCGATGAAAACTATAGCCTTGAAATAATGATAACATCTGATGACTATTTAAATTCCTATTTTGAAGATTTCATAAAGGACACTCTAAGAAATGGTAATATAAAATGGGAAAGATCAGTCTGGGCTCATGATAAATTACCTCAATGAGTAAACTGTTTTAAATTGTTTTTAAACCCAGTTAATCAAATGGAGTTTAACTGGATTTTGTTTTTTTAGTTACTAAATATAGCAGGTGCTTTATATTTATTTACGATCCAAACGAAACTTGAAGCCTGCTGGTGTGGGTAGAACATCTTCCTGATCAGAACAAAGGCGAAATTTACTGGTTCAACACTACCTGAATGGGGGCTTGTAGCTGACCTGCATAATTTTTTTAATCTAAAATGCCTTATGAAAAATGTAGAAAGCTAATCAGCAGGAAATAAATTCTAGAGGAGATAGGTGTGGCTGATAACCAAGAAAAAAAATTGACTTTAAGTCAAGGTGAGGTAGTCACCTTGAAAAAAGTGATTATGTATTTAAAATTTTCCTGTGAGGAAACCGAATCTGTAATGTACGCAGGTAGTCCTCTGATTAACTCTATTTTCTCTAAACTACTAGAGATTGATGATTTAGGGCAATAATCTATTGATTTTTATAATAATGGTCATGCTGAGAACGAAAGATTTGTTGTGGCTAAATTAGATAAGTTAGAACTTGAAAATGGTCGAGAATTTCAAAGTGAAGTAAAGGAAAGTTCTTTTAGGGAATGCCTTTTTCCATTCTCAAGAAAGTAATTTCTGTATTGTAAGTGGCCGGTTGGTAAATAATCCTTACCGGCTCTTCTTTTAATCCGCAGATGATTAATGCTCCATTTGATTCAAAATTGCTGCACTTCGTTGTGTCTTTCCCGCATTGAGGTTCTATAAGTCAATTCGAAAAAATATCACGGGGTTAAGTATGAGTCTCTTAAAACTAAGAAAACAGCCAACTCTTTGAATCCAAAAAAATAGGGGGATAATGTCACTTGAACTGGATTTTTATGTAGATGATGAAGGTGTTTCAGTCGATTTAATCTTATCAGTATTTGGTCCTTCTCTTGTCCAGTGCATAAACCTTGAATTTGATTCGGCCGATGAAAAAATGAAAAAAAGAGATCGAATTTCTTATTAAGATACAGAAATATTTTTCCGAGAAAATCGCAACTGAAACTCAGGCATATAGCAAGCGTATCTATGGTGCGGATGCAAAAAACTTGATTTTGCTGAAAGTTTATCTTTCCCCAGATGAGGACAATGAATTTGGGTTCATGTTCTCGACCAATTTAGATGAGGATCATGGAATTGGCATTAAATTTAAAGGGCTTGAAGTGAAGAAAATTAGTAGTGGCGAAACAGCATTTTTATAAAATTTAATTATGTCTATCCGATCGGGTAGACCCATTCCTGTGGCAGGACTACCGCCTGCTGCATGATGCCGGGCTGTGCTGTACTTATATATTTACGACCTGAATGAAACCTGGATCCCGCAGGCACAGGGGATCATCTTCATGACCAAAGCCGCTGTGACATTTACTGGTTCAACGCCG
>OJTM01000560.1_pt1 | contig 3656 bp, 3 predicted proteins | sample 1599711 | NCBI WGS metagenome assembly OJTM01 (sample SAMN04436762, study PRJEB24849) | human gut metagenome | biome: human gut; feature: NICU; material: stool | host: Homo sapiens | place: USA: Saint Louis, MO | collected 2011-03-07
GAACAGTCAGATGCTCAGGCCGAGATCCGCCGTCTCCATAAAGAGCTGAAGCGGGTTACCGACGAACGGGACATATTAAAAAAAGCCGCGGCGTACTTCGCAAAGCTGTCCGACTGAGGTACGCCTTTATCCGTGACAACACCTGTTGCTGGCCTGTTCGCCTGCTCTGTCGGGTGCTGGATGTTCATCCCAGTGGTTTTTACGCCTGGCTTCAGCAGCCGCATTCACAACGCCATCAGGCAGACCTGAGACTGACAGGACAGATTAAACAGTTCTGGCTGGAATCGGGATGCGTCTATGGTTATCGCAAAATCCATCTGGATCTGCGGGACAGCGGGCAACAGTGCGGAGTGAACAGAGTCTGGCGACTGATGAAACGTGTCGGGATAAAGGCTCAGGTCGGATACCGGAGCCCGCGGGCACGTAAAGGCGAGGCCAGTATCGTGTCGCCCAACAGGCTCCAGCGACAGTTCAATCCGGATGCTCCGGATAAGCGTTGGGTAACGGACATAACCTACATCAGGACCCACGAAGGCTGGCTGTATCTTGCCGTGGTTGTTGATCTGTTCTCACGCAAAATTATCGGCTGGTCCATGCAATCCCGGATGACAAAGGACATTGTCCTGAACGCACTGCTGATGGCTGTATGGCGCCGTAATCCCCAAAAACAGGTGCTGGGTCATTCGGATCAGGGCAGTCAGTACACAAGCCATGAGTGGCAGTCGTTCCTGAAATCACACGGCCTGGAGGGCAGCATGAGCCGTCGCGGTAACTGCCATGATAATGCGGTTGCAGAAAGCTTTTTCCAGTTGTTGAAACGCGAACGGATAAAGAAAAAGAGCTACGGAACGCGGGAAGAAGCCCGCAGCGATATTTTTGATTACATCGAAATGTTTTGTTTTATAACAGTAAGCGTCGGCATGGTTCCAGCGATCAGATGTCACCGACAGAATATGAAAACCAGTATTATCAACGGCTAGGAAGTGTCTGGATTATCCGTGGCGATTCAGTTTGGATCTGACTGAGTGTAATTATAGTTCACGACTTATCTGCCAGCGGCTGAACTTCAGGTACAGGAATTCACGTTTATCACTCGTACTAGACTCTCCGGAGGACCAGGGGAATGACCGGGTCTGTTACGGTGAGGGAATCTGTAAACCTCAGGATTTTTGCCGGGAAAGTACGTATAACTGCTATCTTGATTAGTAAATGTTAAAATTTGTAGGTATCCACCCGTTAAACAAAATGATTAATATTTAAAAATACTCGTTGAACACCCGTTCCGTAATAATGAAGTACATTAAAAACGTTATCCGGTCATGTGAAGCTGAGACCGTCTCTTCGTCATGTAAAATGCCGTACTTTCTTTGTCGTGAAGAATGACCGGGTTAAGTCCATAAGGTTGAGAGGAAGTCTGCTGATGTGATACGCTCAAGGCGAGATTTATCTCAGTGAGAACTCACGGCAACAAAAAGTTTTTGGACAACAAAACACAAAGTTGTTTTGGACTGTAGGAGTCCAAGAGACAATGACATTACATACAACGCCGTGTAACGGATTTTACATTATTACAAAGCCTGTGTTACAAGAGAGTTATGGACATGATTGAAAAAATATGTGAAGTAATTGATGGTGAATACGTCTGTGATATAGATATTAGCGTTGAAGAATGGAAGATTTTATTAAGGGATAAAAAAGTTTTTGATGACAAAAGTATTGCAGCGTTAAAAAAATGGTTCATTGAGCCAGACCATTCCTGTACATGTTTCGATATCGGCAAGAAGTACGACCTGCACAGTATGAGTGCTAATGGTGTAATCAATGGGTTGGGTGGAAGAGTTCAGAAGCAGCTTGGCCGATTCGAGGTTAAAGGAGTCGGAAAGATTGCTTCCGGGACAAAATTCATTACAGTCATGAAAAGTAGAGAAATTAAAGGAAACCCAAAGCGAAATTTATGGACTATCCGTGAAGAACTTGTTCAGGCAATAAAAGAACTAGATTTTTTTAGTACGAACGAAAGCTCAAGCATTGATTTTTACTCAGATAATGATTTGATCACTGCTCTAGAAGAAAGTAATCACTTTGACGTTACTCAGACATTTGAGTATAGCGAAAAAGCGAAACCTAAGAAAGCTGCAATAGAAGTCAAAAATGGACTCTCATACCCAAGAAGTAAATCTGTTTCAAAAAATGCGCTTAACAAAGCTGATTATAAATGTGAAATTAATTGCGACCATCCAACGTTCAGAAGGCGAAACTCTCCCCTAAATTACACAGAACCTCATCACATTGTCCCGATGTCAAAGCAAGACTATTTTGAGAATTCACTGGATGTGGAAGAGAATATCATATCACTATGTTGCAACTGCCATAAACAAATTCATCTTGGCAAGGGGTTTGAAGATATGTTGAGGAAAATATATGCCGAGCGGAAAGATGTATTAAAAAAAGCGGGAATCGAGATATTATTAGAGGATTTGATTCTTTTTTACAAGATGGAAGGTAATTAATCTTCGAGAAGATGCATGCTTATTTTTATTTTTAGCAATGAATGTGAATTACTGCCTGACTATCAATCCTGTCATGTGGTTCAGATTTATGGGGGAGGATTTTAATATTTTACCAGCATGGCATGTCGATCAATCGGTTAAGTATAGCGCCAGGTAACCAGACGGATTTTCCCTCTCAGGCGGGAGTCGTTATCCATTGTCCAGTACCTGATTAAAAGTAGGAATAATTACAAAAAAATTAAATTGTATGACTATTATTTCCGTTCAGAAAAGAAAGTTACATTAAAAACCCGAAATTATTCGGGTTTTTAATTAGTTAAGTACTATATGTTTTCGTGTCCGGGGGTACCCTAAGAGGGTGCGCAAGACAACACTCCAGTGTTCATTATTTATGACTGTCAAGCCATTTATTCATCTGCTCAATTTCACCTTTTTGAGCTTTAATAATGTCCTGTGCGAGTTTTCTCATTTCGGGATCTTTTCCATACTTCAGCTCGGTTTCAGCCATTGCTATTGCCCCTTCATGGTGTGCAACCATGCCTTTTGCAAAGGCCTTGTCGGGATCTGGCTCATTAACGGCGGCCATCATTTTGTCATGCATATCTTTCATCCCCGCCATGTATTCCTGTGACGATGCTGATGAGGTCATATCTGACATGTTCATTTCAGAATGTTCAGCAGAAATTGCAGGCAGGGATAACATCAGTATTACAAAGAGGGAATTTTTGATTTTCATACAATAGTTCCTTGTAAGGTAGGTACCGGTTAATTGTAGCTGAGTCAGATAAAAAAGCCCCCTGATGGGGGCCAAAATGTAGCCACACATACGGTCAAGGAATAATCTATCAAGGAAAGGGTAAAAGCACGGATACTACAGTCGCATTCAGCCTGCATTGCTCATACGGCGGTGCGCTTCGGCCATGGCCTGATGTGGGCCGGACTGACCGTTATTCATGAATTCGTGGGCAACCGCTGCTCTTTCATGCTCATCCATCGCAGCGTAAGACGTTGACGAAACGGGCGTGGATACAGAGTTATTTCTCATCATCTTCTGATGACTTTCCACCATTTTCTGGTGCGCATCCGCCGATCCGTTCGTCATGGTTTCATGAACAATAATGGCCTGTTCATGCTGGTCCATACCGG
>OJTM01000632.1_pt1 | contig 3240 bp, 2 predicted proteins | sample 1599711 | NCBI WGS metagenome assembly OJTM01 (sample SAMN04436762, study PRJEB24849) | human gut metagenome | biome: human gut; feature: NICU; material: stool | host: Homo sapiens | place: USA: Saint Louis, MO | collected 2011-03-07
CCCGCTAAGCCAGCAAACGTCCGGCGATATTCTCGCCCGCGTGAAGCCGCAAATAGATGCCCTGCCTCTGCCCCACGGCTACAGCATCGAATGGGGCGGGGACGCGGAGAACTCCAGCGAAGCGCAGCAGGGGCTATTTACCACGCTGCCGCTCGGGTATCTGGTGATGTTTGTGATCACGGTGCTGATGTTCAGTTCGGTGAAAAACGCCGTCGCTATCTGGCTGACCGTGCCGCTGGCGCTGATCGGCGTTACGCCCGGTTTTTTACTTACCGGGATCCCCTTTGGCTTTATGGCACTGATTGGCCTGCTGAGCCTGAGCGGGATGCTGATCCGCAACGGCATTGTGCTGGTGGAAGAGATTGAGCAGCAGAAAGCGCAGCAGGATCAGCACAGTGCGATCGTTTACGCCGCCACGTCGCGCCTGCGTCCCATCCTGCTCACCGCCTTTACGACCGTGCTTGGCCTCGCCCCCCTGCTGCTGGATGTGTTCTTCCAGAGCATGGCCGTTGTGATTATGTTTGGGCTTGGGTTTGCTACAATCCTGACGCTGCTGGTACTCCCCGTAATTTACGCGTGTTTTCATCGTAAGGACGAAGCTGAACAACAATGAATGCGACAGGGCTGAACATCATCAAGACGCTGGGCTGTATGACGGCGGTCACCTTCTTCACCATCTACAACACCTGGGACCATTACGATTATGACTATCACTGGATCCTCGGTTTTTTAACCTTCATTTCGACCATCGCCACGCCGTTGTTTTTTGTGGTTGCAGGGTATCTGGATGGGCAATCCCGACACGGCACGCGCTGGCAGCTTGATAAGATCAAAAGCCTGGTGATCGTCTTTCTGTTCTGGGTAACCATTTACTACCTGTGGGAGCCCTATCAGCGCGGATATCTTATCCAGCCCTGGTTCGTGTTCGCATTTGTCGTGATTTACACTTTTCATCCGGCGGTGGAGTGGCTCAGCCAGCGGCGAACGCTGTTTTGCGGGGTGATTGTCACCCTGCTGCTTTTCTCATACGGGTACGATTTGCTGTCAGCCCTCTATCCTGATGTCCACGTGCTTTCATTGTCGCCGCAGTATCGCCTGTGGACGTGGCTGCTGTTTTATCTGACGGGGCAGCTCTTTTGCGATCCGCAGATTGCGGCGTGGATCGGCCGCAAAAATGTGGTCAGGGCAGCGGTGATTGCCATACCGTTTATCTATCTCTTCACGTGGTTTTACGAACGGCATTTCTTTTTTGCGCTATTTAAAGCGGACAGAAACGCCTTTATCCTCACCGGATCGCAAATCTACATCCTGATTATTGCCCTGGTGATTGCGGCCAACGGCGTACGTTTTCGCCGCAATGCGGAGTTTAAAGAGTCCGTGCTGGCCGCCATTAGCAAAACGATGACCGGGGTCTATATCATGCACTACTCGGTGTTTCACCTGCTGACGGCGCTCATTCCGGTAACGTCCCTGAGCACCAAACTTGCTCTGATTGTGCTCACCTTTGTTACGTCCGTCCTGTTTTCGCTGCTGATTCTGTCCAACGCAGTGGCCAAAAAAGTGATCACACTTTAAAAGCCCAGGCGCAGCCAGGCAAACAGCACGTTGCCGTTGTTGTAGGTTCCGGGAATATAGGTGAACTGGACGGTGACGCGCTTATATCCGGCAGAGAAAAGCGGGAAGATAAACGGCAGCGGGACATAGTTAGCAAAGTCGTCGCGCGCGGTGATCCCCGCGGCGGCCCCAGCCCCAGACGGAAATCTTTTGCGTTATCCAGATACCAGCCCTTTTCCCAGCCGTAGCCCATCGCGGGCTGCCACTCGTTATGTGAATCTTTAAACATCATGGCAAAGAGTGCGCTCCAGTTGCCCTCGTCGTTGTAGCGAGAAACGCCCAGTCCGCCGCCCCACGGCATTTCGTTGTAGTTATCCGTTTTCTCTTTGTCATACATAAAGCGGGCATGCCAGCTCAGAAACGGCAGGTAGAGATCGTAACGATCTGGCTGCTCCCAGGTCTGGGAAATATCGTCTGTTACCGCATCCCACCAGCGGTGGATGCGCTGTTCGCCGTAGACTTTTGGCTCCGCATGCAGCGGCGAAGCCACCAAAAACAGGACTACCCAGAGTGCAGGAAAGAGGCGTTGCATCGTTATTCCCTCAGCTTACGTCACACAGCGATCTTTATTACTGTAAACCATTCAGCCCTAACCGGAGCCAAACAGGCTGATTTATATTGGGACCCGATAAGATGAAATTTATTGATTCTGCGCTTTCAGGAAAGATAAAAACGTTTTCTCAGGCCGTCTGTCGCGGTAGTCTCATACGTTCCGTCAATATGACGGCTGCAACGTGAGTGACCTTTTCTTATACCAATAATTAAAAATCAGTACAGACAGGACAACTATGGACTCCACCCTCATCTCCGCTCGCCGCAACGAGGAGACACCTTCGCTTAACCGCGCCCGCCGCGCCGCTTTAGGTAGCTTCGCAGGCGCCGTCGTCGACTGGTATGACTTTCTGCTCTACGGTATTACCGCTGCGCTGGTCTTTAACCGTGAATTCTTTCCTCAGATCAGCCCCGCCATGGGCACGCTTGCTGCGTTTGCCACCTTCGGCGTCGGTTTTCTGTTTCGTCCGCTGGGCGGGATAATTTTCGGCCACTTCGGTGACCGCCTTGGCCGTAAGCGCATGCTGATGCTCACCGTCTGGATGATGGGCATTGCCACCGCGCTGATCGGTGTTTTGCCCTCCTTTGCATCGATTGGCTGGTGGGCCCCGGTGTTGCTGGTGACGCTTCGCGCCATTCAGGGCTTTGCCGTCGGCGGCGAATGGGGCGGCGCGGCACTGCTGTCCGTGGAAAGCGCGCCGAAGAATAAGAAAGCGTTCTACAGCAGCGGCGTGCAGGTAGGTTATGGCGTGGGTCTGCTGCTCTCCACGGGCCTGGTGTCGCTCATAAGCCAGCTCACGACAGACGAGCAGTTTCTGAGCTGGGGCTGGCGTATTCCGTTTATCTTCAGCATTGTGCTGGTCGTGGTGGCCCTGTGGATCCGTAACGGCATGGAAGAGTCGGCTGAGTTTGAGCAACAGAAGCGCGAAAAACCGGTCGCAAAAAAACGGCTGCCGGTGATGGAAGCGCTGGTGCAGCACCCTGGCGCTTTTCTGAAAATTATCGCCCTGCGCCTGTGCGAACTGCTGACGATGTATATCGTCACCGCCTTCGCCCTCAACTACTCCACGCAAA
>OJTM01000639.1_pt1 | contig 3222 bp, 4 predicted proteins | sample 1599711 | NCBI WGS metagenome assembly OJTM01 (sample SAMN04436762, study PRJEB24849) | human gut metagenome | biome: human gut; feature: NICU; material: stool | host: Homo sapiens | place: USA: Saint Louis, MO | collected 2011-03-07
GTATGAGATTTCAGGTGAGTGGAGAGCTTATTTCTTTTATTTCAAGTAATTTTAGAGCAAAATTAACTCCTGATAATTCCGGTCTGGATATAGAACCAAGCTTTATGGGGAATGAAAAAAATGACTTTAACAAAGGTAGCAGCCCTAACGAACTTGTAATAAGTGGAGTGCCCAGAATAAAAGGTGTGATAACCGTTGAAATAGTTGCAAAAACATATGCATCTATGTATTCAAAATCACAGGTGTTTACTAAAAAATATCAAATAAATGTTGATTGAATTTATTTTAGATCATGTCTTTAATGATATTAAAGTAGACAATGTGGTCGCCGGTATTACAATTTGGAGGGGTGATATCGAGTGGTTTTAAAAGAGTGGGTATGTCAAGGTGGGCACAAGTAACACCAGGTTTTTTTACCGTAATCCTAAAAGCCTGACGAAATAATCGAAAGATCTTATCCCTGGTAATTTAGAGATGGAGTTTTTTGAAAATTGAGGAAGGAATTTAATCTGGATAATCACTAACGAAACGAGTTTAGAAGAGCTTGTCTCGCTGAGACTTTTTTCATGAGGTGAAGTTAAAGATAACTCGCTTCGAGTATCATTAAAATTAGGAGAATTTCTAAACCATACTTTTGGGGGGATGGTATTTACAAAAATATCATGATTAAAAATGAATCACTATCTAAGAGCTTTTGTAATTTCTTTCTTTCTAACTGGCTGTGGCAATCACCTTGTATTTGAGCCTAATAAGTTACCAGATGGATATATAGATCAGGAATATTATGTTCCAATCACCATCTCTGGAGGTACAGGACCAGTTGTTGATCTGAGTTATGAAATTCACCCATCAAATTCTGGATTGAAATTAGTATTTTCTGAAAAAAAATATTACACAAAATATGTATATAATAACTTTACTATAGAAGGTAAGCCTCAGTTGCAAGGGATTGTAACAATTAATATTAGGGGCGGGGTTGTTGCTAGTGCGGGGCAATATTTTGAAAAACAATATGAGATTAATATTCAGAAATAAACAGGTAATAACATCTTGGAAGGCCTGCAGAGAGCGTGCGGGCGATAGCTGACGGTACCGTCATTTCACTCCGCAAAAGCTCAGACAAGCGCGACCTAGCACCATTCAACATCAACGCCGATAAACCCAATACAAAGGGGAGTAATGATGGTTATGTGCTCATAAAGCATGAAACCGAGATCGGTAGCGGTGATGAAGGAAAAGTGGCTTTCTATTCCTTATACATGCATCTGAAGTCGCTGGCTGAAACTGTTAAAGCCGGTGATAAAGTTTACCGTAAGGATCCTATAGGCCTTCCAGGCATGGTTGATGGAGTGAATGCTTTCCATTTCCAGATTTTCTGCGATGATGACAACATCAGCAAGCTAACGGGCAGGAAAACAGGAGAGCTGGATATTTCGAAGAATGGCCGCACCGATGCGGTTTATGGTGATATTCACTTTTATCTGCCACCGCAGACAAAGTTTTATGACAAGGCTCCAGCAGATAACAGCATTTCTACCACCGGACTTTCTGAACTATATACCAGCAATGTGCCTCTGTATGCCAGCATGACTCTGGCCCAAGGCAAGTGCACGATGGTTACTCGTCAGAAAAATACGCAGACTGACGGAAAATATGATCTGCTGGGTGAACCACTGGTTAATGCAGATGGTGATGACTACGAATACAATCTCTATAAAACCGCGATGCGGAATTATAAGGAGAGCCCAAGTGCCGGGTTTGAATTACTTCGCTTTGGGCGAGTGATCAACACGGACCATGAAACACTGGTACCGGCAGACGCACCATTATGGATGACAGTCAATTACCCGGGTGGTAAAGGGGTGATCAACCTTGCTGATTCCAGTATTAAAAAGTTTAGTGACGCTGATTTCCCTCACTGGACGGGCTGGCAGATGGTAGACGACGATAGTGATAGCAACAGCCAGTGTAATTCAGCTATTATCAAGAAACTTCACGAAGTTGGTGACTTCGATAACCAGTGCGGGAAGCTAATCTGTCATTTCCCATTTGAATGGGAAAAAAGTACGATCGACATCCGTTTTTCGTGGCTGAAAACGGGAAATGAAGAGCATGAACCGATGACGGAAGCCGATTATGCAAAGTTTAAATCCCATGCGGAAACACTATGCTTTGATTCTGGAGCGTTGAGTTCTGACCGGTTGTGGCATTTTGAGCCAAAATCATTTATTCGACATTTCAGGAAATGTAGTTGGCTCGACTCTGAAGTAATTGAAAAAGTAATGACGGCGAATGCTAGTAAAAAAAATAAAAATGCACTTGAAGGTATTAAAAATATTACATTAGAGTACTATGCGGACATAAATACAATCATGCGAAAGTATAACTTATCTGATGCAAATAGAATTTGTCATTTTTTAGGGCAGGGTGCAGTTGAATCAGGTTATTTATTGTCCATGCAAGAAACTAGCCAGCAACAAATTATTGTTGATGGTGTTCAGCAAGGTGGTGTGATTGTTGAAGCATCAACATTTAATGAAACTACTAAGCTAGGTCATTGGTACGGAGCTCTTAAAGCCGAGAAGGATAACTATTTCTCCGGGAAAAAATACAATTCCCGTGGAGGGTATATCACAGGATCCTATAGCTGGATTAACGGTAACTGTGGAGATGTAGATGCACAAAAATTCAGAGGTAGAGGGTTTAAAATGCTAACTGGACTTAACACATATTCAAGCTACTGGGTATATCGAGGTTGGTTGTCAAAAAATGACTTTGATAAATATTGGTGGGATGACCCGGAGTACAAGAAAAAAAATTCAGCCGGTATGAAGAAAAAACCACCAAAAACAGGAAACCCTCAGAAAGTGACAGAAAATGCATATAACTGTATTGATACAGGTGGTTTTTTTATAGTTTGTTTTAAGTCTAAAGTTCTCAAAATTATGGATGAGGACAAAATTGGGAAATCTGATGATGACAGCATTATTTTGAAAGTAACTAAAAATATAAATGGTGCAGATAAAGGAATTGCAGAAAGGAAAATAGCTACTAAAAAAGCAAAAGAGATGATTGATGATGAAGTTTAAAACTAATTCATTTTTGTTTATGATGCTTTGTGCTACTGCTCTTAATTCTTGGGCTGGATATTACAACACAATTGATATCGATGGTGTAAGCATCCATTTAGATAAGGATAAAGCTGGATATGTAAATGTTCAC
>OJTM01000644.1_pt1 | contig 3204 bp, 3 predicted proteins | sample 1599711 | NCBI WGS metagenome assembly OJTM01 (sample SAMN04436762, study PRJEB24849) | human gut metagenome | biome: human gut; feature: NICU; material: stool | host: Homo sapiens | place: USA: Saint Louis, MO | collected 2011-03-07
TGATTGGGCTGTATGGGGAGCCCTGAGTCTCACCCCTCACCCTGACCCTCTCCCCTGAGGGGAGAGGGGACTTAACGGTGCGGCCTTTTCTCCCTCGCCCCTTTGGGGAGAGGGCCGGGGTGAGGGGGAAAAATAATCAGCGGATCACTTCATAAATGGCAGTCTGGATGGACTGCCATTTTTTTGTACTGGCATCGGGCTGCGTCTTCGCGCGGCGCGTTGCCATATCGGCGTCGTGCTGCTGACGTTTCACTACCGCCGGGACGGTACAGAATGCTTTCAGGTACTGCTTACGCATAGACGTCAGCGATTCGCCGTTCGCCATCGCATGGCTAAGCGTATTAATAAAGCGTCGGCAGGGCTTTTGCTCTGTCATTTGCAGGCGGTAGCGCAACATCACTTCCAGCACGTCATCGTAGCCTGCCGACAATGCCTCCTCCGTCCATGACATTTTCCAGTCCATGCCACCCTGCAAGAACAGGAGCGCCACGCGGGTATCGTTGCGGCTAATCGCTGAACGGAAGTTGTTTTCATCCCAGGTGACACCCATGCGCTTCAGCGTTTCTCGCGAGGAAGGCGTTTCGCGCATCTCCTGCACCGGCGCGGGAGATGCCGTGCTGGCCACAGTCGGCTGCGGTTTACTGCTGGTTACCAGCCAGGCTCCTCCCACGACAATCGCGATAACCATCACGCCAACCGCTCCCCACAGCACGCCGGAAATCAGCTGTTCGCGCTGCTCTGGCGTACGCGCGGCGCGCTGAGTCGGTTTCTCTATGCTGTCACGCACTTCAAACAGATCGCCGCCTGTGGTGCGGTCTATTTTTTGCGCCTTTTCCCAGAATGCATGCAGCTCGCTTTCATCCACCGCCATCAGCGCCGCCGGGTTAACGCGTGTCCGCCCTTCCTCAAACGCGCGCTGAACGGAGCGGGTGATCTGCGTGTAATAGCTGTCGAGCAGCTGGATTTGCGCCCCGCTCAACGGCTGCTGCACGGTGATGCTGTTGCGGATTTGACGGATATCTTCGAGGAAGGTTTGCAGGGTTTTGCGGGGTTCTACCAGCAGCGTCAGCATGTCCGGGGCGTTAAACAGCGACGTGTAGTAGCGGCTAAATTCTTTCTTATCCACCAGCAGCTGGGCCAGCTCACTAAATAACATGCCGCTCAGAACATCATTAATTTCACCGTTTTTCAGCCAGCGACGCACACGTTCAGCATTAAACAAGGTCTTAAGATGATTATTCAGCCGCACCGGATCGGGCCATGCCTGCTGTATCAATCCTTTTATCATCAGCTCAATGGCACGCACCTGTTTCTGCGCCTGGAGCTGGCTCGCCTTGTCTGGCACCCTCCCGGTATCGTAGGTCAGAAGGGGCTGTTGCAGACGCAGATATTCAAGGGATGTGACGAAGCGCATCGCCGCAATCAGCTGGTTTTCGCTGACATCCTGCCCGCTTTCATACTGGGGAACGCGCTGCTGAAGCAAGCGTAATTGCAGCGTAAAGGCCGTCATTTCCGCATCATTCAGGTTCAGCTTTCTGGCTACGGCACCCCACCCGCCCAGCCCCAGGCGGGCGCTATCCAGTTGTTCCAGAAACCAGCGTGGATCTTTTCCTTCAGAAACATGTACATTCAACAGAAGTAAGATTTCAACAGACGCCTGGCGGATCGCCGCCAGACAGTGTTCAAACTGTTCGCGGGTATGATGCGATGAGCTAATCATCATTGTTTTCCTTGAGAGACAATGAGTACCGCCAAAGCGGCATTAAAAGTCGTTTTTCTTTTTATTTATAGGAGGTTAAACATACCTGACTTTCTGTTGAAATAAAGTGACAACCCTATAATCATTTGCAATGTCTCCGGAGGATCGTCATGCCCGCCTTAACCACCGCGCGTCTCACCTGCTTGCCGCTGCAAGAGCAAGACTGGCCCTTTTTTCTGTCGCTACAGCAAAATCCTGACGTGATGCGTTTTGTCGCCCCTGCGCGTAGCGAGGCTGACATTCGGGAGGCCTTTGAGTCTCGTCTGTTGCCGTGGGCACCGGGCAGCTCGCACTGGCTCTGCCTTGTGGTGCGTGAGACGGCCAGCCAGACGCCGATGGGCGTAACCGGCTATGTGCACCGGGAAGCAGATTGTGCCGAAGTCGGTTTTCTCTTTGCGCCCTCTGCGCAGGGGAAAGGTTACGGCTTTGAATCTCTGCGGGCGGTGTGTGATTTCGCGCTGACCCAGGGCAATATCCGTCGGCTCACCGCGACCGTGACGGCGGGAAATATCGCCTCAAGGCGACTGCTGGAAAAAACAGGTTTTCAGCTGGAAGGTGAGTTGCGCGAGAGTTATTTCCTTTCAGGGCAATGGCATAACGACTGGCTATTCGGTTTACTGAAAAAGGAATATCCGTTCAGTAAAACCTGATCAACGGCCATTTGGCGGATATTCCCCGGGCTGTTTTCCCTTTATAGTTCCGCCATAAAGAGGAAACGCTTATGACGGGTTATGCAATGCAGATATCTTCTGCTGCAATCGCATTAATTAAAAAACAGCAGGGTCTTTCCCTGGAGAAATACCGTGACGAAAAGGGAATATGGGTTATAGGTTACGGTCACGTGATTCGCCAGTGGGAAAAATTTAACGGCCTCATCACGCCGACTGAGGCGGAGAATTTGCTTTTCAATGATATTCATTTATGTGAGTCGCTGCTGCGGGAAATGAACAAACGCCCATTAACCCAACAGCAGCATGATGCACTGGTATTAACGCTCTTCAGTTTTGGGGAAGATTCCCCTCTGCCAGAGAAGATCCTTCAGGCCGTCGCCCGGGTATAGTACATCGCGGCCTGCGTCCGGTTTTTGACATCAAGACGACGGAAAAGCGTCTCAAGATGGGCTTTTACCGTTGCCGCACTGATATTGAGATTACGACCTATCTCTTTATTTGACTCTCCGGCCGCCAGTAATTTCAATACCTCACGCTGGCGCTCACTTAACAATGACAGCTCATCATGAGAGGAGTGCTGGTTCATCCACTCGCCGGGAAAACAGACCATCCCTCGCGATACAGAATCCAGCACGGCGGAAAAGCGTTCGGGATTCGCATTACGAGGGATTATTGCCACCACGTTGCGCTGTAGCATTTGCTCAACCCAGCGAGGCTCTTTTTTCGTTAACACCAGCACCACGCGCGCTGTTGGAAAACGATTCATAATCTCTT
>OJTM01000897.1_pt1 | contig 2428 bp, 5 predicted proteins | sample 1599711 | NCBI WGS metagenome assembly OJTM01 (sample SAMN04436762, study PRJEB24849) | human gut metagenome | biome: human gut; feature: NICU; material: stool | host: Homo sapiens | place: USA: Saint Louis, MO | collected 2011-03-07
GGAGCCATTTTAAACACCTTAACACAATGAAATTGAATCGCCACGGGTTTAACAGACACCTCAGAGTCATTTAAGATGACTTAAAGAGAGGTGCCCATGAGCGGTAAGCGTTATCCTGAAGAGTTTAAAATTGAAGCAGTCAAACTGGTTGTTGAACGCGGTCATTCTGTTTCCAGTGTTGCAACACGTCTCGATATCACCACTCACAGTCTTTACGCCTGGATAAAGAAGTACGGTCCGGATTCTTCCACTCATAATGAACAGTCAGATGCTCAGGCCGAAATCCACGAAGGCTGGCTGTATCTGGCCGTGGTGGTTGACCTGTTCTCACGCAAAGTTATCGGCTGGTCAATGCAACCCCGCATGACAAAAGAGATTGTCCTGAACGCATTCTTTATGGCGGTGTTGAGGCGTAATCCTCATAAGCAGGTACTGGTTCACTCTGATCAGGTCAGTCAGTACACGAGCCATGAGTGGCAGTCGTTCCTGAAATCACACGGTCTGGAAGGCAGCATGAGTCGTCGCTGTAACTGCCACGACAACGCGGTTGCGGAAAGCTGTGCCAGCGCTGGCGCTGACTGGCAAATGCTGGAGTAAAAAACGGATGCAAACTCATGCACCTGATGCATGTAGAGCTTAAATACGAGAAAATCACGAGTAAATGGCATAACAAGACCGGCATTCTGAGTGCCGGTCTTGTGGCTTGATGCAAGCATCAGTTTTGCCATGAAATGATGTCGTCCAGTCCAGAGAGCAGGTCGGGAAAGTAACTTTCATCAATATCGAAGGAATCATCAAGGGTAATACTGTCAGCATGGTTTTCAGGCTTAAGTACCATGCTAACGCCAACAGCCCCGGCAAAATGTGCCTGATGAAACTTAAGCACAACCTGCTCGAATGCCGAGGTTAAATTAATATCCTTAAATTTCGCCCCTGTCTTTAAGGCCAGATGGAAATCATGTGTATCATTCCTGAACTGCTCCAACTGACCGACAAAAAACTCTGCAGCAAACTCTGTTTTTAAGGCTGGGATTGAGAATTCAACCCAAACCATAATACGGCTATAGGCAGGCTCTTCGGGCTCAGCCAGCCTTTCATAAGGTGTTAATTTAAGGTGTCTGTCACCGCTTGTGATATCTATCATGATCCCCCCTTACGGCATGTACTGAAAATGCATGATAGTCCAGTCAGCTTCCCTGACCAAAACCTCAAGACGGTAAGACTTATAAATATAAGTGCCTTTATTTTGCCTGTCTTCCACCAGCTTATACATACGAGCCTCGTAACGGAAAAGCCCTGGCTTTTTGAGAGGATCCGGCGTTCTTATGCCATAACGAATGGCCTTTTCCTGAATCTGCAAAGGCACATAACGACCTGGGGTCAGCATGTGTTTTGCCGATGATTCGCTCATCCTGAGCGCGCGAGCGGATAAGCCCATTTTAAGGCGGCCACGCAAGAGACTGATGGTAGCCTCACTGAGCCTCACAGTTACGCCGGCTTTGACACCACTTTCCAGTAACGCCTGACCTGCCCGTAAAAGACGAAATGCACCAAAAGCAATTAGAGCGAGGTCTGTTGGGTCAATCAGGGGGGCTTCTAATGGCGCTTCTTCCAGCCTAACAAACATGCCGTCTGCATCATAAATCTGCCATAAACCGGGAGCCTGAGCGACGGAATAACCAATACACATCCCGCTTTCGTCATCAACGATGGGTTTTGAGTTCAGTGGAGGATTGCGTGGGCGAAATTCGAAATATTCACCGGCTGGCAATGTAGACTGGAAGGTGTAGAAACGTCCTGGCTCGTCTGTAATTAATCCAACGCTCATTGTCATGATTTCCTTTTGGGCTAACCTTTGAGTCATCATAAAGGACGTTTTTACTTCAATCTACTTTTCCTGATTCTGATTTTATCGGCTTAGAAGTTAACGCCTCTCAGGGCTCGTTGTTCAACACCACCGACACTGAAAGCGAGTTTCAGCACCGGCGGCGTTGCTATCGTCGACGTGGCGGCGGAATTATCGAACCTATCACCGGTGTAAACCCCTCAATTTTCGTATCGCTGATCTCGCTATATTTGCGGTTATTTTCTCTTGCGATAATTAGCCATCTGAATAAATAATCTTTCATAAAGTCCACTCCATTTCAGTTGAATTTCCAGGCCACTCGTCAGTAGCCGGATATTTGAAACTTTTCTTGCCATAAATCACCGTGCCCCACGCGCCAGCGCGTCGAGCTCACACCGTTCCGGGGTAATGCCGTCCTGAGCTAAATCGAAACGAATTTTTGCGACGCGATCCCTTTCGGACTTTGTCATCCGGGCTGATGGCGCTTGCTCGCTGGTTTTGAGCGGCGCATTGCTTCTTTGATGCCGATGTTTGCGCGGTGCGCGAGCTTTTAACGCCTCGTTAAGCACCTACACAACGTCT
>OJTM01000963.1_pt1 | contig 2262 bp, 3 predicted proteins | sample 1599711 | NCBI WGS metagenome assembly OJTM01 (sample SAMN04436762, study PRJEB24849) | human gut metagenome | biome: human gut; feature: NICU; material: stool | host: Homo sapiens | place: USA: Saint Louis, MO | collected 2011-03-07
GAAGTTACAGATTTAAAAGAGCAGCCATCATTAAATTCCATTAATTTAAATATGTTTTACAAAATATATAGTTCAGAAGAGTTACTAAAAAATAATTTGCTTCGAAAAAAAGAAAATAAAAATTTTGTTTGGGTAATTCATGATGAAGACAAATTAGTCCTATTAGTAGCAGATCCAGATACATCTTTAGAAACTAGAGAAAAGAGTGCAATGGCATTACAAATATTATTGTCAAAAAAAACATACAGACTTTCTGCAGATGAACAATAGTTATTTTAAAGTTAAATAAATTATTAAATGATAGGATACCAAAGCTTGTAACTATAAAAGTAATGAAGATTGAAAGTGGGGAGTAAAGTGGAATCATTCCTAATCACAGGCGGTGCCGGCTTTATCGGCTCAACCTTAGCAAATTATTATAGTAAAGACAATCAAGTTGTGGTCATTGATGATTTATCAATGGGCCAAACTGAAAATTTAAATGTATCTGAAAATATCACGTTCATTGAAGGTAGCGTGACTGATCAACAATTAATGGAAAAAGTACTGCGAGAGTATCAGTTCGATTACATTTTTCACTTAGCCGCGATTGCTAGTGTAGCAGACTCAGTAGCACGTCCAGTGGAAACACACCAAGTGAATTTTGAGAGTGTGTTACAATTACTGGAATTAATTCGGAAATACCAGAAAGATTTAAAACGTTTGGTGTTTGCTTCTTCTGCAGCGGTTTATGGTGATGAGCCAACTTTACCAAAACAGGAAGAATCAGTAATTCGTCCATTAACGCCTTATGCAGTGGATAAATTTGCTTCTGAAAAATATGTTTTAAACTATTGTCATTTATATGATGTTCCAACAAGCGCTGTTCGCTTCTTTAACGTTTATGGGCCAAACCAAAATCCTAATTCGCCTTATTCTGGCGTTATTTCGATTGTGATGGACTCTTACAAACGCTTATTAGCCAATCAAGAAGTGACATTCAATATCTTTGGCGATGGAAAACAATCCCGTGATTTTGTCTTTGTTGAGGACGTGGTTCAAGCGTTGAATCTTGTCGCTCATTCTGACCAATCACTTGGGGAAGTGTATAATGTCGGAACAGGGAAAGCAACCGATTTAAATGAGTTAATTTCTTCTTTAAATGATATTATGAAAGTCACTTTGCCAGTTGAATACAAAGAAGCACGAGCTGGGGACATCAAAGATTCCTTAGCGGATATATCTAAATTACGTGCCATTGGTTATAAACCGAAATATAGTATTCAATCTGGTTTGGATAAATATGTATTATTTGAGCTGAAATTAGAAGGTAAATAAAAATGAAATCTAAACTAAATACAAAAAAATTATTCATGGGTTTAGTGATTAGTACATTTTTAATTATGCTCATTTTAAATAATTTAACGCCACTACTTGCAGATGATTATGTATATCTTTTTAAAACAAAAAATTGGTTTACAATACTAGCTGATGAATAAATATGTGACATGGACAGGGCGTTCAGTTGTCCATGTAATTGCAAGAATATTTTTATTGTTACCAAAAGGAATTTTTAATGTTTTTAATGCTTTGGCATACACAATAGTAACATATTTAGTTTATAGACTTACTTTGCAAAAGCAAGGTGAAAAGTATAATTCATTTAGATTTGTTATTATTCAAGTGCTATTTTGGTTGTTTATTCCAGCGTTTGGAGAAGTATTTTTATGGGAGACGGGCTCAGCTAATTATCTTTGGGGAAGTTTAATTATTCTGTCGTTCCTTTATGTGTATCATAGAGAAATCATTGAAGAACACGTCTTTACGAAAACAAAATTAATGATTTTTTTGATGTTTGCTTTAGGAATTTTGGCTGGTTGGTGTAATGAAAATACCTCTGGAGGAGCTTTGCTTATCGTTTTAGGATATCTTGGCTGGCAGTTTTATACAAAACGAAAACTTTCTTTATGGATGTTTACGGGTGTAGTTGGTAATATTATAGGTTTGGCATTGATGGTTTTAGCACCAGGAAATAAGGTTCGTGCCACTTATTTTGCTAGGAGTACTTGGTCTTTACCAAGAAAGGCCATGACAGGAATCATTACAATATTTGAACAAATGAAAGAAAATTTATCATTATTTTTAGTTATACTGATTTTGTTGCTTGTTTTATATGCTTATATTAGTCAAGATAAAAAAAGAGTATACCTAAGTGTTGTATATTTTATTTCTTGAATTGCCACTATGCTGGTATTAATTATATCTCCAACGGCATTAACTTAT
>OJTM01001037.1_pt1 | contig 2142 bp, 6 predicted proteins | sample 1599711 | NCBI WGS metagenome assembly OJTM01 (sample SAMN04436762, study PRJEB24849) | human gut metagenome | biome: human gut; feature: NICU; material: stool | host: Homo sapiens | place: USA: Saint Louis, MO | collected 2011-03-07
CACAAAGTCAAAACCGCGGCCCCGGCAACTCAACGGGTGATGGTTTTAAAAGGCAGAAAAACAGACAAAGGAGAAAGCTGGATGAGCACACAAAACGTCAACGTAAAACCCTCCACCAAAGAAAGCACAACCCTCCGGACTGACGGTTTTGTGCGCAACATTCATTCCCGAAACCCGTTCGATGTTATCCGCGCCGATGTAGTGCTGGAACGTATCGAGAAAAAGGCTGGTCGGAGCTGCGGGATGCATTACGAGCTGTATCAGGCCCATCTGCTGGGTGGTGCGCTGGATTATCTGGATGCGCTGCCGTTGAAAGACCGTCCGGTGTTAATGGGCGCTGCGGCAAAGCGCGGCTATCTGCTGACGCTAGCCGAAGAGGAACGCGCGCTGGAAGCACGGGATGTACTGATGAGTGAACTGGCGGCAAACGACTGCTGAGAAATAAACACGGATGGCGGCGTATCGCTGCCATCCCTTAAAGACCAGAGGTAACGCAAAATGAAAGTATACGGCCATCAACACTCATCAGAGGCTTTATCCCGGGAAACTTCCCCATCCTGTTTTGAACCAAAAGCGGAAAAGGTGATCGCTTTTCATGGAAAGGATGCCAGTTACGCCTATAACGTGCTGGCCGATCTGAAAGCCGCAGGTGCTTCATATACGCGCCGGAATATCATCGCCGATATGTTCCGCCGTCTGGGTGTGAAATGAGGTCTGGGCAATGGAACACGTGAAAGGAAAAATCCAGCAGGGGGCAGGGAACGCCTATTTTGCAGGAATGCAGTGGCGCGGTATTACACTTGGACACGCCGATGCTGCAGCGCTTAATCAGTTTGATATCGATATCAGCAAAGCTCAGGCACCCGAAGCACGCACCTGGTTGCTTCAGAACAAAGCAGAATTCATAGCTCTTATGCTGGGTATTGAGATTGTAAAGATCGGGTAGTGAGAAGCCAGCTAACTTAGCTCTTGAGCTAAGTTAGCTTTTGAGCTAATGTGTACGCATACGGACCAGAGATTACATTCATGTTCACGGTCATCTTTCATTATGAGGCTGAAAAAGAGTTTACGGCTCTGCCTGCTGCCATTCGTGCAAAAATGGCCAGGCTACTCATGAAGCTGGAAGCAAACCCTCGCCAGCTACGCGAGCCAGATACCAAGCCGCTTGGAAACGGCCTTTTCGAAATACGTACAATGGGGGCAGATATCGCCCGCGGAATCTGGGTATATCAGAGTGGTGAACGTATTTTTCTACTTCGGATCTTTATCAAAAAATCGCCAAAAACGCCCCCGGCAGAAATAGATCAGGCACTTCGCAGACTGGAGGAAATGCAGAATGAAATATAAAACCCTTAGCCAGGTTCATACCGAAGCAATGAACGATCATGAGTACAGCGCGGCATTCGAGGCAGAAGAAGCCTCGGAGCTACTTCGGGAAACCTTAGCAACATGGAGAAAAGAAGCGGGTTTGACGTCGGCACAGGTTGCAGAACGTATGGGCATCAAAGCGCCTACTATCTCACGTATGGAGAAGAACGCTTCGCGAATGAGTATTCAGACGCTGGTTCGGTACGCCAGAGCCTGCGGTGTTAACTTTAAAATTCAGCAGGTTTGAATGATTAGCGATGCCAACAAAGCAGTGAATGACCTGGAGAGTATTGTCCCTCTGCTGGGTGGCAGTTCGTCCCGCAAAGATTACGAAGAGGCACGTAAACTCGTTGAGTATCTGCTTGAACATGATCCGGACAGCCCGCTGGTTGATATGCTGACTGCCCGCATCGATGCCTGGGAAGATAACGCGGTGGAATTTGAAGAATTTAATACGCGCATCGAAGCAGGTAAAAACGGTGTATCGTTGCTGCGGGTTCTTATGCAGCAACGCGGGCTTTCACAGTCCGATTTTGAAAACGAGATAGGCAACAAATCACTCGTCAGCCGGATCCTCAGTGGTGAACGCAGTCTGACCCTTGATCACATGCGGGCGCTGGCAAATCGATTTCAAATCCCGGTCTCGATGTTTGTTGACTGATTCGGAAACAGAGCAGGCGAAGGGGGCATCGGTCCCCGTCTGGCCGCGCCTCGAAAGACCGCGCGCCTGCGGCGCCGGGAAAACCGGGCCGCGCTGACGCGCCGCCCGCATTT
>OJTM01001634.1_pt1 | contig 1362 bp, 1 predicted proteins | sample 1599711 | NCBI WGS metagenome assembly OJTM01 (sample SAMN04436762, study PRJEB24849) | human gut metagenome | biome: human gut; feature: NICU; material: stool | host: Homo sapiens | place: USA: Saint Louis, MO | collected 2011-03-07
TATTCTGCATGAATAATTCCTTTTGTTGTTTCAAGCAAATAACCAGTTTTTTCTTTTTTAATAGATTGAACTTTACAATTTGTCTTAATAGGTAACTTATATTCTTCTGAAACTAATTGTAGGTATTTAGCATAATCTTTTCCAGATAAACGTTCCTTACCTAAAGTATATGAAGGAGATGTATCAATTGCTATTGCATTTAAATCAGGCATCCCAAATCCATTACTTGTAAAAGAAGGAGTGATAAATCTTGTTTCCTCAGGCCATTTAATAAAACTATTACCTACCTGCTTTCTCTATAAATAGCAAAATTATTTATGCCAAAATCTTTTAAAGCAACCCCCATACCTACGCCAGCAGCACCTGCTCCAATAATTATAACTTCTTTATTTTCCATTATTTACCTCCACTAAAATTTAAAGTCTCCAAATCTCTTCCTGAGTGTTATTATTGACTATTATTTTGATATTCATAAACACTAGGAATAATTTTAATTTTTTTATCTAATACATTGAGAATCACAATCATTTACCATTTTTTTCAATAAATAATGAATCAAAAGACTTAAACTAAGGCTCCAAATACTGATTAAAAAAGTCCCAAATAATTGAAGAAAAAAGTCCCCTTTTTCTGCCATGACACCAGTTAAAATCGATCCTGCAATTCCACCCACTGCATTCATCCCAAAAGAATCTGCAGCGTCATCAAAGTTTGCTATGCGTAGATGCATTATGTGAATAACAATTGGACAAAGGGTACATACAATTACCGAAATTAATAAACTAATTGCAGGATATATATATCCAACCGAGCAAGTACTACCTACTAATCCGCCGATTATTCCATTCATTATAGAATAGATAGATACTTTTTTTATTAAAATCCATTGGGTAAAAGGCCAGCTGATGCTACCGCCTAAAATTGAAATAAGTGTATTTAACCAAATTTGAATGGATTCTTCACCGATTTTTCCAGAAGGTGCCATATTAAATCCGAACCATCCTAAGGTAATAAATAGCATTCCTACAAAAGCTATCATTTCTTGTGATTTAAATATTAATGAATTCTTTAAACGTATTGGTGATGTTATTGCCAAAACAAGACTTCCAATTCCAGCAGTAGTATGGACTACTAGTCCGCCAGAATAATCCAGTACTCCTATTTTCCCTAGCCAATTTCCATGTCCCCATAACGAAAAGCAAACAGGTGCATAAACAAATACAATCCACAAAGGAACAAACAACACAATATATTTCCAATTACCTCTTTCTAATACTGAACCAATTATCATAATTACAGAATTTAAGCAAAAAAGTAATTGTTTCAGTATAGAAACAATTTCACTAGATGCTAATGGTCTAT